>Ga0105047_10011503_pt1 | contig 14341 bp, 11 predicted proteins | sample MAT04_FD_78384 | JGI IMG/M metagenome (GOLD analysis project Ga0105047, IMG submission 78384) | Freshwater microbial communities from Lake Fryxell liftoff mats and glacier meltwater in Antarctica - MAT-04 (megahit assembly) | ecosystem: Environmental > Aquatic > Freshwater > Ice > Liftoff... | reverse complement strand
ACAGCCGTGCCTCCAATGTGCCGGCCACATGACGCTGTTCGGCCACGGCCCAGTCCATGCGCGGCCGATGCATCCATCGATTGTCGTCGGCCTTCGCAGGATCGGCGAGATAGCTGAGGTCGTTGCGCATACCCAACTCGTCGCCCATGTACAGCAGCGGCACCCCGCCGTAGGCATAGACCACCGCGTACAACAGCTCAAGGCGCCCACACGCGATGTCGAGGTGCACGAGGTCGCCGTCGGCAAGCGCGCGATCGATACCGCACAACGACGCTGCGCTGCCCGACGTGCGGCCATCGTGCGTCTCCGGGTTGTACTGGAACACGTCGCCAGTAGCGAAAGAGCCATCGAAGTCACCCGAGTAGAACGACAGCAGGAAATCGCGATGGGTCAACTGGTCCCAACCGACCGACGCCGCATCGGCCGGCGTGATGGCCCAGCCGATGTCGTCGTGGCAGCGGACGTAGTTCACCCACGAGGCGTGCGACGGAATCGGGCCCATTCGCCCGAGTGCGTTCGTCATCAGCTCTGCTTCGCCCGTGGCCAGGCTGCTCCAGAGCAGCACCATCAGCTGGTTGTTGTAGGCCAGGTCACACTCGTGGCGAGTCGGGTCGCCCGCACCGAGGTACTGCGTCAGCTCCTCCGGCGCCACGATGGCCTCAGCCTTGAACGACGTCGCCGGCGCCGCGACCGACATCAAGGCGCGCAGCGTGGTGAGCAGCGTGTGGACCTCGGGCAGGTTCTGGCAGATGGTGCCCGTGCGCTTCCACATGAAGGGCGCTGCGTCCAGTCGCAGCATGTCGACACCCTGCTCGGCGAGATGCAGCATCGCTGCGAACATCGCTGCGAACACCTTCGGATCGGACCAGTTGAGATCCCACTGGAAGTCGTGGAACGTGGTCCACACCCACTCCTGACGATCCGGCAGCCAGGTGAAGTTGCCCGGCGCGAATGTGGGGAACACCTCCAGCAGCGTCGTTTCGTAGAGGTCGGGCATCACGCGGTCGGGGTAGAACATGTAGAAATCGACGTATTCGGGATTGCACGCACGAGCCCGCAACGCCCACGGGTGCTCGGCGGCAGTGTGGTTCACCACAAGGTCGATGCACAGGTTCATCTCGCGCTGATGCAGCTGGTGGGCCAGCGCCGCCAGATCGTCCATCGTGCCCAGTCGCGGGTCGACTTCGTCATACGAGGCAACTGCGTAGCCGCCGTCGTTCGCGCCTGCTCGCGGACGCAGCAGCGGCATCAGATGGAGGTACGAGACACCGAGTTCGGCGAGATAATCAAGGCGCCCGACAACACCCACGAGCGTGTCTGCGAACAGATCTGTGTAGCAGACGTAGCCGACTTGATCCGGCCCCTGGAACCAGCCAGGGTTGGCCTCGCGGGCCAGGTCGCGAACGAACAGTTGCGGCGGACGGGCAGCCACGGAAGCCGTCACCATCGCGAGCAGTTCGGCGGCCAGCGAATCACCACCCTCGGGATAGAGCGCCGTCAGGCCATGTGTGATGGTGGGCCAGTGTCGTTGCAGACGCGCGGACAACACATGGCTGCGAATGGACCCCAGTTCGTCGTCTTCGGCGGTCACCCCGTGCCACAACACGTTCGCGAGTGTATTGTCTGCGCAATGCAAGCGCTTACACAAAGTGGCCGCGCCGCGGGGCCCGAGGGGAACGAACCAGTGCCGGCTCCTCGTCTGTCCGGCGCGGACTGGTGGCGGGGCGCTGTCGGCTACGAGGTGTACGTTCGCAGTTTCCAAGACACCGACGGCAACGGCGTGGGCGATCTTGCCGGTGTCACGAAGCGTCTGGCGTACCTTGCTGCACTCGGCGTCGACGTGGTGTGGCTCACTCCATTCTTTGCCAGCCCCGGGTTCGACCACGGCTACGACGTCTCCGACTATCTCGCCGTCGACCCGATGTTGGGCACGCTCGACGACTGGGACGAGCTGTCGGTCACGGCCAAGCAGCTCGGTCTGCGCCTCTTCGTCGACATCGTCCCGAACCACACGTCGAGCCATCATGAGTGGTTCCGTCAGGCCGTCGACGACCCCACCGGGCCGTTTCGCGACTACTACGTCTGGGCGGACTCTGCGGCCGATGGTGGGCCGCCGAACAACTGGGTCAGCCACTTCGGTGGGCCGGCATGGACGATGGACCCTGGCGGAACCGGCCAGTACTACTGTCACCTCTTCCTGCCCGAGCAGCCCGACTTGAACTGGGCCAACCCGAAGGTCATGGAAGAGTTCGCCGCCATCTTGCGCACATGGTGCGAACGCGGCGCCGACGGCTTCCGCATCGACGTCGCACACGGCCTGACGAAGGACCCGGAACTGCGCGACAACCCGCAACTGCGGCAGGTGCACGAGAGCATGCACCCTATGGATGTGTTCGCATCGTTCCAACACATCTACGACCTTCACCGCCACGAAACAGCAGTGCTGTTCCAACAGTGGCGCGAGGCGGTCGCCGACCTGGGCGCCGTGCTCGTCGGCGAGATGGACACCCGCGACGTCGACCGCTTTGCGGAGTACGTGAAGGACCGCAACGCGCTGCATGCTGCATTCGTGCTGCAGGTCGGCCTCAGCGACTGGGAGCCGGCAACCACCATCACCACCATGCTGGAGTATCAGGCCAAGTCCAACGGCGGCGCCGCGTGGGAAGTCTCCAACCACGACCAGGCACGCGCTGTCTCGCGCTACGGCGGGGGCGAGTTGGGCCTGCGCCGCACGCTCGCACTCACGACGCTGATGGGCGCCTTCGACGGCATGTTGTTCATCTACCAGGGTGAGGAGCTCGGCCTGCCCGACGCCGAGGTGTTGGGGCACATCGAAGACCCGATGAGCGCGCGCAACGGTGAAGGCATGTGGAGCCGTGACGTTGCTCGCGGTCCGATGCCATGGAGCACCGACCCCGACAAAGGCTTCACCTCCGCGGCGGTCGCCTGGCTGCACACCGAACCACTGCCCGCCGAACTCACCGCCGATTTTCAGACGGATTCCCCGCATTCCACCTGGCGGCAGTACCGATTCATGGTTGGTCTGCGCAAGCGGTACCCGGCGCTGTGGCAGTCGGACTTCGAACTTCTCGAGCAGGGAGTCGGCCACGTCACCATCGGCCGCAACGACCTGCGCATTGTCGGCAACCTGTCCAACGCACCCATTTCGGCCCCCGCTCTCGACGGCGCCGACATCATCTTTCAGTCGGCCACCGACGCTGTGTCCCTCGTTCAGGGTGTCACGTGGGTTGCAGCAGAAGCGACAGTGGTTGGTCGTATCACCGCTCGTCTCGTGGCCGACTAGCTCGCCGACGGCCATGGGGGACGACATCGACGCACAGGGCGGCCAGGCACCTGACACCACCCTTGGCAGGGCGACGATCGACGACGTCGCACGTGCCGCCGGCGTCTCCACCGCGACCGTCAGTCGCGCCCTGCGCAATCAGGCGTACGTTGCCGAGTCCACGCGACGAAAGGTGCTGGAAGCTGCCGAAAGGTTGCTGTACGTCGCCAACCCCAACGCTGCCGCACTTGCATCGGGCCAAACCCGAACCGTTGGTCTACTGGCCCCGCTACTGACCAGTTGGTACACCAGCGAAGTCGTGGCCGGCGTCGAGGAAGTGTTCGCGCTCGCGCGCTACGACCTGCTGATCGGTACCGCCAACCCATTGGCGCGCGAGCGCATCTTCCGTGGCGACGCCCGATTCCAACAGCGCATCGACGGCGTCATTCTCGTCGACGTGTTCTGCGCCGACGCCGGGGCGACGCAACTGGCTGCGCTCGACACCCCGGTGGTCGTGCTGGGCGAGCGCTTGAGCGCGGTGACGTCGATCTCCGTGGACAACAAGCGCGGGGCGCGAATGGCGGCGCGGCATCTCATCGAGCTCGGTCACCGTCGCATCGGGCTGGTCGGCGGCCACGCTCACCTGGACGTGGTGCACAACGTCCCCACCGAGCGCGCGGACGGCTTCAGGTCCGCGCTGGCCGCCGCCGGTCTCAACCTGCCTGCGCAGATGGTTGTCGACGGCGACTTCACCATCGAGGGTGGCCGTCAGGCGATCCACACGCTGATGAGCCGGCCCAAGCCGCCAACTGCTGTCTGGCTGATGTCCGACGAGATGGGCTTCGGGGCGCTGCAGGCGTTGCGCGAACTGAACCTGGTCGCCGGACGCGACGTGTCGATCATCGGGTTCGACGACCACCCAGCGTCAGACGCGTTCGGGCTCACCACCATTCGTCAACCGGTGCGTGACACCGGTCGGCTTGGGGCGCGCCTCATGCTGGACCAGCTGGAGGGCTTCGGCAGCGTGATGCATCACCCGATCGAACTCAACCTGGTCGAGCGATTGACAAGCGGCCCGCCGCCCGCCTGACATTTCGTCAACGTTGCGACTTCGTATTGACGCGGGCCGCCTTGCTGAACTAATCTGTAAGCGCTTACATACAGTCGGGTGCGCCCAGTACTCGACGTTTCCTGAGGGGGAGTACCACATGGCGTCACAACGACGATTGGCCACAATGGCTGCCGTGTTGACCATCTCGTTGCTTGCCGCTGCGTGCGGTGACGACAAGAAGGACAGCGGCAGCGGCAGCGGCGACAAGCCGTTCGACGGCAAGACCGTCACCATTCTCAGCTCCATCCGCGACGTCGAGGCCGACCGCCTCGAAGCCGCATGGAAGCCGTTCGAAGAGGCGACCGGCATCGACATCAAGCACGAAGGTTCCGCAACCTTCGAAGACGACATCAAGCTTCGCGTTGACGGCGGCGATTCGCCCGACCTCGCCTTCGTGCCCCAGCCTGGCCTTCTGGCCACCCTGGTCAAGGGCGGCAAGGTTGTGTCGCTGACGAACCTACAGGCCGATGTGGAAGCCAACGACATCGCCGGTTGGGTCGCTTTCGGCTCGGTCGACGGCAAGTTCTATGCCCCGCCGTTCGGCGCCAACATCAAGAGCCTCGTGTGGTACAGCCCGGCAGCCTTCAAGGACGCCGGCTACGAAGTCCCCACCACCTGGCAGGAAATGCTCGACCTCAGCGACAAGATCGTCGCTGACGGAGGGACCCCCTGGTGCGTCGGTGCCGAGTCCGGTGGCGCCACTGGTTGGGTCCTCACCGACTGGGTGGAAGACGTCGTGCTGCGCACGGCCGGCCCGGAGACCTACGACAAGTGGGTTGCCCACACCATCCCGTTCAACGATCCCGCAATCGTCACTGCCGTCAACCTCGTTGGCGACATCGTCAAGAACGACGACTACGTGCTCGGTGGCGCTGAGAGCATCCCCAGCACCTCCTTCCAGGAGGCCGGTCTGCCGCTGCTCGACGGTGGTTGCTTCATGCACCGCCAGGCCAGCTTCTACGGCAACCAGTTCCCGGAGGGCACCACCAAGGGCCCCGACGGCCAGATCAACGCCTTCTACCTGCCCACCGTCAACGCCGATGACCCCAAGGTCATGCTCGGTGGGGGCGAGCTGATCACTGCCTTCAGTGACAAGCCCGAAGTCGAGGCCGTTGCCAAGTACCTCACCAGCGCAGAGTACGCAGATTCGCGCCTCGCACTCGGCAACTGGCTGAGCCCCAACAAGAAGGCGAACATCGCCCTGGTGACCGACCCGCTGGAGCAGACCTTTGCAACGCTCCTCGCCAGCTCGGATGTGTTCCGCTTCGACGGCTCCGACCTGATGCCCGGCCCGGTAGGCGCAGGCACGTTCTGGAGCGAGATGGTCGAATGGGTTGTGGGCAACACGTCCACGGACGACGCCCTGAAGGCCATCGAAGACAGCTGGCCCAAGAGCTGATAGATCCCCTCTCTCGGGGGTGGACCGGTTCGCCGGCTCACCCCCGAGGTGGAGTGTGTGTAGATTTCCGTTGTAGCCGGCCACCTCGGGGTGAGCCGGTTTTCTTGAATCAGGTAGTGGGGGCCACATGATCGAGATCTTGAAAACACTGATGATCGTCGGCGCCGGAATCCTCGGCTTCGTGACGATCCTCGGCGCGTTCTACTGGCTCGCCAGCCAGCTCGAAGAGCCGTGGCGCGAGCGAGCACGGGTGGCGGTTTTCGTCGGCCCGGCAATGTTGCTGCTGGCCGGGCTGGTGCTGCCGGCGCTCATCAACTTCCGCTATTCGTTCAACGACCGCAACGACGACTGGTACGGCTTCGAGAACTACGTCAACATTTTCACCAATGAAGACAACCTCCTCGTGATGCGCAACACGCTGTGGTGGGGCCTGCTGGTCACGTTTGCCAGCACGGTCATCGGTGTCGTCATCGCTCGCTTCGCCGACCGCATGCGCGGCGAGCCCATCGCCAAGGCGCTGATCTTCCTCCCTACCGCCATCTCGATGGTCGGTGCCGGCGTGATCTGGAACTTCGTCTACTCCCCCAAGCAGTACGGCTTGCTCAACTCGGTGTGGCAGCTGCTGCCCGGCGAGCAAAAGACCCAGTTCTGGCTGCAGGACAACAAGTTCTTCGGCCTCGAGAGCAGCTTCATCCCCGGCCTCAACACGTTCTTCATCATGATCGTGATCATCTGGATCCAGGCGGGCTTTGCCACCGTCGTCATCTCAGCCGCGCTGAAGGGCGTGCCCGACGACCTGGTGGAGGCTGCGAAGATCGACGGCGCCACCGACCGTCAGGCGTTCTACAAGGTGGTACTGCCGTACGTGAAGGGCACCATCATCACCGTCGCCACCACCACCACCATCGCCGTCTTGAAGATCTTCGACATCATCCAGACGATGGGTAAGGGCGGTTCGTTCGGCACCAGCACCATCGCCAACGAAATGTACGAGCAGGGTTTCCCGCAGGACAACGAAGGCCTCGGCGCCGCTTGGGCTGTGCTGCTGTTCTTGTTGGTGGTACCGATCGTGTTCGTCAATGCGCGCAACCAAAAGGCCATGAGGGAGGGTCGCTGACATGACTGCGACCATCAACGAGGCACCGCCAGCCGACCTCACCCCAATCGCAACCAAGGTTGCTCGCAAGGTCTCCAGCCCGGTTGGCAGGGCATTCGTGTGGCTGCTGGCCGCACTCTGGACCGTACCCACCACGGGTCTACTCATCTCGTCGTTCCGCCCCGAGCAAGACATCAAGACCACCGGCTGGTGGACGTTCTTCACCAACCCCAGCGTCACGCTCGAGAACTACAGCGGCGTCTTGGAGAACAAGGTCAACGGGCTTCCGTTCAGCGACTTCTTCTGGAACACGGTTCGCATCGCGATTCCTGCCGCCATCATCCCCATCACCATCGCAGCCTTCGCGGCCTACGCATTCTCGTGGATGAAGTTCAAGGGCCGCGACCTCATCTTCGTACTGGTCGTCGGTCTGATGGTCGTGCCGCTGCAGATGTGCCTCATCCCCTTGCTGCAATTCTTCGGTGGCGACTTCTTCCCCGATCAGCTGGCGGGTGTCACGACCATTTGGATTGCTCACGCGATCTTCGGCATGCCGCTGGCCATCTTCCTGCTCAAGAACTTCATCGGCTCGCTGCCCAGCGAGGTCATCGAGGCCGCTCGCGTTGATGGTGCCTCGCACCTCACCATCTTCATGAAGATCGTGCTGCCGCTATCGGTACCCGCGCTCGCCTCGCTGGCCATCTTTCAGTTCCTGTGGGTCTGGAACGACCTGCCGGTTGCAAAGGTCTTCGGCGGCGGTGCCGAGAGCCAGCCAATGACGTTCGCCTTGGTCGACATGGTGGGCAACAAGGGCAACGAGTGGCAGCTACTCACCGCTGGTGCGTTTGTCACGATGATCGTTCCGCTCATCGTGTTCCTGTCCTTGCAGCGCTATTTCGTCCGTGGCCTTCTGGCCGGAAGTGTGAAGGGGTAAGTCATGTCCACGCTCCGTATGAACAAGCTTCAGAAGCGCTACGACAACGGATTCGAAGCCGTTCCCGGTCTCGACCTCGAGATCCACGACGGTGAGTTCCTCGTGCTGGTCGGGCCTTCCGGCTGCGGCAAGTCCACCGTGCTCCGTATGGTGGCTGGTCTCGAGGACATCACCGGCGGCGAGTTGATGATCGACGACGTCGTCGTCAACGGCATGGGGCCGCAGCAACGCGACATCGCGATGGTGTTCCAGAGCTACGCGCTGTACCCCAACATGACCGTCGCCGACAACATCGCCTTCGCGATGAAGCTCCGCAAGACCGACAAGGAGGAGATCAAGACGAAGGTCGCCGAGGTCGCCGAGCTGCTCGAGCTCACCCCTGTCCTCGACCGCAAACCCGGTCAGCTTTCTGGTGGCCAACGGCAGCGTGTGGCGATGGGACGTGCCATCGTGCGAAACCCGAAGCTGTTCCTGATGGACGAGCCACTGTCCAACCTCGACGCGAAACTGCGCGTACAGACGCGGGCCGAGATCTCCAAGCTGCAGCGCCGCCTTGGTGTCACCACCATGTACGTCACGCACGACCAGATCGAAGCGATGACCATGGGCGATCGAGTGGCCGTGCTCCGTCGAGGCGTACTGATGCAATGCGCCACTCCCGCTGATCTGTACGAGTCGCCCGAGAACCTGTTCGTGGCCCAGTTCATCGGCTCGCCGTCGATGAACGTTGTCCGCGGGTCTGTGTCGTGCAGCGCCGAGGACGACATCGATCTCACGGTCGGTTCGCAAACCATCAGCCTCAGCGGCGAGGCCGCTGGCCGCCTGAAGGGTCTTCGGAGCTACGACGGTCGCGACATTGCGGTCGGAATTCGCTCGGAAGCACTCGGTGGCGACGGTACGTCCAGCATCGACGTGACGGTCGACCTGGTGGAGATGCTCGGGTCCGAACTGCTGGTGCACTCCACGATCGAAGCCCCTGCAGTGCGGGCCATCGATACCGGCGTAGAACTCTCCGATCAACGCAAATCTTCGATCGTTGCCTCGCTCGACCCTCGCAACCAGGTGAAGGTCGGCGACCGGCTACGACTCGCCGTGGACACGCTTCGAATGCACGCCTTCGACCTCGAGACCGGCGAAGCCATCGGCCGTCGATAAGCCAATGGCCGCTTCTGCTGCTGTGCGCCTGCTGAACTGAATCCATGCGCCTCCAACTGGTGAAGGCTGCCGAACACGGCAGCGTGGTCAACTGGCCGCTCGACCAACCGCTCTCGGAGTGGTCGATCGACGGTATGCAGAAGGTTGCCGGGCTGCATCGCCACGTCGTGCGCATGGTCGAGGGCGAGATCTCGTACGTGGTCAAGGAGATTCCCGACCTCTTGGCCGAACGAGAGTGGCGACTACTGCGCGAGCTGGCCGAGGCCGGGTTACCCACCGCCGAGGTCATCGGCGTGGTCACCGGCCGCGACGACGATGCCGACGGACTACTCATCACCCGCCACCTCGACTTCTCGCTGCCCTACCGCACGCTGCTGTCGGGTCGCGGCCTGCGCATTCCATACCTCGGTGAGCGCATGCTGGATGCACTGGCCGGGCTGCTCGTACGGTTGCACCTGGCCGGCTTCTATTGGGGCGACTGCTCGCTCTCCAACACACTGTTCCGGCGAGACGCCAACGCGCTGGCCGCCTACATCATCGACGTCGAAACCGGCGAGCGTCACGAGACGCTGAGTGTCGGCCAGCGCCGGCTGGACTTGCAGATCGCCACCGAAAATGTGCTCGGCGGCTTGCTGGACCTGCAGATGGGTGGGCTGCTGGCAGACGGCATCGACCCGGTGGAGACGGCGCTCGCCATCGAGCAGTCATACGAACGGCTGTGGGCAGAGCTGACCGAAGTCGATGAGTTCAACGCCGACGAGACATTCCTGGTCGACAAACGCCTGCGACGTCTCCACGACCTTGGCTTCGACGCGGCAGAACTGGAGTTGGTGACCACGGTCGACGGGTCGCGACTGCGACTGGTGCCGCGGGTGGTCGAGCACGGGTTTCATGCGCAGCGTCTGCGGGCGCTGACCGGGCTGGAGGCCGGCGAGAACCAATCGCGCCGGCTGCTCAACGACATCAGCCGCTATCGAGCGGTGCTGGAGCAGCGCGGTGGACGAAAGGTTCCCGAGTCAGTTGCGGCCGCACGCTGGCTGGACGAACGATTCGAGCGGGCGCTTGCCGCGATTCCGCCGGAGATGGCCAGCAAGCTGGAGCCGGCCGAGCTGTACCACCAGGTGCTCGAGCATCGTTGGTTCCTGTCCGAGCGCGCCGGCGGCGACGTCGGCCTGGACGAGACGGTCGCTTCCTATGTGGCCGACGTGCTGGCCAATGCACCCGCCGAGCAGATCCTCACGCTCGACGACATCTAGGCGCAGCGCCTACGCCGCTGCTTCGAACTGCGCCCACACGTCGCCCGCAGCGGGATGTTGCTGCACACGTGAGTGCAGCAGGTCGCGCTGCACAGCGGCCGCGAGGGCCGGCTGGTCCACAGTTGCCCACTGCACGAGGCCGCTCCAGAAGCGCTCGATCAGTTCGCTGCCGGCGATCGTCCCGCCATCGATGGTGTGGAAGGCGACACTTGCGCACTCACCGAGGTAGAGGCACAGCGACGACACGTGGATCTCCTCGTCGTCACGAATTCGCCCGACGATCTCCGCAGCTTCCTCGGCCTGGGCTCGACGATCCACGAAGAGTGACGGCGTGCGCAACAGGGCCTGCGTGTCAGCGAAGCCGATCTCGGCGCGGAACTCGATGACCAGCAGGTTCATCAGCAGTGACAGCAACCCCTCGACCTCCGGTGCCACCTCCGGCATCACCCTGACACCGGCCTCGGGGCGTGCGATGTTGTCCGGCGGCTCGGCATCTGGGTAGGCGTCGGTACCGAACGCGAGGTCGCGAGCAACGAACCACATCACGTCGTGCGCACCGATCGCTCCCTCGACGGGATCGGTGACGCCGCCTTCATCCCACCCGTGTGCCTTCAGCAGACCCTTGCCGAGATGACCAATCGCCATCATCGAGATGTCGTCCACAATGTGCGGCGCCAGCGCCGGAAACTCGACCTCCGCCAGCAGGCGACCACGCGCCTCGATCTTGCCGGTGATGGTGAGCGTGTTCCAGAACGTCTCGCCCAGTCCGTTGCGCAGCAGCACCCGCGACTGCTCGATGGTAGGCAGCCGCGTACCGCCCAGCAACGATGAATCGGCATTCAGCGGCTGACCACCACGAGCGATGAGCGCCTGCGTCCATGCCTCCAGAGCGGGAACGCGCACCAGCGCGCGCGGTGGCTGGTAGGTGCCGTCGGGGTGAAAGCCGCCGTGCATTCGCCGGCCGGCCACCACGTGTGGGCCCAGGTCGGGGTGGTCGCGCAGCAGTTCTTCCTCGGTGTACACCAGGGCTGTCATGGGCTCAGCGTACGCGTTGTGCGCTGCCGAGTGCTTGCCGGACGGCTGTACGGGGGGCTGAGCGGCGGCGCACGGTAGCCTTGCTGCCCGATGAGCCAGCTCAAGAACCGCCTGCAAGCCCTGTCGTTGCTCGATCGCGCATTCACCGCGATGACCGATGAGGAGTTTGCCACCCTCGTGGCCTCGCTGCCCGAAGACCACGTCGCCGCACTCGATGAATTGTGCGGTGCGCGCGAGGGCGGCTTCACCGACGTCGAGGCCCGTCTGCTGGCAGTGCGCGCCACGGCCGCCCGCGGTCGAATGAACGGTGGCCTCGAGCAGGTCGCGACGCTGGTCACCGACCCGGCGCTGGCCAAGTGCATCGAGGCACTCGGCGACAACTCCGACAATCCCAACGAGGAGCAGCTGCTGGAAGTCACACCTGCGCTCATCGAAGAGTTCGGTCTGGCAACCACCCGGCTGATGCTCGCCTCTTCCGTCGCCGGCGAAGCGGCCGCCGCCGAAGTGCTGACCCGAGTGCTGAAGCACGACGAGACGCTGGCATTGCCGCCCGTCGAACGCGTCGATGTGGAAGTGCTGCCCGCACACACCGCCGACGAAGAGACGAAGGCCAAGCGCAAGGCCGCCAAAGAGAAGAAGCAGGCAGAGGCCCGCCTGGCCCGCGAGCAGCAGCTCAAGGCCCGCCACCGCTAGTCCCGCCACCGAGTCATCTGTACGTAGAGGCTGTCGGGCGCTGACCAGGGGCTGTGAGTTCGGGAGTTTGACACAAACCTGGGAGAACGGTCAGTCGAGCAGCGTCAGGGTGCCTTGCTCGTGGCGTAGTAGCCAGGACTTGGCTTCGAGACCGGCGGCGAAACCAGTGAGCGAACCGTTGGCGCCGATGACTCGGTGACACGGCACGATGATGCTGATGGGGTTGCGCCCGTTTGCCGCGCCGACTGCACGCGACTTGCGAACGTCGCCCAGCCGCCGTGCCTGCTCGCCGTAGGAAATGGTGGCGCCGTAGGGAATCTGCCGCAACTGCAGCCACGCGGACTGCTGGAAGTCGGTGCCGACGGGGTCGAGCGGAAGGTCGAACTCGTGGCGGCCACCGGCGAAGTATTCGGCCAGTTGCGTGATCGCCTCGCGCAGGACGGCCGCCGCGACGGGGTCGCCATCGTCGGCCGTTGGTACACGATCGGGCTCATCCAACTCGTTCGGCCACAGGACGGCCCGCAGCCCACGAGGGCCGGCAATCAGCGTCAGCTCGCCCACCGGGCTCGACATTGTCGTGCGCGACAGATCGTCGGTGACACCGATGACGGGGAGGGTTGTTTCGCTGCGATTCATGATTGCTCCTTCACAAGTGTGCCCATAGATGGTGGAGTGCGTACGTGCGCCACGGCCGCCAGGCCTCGGCCTGTGCGGCGGCGCCGCGTGGGGTGGAGTCGGCGCCGAGCGCGGCGAGCGCGTGCTGCACTCCGAGGTCGGTGGGCAGGAAGACATCGGGGTCGCCAAGGGCGCGCATGGCCACGTAACCGGCGGTCCAGGGGCCAATGCCCTTCACCGCCTGCAGTGCCGCAACTGCTTCCGACCGATCGCTGCCCGCGTCGAGGACGAGTGAACCGTCGGCAATCTTGGCGCACGCGTCGATCAGTGCGGCGCCGCGCTCTCGCGGCATGGCGAAGTCGGTCGGCGACAGCCCGGCGATGGTCGCGGCCGAGGGGAACGCATGGGTGACACCGCCCACCGGTTCGGCGAGCAGTTCACCGTGCGCCGCCACGAGTCGGGTTGCCAATGTGCGGGCGCCGACAACACTGACCTGCTGACCCAATACGGCTCGCACGAGCAGCTCTGTGCCATCGGGATGACCGGGTGCGCGTAGCCCAGGCCGCTTCGCCACCAGCGGTGCCAGCAGCGGGTCGGCGGCGAGATGTTCGCGAATCGCCGCAGGGTCGCAGTCGAGATCCAGCAGGCGACGTGTGCGTTGCACCGCTGCCTGCGCGTCGGCCACATCGTCGAGCGTCAGCGCACACGACACGGCTGCGCCGCTCGCGGTGATGGACACCACCCCCAGGCCACGTGCGAGTCGCAGTGAGCGACGGTACGTCGCCGCTTCGACGACCTCCACACCGGGCACCGCGCGCAGGGCAAGGAATGCCAGCAACTCGTCGCCATCGAACGGCTCACGACACGCCAGCCGAACTGTGAGCGGGCCGCTCACCGGGCTGGGCGACTTCGCCGCTCGCATGTCAGTGGGGCTGGCGGCATACACCTCGCGCACCGTGTCGTTGAACTGGCGAACACTCTGAAAGCCGGCAGCAAATGCGACCTCGGTGATCGGCAGCGTGGTGGTCTCGATCAAAATGCGCGCCGTCTGCGCACGCTGCGCCCGAGCGAGTGCGAGCGGCCCTGAGCCGACCTCGGCAACGAGCAGCCGATTGACTTGGCGTTCGCTGTATCCGAGCCGATTGGCCAGCCCACCGACGCCCTCGCGATCGACAAGACCGTCGGCAATCAACCGCATCGCGCGTCCGACGACGTCCGCCCGCGAGTTCCACTCCGGCGAACCCGGCGACGCATCGGGGCGACAGCGCTTGCAGGCTCGGTAGCCGTTGGCCTGCGCCGTCGCCGCCGCGCGGAAGAACTCGACGTTCAGCGGCTTGGGTGTGATGGCCGGGCACGATGGACGGCAGTAGATGTGCGTGGTCCGAACGGCCGTCACGAACCAACCGTCGAATCGCGAGTCGCGGCTCTGGATGGCCCTGTAGCAGTGGTCATGGTCGAGGAGCACTCACACAGTGTGCCGCTTCGGGTCACCATTGACTAGCGGCTTTCGGACATCACCACCGAGGGCCTTTGCGGTGCCTAGAAGACCTCGGCAACATCCACGGAGACTGTCAACGTCTGCCAACTCGACGGCCCGATCACCACCCCACGCACGGGCGCCACATCGTCGTAATCGCGGCCCCACCCGACGGTGACATGCCGCAACGGGGGCATCTGGTTGTTGGTCGGGTCGAAGTCGATCCATCCGAACTCACCCGCCCAGACCGAGCACCACGCATGCGAAGCATCGACGCCGACCAGCTT
>Ga0105047_10011499_pt1 | contig 14342 bp, 12 predicted proteins | sample MAT04_FD_78384 | JGI IMG/M metagenome (GOLD analysis project Ga0105047, IMG submission 78384) | Freshwater microbial communities from Lake Fryxell liftoff mats and glacier meltwater in Antarctica - MAT-04 (megahit assembly) | ecosystem: Environmental > Aquatic > Freshwater > Ice > Liftoff... | reverse complement strand
CTCGGTGTCCCCACCAGCCCTGCATTGAAATGCTGATCCCAGACGCGGTTCACGAGCACTCGCGCCACAAGACCAGCAGAATTCGTGAGCATAGAATCCGCCAGCTCAGCGCGGCCGCTGCCATGGGCGAAAGGAGCGACGGGTTCGGGCTGCAGCACAGTGAGAAACCGACGTGGCACGATTTCGCCGGGATTCGCAGGGTTACCGCGTCGAAACACGGGCAGGTCACGTGGTTGCAATTCGCGATATTCCAGGCGTGTTCTGTCTTCGCCGTCGGGCTGAACGTAAACACTGGCGTCGCGAAGTGCATGTGCCCACGGTTGATCGACATGGGGCGTTGCCGTGCGAATCGCGGCAATCGACTTTCGAATTTCCTCAGCTTCGGCAGTCGCCGGATCAGCCAGCTTTTTCAGCTTCTCTTCCTGTTCACCAATGGCCTTTCGAGCCGCCCGAACTGCAGTAACTTCATCGGGCGGCAGCAGCGGCCGTTCGTCCAGCTGCGAACTCGCGAAGACACCAGCCAGACCGTAATAGTCTTCGGTTGAGATCGGATCAAACTTGTGATCATGGCAGCGGGCACAAGAAACCGTGAGCCCAAGAAATGTCCTTGAAACAGCATCAAGACGTTCGTCCCATTCGTCGGCGACGATTTGTTCAATCACCGCCGGAGCCAGTGCCAACTCTTTCCAGTACGTGGGGCTGAGTCCAAGAAACCCGAGCGCCGCGAAATCTTCCGGTGGTGTGTTGGGAATCAGATCTGCGGCGAGTTGAAGCCTGACGAACTGATCGTAGGGCAGATTTTCATTCATGGCCCGTACGACCCAGTCGCGATAAATCCAGCCGCGATCTGTGGGACTTTGCCAGTCCGGTGTGAAATCCGTGTACCTCGCAAGATCCAGCCACACGCGAGCCCAGCGTTCACCATAGTGCGGCGATGCCAGCAGTCGATCGATGACATGATCAAAGGCCTGCGGAGATTCATCTGACTGAAATGCATCAAGTTCTTCGAGCGTCGGCGGCAGTCCGATGACATCGAATGTGACGCGCCGCAGCCATGTCTTTTGATCGGCTTCGGAGTTCGGCGCAAGGTTGTGTGTCTGCAGTCTTTCCAGCACAAACGAATCGATGGGTCGTCGAATCCACTCGCTGTTCAGCTCTGGCGGATCAAACTGCGGCAGTGGCTGAAACGACCAGAACTTTCGCCCGGCAGCCAGATCGATCTGACTGGTGTGCGGACGTGGAGTCGATTTGTACTCAGGCAAGGCCGCACCGTCACGAATCCATCGCTGCAGGACGGCAAGTTCTTCGTTCGGCAGCTTTCCGTCCGGCGGCATCTGCAGATCCGGATCGCTGTAGTCCAGCAGGCGGAACAGCAATCCGTCCGGCGGCGTTTCTTTGGAAAACATCGATCCTCGACTTCCACCGGCGGCAATGCCTTCGGCGGTCTCCATGATCAAACCACCATTTTCAGCGCCGGTCTCACTGGAGTGACATTCGTAGCATCGCTTCGCCAGCAGCGGTCGCACCTGCGATTCGAAAAACGTGACGCGATCGGTTGCGGATGCCGGTTGAGCAGCGATGTCGTCGCCAGCGATCAGTGCTGACGCGCACGCCAGAAATGGCAATAACATCAACGCCGCAAGTCCACAGAGGACGTTCGGCATCTGCTGCGTACAAGGTCGGCGTATGCCACGAATTTGAACTTTGGTCGCGTTCCGAATCACTCGGACAACTCCGAACCGGCTGCTTTTGCAAGGTGGGTAGAGGATGGGTAGGGGAGACAGTTTATCGATTAGTGATCTGCTTGTCACCAAGGAAGCCCGCGCTGGGATGTTTCAGACGCTATTGGCGAACGCTATGCTGCAACACGTCATTAGCCCAGATTTGGTCGTCACCGTTCAGCGGTGGTGTCAACGAACGAGTGTAGTCGAGAGATGCATATCGTCCCCGACGATAACATGCATCCAACAATGGCTGAAGCTGCAGTACGATGTCCGCGTCGGTCGGGCGCAACGGCATTGCAATATTGGGAAGAGCTTCCTGCAACGGTACGCGAATGAGCTCTGCTTCGGACCGTCGATTCGCTCGACGGATACAGATGATATAAGGTGTGCGGCAATGCCGTGGAACCAGAATCTCCGGAATTGCCACTACAAACGTCCCTTGGCGGATGAAATCGATCTCGACAAGATTCACACCGCCGTCGATGTACTCACCCTGCTTCCGGAGGTATGCATCACGCCCAGCTCCCTTGCACTTGTTCGCTGGGCTCAACAGTTCAATTGCTGTAACGACGCGATTGCCGCTGTTGCGGTCGATGATCTCAATATGTCGCTCGGTGCGCAATTCACTCGGCAACGCCACAACACATGGTTCGGCCACCGCCGAGTTTGACAATTTCGACCCTGCCGGGAATGATTGCTGTGGACGTTGAACCACATCCACGTCGGGATAAATCTTTCGCGAATAGTCGTCCACATCCACCATCAAGCTTTCCTCGACGCGAGCCTGAAGGTCCCCAGGAAGCTGGTCATTGATCTGATCCGCCATGTAGACCACGAACCGCGAGTGCACGTCTCCCCAAAACTGTTCAAGGAAAGGATCCATGCCGGGAAAAGGGCTTTTCGTCATGGCAAATCTCGTATTAGACCCAAGTTGGTTAGTCGATCAGGACGTCGACAATTATAGCGACGTCAGATCGAATCGTAGTTCCTTTAGATTGTCGGAATCCATCGAAAATCCCTGCGGATTCAATTCAGATCGTCGAATACTGGTCAAAAAGCACAACTGTACGAAGTCCGTGAGCGGGTGCCTGAAAACTCACTGGCATCCAGTGTCCCACGCTGCGACAATACAGGCCCACCCGCGATTACGCCACAACAAACCCGCCCCCGCTGAACAGAGTATGTTAAGACTGTCGTCATCAATAGCCACGCTCCTGACTGCAGCATTGATGCTCTGCGCATCGCCGGGGAATCCACTGGTTGCCGGAGATGCCGAGTTTTTTGAGAAGAGAATCCGGCCTGTTCTGGTGACGCACTGTTTCGAGTGCCATTCCCAGGATGTGCAGGAAAGCGGTTTGCGCGTCGATTCCCTGAATGGAATGCTGACCGGCGGGGAGCGTGGTCCGGCAATCGTGGCGGGCAAGCCTGACGAGAGCCTGCTGATCAGTGCGATCCGGCACAGCGACACGCTCCAGATGCCGGCGACTCGAAAACTGCCGCAGCCGCTCATCGACGACCTCGCACAATGGGTGCGCGAAGGGGCTGAATGGCCGAATGCGGAAGCAGTCAATGTCGCTCCGACGCCTGCCGCGCAGGAACGCATGCCGACTGAAGGAGAAAAACAATTCTGGGCATTTCAACCACCGCAAAAATAACCGATTCCACCAGTCGCTGATGTCAACGGCTGGGTGCGAACGCCGGTTGACAGTTTCATTCTTGAACAGCTCGAATCCAGACAACTGCTCCCCAACCACGTTGCCGATAAAAGAACGCTCATTCGCCGTGGCACGCTCGCGTTGATCGGATTGCCGCCCACGCCGGACGAAGTGCGAGCGTTTCTCGCAGATGAGTCGCCCACTGCCTTCGAATCGGTCGTCGAACGCCTGTTGTCGTCGCCACGTTACGGCGAACGCTGGGGGCGACACTGGCTGGATGTTGTACGTTATGCCGACTCAAACGGACTGGATGAGAACCTGGCCTTTGGAAACGCCTGGCGGTATCGCGACTACGTGATCGAGGCATTCAATACTGATCTGCCCTACGACGAGTTTCTGCGGGAACAGCTGGCCGGAGATTTGCTTCCGGCAGCGTCCAGTACGGACATTCAGTTGCGCAGAATCATCGCCACTGGGTTCCTTTCTCTGGGTGCGAAAATGCTGGCTGAGGACGACCCGGTCAAGATGGAGATGGACATCATTGATGAGCAGATTGATACGCTGGGAAAGGCGGTGCTTGGGATGACGATCGGCTGTGCGCGCTGCCACGACCACAAGTTCGACCCGATTTCTGCGCACGATTATTACGCGCTTGCGGGGATCTTCAAGAGCACGAAAACCATGGACAATTTCGGCGTCGTCGCGCGATGGCAGGAACGTCCTCTCGCGTCACCAGACGTCGTCGCGGAGCGAGATCGCCAGCAGGCTGCAGCCGAGGCGATACAGGCCGATATCGTGCAACGCATGCAGCAGGAAACGGAGCGCATCTCCGGCGAAGCACGCACGCAGTTGGCCGCATACATATTGGCGGCAGATCGACAACTGCGGGTTGAAGAATTCCTGACAGGTGCCACTCCGATTGCCGATCACGAAACCCGGCGAGCCGCTCCGGAGTGTTTGCTGTTGGAGGCCGAGGACTACGCGCGCGGAAACGTGATGAAGGATACAACGAACTACGGGACAGGCATCGGCGTGCTCGTGAATCGCGGTGAGTTGCCGAACTTTACCGAGTACGACATTGAACTTCCGGCGGCTGGCTTGTACCAGTTCGATCTGCGTTACGCCGCCGCTGCAGCTCGACCGACGATCGTGATGATCGATGGAAAACCGATCAAGACGAATGCTGGTGGTCAAGTCACCGGCAGTTGGACGGCGGAGAGTCAAAAGTGGTTCGTGGAGACGATTGTTGAGGTCACAGCAGGCAAGCATGTGGTGCGACTGGAAAACGCAGGCCCGTTCCCGCATATCGATAAACTCTGCATCGCACCGGTCGTTGGCGGATCGCCAGCTTCGCCGTCGATCGATGAGACGATCAACATGCCTGGCATACAGCTCCATCCGCCGATCGTTGCCAACTGGGTCAAACTTCTGACAGCGCAGCGTGATGTCGCCGACGGACCATTTGCGGTGTGGTGGAAGCTTCGGGCATCTGGTTGGCTGGAAGTATCTTTGGATTCCTCACCACTGAATGCGATGCTTCATGCTGATCCGATGCCAACAACTCTGGCCGCTCTCGCGTTGAGATACCAGGAACTTGCGAATGGTGACGATTCCCCGAATCTTGCTCTGCTGAAGACGCTTCTGTCCGGCAGCGAGAGCCCGTTCACGCTCGGTGATCAGGGAGAATCCATTTATTCTGTAGCGGTTGTGACAGAACTCAAATTGCTCCGGGAAAACAAGGCTGCGATCGAAGCGGCGATCCCCGCAATTGCCGAAGCCATGTCGGTTTCTGAAGGATCGCCACAGAACCTGCGTATTCACCTGCGGGGCAGTCATACCACACTTGGTGTTGAAGTCCCGCGACGCATGCCGCATGTTTTTGCTAAGGGTGCCGCACCACCGATCACCGATGGAACAAGCGGAAGATTGAAACTCGCTGAGTGGCTGACCCGGCCCAGTCATCCGCTGACCGCGCGTGTGCTCGTCAATCGCGTATGGCAAGCTCACTTTGGCGAAGGACTGGTGCGGTCGCCGGACAACTTTGGGCGACTGGGAGATAAGCCAACACATCCCGAATTGCTCGACTGGCTTGCGACTGAGTTTATCGACAACGGATGGTCGATTAAATCGCTGCACAAATTGATACTCAATTCGGCAGTCTGGCAGCAATCGACGGAATTGAATCAGGCGGCAGCTGCCATTGATCCTGAAAACCGACTGCTGTGGCGCATGAATCGGCGACGACTGGAGGCCGAGGCGATTCGCGATTCTCTGCTGGCGATTGGTGGTGGTCTGGATACAACGGTGGGAGGAACGCTGCTGCCCACCGAAAACCGCAAGTACGTCACCAGTACGGCCAACGTCAACGTTGACATTTATGAGACTCCGCGACGGACCATTTATCTGCCTGTCGTGCGCAGCGCGCTGAATGATTATCTGACGGCGTTTGATTTTGGAGATCCCAGTTCGATGAGCGGGCAACGGGATCGGACGACGGTTGCTCCGCAGTCTCTCTTCTTAATGAACAGCAAGTTGGTGGCTTCTCAATCCAAAAACCTCGCAACGTCGTTGCTGGAATCGATTGCGACGGATGCTGGTCGCGTCACTGAAGCATTCGAGCGATTCTATTCCCGCCCGCCGACACACTCCGAAATCGAATCCTCACTGAACTTCATCGCCAGTTACGAAGACGCGCTGCGTTCACGCGGCACTGCGGCGGAACAACTTCGACCAGAGGCATGGCAGGCATTCTGCCGCGCGCTGATGGCAACCAATGAGTTCCTGTATGTCAATTGAATGGAAGCTTTCCCATTGAAACCCATAACCCTTCACACCCGCCCCAGTCGGCGACAAATGCTGCATTCGTCAGCGTGCGGATTCGGCACACTTGCGCTCTCAGCGCTGATGCACGACAGAGCCTCGGTCGCATCAATCGCAGGGCCGATGGCTCCGAAACCCAGCCACTTTCCCGCGCGGGCGAAGCGCGTGATTTTCCTGTTCATGCACGGAGGCCCTTCTCAGGTAGATACGTTTGACTACAAGCCTCAGTTGATTAAGGATCACGGCAAGCCGCTGCCGTTCAACAAGCCGCGGGTCTTCTCATCACAGACGGGCAACCTGCTGAAGTCACCCTGGGAATTTCGTCAATACGGTGAAAGCGGCGCGTGGGTCAGCGACCTGTTTCCAAATGTCGCAAAGCACGTCGATGACATGTGCATTATCAACGGAATGCACGGATCCAATTCACGGCACGGAGCTGCACTGCTGGAACTCCACACTGGCAGCGACACGTTTGTCCGTCCCAGCATGGGTTCATGGATCACATACGGTCTGGGAACGGAAAATGAATCTCTTCCCGGCTTCATTACGATTTGTCCGACGCTGACGCACGGGGGTGCCACGTCATGGGGATCGTCGTTCCTGCCTGCAGATTTTCAAGGCACGGCTATCGGAAATGCAGGAATCGCGTCTGATCAGGCGAAGATCCCGTTTATCGAAAACGCTGACCATCTGGACCTGAATCTGCAACGACAGGAACTCGATTTCGCACAGACGCTGAATCGAGGTCTGTTGGAGCGAACCGGGCCGGATTCGATGCTGGAAGCACGGATCAACTCTTATGAACTGGCATATCGCCTGCAGACAACCGCGCCCGAACTTCAGGACATCGACGACGAGTCAGAAGTCACGCAGAAGGCGTACGGCCTGGACCAGCCACAGACACGCAACTTCGGACGACAATGCCTGATGGCTCGCCGATTCATCGAACGAGGCGTGCGTTTTGTGCAATGCACTCACAGCTATAAGTGGGACCAGCACGGCGGACTGCGTGCAGATCATTCACGCAACGCGCTGGAAGTTGACCAGCCGATTGCGGCATTGCTTGCAGATCTGAAATCACGCGGTCTTCTGGATGAAACACTTGTGCTGTGGGGAGGCGAATTCGGGAGAACGCCGGTAGCACAGGGAGATGACGGTCGCGATCACAATCCGCAAGGCTACACGATGTGGCTCGCTGGCGGCGGCGTGAAAGGCGGCATTCGCTACGGAGCCACCGATGAATACGGATACTTCGCTGTCGAAAACAAGGTCCACCTGCACGACCTCCACGCCACGATGCTGCACCTGCTCGGACTCAACCACCTGCAGCTCACGTACAAGTTTGCCGGCCGTGACTTCCGACTGACGGATGTTCATGGTCGTGTGGTCGATGAGATCCGGGCGTGATGATCTCAATGAACGTGGCTTGATAAATGTAGCCGTCTCGCTCCGTCGAGACGAAGCCTTGTTCTCTCGCGTCACCGGCCCAAAGCCGTCAATCCGGGAAACGCATCGCCGTGTGGCATGAACCATGAACAGGGAAACGGATCCTGGATTTCGAACGCCGCAGATCGAGGCTCATCACGCGGAGCGTGATGGCTACAGTGTTTCCAAAAGCCCCAGCGTCGCCCAGGCGGTGCCCCAGTAGTGATAGATTTCATCACGAGCTGCAAGGCGTTCCGGAACAGTTGTGTTGCTGATATTCCTGGACTGCGTCAGCCATGATCCATCGGCCTGCTGTGAATTCAGCAAGTACTTTCGAGCGTTGGCGATGACCGCAGGATCGCTGCCACCGACTCGCGACAGGACGTAAATCGCAAGGCCGGTGGTGAATGGATCACTCGTTCCGCCTTTCATCCAGCTCCAGCCACCGTCGGCACCGCGAGCGTCCAGCAGGAGTTGGCGGAGGTTGCCCGTTTCGTCCGCAGTTCCAGGACGGTGCGCAAAGAGCAATCGAGTTGCGAGCCATTCGTGATTGTCAGGCTGAGCCGGCTGTTGTGTCACATAGGCGATCGCGCGATCAACCTGTTGCGAATGAGTCCCCGTCGGACCCTCGTAATCCGCGATTGCCAGCGCGGCCCACATCGTCGTGGCCTGATTTGCGGCGGGTAATGGCCACTGCCGCATCGTCGCAAACTGATTTCCCGGAGTCCACGATCCATCCGAAAGCTGCATTCGTTCCATCAGATCCAGCGCACCGCTGTAGAATTCGCTGACCGACGGATCGTCAGCCGCTTCATCGCGGCTCAGCAGGAGTTGGCCGAGGACATCCAGTCCACCCCCACTGCTGGAAGCGGAGTAAATCGGAAGCTTTGACGTGTTCACGAGCACAGTCTGATGCGCCGTCAATTCTTCGGGCTGCAGCACTTCCGTGAGCCTCGCGACGAAATCTTTCTCGGCAGGAAATTCCCGATCGACCACGGGAGCCAATTTGCTTCGCACCGCCTCGGGAATCGCCGTCGGATCAAGGGCAGCGAACAGGGTCTTTTCCAGCTTGAAAGCATTGCGGTGCGACAGTGAATCTTTGCGAGCCCACTCATCCCACTCCGCCAGTTTATTCGTGTCAATCATCACGCCCCTGGACTGAGCGGCACGATGCGTCCAAATCATGAACGGCACATGATGACACGACATGCAGCCGCGTTCCTCCATCCATGCCACCCCGGCACTCTCGAGAAATGGCAGACTGCGAACGACCGATTCTCGCACAGCGGCGTCCGTCGGATCAATATCAGCAATTTCGATCTGCGACACGGGATTGCTTGTCTCGTCGGCAGCGAGGCGGTTCAACAACAGCGTCGGACAACACACGACACAAAGGAAAAGCCACCTGGACATAATTGAACCTTGATTTCGACAGCACTGCGGACGACTTGAACCGGAGAGTTTGATCTCACTGACGACGAAACGCAAGTTGCAAAGTCGAGAGGACTGGCGGCCAGTTGCCTCTCTTGTTCAGCGAACTCCGGCGGTACAATGGTCGTCACGACGGAGCGAGACGGCTACTTTGGCTCCGTGATGCTCAATCCGTTCACCTGCTGGCCATTGTTGGCGTTCCAGAAGTAAATCGAAAGTCAAAGAGGGCCTGACGCACTGATTTCCCCGGTCTCACAAGCCCGGTCGCAATGATTCAGCGGCATCCAGGCCGCCGAATTAGAGACTGAATTCCTTTGAGGTTCGACATGTGGCATTTCCATTAACTCAGGTCAGTCATGGTCATTATGTCAGCGGAATTGCTGATCTCGGGATGCATGACCGCGCCGGGATACAGGCCAGTGGGAACTTCGCCGGGGAATGGTTATCCCGTCGGTTGGGGACCAACGACTGGAATCGTTCTGGTGCATGGAGCCGCAGCAACAAACACAATCAGGGGACTGGCGTCCCCCGCTCACCGGGAATCGGCGAGCCGCGAGACGTTAGTCTCCGGTTTTTGCGATTCTGTTGTTCCAGAATCTTTTCAGCAATACAATTTCCCAACTGTTTACAGTGTAGGGTGCGTGAATCGAAGCGCAACGCACCATTTTTCGCAAGGCGATTGCCGGAACTACGCTGCGCTTGGTCCGGCCTACAGGCAAGCTGCAAGTTCGCTATCAACAGCGATATCGCAAGCCGGAACTTACGCCTTATCGGAGATATCACTGCGGCACCAGCCGCCTTGCCAATGAATTTTTTCGACCGCAGCGTACGCATTCTGTTTCGCCGCTGCGATTGTGTCACCCAAAGCCGTAACGCCCAGCACGCGTCCGCCTGTATTGACGACTTGCTCGTTCTTCATGGCTGTGCCCGCGTGGAAAACCTTCGTATCCGGTAGCGCATCGGCGTCATGGAGACCTGTGATGGGTCGCCCCTTTGCGTAATCACCGGGATAACCTTCTGACGCCATGACAACACACACCGCCGGGCGAGGATCCCAATCCAGTGATTCCAGTTCCGCAAGACGACCGGTGGCCGCCAGCAGGAGTATGTGAGCCAGGTCAGAACGCAATCGCATCAGCACCGGCTGCGCTTCAGGGTCGCCAAACCGCACGTTGTATTCCAGGACTTTCGGTCCATGTGCCGTCAGCATGATACCCGCGTAAAGCACGCCGGAGAAAGGACAATCTTCGACCTTCATCGTGTGAATGGTCGGAATCAGTATGCGGCGGATGATGTCATCCATAATTGCGGGTGTGACGAGTGGGGCAGGGCAGTAGGCCCCCATGCCGCCGGTATTTGGACCACGATCATGATCCCAGGCTCGCTTGTGATCCTGCGCGACATCCAGGGGCACGATCGTGTCGCCATCGACCAATGCCAGAATGCTGGCTTCGTGACCGACAAGACATTCTTCGATGACAACATGCGAACCCGCTTCCCCGAATGTGCGATCCTGCAGAACGGATTTCACGGCAGCGCGAGCTTCAGCGCGGTTAGCACAGACAAAGACCCCTTTGCCGGCTGCCAGACCATCGGCTTTGACGACCAGCGGTTGCTCTTCGCAGTCTTCGAGATACTGCATTGCCTCGGGCATACGGCTGAAAACGGCAAAATTTGCCGTGGGAATATTGGCTCTTCGGAGCAGCTTCTTGGTGAAGACTTTGCTGCCTTCCAGGCGCGCAGCCGAGGCTGTCGGTCCAAACACGTTCAGTTTCTGCCGACGAAATTCATCGACAATTCCAGCCACCAGCGGCGCTTCCGGGCCAACGACTGTAAGTTCGATCTGATTGTCTTTTGCAAACTTCGCCAAACGCATGACGTCGTCTGCCGGGATATTCAGGTTCTCAGCATCCTGCGCCGTGCCGGCATTTCCCGGTGCGCAATAAACTTTTTCGACGAGCGGTGACTGGCTGAATTTCCAGACCAGAGCGTGTTCGCGACCACCGGAACCTACAACCAGAATCTTCATTGAACGACGTGTCCTGCGGGTGCAACAAAACAAAAAACTCGCGGTAGAATACCGCGAGTTTGATGGAATTTCGAACCAGTGTCGGAAGCGTCCTGATTTCTGGATCAGGTGATCGGTGCCGATTCAGGCTTCAACACGAACGGAAACACGCGAATTGCCGTGCCCGGAGCGTGCTGCTTCTTGTAAGCAAGTTGAGCCGCACGGTCCGCCGCAAACTGCAATCGGATGAATTCGAGTCCGCAAAAGGAATCAATATCGGCCTCGGCCGCAACGTCGGCAAACATTTCACCCGCAGAGGCAGCGTGACGCCGAACTCCGTGAATGCTGCGTTCACGAACTTTGACACCCGCAGCCGCCAGTTTGATGAGTCCCTTCAGGAAGCGACCGACAGTCGTGTCGGCTCCTGAAACACGCCACAGGCGCTCCCATTCTTCGTGGGCTTCCCAGTAGAAACCGAGATTGAAGAAGTCCAATCCAAGAAGATAGTTGCGATTGTTTGGCCATGTGTCAGTGCTTAACGCTCTGGGGCCCTGGCCAGGGGCGTGTTTTCGACCGTGGCTGTGTCCTTTCGGATCGCGAATCGGGTGAGGCATCCCGGAACCGGGATAATACGTATAGGTTGGAAGCGGTCCGGAAGGATACAAACGGTCAATTTCGGCTTCGGCCATGATCATGTGTCAGCGACTCCAATGGTTAGGGGTCACGAATCTGGTTGCTCCGCGGAATCGTACGCAGAGGCTTCGCAGCAGAACACACGCGGAACATGTATTCGTCGCGACTCCATGCCTCTGGCGATCTCGAAAACTGAACATCCAGACAGTCACCTGAAGCATTCAGTTTCGATTGCGCCGAATTTACACCTTTTTCTGGCAATTTCGAGTACTTCTTGCTCGGATTGCACCAGATTCCGGATGACCGCTGTATTTAGGCGAACCTTTCGGGGTAGTCGGGCAGGTTGACTCAGTTTTCCTGGACTTACAAATGACGCCGAGTTGCGATTTTATTGTCGTTGAAAGACTGACTGGTGTATGGCAAATGACTTGACAAACGTTCAGATCGCTTCCGCCTTCTGGCGTCACGGCAATTTCGTAGCAACCGTTGACGCCAGTAGTTGCGGCGAACCAGAGACAATGCGTCGAGCCGATATTGCGATCGTGTCCGTGGAATCTGTTTCAAGCCCGGACCTGATACCGCAGTCCGGCGGGACAACAACGGTCGAGTGCGAACTTCCAATGCCTGTGGAACGACGCGAGACGTATCTTTCAATTCGTGATCGCGAGACCATGCAGGTTGTCACAGTGATTGAACTGCTTTCCCCATCCAATAAGCGACAAAACGGCGATGGTCGCAGGGAGTACCTGACAAAGCGCGAGGAAATCCTGGCGAGTTCTTCGCATCTGGTGGAACTCGATTTGCTTCGCGGAGGAGTTCGACTGCCGGTGGTCGGATCTTTGCCTCCTGGCGATTATTATGCGATCGTCAGTCGTGCCAATCGGCGACCGCGTTGCGAAGTTTATGTCTGGACACTTCGCGACCCGCTTCCTGCCATTCGAATTCCGCTCAAGCCCTGCGATCCAGACGCAATTGTTCCGCTTCAGGAAGTCTTCGAAACGGTCTGCCAGCATGCACGCTACGGCCTGTCGATTAACTATGCGGCCGAGCTTGAGCCGCCGTTGAGTGACGCTGTGCGATGACGCCAAGCGCGAACGACCTGTTTACGACGCACGAGCATTGGCCAGTTGAATGAGCAATTCCGCAGGACTCCAAACCAGAATCGGACTGGCGGTGAAGCCCGCTGTATCGCGAGTGACGATCGCTGTCAGCGCGGCGTTGGTCGCGGTGGCGATTTGGAGGTTGTCCTCGAAATCCGCGCCTGGCAAAGCATCGGCTTGCAGGATCGTGGCGCGATCCACCGCGAGGATGTTGAAAGTTTGTGCGACGCGACGCACATCGGCGCGAGCTTGCACAGTTCCGACGATCCGACGGCCGATATAGAAGAGGTTGGCTAGCGACAACGCCGCGACAGACAACTCCAGGACTCCAGGACTCCAGACTGGGCCTGTCGGAGAATCTCGTCGGCCTCAAGGTGCCAGGGTGCTCGCTGAAGCAGCGAATCCAGCAACACATTGGTGTCGAGCAAGACTCGCATCATCCGCACTTTCGCTGACGTTCTTCGTCGAGGATGCGCTCAACATCCACGTCCGAAGGTGGCTGCGGCACTTTCCACGCTCCCACCAAATCGCCGGGCATTCCGGTGGGCGCGGGGACGAGCGTTGGCACATCGAGCGAATTCAGCAACCGCGTCGCCAGCGACAGCCGCCAAGGCGCGGGCCAGGTACTGACCGTTTCCCAGGCTTGATCGACGGGATCGGTGACGGTGGAAACCATCGAGTTGTCTCCTCATGCGCGAATGAATGCAGGCGACCTGCCCCTTGGCTTAGTTTGATTGCATCCCTACCGACGCCAGTATAGTCTGCTCCACTTCCGCCGTGAATTCCAATTGTGTGAAGAGCCTGCAATTCTCATTGATCGAGCCTACCTTCAATGCACGACCTGCCTCGGCAGAAGCTGTCCGAACTGTTGACCAAACACGGCCCGACGCTCTGCGATGACGCCAGGCGGTTGGAAGGGATGTTGAAAGACCTGCTGCGCCACGAATACAAACGAATACAAGCGTGAGACGTTTGTGTTGATCAGCGCGCTGCGCGAAGGAGTGCCGGTCGAGTTGCGCGGGTCAAGCAGCGGACTGCCGCCGGAGGCGTTGGCGGCCAAGCTGGTGCGGCAGTTGCGCGACAACTTGGCGTTCGACGGCCAAGCGGCGCGTTGGGCCGTCGAAAGCTGGGAGTTGGCGCTCGGTATCGGGGGTTGGCACTCGGTATCGCTCTCAGAGGCGTTTGACGGATTGCCGTGTTGATTCGCGATCTGAAGTCACGTGGATCGGCGGAAATCAACGAAGAGGGAAATTCACCGCGAATCGTCAGACAAATATGACGCCGGTTCGTTCCTTGTCATTGAGGTGCAGAATTGTGAATAACGCCAATCGAATCATCGCGACGCTCCGTTTGAAAACACTGGGGCCGCTGGTTACGGGACTCAGTTTACTGGCGTACTCCGGCTGGCAACGGCATCTCGATCAAGTCGTTCTGGCCGCTGAAGGAGATCTGATCCTGTCGGCGGAAATGTTGTTCGAAAAACCATGCGGAGCCATCAATCAGCGTGGACAGACGGTGATCCCGTTTTGCTACAAGAGCCTTGGTT
>Ga0105047_10011498_pt1 | contig 14343 bp, 10 predicted proteins | sample MAT04_FD_78384 | JGI IMG/M metagenome (GOLD analysis project Ga0105047, IMG submission 78384) | Freshwater microbial communities from Lake Fryxell liftoff mats and glacier meltwater in Antarctica - MAT-04 (megahit assembly) | ecosystem: Environmental > Aquatic > Freshwater > Ice > Liftoff... | reverse complement strand
GTTGACCACCTGGTGGTCGGCAAAGTCGAAGCCCAGGCCCACACTCGCCACCAGGCTGGCGCGGTCGGCCTGCAGGCTGTCGAAGGCGCCGGCCTTGATCAGCGCCTCCACCGCACGCTTGTTCACCCGCTTGCGGTCGACCCGGGCGCAGAAGTCGAAGAAGCTGCGGAAGGCGCCGCCGGATTCGCGTGCCTCGACGATGGCCTCCACCGCGCTCTGGCCGGTGCCCTTCACCGCGCCGAGACCGTAGCGCACGGCACCGCGTGCGGTTCCCAGGGTCGGCACCCGCTGCTTGTCCACCGGCTCGAAACGGTGCGTGCCGTGGTTGACGTCGGGCGGCTCGAAGCTGATGCCGAACAGCTTGGCGTCGTTCAGCAGCACCTTCAGCTTGTCGGTGTCGCCCATCTCGATGGTCATGTTCGCGGCATAGAACTCGGCCGTGAAATGCACCTTCAGCCAGGCCGTGTGGTAGGCCAGCAGGCTGTAGGCGGCGGCATGGCTCTTGTTGAAGCCGTAGCCGGCGAACTTCTCCATCAGGTCGAAGACCTCGTCGGCCTTGTCCTGCGGGATGTCCTGCTTGCCGGCGCCCGCGCGGAAGATCGCGCGGTGCGTGGCCATCTCGTCGGCCTTCTTCTTGCCCATGGCGCGGCGCAGCAGGTCGGCGGCGCCCAGGCTGTAGCCGCCCAGGATCTGCGCCGACTGCATCACCTGCTCCTGGTAGACCATGATCCCGTAGGTCTCCGACAGCACCTGCTCCAGCAGCGGGTGCGGGTACTCCACCACCTCTTTGCCGTGCTTGCGCGCCACGAAGCTGGGGATCAGGTCCATCGGGCCCGGGCGGTACAGCGCGTTCAGCGCGATCAGGTCTTCCAGCCGGCTGGGCTTGGCGTCGCGCAGCATGCCCTGCATGCCGCGCGATTCAAACTGGAACACGCTCTCGGTCAGGCCGTCGGAGAACAGCTTGTAGACGCGCGGGTCGTCCAGCGGAATGTTGTCGAAGCTGAAGTCCTGCCTGTCCGGGTAGCGCGCGACGATGAAGTCCTTGGCGAGCTCCAGGATGGTCAGCGTGGCCAGGCCGAGAAAGTCGAACTTCACCAGACCGATGGCCTCGACGTCGTCCTTGTCGTACTGGCTGACCGCGCTGTCACTGCCCGGCTGCTGGTAGAGCGGGCAGAAGTCGGTGATCTTGCCCGGGGCGATCAGCACGCCGCCGGCATGCATGCCGATGTTGCGCACGATGCCTTCGACCCGCGTGGCCAGCGCCAGCAGCTCGGCCACCTCTTCCTCGGCGGCCTCGCGCTGCTCCAGCTCGGGCGCCTCCTTGCGGGCATAGATCAGGCCGGGGTCGGGGTGGGCGGGCACCCTGGCCAGCGTCACCGTCTTGCCAGGCGGCGCGGGGATCAACTTGGCCACGCTGTCGACATGGCCGTAGCCCATGCCCAGCACGCGGCCGATGTCGCGCAGCGCGGCCTTGGCGGCCATGGTGCCGAAGGTGACGATCTGGCCGACGGCGTCGCGGCCGTACTTGTCCTTGACGTAGTCGATCACCCGGTCACGGTTGGCCTGGCAGAAGTCGATGTCGAAGTCGGGCATCGACACCCGGTCCGGGTTCAGGAAACGCTCGAACAACAACTTGTACTGCAGCGGGTCCAGGTCGGTGATCTTCAGCGCATAGGCCACCAGGCTGCCGGCGCCCGAGCCCCGGCCCGGGCCCACCGGGCAGCCGTTGTTCTTGGCCCAGTTGATGAAGTCGGCCACGATCAGGAAGTAGCCGGGGAAGCCCATCTTCAGGATGGTGGTGATCTCGAAATCCAGCCGCTCCACATAGCGCGCGCGCTCTGCTTCTCGCTTGGCCGGATCGGGGAACAGCCGCAGCAGGAGCTGCTCCAGGCCGTCGAAGCTGGCCTGGCGGAAGAAGTCGCCGATGGGGATCGGCGTGCCCTGGTTCGGGCCATCGGTCACCAGCGGGGTGGGGAAGTCGGGCAGGTGGTTCTTGCCCATCACCAAGGTCAGGTTGCAGCGCCGGGCGATGGCCAGGGTGTTGGCCAGCGCGCTCGGCACATCGGCAAACAGCGCAGCCATCTGCGCCTGGGTCTGGAAGGATTGCTCGCGGCTGAAACGCTTCACCCGCTTGGGGTTGGCCAGCGTCTCGCCCTCGGCCACACACACCCGGGCCTCGTGGGCGTCGAAGTCATCGGGCGCCAGAAACTCGATCGGGTGGGTGGCCACCACCGGCAGGCCCAGCGCGGCGGCCAGCGGCACGGCGGCGCGCACATGCGGCTCATGCTGGGGCAGCCCGGCGCGCTGCAGTTCGATGTAGAAGCGGCCCGGAAACAGCGCCGCCAGCCGCTGCGCCAGCGCGCGGGCGCGCTCGGCATCACCGGCCAGCAGCGCCTGGCCCACCGCGCCCAGGTCGGCGCCCGACAGCGCGATCAGCCCGCCGCCCAGCTCGGCCAGCCAGTCCCACTTGATCCAGGCCTGCGCGCGCTGGGCGTTCAGCACCCAGCCGCGTGCCAGCAGTTCACACAGGTTGAGGTAGCCCTGGCGGTTCTGCACCAGCAGCAAGAGCCGCGTGGCCTGCGGCGTGCTGCCGGGGTTGGCTTGGTCCGGCTCCAGGAAGATGTCGGCCCCGATCAGCGGCTTGACGCCCAGGCTGCGGCAGGCCTTGTAGAACTTGACCGCGCCGAACAGGTTGGACAGGTCGGTGATCGCCAGCGCCGGCTGGCTGTCGGCGCGCGCCGCTGCGGCGGCGTCGTCCACCCGCAGGGTGCCGTCGACGACGGAGTATTCGGTGTGGATGCGCAGGTGGACGAAGGACATGTCAGGACCGCCCGGCCGCCCGAAGGGCCTGACATGCCCCCTCGGGGGGCTGCGCCCGCACCAGGCGGGCGCCCGCGCGCCCGCGCCCATCTGGCGAAGGCCTGACGGCCTGCCGGCCGTCAGGCTGCGAACAACGTGCGCATGGGGGCTTCATTGCCGGATTGTAGGGACGGGGGTTTCTACAATCCGGGCTGTGCAGCCGCCCTTCCTGAACATCGCCAGCTACCGCTTCGCGCCACTGGCCGACCTGCCGGCCCTGCGTCAGCGGCTGTGGGAGGAGGCGTTGGCCCAGGGCATCTGCGGCACGGTGCTGCTGGCCGACGAAGGCATCAACCTGTGCCTGGCCGGGCCGGCGCAGGGCATCGCCGACTGGCTGGCCCTGGTGCGCGCCCAGCCCGGCTTGGCCGGCCTGCCCACCAAGGACAGCTGGAGCTTGGCCCAGCCCTTCCAGCGGCTGAAGGTGAAGATCAAGCCCGAGATCATCCGCATGAATCTGCCCGGTGCGGTGCATGGCGTGCAGCCGGCCGCCGGGCGGGCGCCGGCCGTCAGCGCCGCCACGCTGGCGCGCTGGCTGGCCCAGGGCCATTGCGACGCCGGCCGGCCACTGAAGCTGCTCGACACCCGCAACGCCTTCGAGGTGGATGCCGGCGCGTTCGAAGGCGCTATCGACTGGCGGCTGCAGAAGTTCAGTGATTTCCCGGCCGCCCTGGCCGCACACCGCGACGAACTGGCCGGCCACACCGTCGTCAGCTATTGCACCGGCGGCATCCGCTGCGAAAAGGCCGCGCTGGTGATGCAGGGGCTGGGGCTGGACCATGCCATGCAGCTCGACGGCGGCATCCTGAAGTACTTCGACGACACCGGCGGCACGGCGCCCGGCTGGCGCGGCGCCTGCTTCGTGTTCGACGACCGGGTGGCGCTGGCGCCCAGCCTGCAGCCCGCCGGGTCGGAAGCCGGGACCACTGCTGCATGGGCAAGCTGATCCGCATCGCCATCGGCCTGCTGCTGATGTGCAGCGCGCTGGCGATCCCGCTGCTGCGCGCACCCGACCGGGAGGTGGAGACGCTGGTGGCCCGCTGGGCGCAACCACCGTCGGAGTTCATGGACCTGGACGGCCAGCTGGTGCACTACCGCGACGAGGCGCCGCAGGCCGACGCCACGCCGAAGGTGCCACCGATCGTGCTGTTGCACGGCACCTCGGCCAGCCTGCACACCTGGGACGGCTGGGCGCTGGCCCTGCGCGGCCAGCGCCGGGTGATCCGGCTCGACCTGCCCGCCTTTGGCCTGACCGGCCCTTTCACCGGCCCCTACGCCGGCCAGACCTACACCGGCGACAACTATGCCCGCTTCGTGCTGGCAGTGCTGGACAAGCTGGGGGTGCAACACTTCGTGGTGGCCGGCAACAGCCTGGGTGGCGAGGTGGCCTGGCGCATCGCCGCTGCGGCACCGCAGCGGGTGGCCGCCCTGGTGCTGGTGGACGCGGCCGGCTACCCGATCCAGAACGCCAGCATCCCGCTGGGCTGGCAGATCGCCCGCCTGCCGGTGCTGGGCCGGCTGGCCGAGCACTTCCTGCCACGGCCGCTCATCGTGCAGGGCCTGACGGCGGCGTATGGTGACCCGGCGAAGATCACCGAGCAGCTGGTCGACCGCTACTTCGAGCTGACGCTGCGCGCCGGCAACCGCGCGGCCCTGGTGGAGCGCGCGCGCACCTGGTCAGGTGCCGAGGGCGTGCAGACGGTGACCGGCGTGACGGCGCCCACGTTGATCCTCTGGGGCGGGCGCGACCGCATCATCGTGCCGGCCACCGCGCAGCGCTTTGCCGCCGACATCCCCGGCAGCCGGGTGCAGGTGTTCGACGACCTGGGCCATGTGCCGCAGGAGGAAGACCCGGCGCGCACCGTGGCGGCGGTGCAGGCCTTTCTGCGCTGATCAACCACCCGGGCGGGCCACCGCAGCGCAGAACGCCGCGATTGCCTGCGCCACCTGCAGCGCCGCGCGCTGGGCGGCGGCCACGCCGCCGGCGGCGTCTTCACTCGTCGCGGGCACGCTGGCATCGAACTCCTGCGCCGTCAGCACCGTGCGGCTGCCGCTGTCGACCAGCACCGCGCGCAGCGTCAGCCGCAGCTGGCTGGGCCCGGGCCCGAAGTTCTGCTGCAGGCGCAGCAGCTCGGTGTCGAGCCGCCAGCCGGTGCTGGCCGCAGCCGGCGCCAGCAGCACCACGCGGAAGGCGCCGGTGGCCTCGGCGGCGCGCACCAGCAGCGGCGCCAGCAGGCGCGGTGGCGTGTCTAGCCATTCGCTGGCGGTGTAGTGCTCGATGCGCTGCGGCGTGCGCTGGTAGGCCATCAGCCGGGTGTCCAGCCCGGCGGCGGCGCGCGGCACTGCCACCAGCAGGCTGGGCGCACCGGCCGGCGCCGGTGGCCGCACCGGCGCTGCGGCGCCATCGTCCAGCCCGTACAGCGCCGGCGCGGCCGGCGGCTTGGGCAGCAGGCTGGCGCTGCAGCCGCCCAGGCCCAACGTGCCTAGGGTGGCGAACGTGCCGAAGGTGCTGAAGGTGCCCAAAGTGCCCAGGGTGCCCAGCAGCGCCAGTGCGCTGCGGCGGTCGGGTCGGGCGGGCGGGAGTTGTGTCATCGGCGCTGTCCTGGTGGATCCCAGTTGAATGTCATGGCGCGGCAGCTTCACCCGGGCCGGGCGCCCGCAGCGCGCCGCCCACCAGCAGGCTGCCAGGCTGGGTGCGCAGCTGCTCGCTCAATTGCCGCAGCGACGCCACCAGCGGGCCCAGCTCGGTTAGCAAGCGGTCCATGCCGGGCAGGGTGTCGCCGCGCAACTGCTGCACGCCGCCCAGTGCCGCGTCGGCCACCTGGCCGGCCCGGGTGCTGGCCAGGCCGGCGGCCTGGGCCATGCGGTCGACCGACGCGGCAGCGGCCTGCACCTGCTCCAGTGCGGGGCCGATGGGGGCCAGCGCCGGCGCCACCGCCGCCACCGCCGGGCCCAGCTGGGCGCTGGCCAGCGCGGTGTGGCGGGCGGTGGTGGCCAGATCGGTGATGGCACTGGCGAAGGCACCGCGCTGCTCGGCCAGGGTCTGCAGCAGTGCCGACACATCGGCCAGGCTGCGTTTGATGGCCGCCTGGTTGCCGTCATCGAGCAGCGCATTCAGGCTGGCGGAGGTGCGGTCCACGCTGGACAGCACCGTGGTCATCACGTTCTCCAGCCGGGCGCTGAGGCTGGGCTTGGAGCGGATCAGCGGCCGCGGGACTTCGGCCGTGGCCAGCAGGGGTGGCGAGCCGGGGCTGCCGCCGCTCAGCTCCACATAGGCGATGCCTGTCAGGCCCTGTGACTTGAGCACCGCCTCGCTGTCCTGCTTGACCGGCGTACCCTGCTCGATCTGCAGGTCCAGCAGCACCTGGCGCGGGTTGCCGGGGTCGATGGCGATGCGCTGTACCTTGCCCACGTTCACGCCCAGATACTTGACCGGCGCGTCCAGATTCAGCCCGGCCACCGACTCGGTGAAGATCGACTGGTAAGCGGTGGTGGGCTTGCTGTTGCCCACGCCTGCGGCCAGCCAAAGTACGCCGGCCACCAGGGCGGCGCCCAGCAGCAGCACGAAGGCGCCGACGGCGGTCGGGTTCAGCTTGTCTTCCATGTGCTCTCCTGCGGGGTGGGGGCGGCGGGACTGGGGGCGGGTTTGGGGGCCGGGCCGGCGGTCGGGTCGACGGCAGCGTGGCGCTCGGCCTTGTCGAAATACGCCGCCACGATCGGGTGCGGATGCGCAGCCAGCGCAGCCATCGGGCCGACCGCCAGCACCCGGCCCTCACCCAGCACGGCCACCCGGTCGGGCACGCGCCACAGCAGTTCCAGATCATGGCTGATCAGCACGATGGTGGGCCCGAACTGCTGGCGGGTGGACTGGATCAGCGTGCTGATACCGGCGGCGCTGGCCGGGTCCAGCCCCGAAGTGGGCTCGTCCAGGATCAGCAGCTCCGGGTCCAGCGCCAGCGCACGCGCCAGCGCCGCGCGCTTGAGCATGCCGCCGCTCAGCGCGTCGGGCTTCTTCAGCACCACGTCGGGTGGCAGGCCGGTGAGGGCCAGCTTCCAGCCGGCGATGCCGTCGATCAGGGCGTCGTCCAGCCGGCCGGAGCGGCCCGCCAGGCGGCTTTGCTCGCGCAGCGGCAGGCCCACGTTCTCGCGCACCGTCAGCGCGCTGAACAGCCCGCCCTTCTGGAACATCACGCCCCAGCGCTGGCGCAGCGCCTGCCAGCCGTCGGCGTCCAGCGTGGCCAGGTCGGTGCCGAACAGCCGCACCGTGCCGGCAGTGGGCTGCTGCAGGCCGACCATCTCGCGCAGCAGCACCGACTTGCCCGAGCCGCTGCCACCCGCAATCGCCAGGATCTCGCCGCGCCGCACCGTCAGGTCGAGCCCGTCGTGCACCACCTGGCGGCCGAAACGGGTGACGATGCCCTGCATCTGCACCACGGCATCGGCATCGGCATCGGCATCGGCATCGGCATCGGCCACAGCGTTTGCGGTCTCTGGCGCGGCCATCAGATGCCCAGCCAGTTGAACAGCACCGAGAACACCGCATCGACCACGATCACCAGGAAGATCGACTGCACCACCGCCAGCGTGGTCTGGCGGCCCACGCTGTCGGCGCTGCCGCGGGTGGCGAAGCCCTGGAAGCAGCCGACCACCGCGATCACCCCGGCGAACACCAGCGACTTGCCCAGCCCCACCAGCAGGCTGTTGCCACGCAGCTCTTGGCCGAAGCGCTCGATGAACTCATTGAAGCCGATGCCGAGCTGGGTGCGCGCCATCACCATGCCGCCGAACACGCCGGTGATGTCGGCCCAGACCGTCAGAAGCGGCAGCGCGATGGCCAGCGCCAGCAGGCGCGGCAGCACCAGCTGCTCCAGCGGCTCGATGCCCAGCGTGCGCATCGCGTCCACCTCCTCGGTGACGACCATGGTGCCGATCTGCGCCGCGTAGGACGAGCCCGAACGGCCGGCGATGATGATGGCTGTCATCAACGGCGCGAACTCGCGCAGCATCGAGTAACCCACCAGCTCCACCACGAAGATGTTGGCGCCGAAGAGGCGCAGCTGGTCGGCGCCCTGGTAGGCCACCACCACGCCCACCAGGAAGGCGGTGAGCCCGACGATGGGAATGGCGTCCAAGCCGCCGATCTGCACATGGTGCAGCACGCTGCGCCCGCGCAGCCGGCGCGGGTGTGCCAGCACGCCGCCAGCGGCCTGGGCCACCTGGCCGACGAAGGCCAGCAGCGCCTGCGCCTGGACCAGCCCGCGCAGCGTGGCGCGGCCCAGGCGCCGCACCGCGCCGGGGCGGGCCGGCGCTGCCGTGGCCTGCACCTCGGCGGCGGCTGCCAGCTGCATCAGCGCCTGCCAGGCCGGCGCCCAGCCGCGCAACTCGGCCCGGGCCGCCTGGCCGGCCAGCCACTGGCGCAGCGCCCAGGCGCCGGCGCTGTCGAAGCCGGTCAGGCCGCTGCCGTCCAGCACCAGCGGCGCACCGTCGGCCGGCGGCGGCGGCAAGCGCTGCGCCAGGCCGGCCAGGCCCTGGCGTGTCCAGGCGCCGGCAAGCGCCCAGACGCCAGCGGGCCCGGCCTGCAGGCTGGCGGCGGCGTGCGGGGCGGCGGGAGGGTGCAGGTCGGCAACGGGGGGCTCGGCCATGGCCGGATGCTAGGCCGCTGCGCCGGGGTGTGTCGGTCCGCTGGCGCACCAAACGGCCAACCCGCTGTCGGCCAGCTCACCGCCGGCCAGCCCACCGCCGGCCAACCCACCGCCGGCCAACCCACAGTCGGCCAGCCCACTCGGCCAGCCCACAGTCGGCCACCCGGCAGACGCCAGCGCCGACCTGTGGCACAACGGCGCCAAGACGCCAGCCGCCGCACCATCTTGGACCCGACCCCGCCCACGCCCAAGCCACCGACTGCCGCTGCCCGCTGGCAGCGCGCTGCCGTGCGCGCGGTGCTGGCCTTGCTGGCCCTGCCACTGCTGCTGGCGCTGGTGCTGACAGGGGCGCTGGGGGTGTTCGGCGCCAACTGGGCGCGTGGCCCGATCGCCCACTGGGCGCAGCTCCAGACCGGCCGCCCGCTGCAGATCCAGGGCGACCTGCACCTGGGCCTGGGCTGGCCGCTGCTGCGGCTGCAGGCGCAGGGCCTGCGCTTTGCCAACCCCGGCTGGGCGCAGGCGCCGCAGGGGCTGGCCGCCGACCATGCCGACGTGCAACTGGACCTGCGCGCCCTGCTGCACGGCCGCCTGCTGCTGCCCACGGTGGCCTTGGAACGGCCGGTGCTGATGCTGGAGACGGCGGCCGACGGCCGCAAGTCGTGGCTGCTCGACCGCAGCCAGCGCGACGAGCGCACCGCCGTGCAGATCGGCCTGCTGACGCTGCAGCAGGGCCGCATCGGCTACGACGACACCGGCCAGCAGACGCACATCCGCCTGACGGTGGCGACCGCCGGCGAGCGCACCGACCTGCCCCGGCCCGGCCCGACCAGCGGCCTGGGCGCGCCCACCGACGTGCTGTTCTCGGCCAGCGGCATGCTGCGTGGCCAGGCGCTGCAGGCCAGTGGCCGGGGTGCGTCGGTGCTGGGCCTGCGCGACGAGACCGTGCCTTACCCGCTGATGCTGGAGGGCAGCATCGGCCCCACCCGGCTGCGCGCCGACGGCCGCATCACCGGCATGGCCCGGCTGGCGGCGGTCGACCTGCAAGTGGCCGTGCGCGGCGGCAGCCTGGCGCAGCTGCAACCGCTGCTGGGCCTGGGCCTGCCGGCCACGCCCGCCTACGCCATCACCGGGCACTTGCTGCGCCAGGGCGACCGCTGGCAGTCCCAGGGATTCAGCGGCCAGCTGGGGCGCAGCGACCTGGCGGGCAACCTGCAGCTGGTGCTGGGCGGCGTGCGGCCGCTGTTGCGCGGCGACATCGCCTCGCGGCTGCTGGACCTGGGTGAGCTGCTGCCGGAGATGGCCCGCGCCACCAGCGCCCCCGCCCCGGCCGGCGCTGCAGGCCGCCTGCTGCCCGACCTGCCGTTGCGCAGCGACGGCTGGCGGCGCGCCGACGCCGACCTGCAGCTGCGGGTGCAGCATGTGCTGCGCGCGCCGGCGCTGCCGGTGGACGGCGGCTCGGCCCGGCTGCGGCTGCAGGACGCGGTGCTGACGTTGGACGCGCTGGACATCGGCCTGGCCGGCGGCCGGCTCAGCGGCAGCCTGGTGCTGGACGGGCGCGCGCAGGCGGTACTGGCAGATGCCCGGCTGCAGGCGCGCGGGCTGCAGCTGGCCCAGCTGCTGCCGGTGGCCGATGCCGCCCGCAACAACAGCATCCGCCTGCACGGCCGCATCGACCTGCGCGGCCAGGGTCGGTCGGTGCGCAGCCTGCTGGCCAGCGCCGACGGCACGCTGCAGCTGGCCGCCGGCCCCGGCCGCATCAGCCGGTTGCTGATGGCGCAGATGGGCCTGCATCTGCTGGAGACGCTGCAGCTCGGCTTCACCGGCGACCAGCCGGTGGCGCTGCGCTGCGCGGTGGCCGACTTCAGCGTGCACCAGGGCGTGATGACTGCCCGCCACCTGGCGCTTGACACTGCGGTGAGCAGTGTGGCGGGCAGCGGCAGCATCGACCTGAACCAGGAGCGGCTGGACCTGACGCTGGTGTCGCGCACCCGCAACACCAGCCTGGTGGCGCTGCGCGGCCCGATCCGCCTGCACGGCACGCTGGCCGCGCCGCAGGTGCAACTGGACACCCCGGGCATCGTGGCGCGCGGCGCCGGCGCCATCGCGCTGGGGCTGGTCAACCCGCTGCTGGCGCTGCTGCCGCTGGTGGAGCCGGCCAGGAACCTGCCCAGCCAGTGCGCCCGGGTGGTGGCCGAGGCGGGGCTCGGTGGCGCAGCGGTGGCGCCATCAACCCCCGCCCCCTCCCCTGCCCCTGTCCCCGCCCCTGCCCCGCCCGCAGCGCCGGCCAGTCGGGCCAGGGCAGCAGCGGGGGCTTGAACAGGGCGCCCAGCGGCCCGCAGCGCAGCGGGCCGCCGGGCTGGTTCAGGCCGCCAGGTCGAACACCAGCACTTCGGCGCCGCTGCCCTTGGCCAGCACCAGCTGCGGCTCGCCGACCAGGCCGATCGCGTCACCAGTCTGCAATGCGTGCCCATTGGCGGTGATGGACCCGCGCAGCACCTGCACCCAGGTCTTGCGGCCGGCCGGCAGCGCCAGCGTGGCCGTTTCGTCACCGTCGAACAGGCCGGCGCGGATGCTGGCGTCGGCGTTCAGCGTCACCGCGCCGTCCTCGCCGCCGGGGGCGGCCACCAGGCGCAGGCGGCCGCGCTTGTCGTCGGCGCTGAACGCCTTCTGCTCATAGCCGGGCGCCAGGCCGCCGGCTGCAGGCAGCAGCCAGATCTGCAGGAAGTGCGTGGCGCTGCCCTGGGCATGGTTGAACTCGCTGTGGCGCACGCCGGTGCCGGCGGTCATGCGCTGCACCTCGCCGGGCAGGATGGCTGCCACCTGCCCCATGCTGTCCTGGTGCGCCAGCGCGCCGTCGAGCACATAGCTGACGATCTCCATGTCACGGTGGCCGTGCGTGCCGAAGCCGGTGCCCGGGGCGATGCGGTCCTCGTTGATCACCCGCAGGTTGCCGAAGCCCATGTGCTGGGGGTCGTGGTAGTCGGCAAACGAGAAGGTGTGGAAGCTCTTCAGCCAGCCGTGGTCGGCAAAACCGCGGTCGGCGCTGCGTCGGATCGTCAACATGCTCAGGTCTCCTTGCGGTGTGGCGTCGCCTGCATGTTGGCACCGGCCACGGCGCGGCGGCCCCGGCCGGCCTTGAAGCGGGCATTCAAATAAGATGAAGGAAAGCCGCCCCCATGCCCACCCACAGCCCCCGCCGCAACGCCCTGACGCCCGAGGCCCTGCAGATGATGGACATCATCGCCCGCACTGGCAGCTTTGCTGCGGCTGCGCGCGAGCTGGGCCGGGTGCCGTCGGCCTTGACCTACAGCGTTCGCCAACTGGAAGACGCGCTGGACGTGCTGCTGTTCGACCGCAGCGCGCGCCAGGCCCAGCTCACTGCCGCCGGGCAAGAGCTGCTGGACGAGGGCCGCCGCCTGCTGGTGGAGATGGACGCGGTGGCCAACCGGGTGCGGCGCGTGTCCACCGGCTGGGAGAGCGCGCTGACGGTGGCGGTGGACGACGTGATCTCGCGCCTGACCGTGTTCGAGCTGGTCGAGGGCTTCTATGCCCAGCGCGGCCCCGACGGCCAGGCGCCCGGCACGCGGCTGCGCCTGCGCAGCGAGGTGCTGGCGGGGCTGTGGGAAGCGCTGGTCAGCGGCCAGGCCGACCTGGCCATCGGCGCGATGATGAATGCGCCGCCGCAGACCGGCATCGAGCTCAAGCCGCTGGGCGAGGTGCAGTTCGTCTTCGCGATGGCGCCGCACCACCCGCTGGCGCAGGCGCAGGAGCCGCTGTCGGATGCGCTGATCCTGGCGCACCGGGCGGTGGCGGTGGCCGACTCGGCGCAGCGCCTGTCGCCGGTGACGGTGAACCTGCTGCCGGGGCAGGACGTGTTCACCGTGACCAGCATGGGCGCCAAGATCGAGGCGCTGATGCGCTGCCTGGGCGTGGGCTTCGTGCCCGAGCCGCAGGTGCGCGAGGCGCTGCGCCTGGGCCGGCTGGTGGCCCGGCAGGTGCAGCGCACGCGGCAGCCGGCGCTGTTCGGCTATGCCTGGCGCAGCGCTGCCACGCCGCAGCCGCGCAAGGCGCCGCAGGGCCTGGCGCTGCAGTGGTGGCTGCAGCAGCTGGACAGCCCGGCCACCCGCCACGCCCTGCTGGAGCGGCACCTGGGCCTGCCTGCGGATGCGGTATGAGGGACGTGGCGTGAGGGGCGCGGCATGTGGGGCGCGGTATGTGGGGCGCAGTGTGTGGGGCGCGGCATGATGGGCGGGTTGTGAGCACCATCCCGCCCACCGGGCGGTTTGCACCGTCTCCCACCGGCCCGCTGCACGCCGGCAGCGCGGTGGCCGCGCTGGCCAGCTGGCTGGACGCACGCGCCCAGGGCGGCCGCTGGCTGGTGCGCATCGAGGACGTCGACACGCCACGCTGCCTGCCCGGCATGGGCGAGCACATCCTCGGCCAGCTGGCAGCGCTGGGCCTGCTGCCCGACGCGCCGCCGCTGTGGCAATCGACCCGCAGTGCCGCCTACCGGGCCGCGCTGAACGACTTGCTGACCCGTGGCCTGGCTTACCCCTGCGGCTGCAGCCGGCGCGAGATCGACGCCGCCTGGCAGGCACTCGGCCGGCCGCATCTGCGCTTCGACGAACGCATCTACCCCGGCACCTGCCGCACCGGCCTGCACGGCAAGGCCGCGCGGGCCACGCGGCTGCGCACCGCACAGAACGCTCAGCTGGACGGCGCGTTGGAAGGCCAGTCGCTGCAGATCGCCTGGACCGACCGCCGTCTGGGCCCGCAGCAGCAGGACCTGGCCCGGGCAGTGGGCGATTTCATCCTGCACCGCGCCGACGGCCTGTGGGCCTACCAGCTGGCGGTTGTGGTCGACGACGCTGCCCAGGGCGTGACCGACGTGGTGCGCGGCGCCGACCTGGCAGACAACACCGCACGCCAGATCCACCTGCAGCGCCTGCTGGGCCTGCCGCAGCCGCGCTATCTGCACACGCCGCTGGTGCTGGGTGCCGACGGCCACAAGCTCAGCAAGCAGAACGGCGCCGCGCCGTTGGACACGCGCCAGCCGCTGACCACGTTGAAGGCCGCCGCCGCGGTGCTGGGCCTGCCGGCGCTGCCGGCCGCCGACGTGGCCGACTGGCTGACTGCAGCCACACGCGCCTGGGCAGCCGCCTGGCCGGTGCAGGTGCAGGTGCAGGTGCAGGTGCAGGTGCAGGTGCAGGCGCCGGTGCAGGCGCCGGTTGCGGCGCGCGGCGCGGTGGCATGATGCGGCCCCCTGTTCCCTGTTGAAACGGAATCAACATGACCTCCTCCGACTCCGGCCTGCTGATCGACGACACCGTGCCGGGCACCGGCGCCGAGGCACGCGCCGGCCAGCCGGTCACCGTGCACTACACCGGCTGGCTGCACGACCCCACCGCGCCCGACGGCCGCGGCAAGAAATTCGACAGCAGCAAGGACCGCGGTGACCCGTTCGAGTTCGAGCTGGGCGCCGGCCGGGTGATCCGCGGCTGGGACGAGGGCGTGCAGGGCATGAAGGCGGGCGGCACCCGGGTGCTGACCATCCCGCCCGAACTGGGCTACGGCGCGCGCGGTGCCGGCGGCGCGATCCCGCCGAACGCCACCCTGGTGTTCGAGGTGGAACTGCTGGCCGAGCCCGAGCGCGTGCCGCTGCAGTTCGACGACGTGGTGGAAGGCAGCGGCGCCGAAGCCGTGGCCGGCCAGCGCGTCAGCGTGCACTACACCGGCTGGCTGCACGACCCCGCCAAGCCCGGCGGCCGCGGCAAGAAGTTCGACAGCAGCAAGGACCGCGGCCAGCCCTTCCGCTTCCAGCTGGGCGGCGGCGAGGTGATCCGCG
>Ga0105047_10011497_pt1 | contig 14343 bp, 10 predicted proteins | sample MAT04_FD_78384 | JGI IMG/M metagenome (GOLD analysis project Ga0105047, IMG submission 78384) | Freshwater microbial communities from Lake Fryxell liftoff mats and glacier meltwater in Antarctica - MAT-04 (megahit assembly) | ecosystem: Environmental > Aquatic > Freshwater > Ice > Liftoff... | reverse complement strand
TAATCGCAACCAGAATTTTTCCTGGAGCGAGACCCTGCCGCTTGGCAATACGCTCACCGCGGGGCGCTGGTGGCAAGACGATGGCGTGGTCGAAGTCTCGGTGGCGGATACCTGGGCGGATCCGCTGGGCGTGGGCTTGAACGACACGCTCACGCTCAAGGTCGCCGATCGCGAAGTGGTAGGTCTGGTCACCAGCGTGCGCGAGGTCGCCTGGGATTCATTTGCGGTGAATTTTTTTATTGTGCTTGAGCCGTCGGCTGCGCGCGAACTGCCGCACAGTTTTCTGCTCAGTGTTTTTTTGCCGGAGAGCGCCAAGGCGTCCCTGCAAACACTGCTGCGCGATGAGCCCAATTTGACCGCGGTGGACGTGCAGCAGGCGCTGGCTGAGGTCAAGAAAATCATCGAACGCGCCTCGCGTGCGGTCAATTTGGTGTTCTGGTTCAGCGTGATTGCGGGGTTTTTGGTGCTGGTGTCCGCTTTCAACGCGAGCCTCGACGCGCGCCTGCGCGAAGCCGCGGTAATGCGCGCGCTCGGCGCCTCGGGGCGCCTGATTCTGGGGCGCGTTTTGGCCGAATTCGTGCTGGTTGGATTGGTCAGCGGGCTCAGTGCCTGCGTGCTGGCTTGGTCGGTCGGCTGGCTGCTGGCGCGGCAGATTTTTGGGATTCCTTTCAGTGCCGACTGGATGGCGCTGGCGCTGCTGGTGCTGCTTGCGGCCGGCACGGCGGGCGCGGTCGGCTATGTTGCCGCACAGCGTCTCCTCAAGACCCGCGCGCTGGAGGCTTTGCGCCGGGTTTAGCTTAGGCGCCAAGCAAGCGGGCGGAAGCTGCTAGGCTCCAGGTTTTTGCAGTTTCGAGCTGGCTTTATGGCGACATCCCCGGCGCAATTCCGCTGGCCTCAAGGCTTTGTCCTGGCACTCGCGCTTGGTCTGATCGGGGCGCTGACTTATCTGATGCTCGCCTCAGGCTGGCCCGCGCCGCATCTGGACAGCGTGCTGTACTTTCAATTGAGCAGTCATGTGGCCGCGGGCGACGGCTTTCTGTTCTCAAACTACTCGCGCCTGTATTTCGCCCGCGGTGTCGACAACTGGCTGTTCGATCTGCACGGCCAGCTGTTCTGGCCCTTGCTTGGCTGGCTGTCGCCGGGCAGCGACTATTCGGCGCTGCTGCGCGGGGCTGCACTGCTCAGCGTGATTACTTTTTTCCTGTCGGCTGGATTGGCACTTCTGATCACCCGGGCATTGGCGCTCAAGCCCTGGCTGCGCGTTGGCGTGGTGCTGGCTTTGGCGCTTGGCTTGAGCTTTATCAGCGTGTCCTTGATGGGTCGCCCAGAGCAGGGGATTGGCGTGGTGCTGGTTTTGGCCGCGATTGCCCGACAGTTGCGGCCGCACTGGGACGCGGCTTTGATCCAGGGCGCAACGGTTGGCCTGATTGCGGCCTTCTCGCCGCTTGCGGGCGTGCTCGCGGGTGCGCTGTATGCGTGGCTGGGGGCGCTCGACCACCCGCCGCGTAAAGCGCTGCTGTTCGTGCTGCGGCTGGGTTTAAGCGCGCTGGGCACCTGGGCGCTGCTGATTATTTTGGTGTCGCCGTTTTGGCCTTGGGAGATTCTGCGCAATACCCTGATGCAGTTCCTTTCCGCATACGGCAGCGGCTACATGTCGCGTATGTATGTGCTGTGGGAGCTGAGCGTGGACCCACGCAAGCCGGGAATCGCTTTGGCGTGGCTGTTGGCCGGGTCGCTGGTGATCTTTCAAGCCGCACGCAGCAGGGCCAACGGGTATCGCTGGGCCGTCACCTTGGTCGGTGGTTTGCTGGTTGCGCTGTTGCTTTACAAAACATCAATGGAGCGGACGCTGACGTACAACTTCATTGGGCTGGCGCTTATTCCACTCGAGCGCGCTTGGCAAATCTGGACGTCGCTTGATTTAAGCGCGCGCAAACGCCGCATTGGCGCCGCCGTGATTGCGCTGGCCTGTGCCTTGCCCGGCTTGGGCTTCGTCGACGCACTGTTGAGTTGGCAGAGCTATCGGCACGCTGGCGCGACGCTTGCTGAAGCCCAACACGCACTGGCGCCCTATCTCGCCAAAATGGCCCCGAGCGAGCGCATTGTGGTCTCGGAAGTCAGTGTGCCGCCGCTTTTTCTGCTGGAAGCGAGGCCCAAACAAATGGTAAGCGTGGCCGACCTCACGGCTGAACAGGTCGGTCAAGTCGAACAGGCTTTTTCGATTCAAGCGCGTTACGCCATTCTTCCGCCCTGGATGGCGTCCTCCGTGTTGCCTAATCTAAGCAACTACCGGGTGGTTGAAAACTTCCCAAGCAGCTGTGCCGATCCGCTGGGCTGCCAAGTGCCAGGCTATGCCTTCTTGCTGCTGGAGCGGGTGCCGATTGCCGGCACCCGTTAAAGGAAAAACCGCGCGCCTGTCTTGGTATGGACAGGCGTGCGGCTTTGGGTTTAACGCGGATTGACCGTGATCACCGTGGTTGCCTGGGCGCGCACCTGCGCCTCAGCCAGCGGTAGACGCTTGTATTGGTTGGTCAACCAGCGTCCGAGCTGCGAGACATAAAGCGGCGAGCCGAGCACGCCGGATTGCCCACCCGGAATGATCTGATCAAACAGCGGCCCACTGAAGTCCATCGTCGCGACCGCGCGCCGCGCTGGGCCTGCACCAAACATAAAGCCGTTAAGGGTATTCGCCCTCAAATTGTGCGCAGCCACATCCACCGTCTCATAGCCACCCGAACGCGCCAGCCCAGGCAAGCCAGGCACCGCAGGCACCCCAGGCGATCCCGGCACAGCGTCTCTCAAGTTATTAAAGCCATACGCGGCGGCGCCCGGAATCGAAAATGGTCCGCCCAACTGGTGATTGAAGGTGACCCGATGCAGGCGGCCCCAGCGATAGTCAGCCAGGTTGGTTGAGCGATTGAAGGCCGGCGCGAACTCCGTGCCGCTCAACAGGGCCAAGGTATCGGCCATGCTTTTTAACAGCTGGAAGTCGCGCGCGGCGTCCTTGTTGGGTGCACCCGCCACCACAAAGAAGTCGACGCCCGAGAGCCCGACGCCTTGGCGCGTGGGATAGCGTTCAAGCAGGTTTTTAAGCGCCCGATACGACTGGTCACCGCCAGGCAGCACGGTACCCAAACCGACCCGGGTGAAGGTCGCATCAACCACGTTGCGCAGGGCCTGCGCGCGCCATACCGACCACAGCGTCGCAGCCACTGAGTTGTCGATTTCGATCTGGCTGGGATTACCCAAAGCCGCCGGGTTGTCGCCCGGATCGTAGCCCTCGCGAATACCGGTGGGCGCTGAGAAATCCCAGCGGCTCAAACGCGAGATCGCCTGCACGATGTCGGTGTTGCGGCCGAGCTCTGACAGCTGCGGCCACGCATTTGCGGCCTGCGCATTGCTCAGTGCGCGGGTCAGGAAAGGCAGCACCAGTTCCGCGTCCAACATCTGGGTGTTGGCCTGCAGGCTGCGCATATCCTGTGCGTTGACCGGCTCTGCGCGCGCGACCAAGGTCTGCAGTGAGCGATCAATCCGGCCCATTCGGTACGCTGCGTAGCCGTAGTCTAGGTAATAGATTCCGCCGCCGGGTCGAATCTGATTGAACGCGTTGTTATCAAGCGTATTGCCGACGGGGTCGTTGTTCGCGTTGGCGATGTAGCCCGAGGCCGGGTTGACCGCCTGCGGCATTTCCGCAAAAGGCAGCATCTGGTAATTGATGGCCTGATTGGGCTGGCGCGTGGTGGCACTCAGCCACTCGTGGCGCAGCGCCCCCGTTCCATCGCGAATAACCAAGGGTGGACGGCCGCCATCGGCCGTGCTTAAGTTTTGCAGGTCGTCGCGAAGCGGCATTTCTGCCGTCGTGAAATAAGCGATGTTGCCTTGCCGGTCGGCATAGGAAAAGTTTTGTGAGCCAACGTCAAAGAACTGCAGGGCATCGCGGAACTGCTCTAAGTTGGTCGCACGGTTGAGACGTCGGAACGATTCAAGCTCGAAGGTCGCACCCCAGCCGGTGTATTGAACCGAGAGCGCAGTGGCGCCGGAAAGCGACAAAATAGGCCCGTTGTTGCGGCGCGGGACGACGAAAGTTACGCCGCCATTGGTTAGGCCAACTGAGTTATCACGGTTCACGTTATTGATGACGCGGTCACCGACCTGATTGACAAAATAGCTCTGAAAAATCTGCGTGATGCGCTCCTCGCGGCCCTGGAACACCGTGGCCACGGGCGTACCGTAGGAGTCAAAACGCAGGGTTTCCTGAAAGGTGTCGGTCACGTCAAGTGAGTTGGTGGTGGTGCCGAAGCAGACGTTTTCGTTGCAGCCCTGGGTCACACCGGGCACCCCGGCCACGGTCACGCCGACCGCATTGGTGCGGCCGCGTGGATCATTGGAGATCACCCGACCCTCGACGAAAACCGACGGCACGCCGTGGCCCAGATGCGGGTCGTTGGCCATGATCGCGGCGCCACCGGCGGCTTCGCGCCCAGCGATGAGCCACAGATTGGAGCCGATTTCGAACTGTTTGCGGTCAAGCTGTGGGCCAAGCAGCGGATGGTCTTTGATTTGCGCAACGGTTTCGCGTGCAAGGCTCAGTGTTTCGGGCGAAATCATGCCGTAGGACGTCTCGCTCATCGACTTGTTGTCGCTCGCGTTGCGCCCGCCGATTGAACCCAAAAAGCCCGGTACGCTGACCCGATCATCGGGTGGGGCAACGCGGTTGACGTCTTCAAAATAAAGCGCCGTGCCGTTGAATCCACCGGCGGTGCCGGCGGCCTGGTAGGTGCCTAACTGCACAGTGCGGTCAATATCCAGATCAAACGAAAGCTGGAATGCCAGCGCCTTGCCGATCACGATCGAGTCGACCGGCTGCCAGGGCTCCGCACGGGTCAGTTCGAGTGCACCATATTCCGGCGGAAGTGGGTTGTTCGCCAGATAAAAATTAACCCCGTCGGAATACGCCTTGAGCCAGCCGCGCGTGTCATCGCTCATCGCCCCGAATGTTTCTCTCGCGGCGCGGCGCAGGCCCAAGGTGCGGGTTTGAATGTCATTGGCCAGTGCGGGCGCGCCGACCAGTTCGGTAAGCGTTCCAGAAATGCCACGGCGACTCAAATCCATTTGCCAAAAGCGATCGCGCGCGTGCACGAAGCCCTGCAAAAAGGCCGCGTCGTTGTCGGTCGCGGCGACCACGGTTGAGACGCCCTCGGCGTCAGAAAGAATCTCTCCGCGTGCCGTTAGGCCAGGTGCGGTGAGGGAGGATTGGGCGTAGCCAAGCGCTGGCGCTAAGAGCGCAGCGGAGAGCGAAATCGAAAGCAAGGAACGGGGCAGCAGATTCATGAGAAAGGCCTTTTTGCAGGAACCAACGGTGGACCTTGGATCATGCGCTTTTGGCTGGGTTCTGGCATGCCGCGGTGCAGCATGTTTGCTCATCCATCGGTCATCCTGACCGAGGATTCGAGAGCCTGAAGGTGGGCGCCGCGTCAGCGGCGCTGGGCTTCGGGTGGGTGTTTCGGGTCGCGACGGGATTACGACTTCGGGGGTTGGCTTGAGCGAGGATTCTAGAGGAGATGTTTGCTTATCCATCGGTCATCGTGACCGAGGATTCGAGAGGGGATGTTTGCTCATCCATCGGTCATCGTGACCGAGGATTCGAGCGCCTGAAGGGGGCGCCGCGTCAGCGGCGCGGGGCTTCGGGGTGGGCTTCTAGGTCGCGACGGGATTACGACTTCGGGGGTTGGCTTGCCCGAGGGTTTAGGGGCGGATTTTTGCCGATTCATTGGTCATCCGTGACCTTGGATTCGATGGGCTTATAGCGGCAACAGGCCGAAGATTTGGCCTTTTCTGATGGCTTCCTGGTGGGGTTTGATTAGGGCGTAGTTGGCGCGGATTGCGAGTTGGGTTAAGTCGGCTGGGTCGCTTGCGGGATCGGGTGTTGCGCTGGGTGTGGGGTCGGTGCCGATTACTTGGCCGGCGGCGCGCTGCGCTTCTTCGCCGGCTTTCTTAAGCGCAATGAGTGCCTCTTTTGAGCCCGCTGTGGTTTCGAGCGCTGCGCCCGCTGCCAGCGCGGTAAACGCGGTTTTACTGAGCCAGCGGTACTCGTCTAGCGACAGGTTGTTTGCGTTTAGGGCAGCGACTTGGGCGCGCTTGGCGTCTCCGATCAGCGCGGTGAGCGCACCGAGCCCTCTGACGGCCTGGGTTAGATCGCTCAGGCTGGGTTGGCTCTCGGTGCTGCTGCCTTGGGGCCTCTTGTATGTCTCCTCAAGCGTTTTTAGCTTGACGCCCAAGGTGGCAACCATGGACTCATTGACCGCGGCCAAGCGGGTGACCTGATCTTCATTCAACAAGCCGTCAGCGGGCGGCGTGAATGGGCCTTGATTGAGCAGGCCTTGGTTGAGGGTTTCGAGCTGCTTGGCGCTGTCGATGCTTTGCTGGACGCCGCCTTTCACCGATTCAATTGCGCCGCCCGCCATGGTGGAGACCGGCTTCCAGACAAACAGATACAGGCCTATCGCGCCGCCAATCAACAGCAGCAAAAACGCACCTAAACAGCCAAAAATTAGTTTCTTGTTCATAGTCTCGATTCGCGAAAAAAAGTTCTACCAAGTGTAGCGCACGGTGTAGCGGACAATCGCTTCGCCGTCGGCTGCAAGCGTGAGCGGGAAATCGAGCGTCTGCGCGTCGCGCTTGACGAATGCCTGCGATTTGCTGGTGATGGCCCACTGGGTCCAGCGGTACATGTATTCGCGCACGGTCACGTCTGCGCTCACCTGCTTGCGGTTACGCACGCTGATCTCAAAGCTTTCTTCGATAAAGCGTGCGGCGGCGTCCACTTTGAAGTCGGTTTGTTTGCGTTCGCCTGCGATATCAAAGGCGTTGCCAAGCTTGATCCGCAGCGTTTCGTTGCGCGGCGTATGGCCGATCAGGTCCTCGCCGATGAATTCAAGTGAGCCGTCTTTGGAGGCCTGATTGACGCGCACCCGGCCGGCCGGCAGCGGAATACCCAGGCCGCTTTCGAGGCGGTTTGCAAACTCAAGGTATGCGCCCGTTTTGCCGGGGGATGTGGCGTAATAGCCTTGATCCTGCACGGGCTGGCCATAATAAAAATTGGGCTGCTCAATGGTGGTGAACACCAGCTGCTTCTTGCACCTCACGCCGACGGCTGCCGGGAAAAGCTCCAGCTGTTTGCTCGAATTGTCGGGTAAATCTGACGGCCGCCCGAGCGTGTAAAGGTGATATTCGAACAGCTGAGATTCTTCAAAACTGTCCGCAGGAGACTGCATTTCCATTGTCACCATGCGGCTTTTGACCATCGGTGCGACGGCAGCCGGCGCACGATTAACGTCGCCTGCGACCAGCTTGAGTTTGGCCTGCGGGTAGCTCAAGCCTGACTGATTGACGATCGTGACCCAGGCGCTCAAGTCCATCTTGCAGCCGCTGCCGGTTTCGTCAAGGATCACGTTGTAGTCGGACCACCAGGTCATGCCCTGAGTCTGGTAGCTGACCTGCGCCTGCTGGCTGCCGCCGGTTTTGGAATCGATCAGCCAAACCAGTGTGGGCTTGGTGATCAGCCCGCCCGGAAGCGCTTCGAAGCGAATGTTATCGCTGCGGTTGAGGGTCAGCACTTCGCCTGAATCGAGCAGCACGATCACCGGATCTGCCGCCGACATCAGCTTGCCGGAGAAGGTTTTGACCTGCTCACCCAAATACTGCTCGACGCTTACCCGCTCACCCACGTAGCGTTCGCGCAGCTTGGCCGCCGAAACCAGATCGAACTGGAAATTCTGTTCAAGCACGCGTGTGCCTTGCGGGTCCGACAGCGAGACAAAACTGACCGTGGTTGGATCGATGAGTTTGGCCACATCGGTAAAACGGACCTCGCCGCGGCCGTTTGGAAGATCAAGCGCCCGCGAGTCGCGTACCAGCGCGTAGCCGGGCAGGGTCGCAAAGCCCGAGGTCAGCTGGGCCACGCTCATCGAACCGGGCGCTGCAGACGAATAAATGGTCACCGCAAATTCAGGCGCTAAAGCTTGGGCTTGTGACATAAAAATAATCAGACTCAGTGGCAGCAGGGTTTTCATGGGTACGTGTCGGCGATGCGAGGGGCCTACTGTAAACGCCGACGCGGGCAAAAAGGGTTTGCCCTTGGCCGGCGTTGGCTGGCGTTGGGCAGGCCGCGTGACGGCTTTAGCGCTTGATCGGGCGATCGACGAAAAACGCGTGCGGCACCGTCAATGCCGCCAAGCCGACAAACACCGAGCTCAACAGCCAGGCTTGAGAGTCGACCGCCAGCAGCAAAAGCAGTCCAAACGCTGACAAAAGCGAGCCTGCAACGATCAGTCGCGCGTCCTTCAGCATCTGCCAGAGCGCCGGTTTAAGCCCAAGCGCGGGGTGCAGTTCGCTCGCGGTGCGCTGTAGGTGACGCAGCGCGTGGCTGCCACAAAAGAATGCGGCGAACGCCAGGATTGGCGGGGCGAACCAGGCCGCCAGCGCTAGGCAGCACAGTTCGAGCGCGCTTAAGCACGCGAGCGCAGTTGCCTTGCTGATCAGGGCCGCCAGCGCCAGCAAAAAACCAACGCCCCACAAGCGCACGACCAGATCCGAGGCAAGCCAAGACACGATCTGCGCGCCCTGCTCAGAGCGCAGCAGCACATCGTAAATCGCCGCGGTTGCCTGCGCTTGGCCGGCGGCGCTCAGCACGATGAGGGCGCCACCGCGTGCAAAGATTTCTGCCCAGCGCAAGCGGGTCATGGCGTCGCCTGCGCCAAAGTGGTGGATCGACAGCAGCAGAAAAACGAGCAGGCCCAGCAGCGGCGCTAGCCACCAGAGCGCGAGCATGGCCAAGACTGCGGCCACGTAAATCAGATAGAACGCAGCACCCGGCGTGCGCCCGCTGCGCTTGGCCACGATCAGCGCATCAAAGGCGCCATGCACGATGCCGGTCAGCAGCATGCCAAGCAGCAGCAGCAGATATTGGGTCGTCATCGACAGGCTCGTGCCGAGCGTGCTCAAAGCCAAAGCCGCGGCGCCAAACGCAAAGCCGGCCTCAAGCCGCTTCACAGCGAACGCAGCAGCGGCATGGGCGGCAGGGCGCGGATCACCGCGAGGTGATCGAAAAAGCCCGCGGTGCCGTTTAAAAACGGAATCAGCCGCTGCGCCGCGGCGCGCTTGAACAGCGTCGTGAAGAGCGCCGGGCCCTGCGCCGGTGTCGCGCATAGCGCGCGCAAAAACACCCGATCCATCCACGTGCTCAAGCGCGGGCGCAGCTTTTTTAATTGAGCGCGCAATAAAGCGGGTTCGCTGAGCGCGCTGCTGTTGGCGTAGAGCTGCGCGGCGCGAAGCGTGTCGGCGGTGGAGTAGCCGGTTGAGGCGCGCAAGAAGCCGCCGCGGGCGCCGATATCGACGCTAACGCCGCTGCCGCCGCCGAGAGGCGGGTATGAATCCATCGGCAAGCGCCCGGATTCGCTCAAGCGCAGCGCAAAACGCGCATTCGGAAAGCGCGTCGCCAGCCACTGCTCGCACTCGCCGCGGTAGTCCGGCCGCGGCCACTCGGGCGCGGAGATATAGGTGTCTTCGACCAAGGCGTGACGCCGGTCCCACGGCAGCACGTAGCAAAAATGGATCGCGTCGGTGCTTTGGCTGACAGAAAAATCCATCAGGGTGACGCAATCGGGATCGAAACAATCCCGATCCGCGCTCACGTCAAAACCTTCAAAGTGCTGCAGCAGCAAAGGCTTGAAAAGGATTGGTCTGGAATCGAGCTGCAAAGCCGGGCTGAAATCCTCAGGCGCTGCGGCAAGCCACTCAACGCTGCGCGGCAGCTGCTCACGCGCAAAGTCGTACACATCGCTGGCGCACATGCGCGCATACGGCCAGGGCAAAGCGATCTGCTGGGTTTGGCCTGCGGCTGAGATCACGCGGGCTTGCCGCCAACGGTGTGAAACGCAGCGCGAAAACAAATGCTCGCCGGTTTCAAAAAAACTCAAAGAACGCTGTTGCTTAAGCGTGCTGGCGGGGTCAACAATCAGCAGCTCAGCAGGTCGCGCGCGCTTAAAGTGGGCGCAGGCAAAGGCGGCGCCAGCGAGCCCAAATCCTAAAAGCTCGGCGTGTGCGCGCACTCAGCTGAGCTCCCTCAGCAGCAGCAGCACCTTGTGCGGTGCCGAAACCAGCGCGCGCTGCCCGTAGCGGCCGTGTTCGAGCCCGCGCAATGCAGCCGGCCCGATCGCTTCATACAGGCGCGCGGCGACGCCAATGGCGCGTCTCGCGCGCGAAGGCAGGAAGGGCAGGCCGTTTCGGCCCGATTGATAGTACTGAGCGGCCAGCGCCAGCAGGCGCTCAAGCACCGGCTTGAGTGCGGCTGCGACATCGGCCGAGGGCGTTGCAAGCGCGGCGCATTTGAGTCCCGCAGGCAGCCAGTTTGCGGGCAGATAAACCCGGCCCTGCACCGCGTCTTCGTGCACATCGCGGGCAATGTTGGTGAGCTGCATGGCCAAGCCCAGATCACGCGCCGGGCGAATCGCCTGCGGATCGGCGGCGCCGAGCGAGCGCGCCATCATCTCGCCAACCGACCCCGCCACGCGTTCGGCATAGACCAGCAGTTCGGCTTGATCAGCCAGCGCGACCGGGGTTTTTAGATCGCTCAACAGGCCGTCGATCAGCTCTTGCAGATTGTCCGCGTGTTGCGTGATCTCCGATGGGCTCAAAAACCCCACCAATTCCGCCGGCAGCGCGCCCGCTGCAAGCGTCGCGCGCACGTTGCTGAGGCGGCTTAGCGCCAGCGCGTTGGGCTCACGGTCGGCCCAGTCGTCCAAGCTCCGACACAGTCCGTAAAGCCGCGCGCAGCGCTCGCGCGTCGCTTGATCAAGCAACCACGACGCCCACCAGAAGCTGCGCCCGTGCGTGCGCAGCAGCTGGGCTGCATTCATGGCAGCAAACGCTCCAGCACTTTCGCTGAGGTAAGCACGCCCGGTACGCCTGCGCCCGGATGCGTGCCCGCGCCCACGAAGTACAGGTTGGAATGCTGTGGGTGGCGGTTGTGCGGTCGAAACCAGGCCGATTGGGTCAGCGTAGGCGCCAATGAAAAGCCGCAGCCAAAGGGCGATTCGAGCTCGTCGGCAAAGTATTCCGGGGTGATGTAAACGTCGGACTTAAGGCGCTCGCGCAGGCCGGGCAAAATCCGTTCCTGCAGGATCTCAAGCACGCGCTCGCGCACCCGCGGGCCCTGAATTTTCCAATCGATTTTCTGGCGCAGATTTGGCACCGGTGCAAGAACATAAAAAACGTCTTCATCAGGCGCGCAAATGCCTTCATCGGTGGCGCTTGGCCGATGCAGATAAAGCGACAAATCTGAATTGAGCGAAGCGCCGTCAAAAATGTCGTCAAGCAAGCGCTTGAACTGCTCGCCGAACAATATCGTGTGGTGCTCAACGCCCGGCCAGCGCCCGCGGGTCGTGAAGTACAGCACCAGCAATCCCATCGACCAGGCTTTGCGCGGCGAAGGTGCGCGGCCGCTGAGCAGCCGCTGCTCAACGGTGGCTGGATCGGCGTTGGCGACGACCACATCAACGGCCTGCTGCTGGCCATTTTCAAGCTCAATGCTGCGCACCAAGCCGGCTTGGGTATGCAGTTTGGCGACTCTTGTGTTCAGATGAATGCGCCCGCCGTGGCGCTCGATCAGCGCACCCAGCGCGCGCACGATCGCAGCGGTACCGCCGCGCGCAAAATGCACGCCCTCGCGGCGCTCCAGCGGATGGATCAGACTCAAGATTGAGGTGGTTCGGTAAGGATGCCCACCCACCAGCAGCGGTGGAACCGATAGCGCGCGAATCAGGCGCTCATCGTGGACATAATGGCTGACCAGCGCATGCACCGAGCGGTCCGCGCGCAAGCGGATCAGATCAGGCGCGGTTTTAAGCATGTCCCAGAGCTTGAGAAAAGGCCGATCGCCCAGCTCAACATAGCCTTTTTGATAGAGCAGCTCGCAGTGGGTAAGGTAGTCGCGAAATCCTTTGAGATCGGCGGGATGAAAGGCGGCGATCTGCGCCTCCAGCGCGGCGAGGTCCGAGCCCATGTCCAGCTTTGAGCCATCGGCATACATCATCCGATACCAGGGCTCGACCGGCAGCATCTCGATATGGTCCGACATCTGCTCGCCGTGCAGCGCAAACAGTTCGGCCAGCAAAGAAGGTGCGGTGATGACGGTAGGGCCGCCGTCGTAGGCGATTCCGGCGTGCTCGATCACCCGCGCACGGCCGCCCAAGTTGTTGAGTTTTTCGTAGAGATCAACCGAATAACCGCGCTTGAGCAGGCGTACTGCCGCCGCGAGCCCGCCAAAACCCGATCCGATTACTGCTGCCGTGCGTTTTTCTGCCATTGGCGAAAGATACGGCAGGGCGTGGTTGGTGGCGTGTGTGTTCAACAAGTTTTACCTCAGTAAAATCAAGCGATACGTCAGGTTGATCCGCTCGCCGACCGGCTTGCTGGTCTTGGGCAGCTGGTGCAGCCAGTTGCGCTGTGTGTCGCCGCTCATCAGGAGTAAAGAGCCATGCGCCAGATCAATCCGCAGGGGCGGCGCTTTGTGCTTGCGCGGCTTGAGATCAAAACGGCGGGTCGCGCCTAGGCTTATGCTCGCGATCAAGGGCTGTGCGCCAAGCTCCGGCTCGTCATCTGCGTGCCAGCCCATTGAATCGGCGCCGCTGCGGTAGCGGTTACACAGCACTGAATTAAAGGAACTGTGGGTCGCCGCAAGCAGCGTCTCTTGCAGCCGTTTAAGGGTGGGCGTCCACGGCTGCGGCAAGTACCGCGTCCCCGAGTAGCGATAGCTCGCCCCCGGATCACCGTGCCAGCTCGACAAGCGCGGCGCGTTGAGCACGCGCCCAAACATGCGCACCTGATGCTGGCTCCAGGGCAGCTCCGTGCGCAGCGCCGCGAAGGCTTCATCGGCTTGATCAGGCGTCAAGAAAGATTCAAGCAGCTGCACTTGACCTTCGACAAATGCGAAGCCCGCGTCAGCAAACTGTGATGTGGATTTCCAATGAGAATCAGGTGCTTGCATGTTTCACTCAAGTCAAGACGATACGCACACAGCGACGACTTAATATCAATGGCGAGGCCACCACTATGCATGGGCACCGGATCGAGATTCGGTGAATTTCTCCATTGACCTGAGGTTTACATGTTTAAAACGATCTCCAAGACCGCAATTCTGCTCGCCCTGACTCTGGTGGCCTCCAGCACCGCCTTCGCCGGCGGCAGCTACGATAAGCCAAAAGACATCGTTGACACGGCCGTTGCCAATGGCAGTTTCAAAACCCTAGCGGCAGCACTCGGTGCAGCCGGTTTGGTTGACACCCTCAAGGGCACGGGCCCATTCACCGTGTTTGCACCCACTGACGCGGCTTTTGCCAAACTGCCGGCCGGCACCGTTGACGACCTGCTCAAGCCTGAAAACAAAGCCAAGCTGACCTCGATCCTGACCTACCACGTGGTGGCAGGAAAAGTGATGGCAGCCGACGTTGTCAAGCTGACTGAAGCCACCACGGTTGAAGGCGGCAAAGTGTCGATCTCGGTAACCGATGGCCAGGTCAAAGTGGACGATGCCAACGTCACCGCTACCGACATCAAAACCAGTAACGGCGTGATCCATGTGATCGACACTGTGTTGATGCCGAACTAGTTTTAGCGCAACCAGTCGAACAAAGCCTCGTCGGTGTGCTCTCCAAGCATCGGCGGGGCTTTTTTATGTTCAAGCGTTGAATCCGAAAACTTTATCGGATTGACAACCGTCGGCACGCTGCCGAGCGGATGTGCAAGCTGCTGAAGCATGCCCCGATGCTGCACCTGCGGATCGGCGAACACGCGATCGATGCTGTTGATCGGGCCGCACGGAACGCCAGCGGCGCTAAGCGCAGTCAACCAAAAATCGAGCGGTTTGCGCAATGTGAGTTCACTCACCCGCGCGACCAGCACCTCTCGATTGAGCACGCGCGCCGCATTGGTCGCAAAGCGCTCGTCTGAACTTAACTGAGGCTCGCCCGCAAGCTCACACCACTTTGCAAACTGGCTGTTGTTGCCCACCGCCAGCATCAGGTGCCCGTCGCTCGCCGCAAACACCTGGTAGGGGACGATATTTGGGTGCGCCGTGCCCATGCGTGTGGGCACCTGGCCACCGATCAAATAGTTCATCCCCTGGTTGGCGAGCCAAGCCACTTGGGTGTCGAGCAACGACAAATCAATGTGCTGCCCACGGCCGGTTTTTTCGCGGTGATAAAGCGCGCCGAGAATGGCGCTGACGGCGTACATCCCGGTCATCAGATCAGCCGCCGCGACGCCTATCTTCTGCGGGCCGGCGCC
>Ga0105047_10011496_pt1 | contig 14344 bp, 10 predicted proteins | sample MAT04_FD_78384 | JGI IMG/M metagenome (GOLD analysis project Ga0105047, IMG submission 78384) | Freshwater microbial communities from Lake Fryxell liftoff mats and glacier meltwater in Antarctica - MAT-04 (megahit assembly) | ecosystem: Environmental > Aquatic > Freshwater > Ice > Liftoff... | reverse complement strand
CCCACCCCGCCCCCAACCTCGTTATGCTCTAGCCATGCCCACCCCGGAGCCTGCTTCATCGTCGTCGCCGCCGAGTGCTCTTGTCGACCCCTCGGCTCTCCTGCGCGTACTCGGCGTCTTGGAGAAGCTCAACGCCTCCAACGACCTGGGCGAGATCCTGCAGCTCATTGTCGACTCGATGCGTGACTGCCTGCGTGCCGAGCGGGCGAGTGTGTTTCAGTTTGACCCGGCCAAGCAAGAGCTGTTCATCACCCAGGCCCACGGCGTGCAGTCGATCCGCTTCCCGATCACCAAGGGCATCGCCGGCGAGGCCGCGCGGACGCGGACGATCATCAACGTTCACGACGCGTGGCAGGACCCGCGCTTCAACCCCGAGTTCGACAAGAAAACCGGTTTCCGCACCAAGGCCCTGCTCTCGATCCCCCTGGTCTCGTTCGACGGCGGGCTCCAGGGCGTGGCTCAGGTGCTCAATAAGGATAAGAACCTCGGGCCGTTCTTTGACCAGAACGACGAGATCATCGCCAAGGCTCTGGCGTCGCAGGCGGCCATCGCCCTCCGCCGTGCCACGCTGATCGAGGCCGAGATCCGCAAGAAAAAGATCGAGGGCGATCTAGAAGTGGCCAAAAAGATCCAGCAGGCCCAGTTCCCCAAGTCGATCCCCGAAGTCCCCGGCTACTCGATCCACGGCCAGACCATCCCCGCCGAGGAAACCGGCGGCGACACCTTCGACCTGATCGATCTCTCGACGCTGATGACGGCCGTCGGCAGTTCCGGGGCCGAGCCGCAGCCGATCGGCAAGGGCGTCATGCTCGTCGTCGGCGACGCCACGGGCCACGGCATCGGTCCGGCGCTGTCGGTCGCCCAGGCCCGGGCCATGGTCCGCATGGGGGCGCGGCTCAACGCGCCCATCGAGCACATCGCCGAGCACCTGAACGCTCAGCTCTGCGAAGATCTGCCGATGGGTCGGTTCATCACGGCCTTCATCGGGCTGCTCGATCCGGCCACGCACAGCATCCGATACGCCGCCCCCGGCCAGGCCCCGCTGCTGATCGTGCGTGCCGACGGGTCGTACGAGGAGTTTTCGGCCAACGCCATGCCGCTGGGCGTGGACCCGAACCTGTGTGCCGACATCGTCGCCCCGTTCGTTTTGGGCGTGGGGGATGCGTTCCTCTTGCTCTCCGACGGCTACATCGAGGCCCAGGCACCCGACAACGAGCAGTTCGGCATGGAACGCACCATCGCGTCGGTTCTCACGGCCCTCTCGGGCACGGCGGCCGACATCGTCGCGGCGGTCGACCGCGACGTCCGCGTCTTTGTCCGGGGACAGCCGTTCGGCGACGACCAGACGGCCGTGGTCGTTAAACGGCACGCCTGACGGGCCCCGGCGGGGCCGCCGACACCCTGCGTGGCTGTTGAAAACCTTGCTTTCCACCGAGCGACCGGGAAAAAACGCGATTTTCCCGACGGTTTCGTCTGATTTTCTGAAAATGCCTTCTACTGCTTGAAAAACACCACATTTTGGACCGCGAACCGCGAGATTCGACAGCCCCAGCAGGAAAAACAAGCAGGAAATTGACGTTTCATCCGATACAGAGGCTTGCACTCGCGGATTGTCCGCGATACAAAGCTCTTTTCACTGTCGCTCGCGGTGGAGCCGCGAGCATCCAAGCCTTACGGAGATTTACGCATGGCCGCCAAACCCGCCCCCAAGACCGCCAAACCCGCCAAGCTCACCGCTTCCGACAAGCCCCGCGGCAAGAGCGAGCTCTATCGCGTCCTTTCCGACCACACCGGCCTCGCCCGCAAGCAGGTCGCCTCGGTCTTCGAGACCCTCGGCAAGATCATGGCCACCGACCTCGCCAAGCCCAAGGCCGAACGCCCCAAGGTGTTCGTCGTCCCCGGCATGATGAAGGTCGTCGCCACCCACAAGCCCGCCACCAAGGCCACCACCAAGGCCAACCCCTTCAAGCCGGGCGAGATGATGGAAGTCAAGGCCAAGCCGGCCCGCACGATCATCAAGGTTCGTCCGCTCAAGGCCCTCAAGGCCATGGTGTGAACCGACGGCTGAACCGGCTAACCGAAGGCTGAAGCCGTCGGCTCGAAGTCGGTTCGCAGTCGGCTCGGAACTGCTCGCGCGAGCGATTTACCAATGCCCCGGCACCGTGTGCCGGGGCGTTGTCGTTTTGGGTCGCGGGGCTCTTGGGTACACTCCGCTCATGACGACCGCTCCGGCCGCATCGACCACGCCCCCGGCATCGCCCACGCTCCGCGACCTCGCGGCCCAGCACGTCGCCGCCGAGGCCAAGATCCGCCTCGGCGGCGGCCCGGCGGCCATCGAACGCCAGCACGAGAAAGGACGCCTCACCGCCCGCGAGCGCGTTGCCAAACTCATCGACCCGCGCACCACGTTTCAGGAACTGGGCCTATGGGCCGCCCACGGCATGTACGCCGAATACGGCGGGGCGCCCGCCGCAGGGGTCGTCACGGGCACGGGCGTCATCCACGGCCGGCGCGCCATGATCATCGCCAACGACGCCACGGTCAAGGCCGGCGCGTTCTTTCCCATGACCTGCAAAAAGATCATCCGCGCTCAACAGATCGCGATGATGGCCCGGCTGCCGCTGGTCTATTTGGTCGATTCCGCCGGCGTCTTCCTGCCGCTTCAAGAAGACGTCTTCCCCGACACCGACGACTTCGGCCGGATCTTCCGCCACAACGCCGTCATCTCGGCGATGGGTATCCCGCAGATCGCCGCCATCATGGGCTTCTGCGTCGCCGGCGGCGGCTACCTCCCCGTCCTCTGCGACACGCTCCTGATGACCGAGGGTTCGGGGCTCTATCTCGCCGGTCCGGCGCTCGTCAAAGCCGCCATCGGGCAGGTCGTCACCGACGAGGAACTGGGCGGGGCAGCCATGCACGCCGCCATTTCCGGCACCATCGACTTCCGCGAGAAGGATGACGACGCCTGCCTCCGCCGCCTCCGCGAACTCCTGTCCAAATACAACCACCCCAACGGCACCCAGCCGACCGCTTCCACCCCTCCGCTCCGCGATGGGTCTGATCTGTACTCACTCTTCTCTGACAAGCAGGGCACCCAGTACGACGTCCGCGATCTGATCGCCTGTCTCGTCGACGCCCGCGGCGAGCCCAACCCCGACGGCCACACCTCGCTCGCGGTGAACTTCGACGAATACAAAGCCGATTACGGCCAATCCATCGTCTGCGGCTACGCCCGCGTCGGCGGCCACGCCGTCGGCTTCGTCGCCAACCAGAAAAAGCTCGTTCAACGCACCATGCCCGGCGGCAGCGCCGGCCCCACCAAGTCCGTCCAGATGCCCGGCGTCATCTACGACGACTCCGCCCACAAGGCCGCACGCTTCATCATGGACTGCAACCAGCGCTCCATCCCCATCATCTTCATCCACGATACGACCGGCTTCATGGTCGGCCGCGACAGCGAACAGGGCGGGATCATCCGCGCCGGCGCCAAAATGGTCAACGCCATGGCCAACTCCGTCGTCCCCAAGATCGTCGTGATCACCGGCGGGTCGTACGGTGCCGGCAACTACGCCATGTGCGGCCGGGCCTTCGACCAGTTCCTCGCCTTCGCCTGGCCCAACGCCAAGTGCGCCGTCATGGGGGCCAACCAGGCCACAGGCGTCCTGGCGACGATCGAAGAAGCCAGCCGCAAGCGCAAGGGCGAGACCATCGATGAGTCGCTCCGCAAGGAAATCTCCGCCGCGATCCACGCCAGCTACACCGAGCAAGCCGACATCCGCCACGCCGCCGCCCGCGGCTGGGTGGACCGACTGATCGAGCCGCACAAGACGCGCGAGGAACTGATCGCGGCACTCGACGCCGCCCAGCAGGGGTGGGATTACAGCGTGCCTTTCAAGACAGGTGTGCTGCAAACCTGATCTAGCTCTCCTTTTCCCACGCCGGGGATGAAGGAGGCTCCGCGACTCCATCTCGGGATCATTCGCCCTTCCCGCCCGCTCTGGATTGGCCACGCCCGCATCACGGGCCAGGTCCATGAGCGCCACCCGCATCGCCGGTTTGTTCGCCTCGGCCGCCCTTCTCGCGGGTTGCTTGCGATCTGGTAGTTCCTCGATGAGCGCGATGAACGCGCACCCCTCGATTCTCGGACCAGCTTGAGGCTATCGGGTCCGCCGATCCCCGCGCCAAGGTCGCGTGCTTCACCCCGGGCTCCGGTCATCCAGAACCAACTTCCATAATCCTCCGATTACCACCTGTCCGGTGGCCGATCACCTTACTTGAGCGGTGGGCCCGTCGGCCCGTCGCCGAGGTGTGACAACGGAGTTGAGCCTTGGGAACCCCGGCAAGACCGGTGCAAGCCGAGATTGCGATAGCCCGCCCGGTGCGTGACGGCTTGCTGGCCGCGCTCGCGCTGTTCATCTGCGCCTGCGTGGCCGTGGCGGGGCTCTGGTTAACCACCGACGCCAGCCTCCGCGCGGCCATGGATCGCCGGCTCATCACTGTGGCCCGCGCTGCCGCGGCCCTGTTGGACCCTGAAGCGCACGCCCGCCTCGCCGAACGGCAGGGCCGCGATACCGAGCTTTATGAGCGCATGATCACCCCGCTCCGTCAGCTCTACGGCCGGATCGACGGCGTCAAGTTCATCTACACCACCGTCCTTGATGGATCCGACGTCCGGTTCATCCTCGATCCCACACCGGTGGGCGACGCCGACGGCGACGGTGTGGAAGATCACTCCGCACCCTGGGATCTCTACAAAGGCCCCGATCCCCTGCTCGTCGCCATACTCAACGCCAGCGATTCGACACAGCAAGTCGCCGTGTCGAAGGAGCCCCACACCGACCAGTGGGGCACCTACATCTCGGCCTACCAATCCCTGTTGTCCAAGGACGGCCGCGTCGCGGGCGTGCTGGGTGTCGATGTCGACGCGTCCGAGTTTGCCAGCAGTCGAAGGGCGGCCCATCGCGCCGCGCTGCTGGGGTTGCTACCAGCACTCGCCGCCGCCGTCTTGCTCGGCTGCTTCGTGGCCAACATGCAGCGCCGGCGGCTGCTCCAGCATCGCGGCAAAGAGGCGGCCGAGCTCCGCTTCAAGGTCGCCGATGAGCGGCTCCGCCTCCTCACCGGGGCCGTCAAGGACTACGGGCTGTTCATGCTCGACGTGCAAGGCCATGTAACCACCTGGAACGCCGGCTGCGCGCAACTTCTCCAATACACCGAAGACGAGATCCTGGGGAAGCCGCAGCGGGTCTTCCACAACGCCGACTACCAGACCATGGACTGGTCGCGCGCTTCGCTCAAGCTGGCCTTGCAGCACGGCCGCTTCGGGGACGAGGGCCCGCGCATCCGCAAGGACGGCTCGCAGTTCATCGCCAATGTCGTCATTACCCCCATCTTCAACGACGACGGCCTCCACATCGGCTACTCCAAGATCGTCCGCGACATCACAGCCTGGTGCGAGCTCGACGCCGATCGCGAACGGGCCGCCCGCGAAAGCGATCAAGCCATGCAAGCCCTGGAGCGTCAGACCGATGAGCTCCAGCGCCGCAATATCGAGCTCGACCTGGCCCGCGCCAGCGCCGACGCCGCCAACAGAGCCAAGAGCGAGTTCCTCGCCCACATGAGCCACGAGCTCCGCACGCCGTTGACGGCCATCATCGGCTTCGCCGAGCTTCTCAGCGACGAAACCGCCGATGCCGCCCAGCGTCAAGACTGTGCTGACACCATCCGCCGCAGCGGCGAGCACCTCGTCTCGGTCATCAACGACATCCTCGATCTCTCCAAGATCGAAGCCGGCTGCATGACCATCGAGCTGCTGCCGTGCTCGCCAATGGACATCCTCACCGACATCGCCGCGCTCATGCAGCCCAAGGCCCGCGTCAAGGGGCTCGACTTCAAGATCGACCTGCCCGCCTCGCTCCCGCATCTGGTCGTCTCCGATCCCACCCGCCTGCGTCAGATCGTCCTCAACCTCGTCTCCAATGCCATCAAGTTCACCGACGCCGGCGCGGTCAAGATCGCCGTCGACTGCGAGCCGGTCCCGGGCCCCGCGTCGTCGCATGTCCAACTGACCATCAGCGTCATCGACTCTGGGATCGGCCTCGATCACGACGCCATCCAGCGTCTCTTCAAGCCCTTCACTCAGGCCGACAGCTCCATGAACCGCCGCTTTGGCGGCACCGGCCTCGGGCTCACCATCTCCCGCACCTTCGCCCGCATGCTCGGCGGCGACATCGAAGTCAGCAGCGTGCCCGGCAAGGGCTCGGTCTTCCTTGTTCGCATGGCCGTCGAAGTGGCCTCGCAGGCGGCCCAGACTCCTCCGCCCGCCGCGCAAGCCAGCGCCTCCGTTCCGGCCCAGGCCAAACGATTACAGGCCCGAATTCTGCTCGCCGAAGACGGCCCCGACAATCAGCGGCTCCTCTCCATGTTCCTCAAAAAGGCCGGTGCCGAACTCACCGTCGTCGGCGACGGCCAGCAAGCCCTCGACGCACTCGCCAACGCCGAACGTTCCGGCACGCCCTATGACCTCCTGCTCCTCGACATGCAGATGCCCGTGCTCGACGGCTACCAGACCGCCCAGGCCATCCGCGCTCAAGCCTCGACCATGCCCATCGTCGCTCTGACGGCCCACACCATGCCCGAAGACCGCGTCAAGTGCCTCCGAGCAGGCTGTTCGCACTACCTCTCCAAGCCCGTCGCACGCGACACGCTCATCGACATGTGCGCCCGCGCACTGGCCACTCGCAACGCACCGGTCGCGAGCCCCGGCTGATCCACGCTATGCTGGGGGCGTGACCGCCGATGTCTCCTGGTTCCGCGAGCTTCCTTCTACTCAGGATCACGCGCGATCCCTGTGGGCCGCGGGCCAGGTTCGCACACTCCCGCACGCCGTGGTCGCCGATCACCAGCTCCGAGGCCGCGGCACCCACGACCGAGCCTGGCACAGCCCCCTCGGCGGGCTCTGGTGCACGCTCCTCACCCGCCGCGCGCCAGAACCGACCCCGCCTCGAGTGGCCGTCCAGATCGCCCTTTGCTGTCTCGACGCCATCAGCGCGACCCTCTCACTTAACGCACGTGACAACGCACGCCTCAGCATCAAGTGGCCCAACGACCTGATGATCGACGAGCGAAAGTTCGGCGGGCTCCTCATCGAAGACGCCACCGGCCCCCTCGGATACGCACGCCTCATCGGCCTCGGCGTCAACATCGCCTTCGAGGCCGGTTTGCTCCAAGATCAGACCGAATGGCCCGCGACCACGCTCCTCTCCGCGTTCGAACGGACCGTGCCCCTGGCGGAACTCAACCACGCCATCCTCGACGCCATCGCCGACTTCCGAGATGACCCGCCCAACTGGGCCGACCGCGCGGCCCAACGCCTGCTGGGCCGCGGCAAGCGCCTCGTGCTCAACGTCCCCGGCCCGAACGGGCAGTTGGTCCCGCTCATGGGCACGCCGGCCGGTCTCGATGAGGCCGGCGGGCTAGTGATCAATGCCCAGGGTGAGCTCCACACCATCCGCAACGGCCGCATCGTCGCAATCGAAAAAGAGTTTGTGGATAAATCAGTAAGTGCTTGACCAACAAGCGTTTACGGACTACCTGACAAAACCTTTATAGAACGATGCTTGACGTTTGTACGGGACCGGATATTCTCCGTACAGTCGAGCGTACGTCCGAAGCCGTCCTCGACCCGGTCTGCCGGCCCATGGAAGGGTCCGGCCCCGCCCTGCTTCGGTCCCCGGCGGTCCTGATCGGCGAACAACTCGCCGCCCAGCCCACCCCGGTAACGAAAGGTGTCTCCTCATGTTCCGTACCCCCTCCGCGCCCTCCTCCGTCAACGGCCTCAAGCCTAAGTCCCCTCTTGAGGTGAAGCCCGACGCGGCCCGGCCCGACCCCGCCAAACCCGACCCCGCCCGAACCGACATCAAACCCCAGGTCGGCGGCGGCATCGCCTCCGCCCCCAAGCCCGGCATGCCCGTGGCACCGGCCCCGACGGCCAAGCCCGCCATCCCCGCGCCCACGCCCAGCAAAGAAAAACTCGCCGCCATCGGTAACGCCCTCGCCCAGATCGAGAAAGCCTTCGGCAAGGGCTCGATCATGAAGCTCGACGAGCGGGCCTATCTCGCCATCCCCGGCATCTCCACCGGGGCACTCTCCCTCGACCTGGCCCTCGGCGGCAAGGGCATTCCCCGAGGCCGCATCGTCGAGATCTTCGGCCCCGAATCCTCCGGTAAAACCACCCTCGCCCTCACCGTCGCCGGCCAATCCCAAAAGACCGGCGGGGTCGCCGCCTTCATCGACGCCGAGCACGCCCTCGACCCCTCCTGGGCCCGCAAGATCGGCGTCAACATCGATGAACTCCTCGTTTCCCAGCCCGATTCGGGCGAGCAAGCCCTGGAAATCTGCGAGTTGCTCGTCCGCTCCAACGCCGTCGACATCATCATCATCGACTCCGTCGCCGCCCTCATCCCCCGCGCCGAGATCGAGGGCGAGATGGGCGACGCCACCGTCGGCATGCAGGCCCGGCTCATGTCCCAGGCCATGCGCAAGCTCACCGGCGTCATCGCCCGCTCCAACTGCACCGTCATCTTCATCAACCAGATCCGCGAGAAGATCGGCGTGATGTTCGGCTCCCCCGAGACCACCACCGGCGGCCGGGCCCTCAAGTTCTACTCCTCCGTCCGCATCGACGTCCGCCGCACCGGCGCCATCAAGGACGGCGAAGTCACCGTCGGCTCCCGCACCCGCGCCCGCGTCGTCAAAAACAAGGTCGCCCCACCCTTCCGCGACGCCGAGTTCGACATCATGTACGACGAGGGCATCTCCTCCGCCGGCGACCTGCTCGATCTGGCCGTCAACGACAACGTCGTTGACAAGTCCGGCGCCTGGTTCAACTACGGCTCGGTCCGCCTCGGACAGGGCCGCGAGAACTCCAAAAAGTTCCTCAAAGAGAACCCCGAGCTGTTCGCCGAGATCCGCAAGCACGTCCTCACCAAACGCCTCGCCATGGCCGCCTCCCCCGCAGCCGCCAGCCCCGTCCCGGCGGCCGCCGACGCTGGCAACGATGATTGAGACGACCGCACATTGCCCCTCCACCCCTGGAGAGCTAAACTCCCGCCCGTCGCGGTCGTGGCGGAATTGGCAGACGCGCTAGATTCAGGTTCTAGTGGGGTAACACCCGTGGAGGTTCAACTCCTCTCGACCGCATTTTCACTCAGGCCCTCGGCCCCGCGCCGAGGGCCTTTGTCGTTCACGGAAGCGCCCCATCCATGAACATCGCCCCCGTCACCCTCGCCCTCCCCGACGGCGATGCCCGGCTTGAACCGCTCGGCCTCCACCACGCCCAGGGCCTCCACCAAGCCGGCCCCGATCCCGTAATCTGGGCCTGGCTCCCCTTCGCGCAGCCCAAGACCCTGGCCCAGATGCAGCAGTACATCCAGCGGGCCCTCGCGGCCCAGGACCAAGGCGCCGAACTCCCTTTCGCCGTGATCGACACCCGCACCGGCCAAGTCGCCGGCACCACCCGCTACCTCGATGTTCAACCCGAGAACCGCGGCCTCGAAATCGGCGCCACCTGGTACGGCGTCGCCTGGCAGCGCACCCGCATCAACACCGAGTGCAAGCTCATGCTCCTGACCCACGCCTTCGACACCCTGGGGGCTGTCCGCGTGCAGCTCAAGACCGACGGCCGCAACCAGCGCTCACAGAACGCCATCCTCCGAATCGGGGCCCAGTACGAAGGCCGCCTCCGCAAGAGCCGCGTCCTCCACGACGGTTTCATCCGCGACACGGTTTATTTCAGCATCATCGCCGACGAGTGGCCCGCCGTCCGGGCCGGCCTATTAGCCAAGCTGGCCCGCTGAGCGCGATACGCTCACCGCCCATGCCGCTGCTGCTCGCCGGGATCGACGAAGCTGGCTATGGCCCGATGCTCGGGCCGCTGTGCGTAGCGCGCGCGGTCGTCCGCGTGGCGGACTGGGCCGAGGGCCAGCCGGCCCCCGACCTGTGGGACCTCCTCTCGTCGTGCGTCTGCAAGCCCGGCAACGACCCCCGCGGCCGGGTCGCCGTCAACGATTCCAAAAAGCTCAAGCTCCCCAACGACTCGGCCACGCGCCACCCGCTCACACACCTGGAGCGCGGCGTGCTCAGTTTCCTGGCGTGCCGCGCCGCCGCCCCCGCGCGTCCGCAGACCGACGCCGAGTTGTTCGCCGCGTTGGGTGCAAAGCTGGAATCGCACCCGTGGTACGCCGAGCCGCCGGGCGGCCCCGCCGCCTGCCCCGCCTCCACCACCTCGCAAGCCATCGGCGTTGCCGCCAACCCGCTCGCCCGCGGCTTGGCACAGACGGGCGTGGAGCTGGTCGATCTCCGCGTCATCGCGATCGGCGAGCGGGCATACAACCGCCTCGTCCGCGAGCGCGGCTCCAAAGCCGGGACCACCGCCGCCGCGTTCACCATGCACCTCCGCGAGATCCTTGAACACTGGGCGACCTCGTCCGCGCCCGGCGCCATCACCTCCCTGCGGATCGTCGCCGACCGCCACGGCGGGCGGACCGACTACGCCGACTTGCTCAGCAGCAGCCTCACCGGCCTCCAGGCGATCCCCGGCGAAGTGCTGATCCAAACCGCCGAGCAGACGCCCGCCCGCTCGCGCTACCAGGTCCGTATTGGCGTGCGTGCGCCGTTCGCGGTGCTGTTCCAGCCCGAGGCCGATGCCGGCTTTCTCCCCGTCGCGCTCGCGTCGATGGCCGCCAAGCTGGTCCGCGAGACCATCATGGCCCGCTTCAACGACCACTTCTGCCGACTCCACCCCGGCCTCCGCCCGACGGCCGGCTACACCGAAGACGCCCGCCGCTGGCTCGCAGAACTCGGCGACAGACTCTCCGCTGAAGACCGCGCAGCCCTGATCCGCATCGCCTGAAGACCAACTCGCCGGCCCCACCTCGATGCCTGGTGCCTTCCCGGCTGTCAACCGAGAAGGCAAGAGGCAAGAGGCGAGAGGCGAGAGGCATGAGGAATTCAGGCATCAAGTCGCCGATCAATCGCGCTCCGCCGATCGGGCTGGCAAAGATCCCTGGATGTCCCAAGCCCGCCAAATGCTTGATCTCGCCGCTCGCATCGCCCTCCGTGGCACCGGGCTCGTCGAGCCCGACCCGCTCGTTGGCTGCGTGCTCGTGGCCAATGGGGACGGTCCCGCCGCCGAGCGCATCATCGGCCTGGGTCACCACGCCCGTTTCGGCTCGGCCCACGCCGAGGTCGATGCGCTCGCCAGCGCCACCCGCCAAGACTTCGGCCACCGCGTCGCCGGCTGCACGGCTTATTCCACGCTCGAACCGTGCAATGCCTGGGGCCGGCAACCGCCGTGTGTGCAGGCCTTGATCCACGCCCGCGTGGGCCGCGTGGTCTGCGCGCGCCGCGATCCCAGCCCCGGCAAAGGTGGCGGGGCCGCCGCGCTGATTGCCGAGGGAATTCCGTGCGAGTTCACGGATACCAGCCCGCGGGCCACCAGCCTCAGCGACGCCTTCATCTTCCGGCTCGGTAGCCCGCGCCCGTGGGTGATCGCCAAGTGGGCCCAGACGATCGACGGCAAGATCGCCACGCGGACCGGCGAAAGCCAGTGGATCTCCGGCCCCCGCTCGCGCCGCCGGGTGCATCGGCTACGCGCGGCCGTCGACGTCATCCTCACCGGGATCGGCACCGTCAAGGCCGACGACCCGCTGCTGACGGCCCGTGATGTACACGTCCGCCGCGTCGCACGCCGCGTGGTGATCGACCCGGCCCTTGATCTTCCGCGTCAGAGCCGGTTGGCCAAGACCGCCCATCAAGTCCCGGTGACGGTGGTGACGTGCTCACAGACGCGCGAAGCACGCGGGATACTCTCCGGCCCGCCGCCGGGCCCGCCGCCGGGCGTGCAGGAGTGGGTGGGCGTTTCGACCGACGGGCCCGTCGACTTGCGCGACACGCTGGTCCGCATGCGTCGCGAGTGGGGGGTCCAGACCGTGCTGGTCGAGGGCGGGCAGGGGCTGCTCGGACGGCTCTTCGATGCGGATCTGATCGACGAGGCCCAGATCTACACCGGAGCGATGATCCTCGCTGATGCCGAGGCCCCCGGCCCGGCCCGAGGCCAGGGGCGGGCCAAGCTGTCCGACGCGACGCGGTTCCGGCTGCTGGACTCACGGCGGATCGACGACGACGTCTTGTCCATCTATCGCCGCGTGCGGCCCGACGCGACGGCGACGCCCCGAGCCTAACCTCGATCATGCCCTCGGCCCTGGTCATCCGAACCGCCGGCACCAACTGCGACGCCGAGATGGTCCGCGCGTTCGAGGTCGCCGGTGCCCGCGCCACGCTCCTGCATCTGGACCGCCTCATCGCCGATCCAGCCCGGCTCGACGCCTTCGAGCTCATCGCCTTCCCCGGCGGCTTCAGCTACGGCGACGACGTCGCCTCGGGACGCATCTTCGCCATGCGTCTGCGCACGCACCTCTACCCCGCCCTCCGCAAGGCCGCCCAACGCGGCGTGCTCATGATCGGCGCCTGCAACGGCTTCCAGGTCATGGTTCAGGCGGGCCTGCTCCCCGGACCGGCCAGCGGCCAATGGCCCCAAGAAGCCCCTCCCCAGGAAACCTCGCTCACCTTTAACGCTGGGGGGCGCTTCATCGACCGCTGGGTCGAGGTCGAGCCCGATCCGCGCTCCGTCTGCCTCTGGACCCGTGGCCTCTGCGAAGCCTTCGGCCCGCCGACTTCGAGCACCGCCCGCGATGTGATGCGTCTCCCGATCGCCCACGGCGAGGGTCGATTCGTCGCCGCCTCGCCAGCGGTGATCGACCGCCTCCGCGCCGCAGGGCAGATCGCGCTCCGCTACGCCGCGCGCGACAATCCCAATGGCTCCTCAGACGACGTCGCCGGGATCTGCGACCCGTCGGGCCGCATCTTTGCCCTGATGCCCCATCCCGAGCGCTACCTCGACTGGAACCGGCACCCCTACTGGACGCGGCTGGACGCGTCGGTGCGGGGCTGGGCGACGCCCGGTCGCAAGATCTTCGAGAACGCCGTGGGCGCGGCCCGCCGCGGGCTCTCGGGCCAAGTATCCGGCCTCGAATCCGAGATCCTGACGCCAACCCCCCAGGTTTACGGAACAGCCGCGCCACGTCAGCCGGTATAGTGAGTCGATGACCCTCGACCAGCGCTGGCTCGAGCAACACAGCGGCCCCGCCGCGTCCGTCCGCACTGAAGCGCCGTGCTTCATCTGTGGCTACAACCTGATCGGACTGCCGCGCTCGGCCGTTTGCCCCGAGTGCGGGACGCAGATCGCCAAGAGCGTCGGGCCCAGGCAAACCCGCACGCTCCAAGCGTTGCCCCGCAATCAGCAGCGCGCCCTCTGCGTCGGTGCTCTGGCCGCCGGGTTCGCGGTGATCCCGATGGCGGTCTTGCTGGTCATCTTCCCCGCCGTCACGGGCAAACTCTCTCACCCCGCCCACATCGTCATGTCCATGCTCGCGCTGGTCTCTTCGATCGCCTGGGCGGGCGGGGTGTTCCTGATCGCCGTCCGGCTCCCCGGGGAAGGCCCCGCCAACCGCGTCGCGGGGTTTGACTGGCCGATCGGATTTGATCAGTTGGCCCAATGGTCGCAGGCCGCGTGGGTGCTCATCACGGCAATCCTGATCGCCTTCCCGCTGATTCCCACGGGCCCGCTCCTTCTCGTACGGGCCATCTTGGTCGGGCTCGTGGCGATCGGCTCCGCCGGGGTCTTCTTCGTGTGCCTCCGCATCATGCGACTTTCGATCGACATCTTCGACGATCGCCTCAACGATCGGTTGCTGTGGGTGACGTGGGGCCTCGCGCCGTGCTTGTTGAGCGCGGTGTCATTCAAGCTCGCCGCGCCGGTACTGGGGGCGATCTCCCAGATGATCAGCCTGATCGCCATCATCATCAGCGGCATTCTCATCGCGACGCTCACGCACGCGCTGGTCGATCTGGGCCAGACCATCGGCTGGGCCGCGGTGAACTCCGAGATCGACGAGGAACGCGACCAGCGTCGTGCCGCCCGCAAGGCGAGAGAGGACAGCGACCGCCTCAAGCCGCTGGCGCTCACCACTCCGGCGGCCCTCATGCGCCCGCCGCGGAAGCTGGCCGACGGGCCGGAAGACAGCCCCCTCCCGTTGGCTCAGGAGCCGCCCGAGGGAACCCCCGGCTGGATCGCGACGCATCCCCCGAGCCCTGCCGACCGCCAGCGTGCGCCTCGCCAGCAGTAGCAGTTTGCCACGTCGCAGGAACCGTCCGTGGTGATCGATCCCCGAGAACTGCGTCCGCGTTAGGCCAGCCCGACTCGGCGCACCCTTGCCGACGATGCCGT
>Ga0105047_10011492_pt1 | contig 14348 bp, 8 predicted proteins | sample MAT04_FD_78384 | JGI IMG/M metagenome (GOLD analysis project Ga0105047, IMG submission 78384) | Freshwater microbial communities from Lake Fryxell liftoff mats and glacier meltwater in Antarctica - MAT-04 (megahit assembly) | ecosystem: Environmental > Aquatic > Freshwater > Ice > Liftoff... | reverse complement strand
TTTGCAAAATCACGCTTTGAGATTTTAATGTATCGTTGTTCTTTCTTATAACGGTTTTAAAGTCAATAGGCTTTTTTTCTTGTACTGTTTCTGTTTTAACCCTAGTTACGATAACGTTCATGCCTTTAGATAACTTGCTTTCTAATGAGGGATAAACTTTATCATTAGGACTTAAAACAATTTTTTCAGTATTTAACATTAGTGCAATATCCTTTTCAGCAGAGGTTATTTTAAGTTCTTTATTGTCTACTAAGACTTTAATAGTTACAGCACGTTTAATAGTTATAACATCTTTGTTAGCTATTTTTGAAGCTAAAACTTTATCAATCTTATCTTTTACTGATATATTTATATTAGCTTTTTTTAAAGCACTATCAAAAGTTTTTTGGTAAGTTACTAATTTAATTGGTTTACCATCTACAATCACTACAATGTTTTTCCTTGTTATGCAAATGAAAGTAGTGAATGCTGCAATGATGGTTAGTAACATGAATCCAATTACAATTTTTCTTTGTTTATTTTTCATAAAATTAAGAATAATAATCATCTCCTATTAAAAATTTGAATATAATTTATGTGGGATTTCTAAATATATCATTTTAAAAACAATAATATTAAAAAGAAATCACAAAAGATGCATGAGTTGTAGGGGATTTATGAAAGTAAATACCAATATGTGGATTGTAATTTATTTCAAGAGTAGTATAGCACATTTTCCAGTTAGATGGGAATAGTTATTTTTTATTATAACAACTTTCGCTTGAAGTGTTATAATTGTTATAGCTTGTAAAAATTCAGTTAGTACGGTTTCAATTATTGTAAGAATTTTATTAAAGGGCTACAAAGTATGCTTTTCACAGCTACCTTACATTATTATGGAGGTGATTATTTGAAGTTAAAAGAGTTAGAAAATATAATATTTAAGTCATCTTCTATTTTAATGAGAAGTGAAGGAGAAAAAGCTTTTAATAGCGGATTGGTTACAAAGATTAAAGGGACAAAGATTGATAATATATATCATATTTATGGATGCGTCAGAAACTGTACAAAGACAGGTGAATTGAGCACTTATATAAAGATAAATTTATTAAAGAAAAAATTAGAGTGTGTAAAATGTAGTTGTGAGGATTTTAAAGAAAGTTCAAATACAGGTTATTTATTTATGTGTAGCCATATAACTGCTACAGCATATAGCTTTTTTAGCAGAACTGCATCAAACAATTCTGCAAAAAAACAAAAACTACAGGTAAACATAGAACAAAATGAAAAGCTAGGAAATCCCAAAGAGAGGAATCTGAATAGTAAAGATAGAGATGATTTTATAAAATTAGTTCGTAAAATTTCAAAAGGACCTATTTATTATGAAGCTCAGCATGCAATAAGTAATGATAAAATCAAGATTGAACCTAGGGGCTTAAGAACTTTTTTAGAAAAGGTGAACGGACGGAAAATCAAATTCAATTATGATAGCTTTGAGTTTGAAGCTCCAATTTTGCGGATGGATCTGCCCATAAGCTTTACATTAAAGATTAGAAAGAATCAGTTTGTTTTAACAACTCATAAGCAGTTCCCGGTGGCTTTAAATGATAAAAATGATGTTTATTTATTTAATTGGAAGCTTTATTTACCATCAAGAAATCAGGTAGCAAAGTATATTCTTCTATGTGATAAATTGAAAAAAAATGGTGAAATTAAATACCATAGGGACTTAGAAACCTATAACAAACTTACAGCTTTTCTAAGCGGGATTTCAAGTAATGTCAATATTAGCGAAGAGATAAAAACTTTTGCATCCAACTTTATTAAGCCAGAGTTTCAAATATATGAGAATGGTGATAATATTTATTGTGACATAAAAATGATTTATGGTAATGAGAAAATCAACATATTAAAGGATGATAAAAATAAAAATACAATTTTACGTGACTATAAAAAAGAAAGCAAAATCCTTATGGAACTAGAGAAATTTAGGTTTATAAAAAGAGATGAAAGTCTACTCTTTATAGGTGGAGACGAGGAATTGTTTGATATTTTAAGTAAGAGCGAAAATAATATACATTGCCTAGGAAATGTAACATTTGGAAAAGGGATTAAACAAAGAAAAATTTTTAATTATCTAGCTATTGAAGCTGAGTTTGTGGAAAAGGATGATTGCTATGACTTTTCCTATGGTATACATGATATTGAAAATAGAGAACTAAATAGTGTTCTGATATCATTTAAGCAAAATAATAGATTTTACAAAACTATGAATAATAATTTTTTGGATTTTGAAGATGAGGGAGTTAAGAATTTCTTTGATTTAGTAATAGCATTAAATACAAAGGAAAATAATGAAGATGGTTTAATAGAACTTGGAAAAAATAAAGCATTATATTTAAATGAAAAAATAAAAACTAAGAATCTCCAATTTATTAGAGGTATTGAAATATTAAAGGATATTGAAAATAATTTAGTGAATATAAATAATATAGATATTAGGGTGCCAGTTAATTTAAAGGCTAGACTTAGAGAGTATCAAATTGATGGTTTTAAATGGCTTAAAAGATTAAGTGCTTTAGGTTTTGGAGGAATACTCGCTGATGAAATGGGTCTTGGTAAAACTGTTGAAACCATAGCTTTCCTCCTGTCTGAAGAAAATAAAAAATTTATTATAATTAGCCCTACCTCCCTTGTTTATAATTGGAAGGCGGAACTAGAAAAATTTGCGCCCAGTGTAAGGGTTGGCATTGTGCATGGAGAAAAAAGTGAGAGACATAAATTAATTCATAATTTACTGGATTATGATGTTATATTAACAACCTATGGAACTCTAAAAATGGATATACAGCAATATAAGGGAATTATTTTTGATGCTTGTATTATAGATGAAGCTCAAAACATAAAAAATCATTTAGCTCAAAACACAAAAGTTATAAAAGAAGTTAGGGCTAAGGTAAGATTTGCGTTAACAGGAACTCCAATGGAAAATAATTTAACTGAGCTTTGGTCTATCTTTGATTTTATAATGCCGGATTATTTATATTCTAAAGAAATATTTGAAAGCAAATTTACCATTAATAAAGAAGGAGATTTAGATGAACTTAAATTATTAATTAAGCCCTTTCTCTTAAGGAGAACTAAAAAGGAAGTAATGAAAGAATTGCCGGATAAAATAGAAAAGAAATTTATAGTTGAGATGACAGGACCTCAAAAGGCTGTATATAAAACATATATTAAAGCCATAAGGGAAAAAATGAAAAATAACATTGGGGGTAAAATAGAGGTTTTTTCTTATTTAACTAGGTTAAGACAAATTTGCTTGGACCCGTCACTTGTAATAGAAGAATATAAAGGCGGAAGTGGAAAGCTAAAAGTTGCAACGGAGCTTATTGAAAAACATCTAGACTCACAGGGGAAAGTGTTGTTATTTTCTCAATTTACGTCAGCACTTAAAAATATTGGAGAGAATTTAAAGAAAAAAGGAATTCCATACTTTTATTTAGATGGAAAAACAAAACCCAAGGATAGAATTAAATTGGTAGATGAATTTAATAGCAGGTGCGAGAAAAAAGTATTTTTAATATCACTAAAAGCAGGAGGAACAGGTCTTAATTTAACCTCAGCAAATCTAGTTATTCATTTTGACCCTTGGTGGAATCCAGCAGTTGAGGATCAAGCAACAGATAGGGCTCACAGAATCGGCCAAAGGAATGTAGTAGAAGTAATAAAGTTAGTTGCTAAGGGAACTATAGAGGAAAAAATCATTCTACTTCAGGAAAATAAAAAAGATTTAATAGACAGTGTAATTACAGGGGAACTTACCAATAGTCATGTTTTAGGTAAACTCACAAAAGAAGAGTTGTTAGATCTTTTTGGCTAGTGCCACCCACGTGGCAAGTGGCAAGTTTGCATGCTTAGGTGCTTGGTCATCCTCATTTAGATTATCAATCTTCTAAGTTTTCCACTGAGTCCACATGTATATTTTTCTAAATAGATGTTAATATTCTAAATAAAAAGTATATAGGAGTGAGTATAATGCCGATAAAAAGCAGAATTATATTTGAAGGAGCAGTTTATCACATTTACCAGAGGGGTAACAATAAGGAGTTTATATTTGAGGACGACAGCATAAAAACCTTCATTCTTAAATATTTAAAAGAATATAATAAGAAATTTGATTATGAAATTCTAGCATATGTAATTATGGATAACCATTATCATCTTTTAATAAGGGCTAACGAAGCAGATATAAGCACTATAATGTTTTATATTAATAATTTGTTAGGTAAATATGTGAATACAAAATTAGGGAGGACAGGGCACGCATTTGATAGTAGATATAAATGCATATTAGTTGAAACCGATGCGAATCTAGTCTGGCTATTACGATATATACACATGAATCCTGTAAAAGCGCATATATGTAATGACATTAATGAGTACAGATGGAGTAGTCACTATTTATATAATAATTATGTTAAATCTTATATTAATATAGATTTTATATTGCATATGTTGGGAAATTCTAAAGAAGCTGCTATTGAAAAATATTTTAAATTAGTACATATGACCGGATGTGAAGATAATAATGATAAAGATTATGCAATAATAAAGCAAGAATTAAATCTTGATGAAACAGCCTGGGAAAACGCTAGTAACGATTCCGTAAAATTAAATCGTGTTACATTAGATGAAATAATTATTAATCATGATATTAACGAAAATACGTTATTACATATTAGAAATGGTAATAGGAAGCCGTGCTTTACCCCTATAAAGCTTAGAATTATTAAAAGCGCGTTAGAAGAATGTTATTCCTTAAAAGAAATAGCAAACTATCTTAATGCTGCACCTTCAACTATAAGTAAATTGATTTCTCGCAATATATTAGTATAATATAATAAGATGCCACTTGCCACGTGGATGGCACCAAAGGGCAGCACCAAAGGGCACCAAAATAAAAGGAGGAATTAAAAATGTACGTAGAATTTAATAGTGAAATAATAGGTAGTGAAGATATAAAAAATACAATTGAAAAAAATACAGAGTTTAAAGTAGTTAAGGATATGAGCAAGGGTACAAAAAGAGAGGATACACTAGCGTTTAATTTAAGTATAGGTATAAATACTTTAAATGACTTAATGGAAGAAGAATTTAATTTGAATGAATTAACAGAAGATGAGTTGTTTGAAGAATATTTATCACTTGCAGAAGAAATTGCAATGGACATTGAAGAATATGTTCCAGACGGTGCTATTATGGATATTAAAGCTTATAAATGGGATAAATCAGATAATGCCATAAAATTAATTATTATTATAGCTCCTGAGGATATGTTTGAAGTTAAAATAAGGGATGTTATGAAAAAACTTACAACGCAAGTGGAGTAAAAATGAAATAGTTTTTATAAGTAAACAATCCTGATTTGGTATATATGCCACCCTTAATTATTTTTGGGTGGCATATATATTTCCAAAGATATTAACGCTATTATTTTTTATTTTTCAATCATCTCTGCTATTAGACGATGGTAAATCACTCGCTGTGATTCAGTAAGTTCTTTATACACGAAACGTGACATCATCTGATGAGTAAAGGAATAATAGATACAATCTTTTTTTACTTCTTTTATAAGATCATTTTTTACAAGACTACTTAATATATCAAGTAGGTTAAGGTCATTATCATTATATAAGTATTGGATTTCCTTAAAATTTGCCATATCAAAAAACATAGAGAGTATATTAAGTGTTTTTCTTTCATCTTCAGATATGTCAAAAAGTATTGTTTTCAGAAAATTTATAACTTTTGAAGGAATTTCATCAATATCCTCATTATTTTTTAGAGTATTTAATAATTCAGTTAAAAAGAATATGTTTCCTTGAGAATTTTTATATAATTTATTTTGTTCATATTTAGAAAAACGATGATACTTTGAATAATTACTTGAAAAATCAGAGGTTTCTTCAGAGGTTAAGGGTATAAGCTCAATCTCATGAACAAGTTCATTAAGTTTTAAAAAGGTAACAAATTCATCAAGTTTATTATTGTAGCCAATTCTTATATTCATTATGAATAGTATGGAATTATTACGTACTATTAAATTTTTGAGTATGTTAAGGCTTATATCATCAATCCATTGAATATCATCGAAATAAAAAATAAGTTTTTTACTGTCGCTAATAATATCTAAAATACCGGATAAAGCATTTTCAGCAGCCAAGGAGTTTGTTTTATTGTTGGTTTTAATGTGCTCAGCTCCAATACAGTATCCTAAATCTAAGAAAGGAAAAAGAGAGGTAGCAACACTATTAAATCTGGTAGGCAGTATTATATTATGCTTAGCTATATATTTGTATATTTGCTCAAAAATTCTGTTCCATGGTTTTAAAGCGTAAGTCCATTCTGATATATAACACTTACTATCAAAAATAGTAATTTTGTCATTTTCAAGAGTATTTAGAAACTCATGAATAAGTCTACTTTTACCTATTCCAGCCTGCCCTTTTATAATGATAGATTTAGATGAAGGATTATCTACAAAATCAGTTGAATAGTTATTTAACTTTAACATTTCTTTGTCTCTTTTATAAAAAAAACTTCCGGAATTTCTATTAGATGATGAAATTAAGGATTTCTTCTTTGTTATATCAATATAAAGCTGTGTTGTTTTTTCATTAGGACAAACTGAAAGTTCTTGTTTTAATATTTTTCTCAAATTATTATATACTATCTCTGATTTATCGTATTTGCCAAGTTTTGAAAATATTTTCATAAGATTCCTATATGCTTCTTCATCAAATTCATTTAAATTTATTATTTTCTTGCAATATTCTATGGCGAGTTCATCATTGCTATCCACCATATTGCATACCACAGCTTTGTGAAGACTATTAGTATAAACATCTCTATAATACTCTCTGTTTTGTAGCATCCATTCTTCAAAACCTTCAGCATCTTTAACATTAAACCCTTCTAAAAAATCCCCATTATAAAGACTTAGCGAGTTTTTGTTATTGTTCATAAAGTCGAATATATCACAAACAAAGTGAATTTCTGGATTAACAAGTATTATTTCACGTTTTGGTGACATGAAAACATTACAATTAATTGCTTTTTTTATAGAATAAAATGCATTTCTAAGATCCTTCTTTGCTGTAGCCTGATCAAAATTAGACCAAAAAAGATTTATAAGTGTGTCTCTTGATGCCTGTTTATTAATCAAAATATAATAAAAGAGAGCTTCAGCCTTTCTAAAAGGGAAATGTATCTGCTTATTATTCACTTTAACGCTTGGTGTTCCAAGGAGAGTTACATTTATTACTATTATAATAATCACCTACAAAAATAAGATTTTAATTTTGACTTTCTTTAGACATTAATATGATAAGATCGTGCTAATAAGTTTTTTAACAATATAGAATTTTCAAAAAAAGAGCACTACACATATATTCTTTAATAATAATATATAACTGTTTAAAAAGAATGTAAAGCATAGCTTAATTTACGTGGTTTTTTTAATGCTTAATGTAAACGTTTTGGTAAAGAGTAATTAAAATAATAGATCATTCAATTAATTGTTCTAAGATTATATGGATTCAAGAATTCATAAAAAATTATTCGAGGGGGAGAAAATATGATAAAAAATAAGGCGGTAATCAGAAAGTCTATTTTTATTCCAATGAGTATTATCTTTGTTGCAGTAATTTTAACAGGTATTATTGCACCAGAAGCATTCTATAATGGTGAAAATGCCATAGTTGGATTCGCTTTTGGAAACTTTGGTTGGTTATTTCAAATGTCAGGTGTTATTTTCGTAGGACTTTGCATATTTCTACTGTTTTCTAAATATGGAAACATTAGATTTGGTGGTAAAGATGCAAAACCCACTTTCAGTAACTGGAATTGGTTTGCTATTACTCTTACTGCAGGAATAGCAACAGGAATATTATTTTGGGGTATTGCAGAACCCATAACTCATTTTATGAACCCACCTAAGGTTCTTGGAATTAAACCAGGAACTGAGGCAGCTGCAATATTCGCTATGAGGACATCATTTATACATTGGACGTTCATACCATATGCAATGTATTCTATAGCAGGTATTGGTATAGCATATGCAGTATATAATATGAAACTCCCGTACCAAGTTAGCTCAGTGCTATATCCTATATTTGGAAAGAGGATTAAGGGTGCTGTTGGAGCAGTAGTTGATAATTTATGTTTATTTGCTATGGCAGGCGCTGTTGCCGCAATATTGGGTGTAGGTACAATGCAAATAGGTAGTGGAATTAACATTTTAACAGGTATAAAAACTGGTAAATCCTTATGGCTAATAATAATAGTGTCAATAGTTGTAACATATATTGCATTTAGTTACACAGGAGTTAGCAAAGGTGTAAAATGGCTTGCAGACAAAAACTCAAAAATATTTATTATAATAATGTTGTTTGTATTTATATTTGGGCCAACAGCATTTATATTAAATTTAGGAACGCAAAGTGCAGGAGACTTTATCCAGAATTTCTTTACAAGTACTAGCTTTACAAGTCCTATAAATGGATCTGACTGGCCAAGATGGTGGCCAATTTACTACTGGGCAATTTGGCTTGCATATGCACCACTTGAAGGACTGTTCTTTACCATGCTTTGCAAAGGTAGAACAATAAGAGAGTTCCTCATAGTTAATCTCGTACTTCCATCAGTGTTCGGGTTAGTTTGGTTTTCAATATTTGGAGGAGCTGCTATCCATCTTGAACTTAATGGAGCAAAATTGTGGAGTACAATACAAGATAAAGGACTTGAAGTATCATTGTTTGCATTCTTAGAAAATTTTCCATTAGCAAAGGTTATGTGTTGGTTAATAATATTTACCATAGTAATATCAATCGTAACGCTATGCGATTCAATGACAGCAACAATAGCTTCACTTTCAACTACAACTAATAATAATTCAAACTTCGAAGCCCCTGGGTATTTGAAAATATTTTGGGGAGTAGTTATGGCTTCTATGGCTATAGTAAATATTCTCAGCTCTGGAGGGAAGATTAGCGGTATAGATTCTACAAAGCAAATTGCTACGGTTGCTGGTTTTCCAATATTATTCCTAATGTTACTTATGGCATACTGTACAATAGTAATGTTAGTTAAGAACGAAAAGTATGATTTAGCGTATTATCCAGATACAGCACATATTGATGAGGAAGTAGTAGTTAAGAATGAAGAAGATGTAGAAGTTAAGAATGAGGCAGATGTAGTAGTTAAAAATGACAACGATACAATGAAGATGTAAGCAAGAAATATTTTGCGCGAGTTTTAACTTGGAATAATAATAATCTAATGAGGTGAAAAAAATGGACAATGTACTATTACTGACTGGGAGGGATTTAACCGTTCAGGATGTTTATGATGTATCAGTTAAAGGTCATAGCATTGAAATAACTGAAGCGGCAAAAAAAGTACTTGAGGAATCAAGGCAACTTGTTTTTGATTTAGTAGACAGTGATATTCCTGTCTATGGATTTAATACAGGTGTTGGTTGGAATAAAGACAAGAAAGTCATGAAAGAATTTTTTAATCAGTACAATACAAATCTTATTCGTGCTCACTGCGTTGCTGTAGGACCTAATGCAAGCGTTGAGGAAGTAAGAGCTATTATGCTTGTAAGGCTTAATGGACTTCTAAGCGGATGTACGGGTATACAACCTGCTATAGCTTATAAGTATGCTGAAATGCTAAATAAAAACGTTACACCAGTGGTACCGGAAAGAGGATCAGTCGGAGAAGCTGATATTAGTTGTATGTCTCATATAGGACTTTGTATGATAGGTGAAGGAGAAGCCTACTATGAGCGGAAACTCATGGCTGCTTCAGAAGCACTTGCAAAAGCTGGCATTGAAGAAGCAATTTTAGGTCCAAAGGATGGACTTGCAATAGTGAGCTCTAACGCACTTTCGGCAGGAGAGGGAGCATTGGTAATTAAAGATGTACAAGACCTACTTGACACTGCTGATATGGTATACGCAATGAGCCTAGAAGGACTTAATGGAAATACATCTCCACTTGACCCTAAGACGCATGAAGCAAGACCTTTTCCAGGGCAGTCATATAGTGCAAAAAAAATAAGTGAGTACTTAGAAGGAAGTTCTATATACCATGCAGATTGGAAAAAACCAGTACAGGATCCATTGAGTTTCAGGGGTGCTGCTCACATTCATGGAGCAATTAGAGATGCACTTGAGTATGTTGAAAAATACCTTACGATTCATATAAACTCATCAGATGACAATCCATGTGTAATATTGGATGAAAGAAGAATGGCTTCATGCTCGAATTTTGAAGTGACAAACTGGGTATTGGGTTTTGAAATGCTAGGAATAGCACTGAGCCATATGTCAAAAATATCTTGCTATAGAACAATAAAGCTTAGTACACCTGATTTTACAAAGCTACCAAGATTTTTGTCGCCAGCTGATAATGTAATATGTTTTGGTACAATTCAAAAGGCGTTTGCTTCTTTAGATACTGAAATAAGACATCTTTCAAATCCTGCCACAGCTGATTATTTTTCAGTAGCTGGAGATATGGAGGATCATGCAAACAATTCACCTTATGTAGTTCAGAAAACTAGAAAAATTGTAGACAATATGTATTATATATTAGGCATGGAAGCAATGCATGCAGCACAAGCCATCGATTTAAGAACAGATATTTCTTTAGGCAAAGGCACTAAAGCAGCCTATGCAGCTTTGAGAAGTGAGATACCGTTTTACAGTGTTGATAGAAATCTAACTGTAGATATTCAAAAATCATATGAAGTCTTAAAAAGTGGAAAACTTATGGGTGAAGTTAAAAAAGCAATAGAGAAATAAACAGTTAAATTAATTTAGAACTTGCGGGTTAAAACTGCAAGTTCTTAAATTTAAATTAAACAAATATTTTATGTTCTGACTATTCTTTGACGCTTCTAATATAAAATATAATTAATTAATAATTAAGTTAGGAGAGGTTAATATGTTACTAAAATTAAAAGTAAACGGTGAGCATTACAGTATAGATGTAGATCCATCTAAAAGGCTTTTAGATGTTATACGAGAAGATTTAAAACTAACAGGAACAAAGGAAGGCTGTAGCGAGGGTGAGTGTGGTGCTTGCACTGTTATTATGAATGGAAAAGCAATTAATTCTTGTATGTTACTTGCTGTTCAAGCAAGGGAAAGTGAAATAATTACTGTTGAAGGACTTGAAAAAGATGGTGAACTTTCTGAATTACAAAAGGCGTTTATAGAAAAAGGGGCAGTACAGTGTGGATTTTGCACACCAGGAATGCTTATGTCATCAAAAGCTCTTCTTATGAAGAACCCTGATCCGTCAGATGATGAGATAAAGATAGCTATGGAGGGTAATTTATGCAGATGTACAGGGTATGTGAAAATTGAGGAAGCAGTAAAAGAAGCTATTAAAAATAATAAGATAAAGGAGAGATAGTATGAATAATATTATAGTTAAAACTCCTTCTAATATAAGGGAATTAGTAGACTGCTTAAAATGTGCTGATGAAGATACTCACTTGATAAGTGGAGGTACAGATTTTGTAATAGAAATGCGGAATAATCCGTTATTTAATGGGTTAATTGTAGATATCAAAGGGGTTAAAGAACTAAATTATATAAAAGTAGAAGATGACTTAATAAAAATAGGGGCGAATGCCACTTTTACTGAAATATCTGAAAATTGTACAGTGAAAAAGTATGCAAGAGCTTTGAGCGAAGCAGCATCAAATATAGGATCTACACAAATTAGAAATGTTGCAACACTTGCAGGGAATTTAGCTAATTGTGCGCCAGCAGCAGATTCTATACCTGCTCTTATAGCACTTGGTGCAGAAGTAAAGATAATAAATGGAGAAGGTAAAATTGTTACAGTCGAAGTTGAAAAAACTCTTAAAGTGCTAAAAAAAGATGAGGCTATTATAGAAGTAATTGTTCCTTTAAGAAAGACTTATATAAGTGCTTTTTCGAAAGTTGGTTCAAGGAGCAGAGTAACTATTGCAAAGCTTAACATAGCTGTTTGTGTAAATTGTAATGAAAAAATCCAAGATGTTGTTATTGCTGTAGGAAGTTTAGGCCCTATTGCCCATCGTCTTGAAAGATGTGAGCAAGTACTTTTACATGAAGAACCATCAAGGGAGCTTCTTAGAAAATTCAAGGAAAGCTTAGCATCAGAAGTAGTTTTAGAAATACCTGGAAGAGCTTCTTTGCCATATAAGAGAGAAGCAATAGTTGGACTTTGTGAAGATGCTTTTTATATGTTATTTCCAAAAATAAGAGGTGATAAAGTTGAATAGTGATTATAGATATATTGGTAAGAGAGTTCCTATGTTTGATGTTTATGAAAAAGTTACAGGCAAAATTAAATATGTAGGAGATATGGTTTTTCCAGAGATGATATATGGAAGCCTTTTGCTTTCAAATATTGCGCATGGAATTATTAAGAACATAGATGTTAGCGAAGCTGAAAATTTTCCTGGAGTCGTAAAGATACTAACTTATGAAAACACGCCTCATAATTATTTCAACTCTCATAAATGGTTTGAAGGACTTAGTGTTGTAAAAGATGAACTTATGTTTACAGACAAAGTGAGATTTGTAGGGGATAGAATAGCTGCTGTTTTTGCCACGGACTACGAAACAGCAAGGAAAGCCTCAGCTCTTATAAGGGTGGAGTATGAAAAGTTGGCACCAATCATAAATCCCTTTGATGCTCTAAAAGAAGACAATATAAAAATTCATGAAAAGGGTAACCTTATAACTGAAAAAGTAATTAAATGTGGAGATGTTGAAAGTGCTTTCGATAATGCGGATTTTGTAATTGAGGATACAGTTTCTACTCCTAAAATACATCATGCAGCAATGGAACCGCATGTATGTATATCAACAATAGATGAATTTAAAAATATAACAATATACTCATCTTGTCAGGAGGTATTTTCAGTCCAAATTATAGTATCAGAGGCAATTGGTATTCCAAAGGATAAGATAAGGATTATTAAGACACCTATGGGAGGGTCCTTTGGCGGGAAAACTCATCCTATTCTTGATCAAATATGTGCATATACATCACTTGTAACTGGAAGACCAGTAAAATTGCTTCTCGACAGATCCCAAAGCATTATAGGAACAAGAACAAGGCATAATGTTATTGGAAATATAAAAACTGCTGTAACTAAAAGTGGAGAAATAATTGGAAGAGATATAGATGCACTTATAGATACAGGTGCGTATTTTACAAATGCAGAAGCAGTTTGTATGGCTATGGGTAAAAAGGCTTTTAGATTGTATAGGATATATAATCAAAGATTTAGGGGACGAGTAGTTTACACCAATACACCTATAGGTGGACCTGCGAGAGGATATGGATCTCCACAAATCCATGCTATATCAGAAATAAATATGAATAATGTGGCAAGAAAGCTTAATATGAACCCAATAGATATATATTTGAAGAATCTAGTTAATCCTTATGATAAAGATCCCACAGGAGGTACTGATCTTGGAGATGCGAGAATTTTAGATTGTGTTACAAAAGGGGCAGAAGAGTTTAATTTTAGACAAAGGTTTGATAGGAAAAAGGATACTGGAAGATTTAGAAAAGGTGTAGGAATGGCTTGCGTAACTCATGGAAATGGGTATAAGGGAGCGTATCCTGATTTTACATCAGTTAGCTTATCTATTGATACGCAGGGTGGACTTTTTTTAAATCAGTCAATTCATGATCTTGGTTGTGGCACCGTAACCACTATGATGCAGATAGCAGCAGAGGTTCTTGATATGGACATAAAAAAAATAAGAGCTTTAGAGGCAGACACAGAGCGTACACCTTATGACAGTGCTGGATCACAAGCAAGCAGAGTAACTTACGTCTGTGGAGCCGCAGTAAAAAATGGTGCTGAAATAATAAAGGAAAAGCTTCTATGCTTTGGAGCTAAATTACTTAATCTAAATAAGGATGATGTATATATTAGAAATGGATATGTATGTAGTAAAAAAAGTGAAGCAGACAAGCTATCATATGGTCAAATAGCAATGCAAGTAGAACTTAAATTTAGTGAAGATATATCTACTATATATACATACAAATCACCTGCTAATCCAGGAGTTTATGCTGCTGATTTTGCAGAGGTTACAGTTGACACTTTAACTGGTATGGTAAAGGTCACTGAGTTCCTCGCAGTACATGATATTGGGCAAGCTATAAACAGAACTTTTGTTGAAGGACAAATTCACGGAGCAGTACAAATGGGAATAGGGTATGCACTTACAGAAGAACTAAATATAGATAAGAATGGAAATACCAAATCTGATAGA
>Ga0105047_10011489_pt1 | contig 14348 bp, 15 predicted proteins | sample MAT04_FD_78384 | JGI IMG/M metagenome (GOLD analysis project Ga0105047, IMG submission 78384) | Freshwater microbial communities from Lake Fryxell liftoff mats and glacier meltwater in Antarctica - MAT-04 (megahit assembly) | ecosystem: Environmental > Aquatic > Freshwater > Ice > Liftoff... | reverse complement strand
TCATTCTTTTCATGATATTTCTCCATGTTGATTTTTGAAATTTTGAAATACTCTTCTGCTCCTTTTTACCCTTAAGAGGGTCCTGAAAAGAGCGGCGAAAGAGTATTTCATGTCGCGGTTTTCGGGGTTGGGTCCTATAATTTTAAGGTTGTTGGCAAAGCTCCTAATACCCGAGACACTCGCTGTGGTCTCTCCAGCCAGTGATTTATGCGATGCTTCTGAAACGGTCCCGGTCAAGGTGACGACACTATCTTGTGATTGCTCCACAGTTGAAGAGCCGATCTTAAAAATCCATCGGCTGATTGGTCTTCCGGATTCCCTCATTTACTACCTTGTATAAGCCCCTAAATGAGGATAGGAAAAATGCCGTTCCGATAGGACACTGTGCTGTTGGCCATTATTGATGCTCAATGGTAAATAGCAATCTTTGTGCCAGGTTTTCCCCACAAGCAATGGCAGGAACCATCATCCTGATATTATGTTATTAATTTATAAATCTAGGCTTTTTCGGTTGCCATTAATCGGCAAAGGCAAGTGGTCATATTTGCGCGCGTGGCCATATATTACCACTTTGATGGTGGCCCAGGTAAAATTTAGTAATGGCGGAGATCAAAGATAGACTAATCGTAACAAAATTGTTTTTTTCCAAAAGCCAGTATCAATCCATGATTGATAGTCTCAAAAAAGACTAAAAACACCACCTTTAGGCGGATAGATTTATCGTTTACATTATGGTAGCCTATTGACCCTGTGAGAAGGAGGGCATAGGGAATACCGTTATGGAAGTCACACAGTTTACAATATTGAGTATCCCTTTGTCTGAGTTACAAAATACTGCTATAAAGTACTGATGGGTGAGAGAGCACTTCGAGTGGTGATGGAAATTCCCTTCCATGAGCAGGCGGTCTCAATGAACATTCTTGACAACGGTACCATTTGACAGTACCATATGTATCTATGAACTCACGGCACCGAAGAACTCTCTCGGAAATCTGCAAAAATCCTGCTCAGGCAAATATATCGTGGAGTGACATAGAGTCACTGCTCATTGCCCTTGGCGCTGAAATCTCGGAAGGTAATGGTTCTCGTGTTCGGATCAAACTGAATGGAGAAAGAGCTGTTTTTCATAGACCTCACCCACAAAAGGACACAGATAAAGGTGCAGTGACTTCCATGCGACGGTTATTGGAAAATGCGGGGGTAACAAAATGATGGAATATAAAGGATATGTTGGCATAGTTGAATATGATGATAAAGCAAAAATATTTCATGGGGATGTAATAAACACCCGGGATATAATTACTTTTCAGGGAAGAACGGTTGATGAAATTGAAATGGCCTTCAGGGAATCGATTGATGATTATCTGTCGTGGTGTGAACAAGATGGGGTGAATCCGGAAAAACCCTATTCCGGGAAATTTAATCTGAGATTGTCTCCCGAACTGCATAAGGAAGTCGCAGTAACTGCAAAAAAACTTAAGCTATCGATTAATTCATTTGTGGAAAAAGCTTTGCTGGATGAAATCAATGTGCATAGGGCAATGTAAAAGAAAAAATTTATCAATTACCATGAGGAAAATATGCACATTCTTGTAACCGGTGGAGCCGGCTATATCGGCAGTCATACCTGCCTTGCCCTGCTCGGCTGCGGCTACCAGGTGACGGTAGTCGATAATCTGTCGAATTCCAGTCGTGAGTCATTGCGCCGGGTCGAGGAACTGGCCGGACAAAAGGTCGTTTTTTTTGAGGTTGACCTGCTGGACAGGGCGCGCCTTGCCGGGGTGTTTGCCCAGTGCGGGAAAATCGATGCGGTCATTCACTTCGCCGGCAAAAAAGCGGTGGGGGAATCGGTCGAGAAACCTTTGCTCTACTATAATAATAATATCACCGGCACCCTCATCCTCTGTGAAACTATGGCCGCGCACGGTGTCAAGAGCATCATCTTCAGCTCTTCGGCGACTGTCTACGGCGATCCGGCGACCGTGCCGATCACCGAGGATTTCCCCCTCTCCTGCACCAACCCGTACGGGCGAACCAAACTCATGGTTGAGGAAATTCTTGGTGATGTGCACCATGCCGACGGGGAATGGAATGTCTGCCTGCTGCGCTATTTCAACCCGGTAGGGGCGCATAAAAGCGGTCGGATCGGCGAGGACCCGGGTGGCATTCCCAATAACCTCGTGCCCTACATTGCCCAGGTGGCGGTCGGCAAGTTGTCCAAACTCTCGGTCTTCGGTAACGACTACCCGACCGTGGACGGCACCGGAGTGCGCGACTATATTCACGTCGTCGATCTGGCCGAGGGTCATGTCAAGGCTCTTGCTAAGCTGCTGCAGCGACCCGGGGTGGTAGTCTACAACCTCGGCACCGGCAGGGGCTACAGCGTGCTTGAGATGGTCCGCGCCTTTGCCGAAGCCTGCGGCCGGGAAATCCCCTACCGCATAGTCGATCGCCGTCCGGGTGATATCGCCGCCTGTTATGCCGATCCGACCAAGGCTCTGGAGGAACTTGGCTGGCAGGCGAGCTACGGCCTGACGGAAATGTGCCGGGATACCTGGCGCTGGCAGAAAAACAATCCGCTGGGCTATTCATTGTAGGACATCCCCTCCCTTCAAGCATGCATCCGCCGATCTCGGCGGATGCATGCTTGTCTCTTTTGCAAACCGCAATCATTGCCGCAAACTGAATAATCCAGGCTTTTCCCGGTACCTTTTCCAGTCGAGGCGGAAAATATCCTGGGTTGCGAATATCTCCAGAAAATCAGAGAGAACAGTCCTTTTTGGGCGGGGATCGGAGCAGGCAGTGTATCTGTTGCCGTTCGTTTGTCACCCTCGGCCAAGAAGTTTTCCTTTGTCGACAGTTCGTGCGACATAGTCGTAGTCATGAGTATTTTTTATCAAAATATTAAAAATTATTGTGCAGAATATGCTAATGGTTTCGAGAACCTGCTGGTTATATTCCGTTATCTTGCAAAAACCGTCTTGCACTTCTTTTTTTCAAGTGGTATTTTTTCTCAAAAACTAAAAGGGGCACTGTTTGCACAATGCGACCAAGCGACAATAAAACAATGATTTTCGGCTGCGGCAATCTCATCATGGGTGATGACGGGTTCGGTCCCGCCGTGATCGACCAATTACATGCGCTCTATGACCTGCCTATGGGTGTTCAGGCGATTGATGCCGGCACCTGTGTCCGCGAATACTTGTTTGACTATCTCCTGATGGAGGAGGGGCGGCCGGAGAAAATCATCGTTCTCGATGCAGTTGATTTTACCGATCGTCGGCCGGGCGAGGTCTTCGAGATTCTCCCCGATCAGATCCCGACCAAAAAGATCCACGATTTTTCTCTCCATCAGTTTCCAACCGTCAACCTGCTGCAGGAACTCGCCGAGAACACCGGCATCAAGGTGCAGATCATTGCCGCGCAGATCAAGTTTATCCCCGAGGAAATTGCCCCGGGACTGTCTCCTGTCATGACCCAAGCTGTTACAGAAACGTGTGAAAAACTCTCACAAATTCTTTCTTTTAAAAGCAAAATGAGGTGACCTTTTATGATGTATGAATTTAAAGTCAGCGACCTTGCAGAAGAATTTGGGGTTCATCGAAACACCATAAGGAACTGGATTAACTCCGGCACCCTTTCCGCCAAGGAAGGTCCGGGGCGTAAGTATCTTATGAAGTTTCATGATTACCAGAAACTCTGCGAAAAATTCGGACGTGAACCGCATGTCGGCCCGGCCAATAATGTCAGTCCCAAGGCCCTGGGTGCCCTGGAGGAGACCGATGTGGCACCGATGGAACTCAACGGCCTGAAGAGTCAGATCGCCCTTGATCCCGCCTGGGCCGATTCCTGCCTGACCTGCGGTACCTGCGCCAGCGCCTGCCCGATTTCCGGCGTCGATGGCCTCGATCCTCGGAAAATCGTGCGCATGGCAGTGCTCGGCATGGACAAGGAACTGGTCGATTCGAGTTGGCCGTGGAAGTGCACCATGTGCGGCAAGTGTGAAGAAAGCTGTCCTGCCAATATTCAGATAACTGCACTCATGCGGAAGATTCGTGGTTCGCGCAAACGTTCGGCGGTTCCCGGCCCCATCCATAAAGGGGTTGTCATGTGCCTTGAGCGTGGCAACAACCTCGGCATACCAAAAGATGATTTTGTTTTCCTCTGCGAAGACCTTGGCCAGGAGCTCGCCGAGGATTCCTGCCCTGGTTTCAAGACCCCCATCGATGTCCATGGGGCAAGGGTTTTGGTGACCGTTAACTCTAAGGAACCTTTCGGCGAGCCGGATGATATGAAGTGGTGGTGGAAGATTTTCTACGCCGCCGGCGAATCCTTTACACTTTCCTCTGAAAACTGGGAGGGGGTCAACTGGGGCCTGTTTTCCGGCGACGATGAGGCGATGAAAACCGTGGTCGGCCGGATTGTCGACAACATGCGGAGGCTGAACTGCAAGGTTCTCCTCCTCCCCGAGTGAGGCCACGCCTATTTCGCAACCCGGTCCGGGTTGAACAAGTGGTACCCCGAAGCACTCAATGAATTCAAAATCGTTACCGTCTTTGATCTGCTCCTTGAATATATTCAGGAAGGCAAGATCCAGTTGGACAAGGCGGTGCACGCCATGGCCGTTGCCTATCATGATCCCTGCAACTACGGCCGCAAGTCCCTCAAGGCCTTCGGCCAGGCCTATTTTGAAGAAGGTCGGGCAGTTACCAAGGCCTGCTGCGACGATTTCCGCGAACTCTATCCGAACCGCAATGGCGCTTACTGTTGTGGCGCCGGTGGTGGGGCCTGGGCTATGCCGTATTCCGCCGAGCGGGTTTTTTATGGTCGAATAAAGGCTCGGCAGATCAGTGAATCCGGGGCGAAATTGGTTATTGCACCCTGCCATAATTGTCGCGATCAGCTGATGAAATCCCTCAACAAAGAATATGATCTGGACATTGAGGTGAAGTACATCTGGGAGCTGGTTGCCGATTCTTTGATTATGCCGAATAAACAATAGCATATTGCTACATACAATAGAGGAGATACCTATCATGCTGGACACAAAGAAAGTTGGGTCGGTAATGATTGTGGGCGGTGGAGTTACGGGGATGCAGGCCGCCCTCGATCTCGCCGATTCCGGATACTATGTGTATCTGGTTGAAAAGACCGGCGCCATTGGCGGGGCCATGGCCCAACTGGACAAGACCTTCCCGACCAACGATTGCTCGATGTGAATTATCGCGCCAAAGTTGGTCGAGTGCGGTCGGCACTTAAATATAAAATTGATGACCTTAAGCGAGGTCACGGGGATTGACGGGGTTGCTGGGAATTTCTCAGTAACCGTTAAAGAAGCACCACGTTACGTGGACATGACGAAATGCATCGCCTGCGGCGCCTGCACCGAGAAATGTCCGAAGAAGGTCGATAGCGAATACGATGCGGCAACCGGCAAACGCAAGGCGATTTATGTTAAATACGCCCAGGCCGTGCCGCTCAAGTACCAGATTGACGCCGATTCCTGTATTCGTCTGCAGAAACCGGGTGCCTGCGGCTTTTGTGAAAAAGTCTGTGACGCCGGGGCGATAAACTTTGATGATACGGAAAAGATTCATCAAATTAATGTCGGAGCGGTGGTCCTGGCTCCGGGCTTTGAGGCCTATGACCCGACCGAAGCCAAGGTCTGGGGTTTTGGGGTGTACAAGAATGTCATCACCTCCCTGCAACTCGAGCGCTATCTGTCCGCTTCCGGTCCAACCGAAGGCCATTTGATCCGTCCCTCCGACGGCAAACCGGTCAATAAGGTCGCCTTCCTGCAGTGTGTCGGTTCCCGCGATGAGAATCTCTGCGGCAACGGCTATTGCTCCTCGGTTTGCTGTATGTATGCGATCAAGGAGGCGGTTATCGCCAAGGACCACGTCCCCGGGCTGCAGACCACTATCTTTTATATGGATATGCGGACCCACGGTAAGGATTTCGATCAATACCTGGAACGCGCCAAGGAGGATTCCGGGGTACGTTTTGTCCGCTGCCGGGTGAACGGGGTGGAATCCGACGGTTCAAGCAGTGACCTGCGTCTCCGTTACGTCAATGAGCATGGCCGGCAGATCGAGGAGTTTTTCGATCTGGTGGTGCTCTCGGTTGGCCTGCAGACCCCCAAGCATGTGCTTGATTTAGCGCATACCGCCGATATCAAGCTGACCGCCGATAATTTCGCCGCCACCTCCGACTTTGCCCCGGTGCAGACCTCGCGGGAAGGAATCTTCACCTGCGGCGCCATTGCCGGGCCCAAAGATATCCCGCAATCCGTCGTTGAAGGATCAGCGGCAGCAGCGGCGGTTGCCGATCTGTTGGCACCGGCCAGGTATGAACTGACCAGTGAGGCAAGTTTCCCGGCGGAGAAGGATATCTCACGGGAGGATCCGCGCATTGGGGTGTTCGTCTGCCACTGCGGTTCAAATATCGCCGGCGTAGTCGATGTCAAGGCGGTCGAAGATTATGCCGCGACGCTGCCGGATGTGGTCTATGTCGAACGGAATCTCTTCTCCTGTTCCCAGGATACCCAGGAGATGATTGTCAAACGTATTCAGGAAAAGAACCTCAACCGCATTGTCATCGCTGCTTGTACCCCCAGGACCCATGAGCCGCTTTTCCGCGAAACCTTGAAGGCCGCAGGTCTTAACGAATATCTGGTGGAGATGGCCAACATCAGGAATCACAATGCCTGGGTGCATAGCAAAAATCCCCAGGAAGCGACGGCCAAAGCCAAAGATCTGGTGCGCATGGCCGCCGCCAAGGTTACCTTTGGGGCTTCTCTCAAACCCATTTCCGTGCCGATCACCCAGAAGGGCTTGGTGATTGGTGGTGGAGTTGCCGGAATGACCGCCGCCCTGAATCTTGCCAAACAAGGTTTTGGCGTGCATTTGGTGGAAAAATCCGACATCCTGGGCGGCAATGCTTTGAATCTCAAACACACCTGGTCGGGTGAGCATGTACCGACCCAGGTCGCGAAACTTATCGACAAGGTCATCTGGAACGAGCGGATCACCATTCATAAAGAACATACGGTGACGGCGGTGGAAGGCTTCGTCGGCAACTTCCGCTCAACCATTACCGGCAAAGACGGCCTCACCAAGGTGATCGAGCACGGTGCCGGTATTGTCGCCATCGGCGGAGAGGCCTATCTTCCCCAGGAATACAATTATGAAAGTATTACCAGGGTGGTCACTTCGGTACAATTCGACAAGTTGTTCGAGTTGAAGGAAAAGCATGTCAAGCAAGCGAAAAGATTTGTTTTTATTCAGTGTGTCGGGTCGCGGGAAGGCGACCACATGTATTGCTCCAAGGTCTGCTGCACCCATTCGGTGCAGTCGGCGATAACCCTGAAAAAAGAGAGCCCGGATCGCAATGTGTATATCCTGTATCGCGATATGCGCACCTATGCGCAGCGTGAGGTCCTCTACAAACAGGCACGAAAACTCGGCGTTATTTTCATCAACTACGAGCTGCACGGCAAACCGAAGGTCACCGAGAACGGCCCCGACATTGATGTTGAGGTTTGGGATCATGTGCTCCACCGGCCGTTGCGAATCAAGGCCGATATGGTCATTCTCGCCACGGCAATCCGGCCCAAGGAGGACGCCGCCGATCTTGGCAAACTTTATAAAGTGCCGATAGACGGTCATGGTTTCTTTCAGGAGGCACACGCCAAACTGAAACCCGTCGATTTTTCAACCGACGGCATGTTTGTCGCAGGTCTTGCCCATTATCCGAAACCGGTGGAAGAGTCGGTGGCCCAGGCCTTGGCCGCCTCGGCAAGAGCCGCAACCCTGCTTTCCAAGACCCAGGTAAGCCTCGATGCCATCAAGGCGACTGTTGACGAGAACTATTGTGACGGTTGCGCCTTGTGTGTCGATGTCTGTCCCTATAACGCCATTACTTTGGTGGAAAGGGCGGCGGAGGCGGATCGGCCGGCCGGTAAATTGATTGCGGTCAACAAGGCCCAATGCAAAGGCTGCGGTTTGTGCCAGGGAACGTGTCCGAAGCGGGGTGTTTTGGTGTCCGGCTTTACCATGAAACAGATCAGTGCCCAGATTCAAGCCGCTTTGGCGGTGTGACAGGGCTTTGATATACCTTTATAAGGAGTAGATCACATGAGTTTTGAGCCTAAAATTGTTGCCTTCTGCTGCAACTGGTGCTCCTACGCCGCAGCTGATCTCGCGGGTACTGCGCGCATGCAGTATCCGCATAATGTGCGGATTATCCGGGTAATGTGCTCCGGCATGGTGCATCCGGAATTTGTCATGGATGCACTGTCCCAGGGTGCGGACGGGGTCATGGTGCTTGGCTGACACCTCGGTGAATGTCATTACCTGGATGGTAATTATAAAGCAATGACCCGCTCCGACATGATTGTTGAACTGTTGGAGGATTTTGGCTATGAGGCCGAACGATTCAGTCTTACTTGGGTTTCTTCGGCGGAGCCGGACAAGTTTGTTGCGGCAGTAACCGATATGACTACCCGGATCAAGAGGTTGGGGCCGGTAGACAGTCAGAATGCCCCAGTGGCATAAAGGGAGGAAAAGATGGGTGTTACTACTGCGTTGGAGTGGTTGGGATCCTGTTCGGGGTGCGAAATCGCCATCCTGAATATTGGTGAAGCTCTCATTCCAATTATAACCGAGGCCCTGGATATCGTCCATGCCCCGGTACTGATGGACCATAAGTACTTCGGGCAGTGCGGCGAAGGGCTGACGCTGACGATCCCCGAGGCGACCGTCGGCATTGTCACCGGCGGGGTGAGCAATCACGAACATCTGGAAGTGCTCGAAGAGATGCGCAAGAAGTGCACGGTGCTGATCGCCCTTGGCACGTGCGCCACGCACGGCGGCATTCCGGCCCTTATGAACGGCCAAAATCGCCAGGAAAGCTGGGAGGGTATTTTTCAGACCGTCACCACCGATCCGGGGGCGCAGATTCCCACCATCGAGGTACCGGCACCGCTTGATCGGGTGTATGCCTGTGATGAGAAGGTGAAAATCGATATGCAGCTGCCCGGCTGCCCGCCGAATCCGGAGCTGATCGCCGAGGTGTTGATGTCTTTACTGGAAGGCCGGCCACCGGTCCTTCCCGGCAAGAGCGTCTGCGACACCTGTCCGACCAAGAGGGAAGGCAAGGGCGATGTTAACAAGATTAAACGCTTTCTCACCAACGCCAAATTCACCCCGGGGGCGCCGATCGATGAAATGCGCTGTCTCCTGGAGCAAGGGTATTTGTGCATGGGACCGGTCACCGCTGCCGGTTGCGCCAAACGCGGGTCACCGAGCTGCATCAGCGCCAGAGTCCCTTGCCGCGGCTGTTTCGGCCCGGTCCGAAAAGACGGCAATCAGCTGCTCGATATGATGAATGCTCTGGCAAGTAACGGTATTGACTATAAATCTGTAATTGATCGCCGGTCGATACTGAGATTTTCCGGAGCGCACGGACAACTTCGGCCAATGAAAAAGCAGGCCGATAAGGAGGATTAAGATGGGAAAAGTTTTAACTATTGCCCCGGTTTCGCGGATCGAAGGGCACGCCAAGATTGCCATACATCTTGGTGATGACGGCAATGTTCAGGACGCGTTCCTGCACATCCAGTCACTGCGCGGCTTTGAAAAATTCATTGAAGGCAGACCGGCCGAGGAAGTGCCGCGCATTGTCAACCGGATCTGCGGCATTTGCCCGTGGATGCACCATCTCGCCTCGAATAAGGCGGTTGATGGAGCTTTCGGGGTAACCCCCACCGAAACCGGCTATAAGCTCAGGGAAATGTGCCAGGTCATGGCCCATATCAATGATAAAATTCTCCACTTTTTCTTCCTGGCCGCCCCCGATTTCGTCCTCGGACCGGATGCCGACTATTCGGTGCGCAACGTTATCGGCGTCGTCAAGGCGGCGCCGGAACTTGCCACCCAAGTCGTGAAGATGCGCCAGCTCGGGCAGATGATGCTCGATAAGTTTGCCGGCAAGGCCATTCATCCGATAGCCGGGGTTGTTGGCGGTTTTGCTAAACCGATGGTCGAGTCGGAGCGTCAGGAGTTGCTGGCCGGATCCCGTACGCTTCTCGATTTTGCCTGTTTCGCCCTCGATTTTGCCATCAACAATGTCTTCGCCAAATACCTCGACGTCATCGGCGCCCTCGGGGTTATAAAGACCGGCTTTCTCGGCACGGTTGATCGGCTTGACGGTTCTCTCAGGCTCTACGACGGCAAGCAGCGGATGATGAAGGCCGACGGCAGCTATGTTGATTTTGAAGGCAGAGATTACACCCAGTATCTTGGCGAACATGTCGAGCCCTGGGGCTATTCGAAAATGCCCTATGCCAAGTTCTGGAATGAGGGCTTTGATATGTCCCTCGACGCGCCGAAGGGCATCTATCGCGCCAACACCTTGGCGAGGATCAATGTCTGCGACAAGATCTCGACGCCGAAAGCCCAGGCCGCCCTTGAAGCTTTCCGCGCTTCCTTCGGGCGTCCGGCGCAGCAGACCCTGCTGTATCATTATGCCCGATTGATTGAACTGGTATATGCCTGTGAGCGAACCATCGAACTGCTCGAATGGGAAGGTATTACTGATCCGAATGTGCGTGCCAAAGTGGAGCCGAAGGCTGGTCGAGGTGTGGGAATAGTTGAGGCCCCACGGGGAACCCTTATCCACGATTATACCACCGATGACAACGGCTGCATCACCAAGGCCAACCTCATCGTCGGCACCACCCACAACATTGCGCCGATGAATATGAGCGTCAAGCAGGCTGCAACCACCCTGATCAAGGATGGGGTGTATAACGAAGGCTTGCTGAATCAGGTGGAAATGGCGGTGCGCGCCTACGACCCCTGAATGTCCTGCGCTACGCACCGCCTGGATGGCGGCATACCGGTTGCAGTAAGCATCGTTAATGCACAAGGAAAGGAAATTGACAGGATTGTCAGCTGAGTCGTGGTGAAAAGCATAGAAAGCTGAGAAAAATTGTCTTTTTAGTCGATATTGTAATATAAACAGTGTACTTATTTGCTGACCCACGGGCAGGAAAGAGGTAAAAATAAGCAGGAGATTACCATGCCAAATAGCAGAAGGGTGCAGGTCCGGGCGGAGAATCCCAGTGGATCATGCGGGAAACTTGATCATATGACGATCGACGAACTCAAGGCTCGCGCTGTCGGTGATGAGTTCGACGGCACCTGTCCGGCCTGTGGGAAATTCCATGTGAGTCGGGCTGAGATCGAGAAAATCGAACGTGAAAAAGTCATCGATAGTGAAAGCTACAAGGCCATGAAGGCTGAGGCTGAAGCTTCTGAGTAGTTGTTGTAGATTCGACTCCGGTAAAACGGGCAACCGTTTTACCGGTTCTGAGAAGGTGTCTCCGAATGGAAGACGTTGAAGTAACGAAGGATCTGGCGCGTCAGCAAGCACTGTTTGAAGAGTTGCACACGCTTGTTGACCGGCCGATGCGCCTCATGGTTGTCTGCGGTACCCAGAACAGGGCCATTCTCAAATACGGCATTCGCCAAAAACTGCCGCCAATGCTTGAGTTGGTCGCCGGCCCGGGCTGCAGCGTCTGTGTTATGCCGGCCGGGCATATCGATGCCTTTATCAAGATTGCCAAGCAGCCGAAGGTGATAACCGCTGCCTGCGAGGATCTTATTCGCGTCCCCGGCAGCAACCAAACGCTGGCAACGGTCTGGAAAAAAGGGGCGAGAATTGAGGTTATTTCTTCCCCTATGGACGCCTTGGATATCGCCCGTCGCGAGCCGGGTTATACCGTGGTCTACCCAGCCGTGGGTTTTGAGGCTACTGCCCCGAGTGTTGCCGAAACTATTCTTGAAGCTGCTCGCCTGGGCATCAATAATTTTTGTGTTATTCCCTCCATCAGATTGTTGCCGCCGACCATCGACTTGTTGATGCTCGACCCGGATTTAAATATTCGCGGTTTGCTTTGTTCCGACCACATCAATACCATCTCCGATACCAAAGCCTATACCGAACTCGCCAAAAAACATCACCTTTCCTGCTATATCGCCGGTTTTGAGGTGGTTGATATCCTGGAAGGGATCCTCAGTCTGGTCAAGCAGATCAGAAACGGTGAGTCGCTCTTCGATGACCACTCGGCCTTCATGTATTCCTCCGCCGACAACCGCAAGGCACGCAAGATGGTTTCCGAAGTCTTCTTTGCCGTAGATACCGACTGGCGCGGCCTGGGAACGATTGAACGCAGCGGTTTCGTCATCCGCGAGGAACTTTCCTTGTTCGATGCCACGAAAAGATTCAATGTCCGTTTCGAAGAGGGATTGGAGTCCTGCATGTGCCAGTGCAGCGCCATTATCTCCGGACGTGGCCTGCCGCCGGATTGTCCGGCCTTCGGTATGGCCTGTACTCCGAAGAACCCTGTTGGTCCATGCATGATCTCCGACGAAGGTATTTGCCATTCGTATTATAAATACAATCGTCAAGTCAGTCGGCTGAGCCTTTAGACATTCATTTCTTGTTTTTCGTAGGGTGCATTGTATGCACCGTCTGTTCTGATAATGCTGCGTAAAACGCACCTACTATACGGTCTCCCTCTTCAAAAAGTATGCTTCCCGCCTAATATTCTGCTCATATTTTACTCATTTCCCCCACTAAACCACCAGCCCGGCAACTAATTCCATTTCTAAATCAAGATGGAAACGAAAAGGCAAGCGAGAAGCGACGAGACAGTACAAAGAAGTACGGCAAGGAGCCGCACAGCGCAGTCGCTGAAGTTAACGCTTGATTTAGAAATGGAATAATAGCGCAAGGCAATGGATCGCCCGCCATTGATTGAGATTACCGATTGGACAAATGACCATTTTTCGTGCAAGTTGCAGCTGCGCATTTGGGTAATGGTTGGTGTCTTGCATCGGCAATGGACTAAGAACAAACTGGGCGAACAGCCATCGGGTTGCGAGAAAAAAAGTGGATAGGCATAAGACATTATTGTGGGGAGATTATCTGGCCAGGTGGAGCCTCAGCATGATTTTTATTTTCGCCGCTGTTCCCAAGCTTTTCGATGTCCCTGGGTTTGCCAAAATCATCGCTGCCTATGCCATTCTGCCTGACGTTCTGCTTCTGCCGACGGCGATTATCCTGCCGGTCGCCGAAATAATCTTGGCGGTGGGTCTTCTTTTTAATGGTTGGAAAAGCAAGGTCGGTTATGCCGTTTTGCTGCTCATGTTCATTGCCCTCCTGTCCTATTCAATCTGGGCCGGGCTGGATATCGACTGTGGTTGCTTTGGCCCGGAAGACCCTGAATATTCCGCATTCCACGGCCTGCGCCAGGCATTGTTGCGGGATATCGTGATGTTTTTGCCTTTGCTCTATTCATTTTGGTACCATCGAAAGCGACATAACAATTATCAATTTCTAGGAGGAGAACACCAATGAAAAAAATCGTACTGACTGTAATCTTGGCACTGCTTACCGCTTCAGGAGCCCACGCCTTCGGCACCGATAAATTTAAGGAAGAGGTGGAGAAAGAGACGGCAGCCGTTAAGCTTACGCGGGAGGTAGTGAAGGGCGGTTATAATGTCATTACCACCGAGGAACTGCAGGCGGTCTTAAAGGCCGGCGAAAATGTGCTGCTGGTTGACACTATGCCCTACGAGGATAGTTATAAGAAAGGCCATATTCCGACGGCCAAGCAGTTCCTCTTTCCCATTCCCGATATGAATGCGTGGGACGTCAAGGAGACCGACGGCAAAAGCCGGGAAGATTACCTGAAACTCCTTGGCCCGGATAAGGACAAAAAAATCATCGTCTACTGCGGCTTTGTCAAGTGCACGAGAAGTCACAACGCTGCGGTTTGGGCGAAAAAACTCGGTTACACAAACGTTTACCGCCATCCCGGCGGGATCTTTGCCTGGCGTGGGGCGGAATACGAGGTTGCGACGGGGGAATAACCAAGAGCGAAGGAGTTTTGGTTAAATTCGTGGCCAACTGTGTCGTCACCGAAGCGCGACCCTTGACGGAAAAAACCGAACCGGTGAAGCGCTTCCTCGCGGCCCTGCTTGCCGGGTGGCAGCAGGCGCTTGATCGGAAAAATCAAGAGGAAGCCATCAAAACCCTGCAAAAGTACGATCCGGATACGCCGCGCCCGGTCCTGAAAGAGCAGTTGATCAATGCGTGTTTCTGTCCAAGATCTTCCTGATCAGCTCACCAAGATCCTTTTTAGCCAGAGGCTTAAAGGCGAATCCCTTAATTCCGGCAGCTTTGGCCTTGTCTTCGGTGATCAGGCTGCTGTATCCAGTACAAAGTATTATCGGCATTTCAGGCCGTATCTGCAGGATGCGCCGAGCAAGATCGACACC
>Ga0105047_10011487_pt1 | contig 14350 bp, 10 predicted proteins | sample MAT04_FD_78384 | JGI IMG/M metagenome (GOLD analysis project Ga0105047, IMG submission 78384) | Freshwater microbial communities from Lake Fryxell liftoff mats and glacier meltwater in Antarctica - MAT-04 (megahit assembly) | ecosystem: Environmental > Aquatic > Freshwater > Ice > Liftoff... | reverse complement strand
TCGATCGTCACCGGGCCGAACATGGCCGGCAAGTCGACCTTCCTGCGCCAGAACGCCCTGTTGGTGGTGCTGGCGCAAGGGGGCTGTTTCGTGCCCGCGAAATCCATGCGGCTGGGCGTCGTCGACCGGCTGTTCAGCCGTGTCGGGGCCGGCGACGATCTGGCGCGCGGCCGTTCCACCTTCATGATGGAAATGGTCGAGACCGCCGCCATCCTGACCCAGGCGACACCGCAGAGCTTCATCGTGCTGGACGAGATCGGGCGGGGCACGGCCACCTATGACGGCCTGGCCATCGCCTGGGCCTGCGCCGAGGCCCTGCATGACATGAACCGCTCCCGGACCCTGTTCGCCACCCACTATCACGAACTGGCGCGGCTGGAGGAGCGGCTGGACCACGTCTGCAACCTGTCGATGCGGGCGCGCGAGTGGAACGGCGATCTGGTCTTCCTCCATGAGGCGGTGCCTGGTGCGGCGGACCGGTCCTATGGTGTGCAGGTGGCCAGGCTGGCGGGGGTTCCCCCCGCGGTCGTGGCCCGTGCGCGCGCGGTTCTGGACCGGCTGGAAACCGAGAAGGCGGCTCATGCCCGGCTGGACGACCTGCCCCTGTTCGCGGTGATGGAACCGCCGGCTCCGGCGCTGAAGTCGGCCGTTGAGGAGGCGATCGCGGCGCTCGACCCGGATGACCTCAGCCCGCGCGAGGCGCTGGAGGCCCTCTATCGTCTGAAGGGGCTGACCCAATGATGGACGCCCCAATCCTCCCCAATCAAGGGAGGATTTGACCATCACCGAGACCCTCGATACCCGGCTCGACGCCATCGTCAGCGGGCCGGGCATGCGGCCGGCCGTCACTGCCGTGCTGAAGGCGCATCACGATGCAGCCCGCGAAAAGATCGCCGCGAAACTGGCGGCCGGCCTGCCGGGGGTCGAGGTGGCGCGGCTCTACGCAGCTGCGGCGGATGAACTGTTGATTGCCCTGTGGCGATTCACCACCGGGACCCTCTATCCGTCGCACAATCCGACCGAGGCGGAAAAGCTCTCGCTGATCGCGGTCGGTGGTTACGGGCGCGGAGTCCTGGCCCCCTTTTCCGACCTCGACCTGGTCTTTCTGCGCCCGTGGAAGACGACGGCGCGCACGGAGACCGTCGCAGAGTTCATGCTCTATGTCCTGTGGGACCTGGGGCTGAAAGTCGGGTCATCGGCCCGGTCGGTGGAAGAGGCGCTGTCGCTCGCGCGGACCGACATTACCATCCGCACCGCCCTGCTGGAGGCCCGCCCCCTGGCCGGCGACGCGGCCCTGACCGAGAATTTGCTTTGGCGCTTCCGGGGCATGGTGACCAGCGCCGATCCCCGGGCCTTCATCGCCGCCAAGTTGGAGGAGCGGGACAGCCGCCACGTCAAGGCCGGTGCCGTGCGCTACCGGGTCGAGCCCAATATCAAGGACGGCAAGGGGGGCCTGCGCGATCTCAACGCCCTGTTCTGGATCGCTCGATCGCTGGCTCCCGAGAGCCCGCTGGGTGCCAGGGTGCTCGACGAACTGCTGACGCCGCGCGAGCGCCGCACCTTCGAGGAGGCGTTCGACTTCCTGTGGCGCGTCCGGTGCCACCTGCATCTGGTGGCGGGCCGGGCCGAGGAAAAGCTGACGTTCGACCTCCAGCCCGAGGTGGCCCGCCGCATGGGCTGGCGCGGGCGCGGCGACGAGCCGGCGGTGGAGCGGTTCATGCGGCGCTATTTCCTGGTCGCCCGCGACGTCGGGGCCCTGACCCGGGCCATGAGCGCCACCCTTGAGGCGCGACAACAGAAGAAAACGATGAGCCTGTCGCGCCTGATTCCGGGACGCAAACGCAATCTCGGCGTGCCCGGCTTCATCGAGGACGGCGGGCGGCTGTCGGTCACCGGACCGGAGGTCTTCGCCGAGGATCCGGTCAAGCTTCTGACCCTGTTCGTCTGTGCCGACCGGCATGACCTTGACCTGCACCCCCACGCCTTCTCGGCCGTGACGCGGTCGCTGGCGCTGGTGACGCCCCGGCTGCGCCGCGATCCGCGTGCGACAGCGGCCCTGCTGCACGTTCTGGCGCACGGACAGCGGCCCTATCGGGTTCTGACCATCATGAACGAGGCGGGGCTGCTGGGCCGGTTCCTGCCTGAATGGGGCCGGATCGTCGGCCAGACCCAGTTCAACATGTACCACGCCTATACGGTCGACGAGCACACGCTGCAGGCCATCGGTATCATCAACGACATCGCGCGCGGCAAGCTCAAGGCCGACCACCCCCTGGCCAGCGAGGTGATCCATCTGATCGCCGACCCCGAGGCCCTGATGCTGGCGATGCTGTTGCACGACGTGGGCAAGGGCGGCGACCGTGGACAGCTGGAGGACGGGGCCATCTCGGCGCGACGGGCTTGCGAGCGACTGGGCATCGAGCCGCGCCGCATCGAGCTCGTGGTCTGGCTGGTGCGCCATCATCTGGCCCTGTCGGACTACGCCCAGAAGCGCGATCTCTCCGATCCCGCCACGGTCCAGGCCTTCGCCCGGATCGTCGGCGATCCCGAGCGCCTGCGGATGCTGCTGGTGCTGACCGTGGCCGATATCCGGGCCGTAGGGCCGGGCGTGTGGAACAGCTGGAAGGGCCAGCTGATGCGCACCCTCTATGCTCGCGTCGAGGCCCTGTTCCGGGGCGAGGACGTCAAGATGGCCGACCCCCTGGCCGACCACGCCGACCTTGTGGCCCGCGCTCACGCCGCAGGGGCGGCGGCGGAGGCTCGGACCGGTGCCGCAGGCCGGATCGAACAGACTACGGAAATCGCCCTGGCGGCGCGCGACCGGCCCGGTCTTTTCGCCGACCTCGCCGCCGTCCTCGCCGCCGCCGGTGCCGATGTGACGGGGGCCCGCGTGGCCACTGCCGCCGATGGAACGGTGCTGGACGTGTTTCAGGTCCAGGACGGGGCCGATCAGCCCTACGGCCAGACCGAACCGCGCCGCCTGATCTCATTGATCGCGGCGCTGGAGGCAGCGGCCCGGGGCGAGGCCCCGGTACAGCCTCCGGCCCTACGCACGCCCTCGTCGCGCCGCGCTGTGTTCGACGTGCGGCCGGTGGTGATGATCGACAACGCCGCCTCGGCGGACGCCACGGTGATCGAGGTGTCGGGTGCCGACCGGCCGGGCCTGTTGGCCGAGCTGTCGCGGACCCTGTCGGACCATGATTTGTCGATCCGGTCGGCCCATGTCGCCGGCTTCGGCGAACGGGCGGTCGACAGCTTCTATGTCATCGACGCCGGGGGGCTGAAAATCACTTCGGACCGGGTTCTGGATGAGGTCCATGCCGCGCTGGAGGCCGTTCTGGACCGCACGCCGGCCGCGCCGGACGGCCGGCGCATCACCGCGGCCCGGGCCAGCGCGCGCGACGTCTCCGAGCTGCGGCCACGTCGGGCCCCGAAGGCCGTTTCGCCGGCGGCGGAAGCGCGCTAAGCGCTGGGTCTCACCCGGATCCATCCATGAGCGAGCGACCGTGAGCCTGGCCCGCAATACCCTCGTGCAGGCCGGCCTGACACTGGGCAGTCGCATCCTCGGGTTTGGGCGCGATCTGTTCCTGTCGGCCCGGTTCGGCCAGGGACCGATGATGGACGCCTTCACCACGGCGTTGATGCTGCCCAACATGTTCCGGCGCCTGTTCGCCGAGGGGGCCTTCGCCCAGGCCTTCGTGCCGATCTATGGCGGGGTGCGGGCGCGCGAGGGCGAAGAAGCCGCGGCGGTGACGGCGTCCGAGGCCCTGTCGTTCATGTTCGCGGTGGTGGCCGCATTCTGCATCGCCCTGCAGGTCGCCATGCCCTGGGTCATGCCGTTCCTGCTGTCGGCGTACAAGAACGACAGCGGCGTCTTGTTCGCGGCGACCACGGCCGCCCAGCTGACCATGCCCTACCTCGCCTGCATGACCATCGCCTCGCTGTTGTCAGGGGTGCTGAACACGTCGGGGCGGTTCGCCCTGTCGGCGGGCGTGCCCGTGTTCCTGAACCTGTGCACCCTCGTCCCCCTGCTCGCGCCCAGCCTTGTGCCGATGAGCCAGCCGACGATCCTGCTGGCGGTATCGGCCGCTGTGACGGTGTCGGGCGTGATCCAGGCCGGACTGCTGTGGTGGGGGGTGCGGCGCCTCGGCATCCGGCTGAACCTGTCGTGGCCCCGGCTTACGACGGGTGTCTCAAGAACGTTGAAACTGGCCATCCCCGGCGTTCTGGCCGGCGGGGCGCTGCAGCTGAACTCGGTTGTCAGCCAGGTACTGGCCGGGTCTAACGAAGGCGCAAGGTCCGTTCTCTACAACTCAGAGCGCCTGTATCAGCTGCCGCTGGGGATTGTTGGCGTCGCTATCGGTCTGGCCCTGGTGCCCCGGCTGACCCGGGCCTTCGTCTCGGGAGACCATGAGGGCGGGCGGCGGACGCTGGATGACGGCATCACCCTGTCCATGGCCTTCACCCTGCCGGCCGCTGTGGCCCTGTTCGTCATCCCGTTTTTCATCATCGACGCGACCGTGACGCGCGGGGCCTTCACCAGTCAGGACGCAGCGAGGACCGCCGATGTCCTGCGCCAGTTCGCCTGGGGCGTGCCGGCCTTTGTCCTCGCCAAGGTGCTGACCCCGCCCTTCTTCGCGCGCGAGGACACGCGCCGCCCGATGATCTTCGCGATCATCTCGGTCGTGGTCACGGTTGGGCTGGGGTCGGGCCTGTTCCTCTGGTTCAGCCGCGTCGGCGTCGACGGCGTTCTGGGTCTGGCCATCGCCACCAGTCTGTCGGCCTGGCTCAATGTCGCCCTTCTGGGCGGGACGCTGATGCGCGAACGGGCCTGGCACCCGTCGGGCCGGTTCGTCTCGCGCCTGTTGCGGGTGCTGGCCGCCTCGGGGGCTATGGCGGCGGTGCTGGTTTCCGCCGGCCTGTTCTACCGCGAACTCAGCGCCCTCCTGCTGGCCAAGGAAGTCGCCGTGATCCTGGTCTGCGGGGCCGGGGCCCTTGTCTATGCCGTCTGCATCGTGCTTTTCCGCGCTGTGAGCGTCTCCGAACTCAAGGCAACGCTGAAGCGTGAACCCGGGGCCCCCACCCCCACCGGACTGGACTGATGATCGACGCCTCTTGCGACTACGCCGGCCCGCGCCGCATCCTCAGCGGCATCCAGGCCTCAGGGGCCCTGCATCTGGGCAACTATCTGGGGGCGCTGAAGCGGTTCACGGTGCTGCAGGACAGTGGTGCGCCCTGTTTCCTGTTCGTGGCCGATCTGCACGCCATCACCGTCTGGCAGGACCCGGCCCTGCTGGCAGCCCAGACGCGGGAAATCGCTGCGGCCTATATCGCCTCGGGGCTCGACCCGGCGAAATCGACCATCTTCCCGCAGTCGGCGGTGCGGGCGCATTCCGAGCTGGCCTGGATCCTGAACTGCGTCGCCCGCCTCGGCTGGCTGGACCGGATGACCCAGTTCAAGGAGAAGTCGGGCAAGCACAAGGAGCGGTCGAGCGTCGGCCTCTACACCTATCCGGTGCTCCAGGCCGCCGACATCCTGCTGTACAAGGCGACCGAGGTGCCGGTCGGTGAGGATCAGAAACAGCATCTGGAACTGACCCGCGACATCGCCGCCAAGTTCAACACCGATTTCAATGCGCCGGGCTTTTTCCCCCTGCCCGAGCCGCTGATCCAAGGTCCGGCCACGCGGGTCATGTCCCTGCGCGACGGTGCGGCCAAGATGTCGAAGTCCGACCCCTCGGACCAGTCACGCATCAACCTGACCGACGACGCCGACACCATCGCCGCCAAGGTCCGCAAGGCCCGCACCGACCCCGAGCCCTTGCCCGGGACGCTGGAAGGCCTGAACGACCGGGCCGAGGCGAAGAATCTCGTCGCCATCTATGCCGCGCTGGCCGACATCACCCGCGAACAGGTGCTTGAACGCTTCGGCGGTCAGGGCTTCGGGGCGTTCAAGCCCGCCCTGGCCGACCTCGCGGTCTCGGCCCTGGCCCCGGTCACGGCCGAGATGCGCCGCCTGATGGACGACCCGACCGAGATCGACCGGGTTCTTCGGGATGGCGCTGAACGCGCCGCCGCGATCGCCGATCCGGTCGTGGACGAGGTCAAGAAGATCGTCGGCTTCTGGCGGTGAGCCGGCACGTCGCCAGCGTCGAATGGGTGCGCGGCGACCAGACTTTCGCCGATAACCGCTATTCCCGCGCCCATGACTGCACCTTCGACGGCGGCGCCGTGGTGCGGGCGTCGGCGGCCCCAACCAGAGTGGCGGTCCTTCTGTCCGATCCGGCGGCTGTTGATCCGGAGGAGGCGTTCGTGGCTGCGCTCAGCAGCTGTCACATGCTGTTCTTTCTGGCCTTTGCAGCGAAGGCAGGGCTGATCGTTGACCGCGACCGCGACGATGCAGTCGGCGAGCTGGGCACGGATGATCGCTGGCGGACGTCCATGACGGTCGTGACGCTGTGTCCCGTGGTCGATTTCACTGGTCAGACGCCGGAGATGGCGGCGCTGGACGAGCTGCACCATCGCGCCCATGCGGGCTGCTATATCGCCAATTCGGTCAGGACCGAGGTCCGGATCGAGCCGCGCTGATCCGTCAGCCGGGCAGGACCGGTGCCACGGCCGTGTCCACCAGCAGGGCGGCGAATCGCCGGATCGCCTCGTCGGTCAGGCTGGCATCATAGCGCATGGGCGGAGCGGCCATCGGCTCGTCGAAGCTGTGGGTGCCGTCGGCGATCCAGGTCTCGATCTCCGTGCCGCAGTTGCGGACCATCGCATGGACCCGCTCGGCGTTCCGGACCGTCGTCAGGTGATCCCGCGCCGAGATGACCGCCAGCGTCCGGGGACAGTGCCGCCAGGGCCGCAGCCGGTTCAGGGCGGCGATGCCGACGTAGGGATAGGCCAGATAGGCCGCCAGAACCCCCTCCAGCGACACGGTACCGGGATTGGCAAGGCCCAGGCCCGGGCCGGACCGGTCCGCGCTCATGGCCTCCATGATCCCCCATCCGCCGTGGCTCCAGCCCGCTACCGCCAGCTTCGAGGCATCCACGTCCGGCCTCTGCGAAACGCCGTGGATCGTCGCCAGTATGTCGCCTGCCCGCTCATGCCCGCGCAGCAACAGACCGGTGCAGACCGTGGCCATGGCGAACGAACGGCTCCAGCCCCGGGGCGCGTAGGAATCCACGATCACCGCGCGCCACCCGGCCGCCTTTGCCGCCTGGGCATACATCGGCAGATGGCCTCTCAGGCCGCCGCAGCCATGGAACAGCAGGGCCGTCGGACGTGGCCGGTCGTCGTCGGGGCCGACGATTTGGGCAACGGCTTCAAGCATCGACCAGCGCTGGGAGAGGGTTTGCATGGAAAGGTGCCTTGCGGGGTGTTGGCCAGGTGAGGAGTTCTGGTGAGCAAGGGGTGAGCCGATGCAGGAGCCGCCTGCGTCATTCTTGCTCACCGTTTGCTCACTGGCACTTTTCACTCCCGTCGCCTCAGTGCCGGAACACCCGAACTCCCGTGAACGCCATGGCAAGCCCGAGTTCGTCGGCCGCCGCAATGACCTCGTTGTCGCGGATGGAGCCGCCGGGCTGGATGATTGCCGTCGCCCCCGCCTGGGCCGCCTCGATCAGGCCGTCGGCAAAGGGGAAGAAGGCTTCCGAGGCGCAGGCGGACCCCTGCGCCAGCGAATGCGCCAGACCCTTGGCCTCTCCAGCCTCCCGCGCACGGATGGCGGCGATCCGGGCCGAGTCGCGGCGGTTCATCTGGCCCGCGCCGATCCCGGCCGTCTGGCCGTCCCTGGCATAGACGATGGCGTTGGACTTGACGTGTTTGGCCACGGTGAAGGCGAACAGCATGTCCTCCACCTCCTGCGGTGTCGGCTGGCGGCGGGTGACGATCTTCAGATCTGCGGGCGCGATGCGGGTGCGGTCGCGCGACTGGACGAGGAAGCCGCCGGCGACCGACCGGAACACCTCACCGGCCGCCAGCGGATCGGGCAGGCCGTCGGTCAGCAGCAGCCGCAGGTTCTTCTTGGCGGCGAAGACCGCCCGGGCCTCGTCGTCGGCGCCGGGCGCGATGACCACCTCGGTGAAGATCTCGGTGATGGCGCGGGCGTCGGCCCCGTTCAGCGGCCGGTTGACAGCGATCACCCCGCCGAAGGCCGAGACTGCGTCGCACTCAAGCGCGCGCGCATAGGCGGTCGACAGGTCGGATCCGACCGCCACGCCGCAGGGGTTGGCGTGTTTGAGGATGACGCAGGCCGGGGCCTCGAACTCGGCCACCAGCTCATAGGCGGCGTCGGCGTCGGCGATATTGTTGTAGCCCAGTTCCTTGCCCTGGACCTGGTCCGCATGGGCCACGCCGGGGCGGGTGTCGCCGGTGCGATAGAAGGCTCCCGTCTGGTGCGGGTTCTCGCCGTATCGCAGGGTCTGGGCCAGCGAACCGGCGATGGATTTGCGCGCCGGGGCAACGTCCCCGAGCTGGTCCGCGAACCAGCCCGAGACGGCGGCATCATAGGCCCCGGTGCGGGCGAAAGCGCGGGCGGCGAGGCGCTTGCGCAGCACTAGTGAGGTCGATCCGTCGGCCTTCAGGGCCTCGACGATCTCGCCGATCGAGGCTGCGTCGACCGCAACAGCGACATAGCCGTGGTTCTTTGAACCCGAGCGGATCATCGCCGGGCCGCCGATGTCGATGTTCTCAATGACCACGTCGAAACCGGCCCCCGAGGCGACGGTTGATTCGAACGGATACAGATCAATCCACACGATATCGATCGGGCCGATGCCGTGGTCGCTCATCGCCCTGGCATGATCGGCCGCGTCGCGGACGCCCAGCAGGCCGCCGTGCACCACCGGATGCAGGGTCTTGACCCGGCCGTCCATCATCTCCGGAAAACCGGTCACGTCCGACACGTCCTTCACCGGCAGGCCGAACCCCGCGATCGCCGCCCGGGTGCCGCCGGTCGAGACCAGTTCGACGCCGAGGCCGGACAGGGTGCGGGCGGCTTCCTCCAGCCCGGTCTTGTCGGACAGGGAGATCAGGGCGCGGACCGGGCGGACAGCGTTGGGGGCGGGCGGAAAGTCGGGGGCGGCGGGCATGGCATGGTCTCGGGGGGAGGAGGATCGCGCGGGGCCTTAGCACCGCGCGCGCCTCGCCGTCACCCCGCAGGCGGCGGCGTGTCGGCGGCGCGGACCCCGGCGAAGGTCCAGCGCAGGGTCCGCGCCAGCCCCATCGTCCCCGCCCGCACCAGCGGCCGGGTCAGCACCGGTGCCGACAGGCCGTGCATGCGCCGGGCCCAGACCGGCAGCAGCTCGACCCCGGCCTGCAGCGTCATGGTCTGGATCGGCGCGGTGGCGCGGCTGGACGGCGGCTGGCTCAGCACCAGCCGGGCGACTTCGCGCGAGCGCTCATCGACGCGCAGCTGCGGCCGCATCCGGTCGATCAGCTGACGCGCCCCCAGCCGGCTCCGGGGCAGGGGGTCGGCCCCCAGCATCGCGCCCATCGTCGCCATCTCGGCGAAATAGCGGTCCTGGTCAGCCGCCGACATGGTCGGCTCGCCATAAGCGATCCAGCCGTTCAGAAAGCTCCAGCATTCCGTCACATGCACCCAGGCCAGCAGCTCGGGATCAGACACGCGATAGGGCTCGCCCGACGGCAGCGTCCCGCCCAGATGGCTGTGGATGGTGCGCACCCGGTCGATGGCGCGGGTGGCCTCGTCCGGTCCGCCATAGGTGGTGACCGCGATGAACCGCGCGGTCCGCCGCAGCCGTCCGTGCATGTCGGCGCGGAAGTTCGAATGGTCCCAGACGCCGGCCAGCACCTTGGGATGCAGCATCTGCAGCAACAGGCTCGAGACCCCGCCGACCAGCATGCCCACGACATCGCCGTGAACGCGCCAGGCGACCGAGTCTGGTCCGAACAGGCCGTCCGGCCGGCGGACGATCGGTTTTTCGCCCTTCTCCGGATCGTTGAACATTGCCACGACCTGCCGGGCGATCGCTCTCTGTGCCGACAGGGCCAGTGGGGTCCGTGACATCAGACGGGATCGCCCGCTGCGCCTGCCGGGCTCAGTTTCCAGCGGATCCGGGTTTCGGCGTCGGTCCGGGCCGAGCCGCGCACCACGACCTGCAGCGAGCGTCGGGTCAGGCCGTCCTCGACATGGACGGAGGGTTCGATGGCCACGTCGGGGCCGTCGGTGCGGAACCACCAGCCGCGGCCCGAATGCCCGCGCAGCAGAATGGAACGGCGATCCCGCGCCAGCGAGGCCTGAACCCCCGGCTCAAGATGAAAGCGGACGGCATAGGGGGCGGCGATGGCGCGGGCGACTTCACGGTGCCCGGGGCAGGGATGCAGCCGCTCCTCTGCGCGGAGTTCGTCCAGCCGCTGGTCGAGATACAGCCGGCGCTGGTGCAGCAGGCCGAAGGGTGTGGCCCAGGCGTCGTGTTCGATCTCCAGCCAGACGGCACCGTCGCCGTCGCGCCGCTCGACCGTCGCCTTGTAATCCCGCCCGAACAGGCGGGGGCCCAGAAGTTCGCCCCGCCACCCGCCCAGCGGTTCGGCGAAGGACTGCTCCCCCAGGGTCAGGGTTGAATGGCCGGGCGTCAGGCGCAGGCCCTGGCGATCGGCGGCCCGCGGCGTCCAGCCACAGCCGGTGACCAGCCGGTCCCGCCCGCAGACGATCTCGAGCGCCAGAGGCTGGGCGCAGGCCGCCTCGGACCAAGGGCCGCGACCGGGCGAGCCCGTATCGGCGATGACGGTCATCAAGGGGCTGCGGATCCGGGTCAGGCCGCCGACGCTTCCGGCCGCCCCGCCGGGGACCTCGGCGTGTTCGTCATGGGCCCGGGCGGCGGCGACGCGGGCGGGCGTCGACGGTCCGCCCCCCTGAAAGCCGGCCAGACGCCCGTCCGGCAGCGTCTGCAGCCGCAGAGCCGTCGTCAGTCGCAGGATGGCGCCGCTCATGGCTTCCGGCGCGCTTTCGGACAGCTGGGACAGGGCGTCGTCGAGGGTCAGCAGGTCGAGCAGCAGTTCCAGCCCTGCCTCAGGGCTGCGAGAGGCGTGCCCTCCGTCGCCGAAGACGGTGAGGCGCAGCGCGGCGGGCAGTTGGCCCAGCGCAGCGCGGCGAATACGGGCCCCCGGCGGCCCGGCGAGGACGCAGCCTGCGACGGCGGCGGCAGTCAGGCGTTCGGCCTTGCCCGCCAGGCCGCCGGGCGGACGCAGCAGCTGGCGGGCCTGTCGCCCCAGTGCATCGGCCAGTCGCAGACGGTCTGCCTCCGAGGCCACGGCACTCATCCGGCGGACGGCGCAGGCCAGATTGTAGACCCGCCGCGACAGGATCGCCGGGTCCCAGGCAAAGGGCGACCACCGGGCGAAGGTCTCGTCCCAGCCGAGGGTCAGTCGCACGGCCTCGCGCGCGCCACGGTCCCCCTGGGTCATCAGCGCGGGCAGCCAGGCGAAGGCGTGCAGGTCGACGGCAAAGGCCTTGGTCGGGCTTGGCCGGTTCCAGGGATCACCTGGGGCCTCGGCTTCCAGGCTCACCCCGGCCAGCACGAACCGGCCGCCGAGCACGGCCTTGCCCAGAGCGGCGTCGGCGGGGCGAAAGTCGCGTGGCGTGGCCGAGAAGGCCGTCGCTTTTCCCGCCGACAGGGTCAGGGCGTAGCCGGGCAGTCCGTACAGTTCGATCCACATCTGACGGGTCAGGACCCGTCCGATGATCGCGGGCCAGAGACCCGGGCCGACCGCCACGCCGCTGGATCGCACCGGCGTCCGGACCGGCGCACCGCGCAGCCCCGGGATGGCGTCAGGCGCGAGGCCCGACACCGGGGCCGGCCGTTCGGCGAAGGGCCGGATCGGGTTCAAGCTGCGGCCTTGAGGGCGGCGATATTGGCGGCATAGGCGTCAGGCCCACCCTTGAAGACAGCGGTGCCGGCGACGAGGGCGTCGGCCCCGGCGGCGACGCAGGCCCCGGCGTTGACGGCGGTGACCCCGCCGTCAACCTGCAGGTGGGCTTTGGAGCCGGCGGCGTCGAGCAGGGCGCGCGCGTGCGCGATCTTCCTCAGGGTCGAATCAATGAATGACTGCCCGCCGAAACCCGGATTGACCGACATCAGAAGCACCAGATCGACCAGATCAACGACGTCCTCTAGCACCGACAGGGGCGTGCCCGGGTTCAGGACGACGCCGGCCTTCGCGCCCAGCTGGCGGATCCGGCCCAGGGTGCGATGCAGGTGGGGGCCGCTTTCGGGGTGGACGGTCAGGATGTCGGCCCCGGCCTCGCGATAGGCCTCCAGCCAGGGATCGACGGGGGCGACCATCAGATGGACGTCGAACGGCAGGGTAGTGTGCGGCCGCAGAGCCTTCACGACATCGGGGCCCAAGGTGATGTTGGGCACGAAATGGCCGTCCATGACGTCGATATGGACCCAGTCGGCCCCTGCGGCCTCGATCGCCGCAACCTCCGCGCCGAGCTTGGCGAAGTCCGAGGCCAGGATGGACGGGCAGATCAGGGGGGTGTTCGGCATGGTCCGGGGATAGGGCGGGACGGCGCAGGGGGCAAGTCACGCGCGCGGGAGTGCCGCATGGATCAGACCCGCTCCAGCCTCGCTGCGAAGAAGCCGTCCAGGCCGCCGGTTTCCGCCCACATGGAGGGCAGGATGCGCAGCCAGCCTTCCGGTGTCAGGGCCTCGGCCGGGGCCCCCACCGCCGCCGGATCGGCGGGTTCCGTGCGGAAGGCGGGATTGCGGCGCAGGAAGGCGATGATCTGGGTCTCGCCCTCTTCGCGTTCCAGCGAGCAGACGCAATAGACCAGCCGGCCACCGGAGGCGACGCGCAGGGCGGCGGCATCCAGCAAACGGTGCTGGACGTCTGCCAGCTTGGCCACCTCGGCGGGTTTGGTGGCGCGCAGGACCTCGGGATTGCGGCGAAGCGTGCCCGTGGCGGTACAGGGCGCGTCCAGCAGCACGGCATCGAAGGTGCGGGGATCGTCCCAGTCCTCGGCCGCCGTGACGACGATCTCGGCCTCAAGGCCCGTCCGTTCCAGATTCTGGCGCAGCCGGCGCAGGCGCGGCTCGGAGCGGTCGAGCGCCACCACGGCGGCCCCCGAGGCGGCCAGCTGCAGCGTCTTCCCGCCAGGCGCGGCGCACAGGTCGATGGCTGTTTCGCCGCCCTTCGCTCCCAGCAGGCGAGCCGGCACGGCGGCGGCGGCATCCTGTACCCACCAGCCCCCGGTCTCATAGCCGGGCCAGGTTGCGACATCGCCCCGAACGCCGACGCGCACCGTGCCGCCGGGCAGGACCGTCCCGTCCAACGCCTCGGCCAGGGCGGCTGCGTCCTCACCGGGCTTGACGCTCAGGTCGGTCGGGGGCTCGTCGCGGGCGGCCAGGGCGATGGCGGCCAGGCCGGCCTCGCCATAGGCCTGTCGCCAGCGCGCAGCGATCCAGTCGGGCAGGTTGGATTCCGCCGTCGTCAGTCCCGGGCCCTCGCGCTCGATGCCACGAAGGACGGCGTTGACCAGGGCCTTGTAGGGTCGGGTCCTGGCGTCCCGCTCAGCCAGTTTGACGGCCGTGGAGACGGCCGCGAAGGCAGGGGTCTCCAGCACCAGGGTCTGGGCCAGCGAAACCCGCATCAGGGTCCGCACGGCCTCAGGTGGAGATTTCTGCAGACGGCGGTTGAGGATGTGGTCGATCTCGCCCAGCCGCCTGAGCGCTGCCATGGCGACGGCGCGAGCGAAGGCGCGGTCGGGGCCGGGCAGCCCGCGCACCTCGGGCAGGGCCATGGCCTCGTCGAGGCCGTTGCGACGCTCCAGCGCGGCGTTCAGCAGGATACCGGCGGCGATCCGGGCCTCCACGCCGATATCCACGGCGTCGTCCGGAGAGGCCTGGCGAACCATCGGCTCGCGGCGCGGCCCCCGCGCCTTGTCGGCCAGCCGGCGACCCCTCGCCCCTGAATTCTTGCCCCTCGGGGTCCCGCCGCTCACACCGAAACCTGGGTGCCCAGCTCGACCACGCGGCCGGGGGGGATGTGGAAGAAGTCGGTCGGGTTGGCGGCGTTTCGCATCAGGAAGATATACAGCTTGTCCTGCCACAGCGGCATACCCTGCGAAGCCGAGGGGACCACCGAACGGCGACCGAGGAAGAAGCTGGTCGACATGATGTCGAACTTCAATCCCTGTTTGCGGCACAGGCCCAGGGCGCGGGGCACCTGGGGGCTTTCCATGAAGCCGAAGCTCAGGGTGATCTTGTTGAAGTCGTCATTGATGGGTTCCATCGACACCCGTTCGGCGTCCGGCACGCGCGGCCTGTCGGTGGTGCGCACGGTGAGGATGATGTTGCGCTCGTGCAACACCTTGTTGTGCTTGAGATTGTGC
>Ga0105047_10011486_pt1 | contig 14351 bp, 11 predicted proteins | sample MAT04_FD_78384 | JGI IMG/M metagenome (GOLD analysis project Ga0105047, IMG submission 78384) | Freshwater microbial communities from Lake Fryxell liftoff mats and glacier meltwater in Antarctica - MAT-04 (megahit assembly) | ecosystem: Environmental > Aquatic > Freshwater > Ice > Liftoff... | reverse complement strand
TGCCGCACACCCAACGCCGGCGCCGATGCGCCGACCTTCGCTGTCGTCACCACCGCGAACCCGTATCAACGCCGTGCGCTTGACTTGATCCACCACATCGCGCCGTAGTCAGAAACAAGCAGCCAAACTTGGCGACAACTCCCCGCCGTGCAAGAACAAACTCGACTTCCGACTATCGGAACTTCAGATTAACCTTGCCCTCGCCTTAAGTGGCGTTGGCCCGCCCGCCTTCTGGATCGGATCGACGCTAGGTCTCCTGCCGCACGGCATGGTCGCCGTCCTCGTCGGAGCCGGTCTCGTTGCGAATCTTTTATGGGCAACGGCGGCACAATTCGGCCTCGCCGCAGCGCTCGTCGCCGCGGTCTCGTTCCGGTTATCAACGAGACGGCACGGCAACCGATGAAGCTCTGGCAATGACAGCGACGACCGGCGGCTGCCCGGAACCGCTTGGCACCGAGCGCTGCCTGACTCGTCTCGGCGGCGTCGCCTTGGCCGCGCGGGGGCTGCCTACATTCTCGTCGGCACCGTGGTTGAGAGCCTGATCGCCTGAAAATGCGGTCGTGCTGGTCGCGGTCGTCATCAGCTTCACCGCTTTCGGCGCGATGCGTGGGCTCGCTTAAGCGTCGGCTGGCGCCGGATCGACACCACGCGGACGCTTGTAGCGGTTATAACCCCAAAGGTACTGCTCAGGACATTGTCGGATCAGCGCCTCGACTTCATGGCTGATCAGGCGCGTGCGCTCGAGGGTGTTGCCAACGATCCGCTGCGTCGGCGCCTGCAGGTGAAAGTGGTAACCGGCGCCGCCCTTAAGGCGCTCGGCCCAGACGACAATGACCACCGAGCCGCTTTCGGTGAGGCGCGCCGCGAGCGTCATCGTGTACGCCGGTTTCCCGAAGAAATCGATCCAGCGCCCTTCACCGGCCTGCGGCGCCTGGTCGGGCAACATGCCGACAGCTTCGCCGCGCTTCAAGGCTTTGAGTAAGGCGCGCACGCCAGCAAGGTCGGCGGCGGCGATATGTAGTTGCTGCCGCGCCCGGCCTTCTTCGATCAGTATTTGCAGCCAGGCCTGCTTCGGCGGGCGGTAAAGAACCGTGACTGGGGCGTGCGTCGACAAGTATTGCGCGGTGATTTCAAAGCAGCCGATGTGCGCGGTCAGATACACGATTCCGCGACCCTCGGCCATCGCTTTTTCGACCAGATCCCAGCCGCTGACCCGGGTCACGAGCGCGGCGCTCTCTTCGAGGGGGCGCAGCCAGATCCGCGGCAGTTCTAGTGAGGCCTTGCCGGCGTTCGCGATCGCCGCGCTACGCGCGCGCCGCTCGCCCTCAGGCCCAAGTGCGAGTCTCATGTTCTCGCGCATATGGCGGCGATAGGTCGGTGAAAAGAGCCAGGTCAGCCAGCCAACGCAGGCGCCGAGCGCGTGCAGGACAGGCAGCGGCAGATGGCTGAGCAAACGAAAAAGAAGAATCACGAATAACCCTGCTCGCGACGCGTTTGACCCGCCGCCGACTAAAAACTACAATTATCGCATCCGCCGAGTTAATCAGGACAACTTGCAGGGCGGCGAGAGTCTTAAAACGGCTCTCCAAATACTGCTAAAGCGTCGTCTGCTCGAACCCCGGGGCCGGCAACGTTGCCGCAACGGGGTTTTCTATTGGAGCAGAAACACATGTCAAACGAATTCATTTTCACCTCGGAATCGGTTTCCGAAGGTCACCCGGACAAGGTCGCCGACCAGATTTCCGACTCGGTCCTCGACGCCATCCTCACCGAAGACCGTACGGGTCGCGTCGCCTGCGAAACGCTGGTATCGACCGGCCTGGTCGTCATCTCCGGCGAAATCACCACGACGGCGCATATCAACTACCGCGAGATCGCCCAGGAAACCGTCCGTCGCATCGGCTACACCGATTCCGAAGTCGGTTTCGACTACAAGAGCTGCGCGATTCTGACGGCGATCAACCGCCAGTCGCCCGACATCGCCCAGGGCGTCAACGAAGGCCAGGGCATCGATCTCGACCAGGGCGCTGGCGACCAGGGACTGATGTTCGGCTATGCCTGCAACGAGACGCCGTCGCTGATGCCGCTGCCGATCTACTACGCACACCGCCTGATGCAGCGCCAGGCCGAAGTGCGCAAGGACGGCCGCCTGCCGTGGCTGCGCCCGGACGCCAAGAGCCAGCTCTCGGTCAGGTACGTCGCCGGCAAGCCAGTGGCCATCGACACCGTCGTCGTCTCGACGCAGCACGAACCCGAGGTCTCGCACGCGCAGATCGAGGAAGCGGTGATCGAGGAAATCATCCGGCCGGTATTGCCCAAGGAACTGCTCTCCGAGAAGACGCGCTACCTGGTCAACCCGACCGGCCGCTTCGTCGTCGGCGGTCCGCACGGCGACTGCGGCCTGACTGGTCGCAAGATCATCGTCGATAGCTACGGCGGCACCGCGCGTCACGGCGGCGGCGCCTTCTCGGGCAAGGATCCGTCCAAGGTCGACCGGTCGGCCGCCTACGCCGCGCGCTACGTCGCCAAGAACATCGTCGCTGCCGGCCTCGCCGATCGCTGCGAAGTGCAGATCGCCTACGCCATCGGCGTCGCCAAGCCGGTGTCGCTGTTGGTCGAAACCTTTGGCACCGGCAAGATCAGCGACGAGAAAATCGTCGCCCTCGTCGGCCAGCATTTCGACCTGCGCCCGAAAGGCATTATCCAGACCCTCGACCTGCTGCGCCCGATCTACGCCAAGACCGCAGCCTACGGCCACTTCGGCCGCGAAGAGCCTGAGTTCACCTGGGAAGCGATCGACAAGGCGCAAGCACTCAAGGCCGACGCCGGCCTCTGAGACGACTCATCAAAGAGAAAGGGCCGCAAGGCCCTTTCTGCCTCAAGACAAAGTAATATGTCTTTCCCGGTTCTCTCGACATGCGGACATGCTAAAAAAAATCAGCGTGGAACAACTCATCGTCGGCATGTACCTGGAGGAGTTTTGCGGCTCGTGGATGGAGCATCCGTTCTGGCGCAATTCCTTTGTCATCGCTGACGCCAGGGACGTCGAAGCCGTTCGCGCGAGCAGCATCAAGGAAGTCTGGATCGACAGCGACAAGGGACTCGACGTCACGACCGAGGTCCGCGCAGTTTCGCTCGCCGAAGCCGCAGCGCAAGCCGACGCCGAGCTCGTAGCGGCCAACGCGCCGGCGCACGCCGCCCCGGCAATCTCGCTGGCACGCGAACTGGTGCAGGCAGCGAAAATCTGCGCCTCGGCGCAGCAAGCGGTCGCGACAATGTTCGACGAGGCGCGGCTCGGCAAGGCCGTCAGCAGCGAAAACGCCAAGCAACTCGTCGCCGAGATATCGGATTCGATCAGTCGTAACCCGTCAGCACTGATCAGCCTGGCACGCCTGAAGACCGCCGACGACTACACCTATATGCATTCGGTGGCGGTGTGCGCGCTAATGATCGCGCTCGCCAGGCAACTCGGCCTTGACGCCGAAGCGACGCGCTCGGCCGGAACCGCCGGGCTGCTGCACGACCTCGGCAAAGCCTTGATGCCGATTGATGTCCTCAACAAGCCCGGCAAACTCACGGCCGAGGAATTCATGATCATCAAAACGCATCCGGTCGAAGGTCACAAGCTCTTGCGCGAGCGTTCCGGCGCCGACGCGATCGCGCTCGACGTCGTCCTGCGCCATCACGAAAAACCCGATGGCTCGGGTTACCCGGACGGCCTCAAGGATGGTGAAATCAGCCTCTTTGCGAAGATGGGCGCGGTCTGCGACGTTTATGACGCGATCACCTCGAACCGCGCCTACAAAAGCGGCTGGGATCCGGCCGAATCGCTGCGCAAGATGGCCGAATGGACAAACGGCCATTTCGATCAGCGGGTATTTCAGGCGTTCGTCAGGAGTGTCGGCATCTATCCGATTGGCTCGCTGGTCAGGCTCAAGTCAGGACGGCTCGGCATCGTCATCGACCAGGTCGGAAAATCGCTGCTGACCCCGCGCATCAAGGTTTTTTATTCGACGCGCGGACAGGCGCGCATCAAGCCGGAAATTATCGACCTCTCGCGCGACGGTCGCAACGACGAGATCGTCCACCGCGAAGATCCCGCCACGTGGGACTTTCCCGACCTCGACGCGATGTGGCTCGCTCAGTAAGCTGGCGAACGATCGTCCAGCTTTTCGTTTTCATCGTCGAGCCCGTGGCGTTTTTACGCTGGACACTCTGAGTTTGACGTCGAGAAATTCGCGTATAATCAACGTCGATCCGAGGGGCGCTGCAAAACTGACACTCAGTTTGAGGCTCGGAACTGTAAACGGCGCTCATCCCAAAAACCCGTGCCGGGCACGGAGGCCGGGTGAGCGTGAACCGCAGCACAGCACGCCACCGTCCCCGCTTCCGGCCACAGTGACCAAGGAGTCCTGCCGTGGCTGAAAAATTCACCGACTACGTTATCGCCGACCTCGCCCTCGCCAATTGGGGACGCAAGGAAATTCGCATCGCCGAAACCGAAATGCCGGGCCTGATGGCGATCCGCGAAGAGTTCGCGCCGATCCAGGCCTTGAAGGGCGCGCGCATCACCGGTTCGCTGCATATGACGATCCAGACCGCGGTGCTGATTGAGACGCTGACCGCGCTCGGCGCCCAGGTGCGCTGGGCCTCGTGCAATATCTTCTCGACGCAGGACCACGCTGCCGCGGCGATCGCTGCGCAGGACATCCCGGTGTTCGCCGTCAAGGGCGAATCGCTCGCCGATTACTGGGATTACACGCACCGCATCTTCGACTGGCCAGCTGAGAACGGCGTGGCGATCTACTCGAACATGATTCTCGACGACGGCGGCGACGCGACGTTGCTCCTGCACCTCGGCGCGCGTGCCGAGAAAGACATTACGGTGATCGCCAAGCCGACGTCGGAAGAAGAAACGATCCTCTTTGCTGCGATCCGCGCCAAGCTTAAAACCGATCCGACCTGGTACTCGGTCCGCCTCGCGGCAATCAAAGGCGTCACCGAAGAGACGACCACCGGCGTGCACCGCTTGTATCAGATGCATCAGCGCGGCGACCTCAAATTCCCGGCGATCAACGTCAACGATTCGGTCACCAAGTCTAAGTTCGACAACCTCTACGGCTGCCGCGAATCGCTCGTCGACGGCATCAAGCGCGCCACCGACGTCATGATCGCCGGAAAGGTCGCGCTGATCGCCGGTTACGGCGACGTCGGCAAAGGCTCGGCGCAGGCGATGCGCGCGCTCTCGGCACAGGTCTGGGTAACCGAGGTCGACCCGATCTGTGCGCTGCAGGCGGCGATGGAAGGTTACCGCGTCGTGACGATGGAATACGCCGCTGACAAGGCCGACATTTTTGTCACGACAACCGGCAACTACCATGTCATCACGCACGAAAACATGGTGGCGATGAAAGATCAGGCGATCGTCTGCAACATCGGCCACTTCGACAACGAAATCGACGTCGCTTCGCTCGAGCAATACGAGTGGGACGAAATCAAGCCGCAGGTCGATCACATCATCTTCCCCGACGGGAAACGCATCATCCTGCTCGCCAAGGGGCGTCTGGTTAACCTCGGTTGCGGCACCGGCCACCCGTCCTACGTGATGAGCTCGTCGTTTGCCAACCAGACGATCGCGCAGATCGAGCTATTCACCAAAAACGGCGACTACCCGGTCGGCGTCTATGTGCTGCCCAAGCACCTCGATGAGAAAGTGGCGCGCCTGCAGCTGAAAAAGCTCAACGCTCAGCTCTCGGTACTGCGCCCCGATCAGGCCGCCTACATCGGTGTTTCCGTCGACGGCCCGTACAAGGCTGAACACTACCGTTATTAAACCGTTCAAGGAGGGAGCCGTGCGCCTGGTCCTGCTCTGGATACTCAACGCCCTTGCCTTGCTCGCGGTGCCCTATGTGCTGCCGTCGGTGCAAGTGGCGTCGTTCGCCACGGCGCTCGTCGCTGCGCTCGTGCTCGGCCTGATCAACGCCGTCCTGCGCCCCCTCTTCATCCTGTTGACGCTGCCGGTCACGGTGCTGACGCTCGGACTGTTCATCCTGGTCATCAACGGGCTGATGTTCTGGCTCGCCGGCGCGCTGATCAGCGGCTTTCATGTCGGCGGCTTCTGGCCTGCGGTGCTCGGCGCGCTGCTCTACAGCGTCGTCTCGTGGGCGCTCACCAATCTGCTCGGCGGCAAGCGCTAACGGCCTAACGATGAAAACGATCGAACTTTCAATTGAATTTTTTCCGCCGCAAACGCCCGAAGGGCTTGAAAAACTTCGCCTCGTGCGCGGCAAGCTCGCGCGACTCAAGCCGCAGTTCTTTTCGGTCACTTTCGGCGCTGGCGGTTCGACGCGCGAACGCACTTTCGCGGTCGTCAAGGACATCGTTGGCGAAGGTTACTGCGCCGCGCCTCACCTTTCGTGCATCGGCGCGACGCGCGGCAACATTCGCGAAATTCTCGGCGAGTACCAGAGCGCCGGAATCCGCCGCATCGTCGCCTTGCGTGGCGACCTGCCGTCGGGGATGGCCGAGACGGGGGAGTTCCGCTACGCCAACGAACTCGTCGAATTCATCCGCAGCGAGACCGGCGACCATTTCCACATCGAGGTCGCCGCCTACCCGGAATGGCACCCACAGGCGCGTAGTCCGAACGACGATCTCGCCGCCTTTGTGCGCAAGATCAAAGCCGGCGCCGATTCGGCGATCACCCAGTATTTCTACAACGCCGACGCCTATTTCAACTTCGTCGACGACGTTCGCGCCCAAGGCGTCGAGGTACCGATTGTCCCGGGCATCATGCCGATCGTCAGCTTTTCCAAACTCGCGCGTTTTTCCGACGCTTGCGGCGCCGAACTGCCGCGCTGGATGCGGCGCAAGTTCGAGGCACTCGGCGACGACGGCGAAGCGATCCGCGCGCTCAGTCTCGACGTCGTGACCGACCTGTGCCAACGCCTGCTCGCCGGCGGCGCGCCGGGCCTGCACTTTTATTCGATGAACCAGTCGGGGCTGACGCTGGAGATCTGTAAACGGCTGGGGCTTTAAGCGCTTTCAACAGACGTCGAGGACCTTGCTGCTTGCCTCGATGAGACACCCTTTTGACCTCGCCTGATCACTCTTTGGTCGTGGTGGACGTATACGGCAGCACGACCCTAGCCGGATGGGGCGTGGGCCCTGCGCAACAGCGTCTCGACTATTGTGTTTTGAGGTATCCGGATATGTTGGCCAGCACCTTTTCACTCAGGCGGTCAAAGGCTTGGCGCGTACGTCCCGATGAAACCTGCATGCAGCGGACATGCGGGTGCTGCAACCACTGTGCCCCGCCTGCCGCATCGATGGTGTCGCAATAACACAAATTGTTATTTGCTATCCATTTGGCAAAGGGTGCTTCGTCCCACGCGGGGGATAGCCCCGTGTTGAACAATATCTTACGGTTACCCATCGCTGAAAATTCTGCCTCGTGCAGCAGCACGGTGTTTCTATTCAGGCAGGTAATAATCACTTCGCTTTGGCTCAACAATTTGTCAAGCGCTAGAAAGCGGTATCCCTTTTCGTCGGCCCACTGCTTTTTTGTGCGCGAGAAGTAGACGATATCGGCACCCAAAAAATGAAGCGCGTCGGCAACCATGCCGCCCGATTTACCCAGACCCACTACTCCGACTTTAAGCCCCGTTATCTCCCGGGGTACACCGTCCCAGGGTTCGACGGGACTGCCGTCCTGATCAATGCCAAAACCGTGCAGGCGGCGGATCAACTCGCTTAAAACATATTCGACGACGCCTTCGTCGCCGTAGTCGCGTATGCCGGTGACGGCAATTCCCTGACTGTTGGCATAACGGATGTCGACGTTGGCGCTCTCGGAGGAATACAGCGAACAGGCCATTCCGATATATTTTACTTTGGGGCAGTGTTTCAGTGTCCCGGATCCCAGCTTCGAGGTATAACTTAACAGCACGGCGTCGGCATCACCGATGCGCCGGGCCATTTCGTCGGTATCGGCAGGTATGTCGCGGTACATCACAACTTCCTTGGCATACGAGCGGAGCTGCTCCTCGGCCGACGGTATCAAACTCACGGGCTCAATGGCCACCAGTTTTTCAAACATAATGATGAAGATTCATAAAAAGATAGGAAACTGAAGGTCGCTTTTTTCAGTATCTCTTGCGTTTTAGTCGTAGTCAATCTTGATTGGCGCATGGAATGGGTGCTGAAGGAACCTGGACGCCGCCCCTGCGTGGCCATTGTCAGCGCGTCCATTTCAAAGTATACAAGTTGCAACCGCGAAACGTACGGCTCGGCAGAATACGACGCTTCGGGTTGTATGCGTATCAGATAAAAAAATCCCACGCCGGTTAGGGCATGGGATGAAGATTCCATCTTTGCGATGGATCAGGGAGGGTCAAACATTGCCAGCGGGGGACGCTGAAGCAATGAACGAACCTTATATACGGCCAGAGCTGCCGTCTGTTGCGCGCGTTGGATGTTTAGGTAACGGTGTGTGCGAGTGACTTGCCAGCAAGCCGACTCGTAGTCGCCCCGAAAGGAAGGAAATGGCACTCGTCAGGAATTTCTTGTTGCCCTTGCTGTTGGCAATCATCGTTGCTTGCTCGTGGCTCAGTCCGTTCGATTCACTGGCGAGCGAAAAAATTGACGCCGGATTGAAACGTGCACTGATCAGTTTTGCGACGGCGAGAACACTCAATGCGGTAATTTCGGTCATCCAAGGGACGGACATCGCGATCCAACCGGCCGGCGTTGGCGTGAAATTCGCGCCGGGTCAGATACTTGATCCGATCAACGACCTCGTTGAGAAATTCTCCAATCTGATGTTGGCCGCGAGCGTCTCGTTCGGCATCATGCACATCCTGATCAGCATCGGCGGGCATTGGTTGATGGCGCTGGCCCTGACCTCGGCGACGCTGTTGTGGAGTGTCTTCTACCTGCGTCGTGCGCTGATTCCTGCGTGGATCACGAAGCTGCTAGTGATTACCGTCGTTTTGCGCTTTGCCATACCCACCGTCACCGTCGGCACCGATCTGGTGTTTCAACGTTTCCTGTCACACGAATACTCAACGAGCCAGATGCTCATAGAAAGCAGCACCAGCGAGGTACAGATAATCGTGACACCGCCAAGCCTTCCAGAGACGCAGAGCGTCTGGGAGAAGATGAAGAGTCTCGCTCCGCAAGACCTGAACATTTCCAAACAGATTGATCGCCTCGTGCAAGCCGCCGAGCAATGGCCCGAGCACATGATCCGTCTGATGGTCGTCTTCCTCCTTGAAACGCTGATCATCCCGCTGATCTTGCTGTGGTTGTTAATCAGCTTGACGAAATCCTGTCTCGGGGCCCAACGTCCTAGACGCCAGTAAGGGCACGCCGGGGCACGCCAATACGCTGATTGGGAGTGAGATCGCTGTAACGCCGGCTTACGCACGGCCCCTGGTGAGATCTCTCCGGCCAAGATAGTGATCGTCAACCGGCCACGCTCATTGTTTCCGGCAACCCCGGCTGAGATGGGTTGCTGCAGACGTTAACCATTCGCTCGGCAAGGAAACGTTAGCGTACGATCAATAGGCTGGAATCGCTCGATTACTAGCCTTGATGTTGATCCAACCATTTCAGCAATGTTGAAAACAGCAGGTCAGGGTTGAACGGCTTGGCAAGGAAATCGTTCATCCCCGCCTCCAGACAGCGTGCCTTGTCTTCGGCGAAAGCATTCGCGGTCATGGCCAGGATCGGTGTTTTCTGGTAACCGGCAAGCGTGCGTATCTGCCGTGTCGCTTCCAGACCATCCAGCGTTGGCATCTGCATGTCCATCACCACCAAGGCGTAAGCGGTTTCTTGCGCCAGACGCGTCGCCTGGGCGCCATCTTCGGCTGTATCAACGGTCAGGCCCGATTCTTCAAGAAGATACCGGGCTATTTCCAAATTTACTGGTTCATCGTCGACGAGCAGAACTCGGCGGCCACTATGGCGCTCATTGATTTGTTTTTCAGCCTCCGAGATTTCCGTCGACGGATCAACGTCTTCGGGATGCTCCTGCTTCTTGAGTCGAACCGTAAACCAGAACGTGCTGCCTAGACCGGGTGAGCTTTCAACGCCCACCTCGCCGCCCATCAACTCGGCAAGCCGCCGGGTAATCGCCAGCCCAAGTCCTGTACCGCCATACTTTCGCGTCGTCGTGTTATCCGCTTGTTCGAACGCCGAAAACAGCCGTGACAGCGCTTCGGGCGGAATACCGATCCCCGTGTCCTGAACTTCGAAGCGAACCACTACTGAATCGGCGGTTTCTTCCTGGAGCTTGGCGCGAAGAATAACGCAACCTTGGTCGGTGAATGTCAGCGCATTGGTCGCGTAGTTGAGTAACGCCTGCTGCAATCGTATCGGGTCACCTTGCAGGTAGCGGGGCATCGCCTCAAGTTCCATTCTCAGGAGGACCCCCTTGGCCTGGGCGCGTTCGGTCAGGATCGAAATGACGTTTGCTACCAGGCTGGGAATAGCGACCGCGGCTTCTTCAATGACGAACTTGCCAGCCTCGATTTTCGACAGATCGAGAATGTCGTTGATGATGCCAAGCAGATGCTCGGCGGCAGTGTCAATCTTATCCAGGCGCTCAGTCTGAGTTGGCGTTACGCCGCTACGCCGCAGGATGTGCGCCATGCCCAGGATGCCATTCAACGGCGTCCGAATCTCATGGCTCATGTTAGCGAGGAATGCACTCTTGGCGCGGTTGGCGGTTTCGGCGGCATCCTTGGCTAACACCAGTTCTCTGGTACGGGAAACGACCAGTTCCGAAAGGTGATCGCGATGTTGTTCCAGTTCCAGCGCAGCAATTTTACGTTCTGTAATGTTTTCATGGGCTATGACGACATTACCGCTATCACCATGAAAGGGCGTTACTCGTGCATTGAACCAGCGTTGTTCACTCGGGCTATGGCACGGATACTCAATGGTAAAGGATTCGCGTACTCCCTCTATTACTTCCAGGATGCCATTGGCCATCAACAGCGCTTCGTCTGAACTCGGTCCGCTGGCGGAAAAGCAAACCTCCAAGTAGTTGATCCCTACACCGTAATCCGGAAGCTTCGGCTGCACGTGGTTGTGGTCGTAAAAGTCGCGCCACGTTTTATTGACGGCCAGTGTCTTGCCCGTTTTATCCAGCACGCAAAGACTTCTCGCTACGGCATCAATTGTCGACTTGGCAAACAATTCAGACGCCAGCAGAGCCTGCTCGGCCGCCTTGTGATGTGTGATGTCGTCGAAGATGCAGGCAAACCGGTTGGCAGCCGGGCGAAAGGCAGTCACCGCGAAATGCTTGCTTAGCGCGGAGGAAAAATAGTCAAACAAGATAGGCTCGCCGGTGAGAGCCACCTTGCCGTAGGTCTCGATCCAGTGCCTTTCGGTATTGGGCAGCACCTCAAGAACCGTGTGCCCGATGACCTCTTCGGCTTTCAATCCGGTCATGCGTTCGAACGCCGGATTGACCTTCAGAAAACGGTAGTCAATTGGCTTGCCGTGCGTATCGCAAATGATTTCATGCAAGGCAAAACCGTCAAGCATTTCATTAAACAGCGAGCGATAGTTCGCTTCGCTATCGCTTACCTCCTTTTCCATCTGGTATTTCTCGGTTACATCACTGAATACCAGGACGACGCCAATAATTACACCTCTCGCGTCACGGATCGGCGCCGCACTGTCGGCAATCTGGAACTCCTGACCATCGCGGGCCAGCAAGATGGTGTGATTGGCCAGACCGACGATTTGGCCCAATGCCATCACTTTCTCGACCGGATTGGCTACGACGTTGCGCGTATCCGCATTGACGATGCGGAACACCTCGGGAAGCGGGAGATGCAGAGCGTCGGCGAGCGACCAGCCCGTCAGGCGCTCGGCCGTCGGGTTCATGCGCGTAATTTTTCCCTCAACATCGGTGGCAATTACGGCATCACCAATCGAATGGAGCGTTGTGGCTAGGCTTTCGCGACTTTCATGGACCTGCTGTTCTACCTGCTTGCGTTCGGTAACATCTTCCGCCGATGACAGAAGCCCGACTACGGTGCCGGATTCATCGCGGACCAGGGCATTGGTCCAGGCGATGACGCGTTCCTGGCCGCTAGCGATGATGATGGAACTCTCGTATCGGTCGTAGGCGTTATTGCCTTCTGCCATCAAAATGATGAACAACTCACGGGCGACACTTGCGCGGCCGTCCGGAAGAAAACTCTCGAACCAGTCCAAGCCGATCAGTTCGTTTTCGGGTTTGCCCAGGAGTTGCGTTCCTTTCCTGTTGATCATCGCAATACGTCCCCGACGGTCAAGCAGCATGAGCATGACCCCGGCAATGTCGAGATAGCTTTGCGCCTTATCACGTTCGCTCGCCAGTTCGCACGTGCGTTCGATCACCTTGGCTTCAAGTTGCTCGGCGGAAGTTTGCAATTTGTCGGTCATCGCGTTGACCGATACGGCCAGTTCGGCGAATTCATCCGAGCCGGCACAGGCGATGCGGTGATCCAGACCCCCTTCGGCAATAATCTTGGCGCCGGCGTGTAAGGGCGCCAGACGCTTACGGATCAATCGGTTGATCTGGAGCGTCGAGATAATGGTGACCAAGGCCAACAAGGCTGAAAACAGGCCGACAATCAGTATCAGGCGTTCATAGCCCTGTTCAATGCGCCGCGCGCACACCTCCTGCAGGGTAGTTACGGTATTGCGCACCGCTGTTGCCTTTAGCAACAGTTGGCTGTACAGCCTTTTGTCGAATTCCTCAAGAACAGCTCGGTTGCTGGAAGACGCTTTCAGGGCAGTCGTGTTATTGACAATGCGGTGAAAAATAACCGTCGTGTCTTCGATGTTCCGCTGCAGGCGGTCAAGGAGCTCTACGTCCTCGGCTCTCTGGAATTTCTGCCTGGCCAGTTGCAGCAACTCGTCCGAGTTGGCCTTACTGTTGTCCCATTGTTGCTGCAGGCGTTCTTCGCGATACAGATAATATTGGGCTCGGACTGAAGCCCGTTCAAAAAAGTTGTTCTTTATCGCATTCGCCAGAAGGAAGTCGTTCTTGGCGTTGCTGAATTCGACAAACGAAATGACAAGAAACGGTGCGAGAAGGACGAGGGCGACAATCGTCGCGGTCGAAATGATTCCGAGTCGAGTGCTAATGCGCATAGTGACTTACCGGCCTCCGGTGATGGCGTCGGGCTTGACGGACTGGAGACTGTCCCAGTGAATATAGCTTGAGTAGTTGGGCATCACGGTCTGGTCAGTGAGCTTGTTCTTCATTGCCCATCGCGTTTCATCTTCCAGCGTAATCAGTAGCGACTGGTCAAGAACGACGTGGTAGTTGAAGTCATTCCAAACATCTTGAATGAGTTTCTTGTCGACCTTCGTTGCACTGGACATGATGCTCTGCGCTTCGCCAGGATTCTTCGCAACAAAGGCCTCGGCCTTGATCAACGCACGCAGAAAGCGTCTCACTGTCTTTGGATTGTTGCGGACAAAGTCCTGTTGCGCTGCGATGTTGAACGTCTCGGTATAAATCTCCCGGTCGTAAAATACCACTCCACCGGACCCCAGTTGTTGCTGGATCAAGGTCAACGGATAGTTCCACGTGCATACCGCATCAACCTTGTTCATCAAAATAGCGTCCTGCATCTCTTCGGGCTTCAGCGCGACCGGCTGAATTTCCTTGCGGGTAAGCCCGTTGGCTGCCAGCAGCGAATCCAGGAAGAAATCGGAGGTTGTACCCGCTGTGAATCCTATGCGCTTCCCTTTGAGGTCACCCGTCGTGGAAATGCCGGCGTCCTTCCTTGCCACGATGGCGTTGTTCGTACTGCTGGCTTCAATGTTGGCAATGACTGAAATCTTCTCGCCCTTGAGCACGCTGAACATGATCGGTGTTTCCGCCACCGTCGCAAAGTCTGCCTTTTCGTCAAGCACAGATTGGAGCGCCGCTTTGCCATAGGTTTGCATCAACGGCTGTACTTCGAGTCCTTCTTGGGTAAAAAAACCCTTGGCTACGGCAACATGAACAAGCGTGCTTTGCGGCTGGTAGGTATAGGCGACGGTAATCTTTTGCAGTGCGTCCGCTCGATGTTGCTTGTCATACTCCGGCGACGACTTTTGGCATCCTGTCAGCGCCGCCACCAAGGCGACCATAAGCAATGCATTCCACATAACCCCCCCTGAGAGATACCAATATGTCGATGGATGAACAATGCGGCGGTCCCGAAATAAAGCGTTATTTTCGCACTAATATCAGGATCCATAAATACTGCCACCTGTATCATGTGGCCGCATACCCGTCGCATGAGATGCCGTTGATTCTGCGACAGACCGAATGAGCGCCGCGCAGCACAGTTCTT
>Ga0105047_10011485_pt1 | contig 14352 bp, 16 predicted proteins | sample MAT04_FD_78384 | JGI IMG/M metagenome (GOLD analysis project Ga0105047, IMG submission 78384) | Freshwater microbial communities from Lake Fryxell liftoff mats and glacier meltwater in Antarctica - MAT-04 (megahit assembly) | ecosystem: Environmental > Aquatic > Freshwater > Ice > Liftoff... | reverse complement strand
TCTGGTGCCAGCCGCCAGTTCCGTGCTGCCGGCGGATGCGGACACATCGACCTATGTGACCAAACTGGTGCGGATGCACATTCCGCTTCTGTCGTCCGCGATGGACACAGTGACCGAGGGACGGATGGCGATTGCCATGGCGCAGGCGGGAGGGATCGGGGTCATCCACCGCAATCTGGACCTTGAGGCGCAGGCCCGGGAAGTCCGCCGGGTCAAGCGGTTCGAAAGCGGCATCGTTTATGCGCCGATCACCCTGCGGCCCGATCAGACGCTGGCGGACGCCAAGGAACTGATGGAACGCTATACGATCACCGGCTTTCCGGTGGTGGACGCGCAGAACCGCGTCGTCGGGATCGTGACCAACCGGGACATGCGGTTTGCCTCGGACGACAAGACGCCGGTGTCGGTGATGATGAGTTCGGACAATCTGGCGCTGCTGCGCGAGCCGATCGACCGGGCGCAGGCGATTGCGCTGATGAAGCAGCGGCGGATCGAAAAGCTGCTGGTGACCGATGGGCAGGGGCATCTGACCGGGCTTTTGACGCTGAAGGACACCGAAAAGAGCGTTTTGAACCCGCATGCCTGCAAGGACGAGATGGGGCGGCTGCGGGTTGCGGCGGCGTCCACCGTGGGGGATGCGGGGTTTGACCGCTCGCAGGCGTTGATCGATGCGGGGGTGGACCTGGTGGTGATCGACACGGCGCATGGGCATTCCGAGGGGGTGGCCCGCGCGGTGGAGCGGATCAAGCGGCTCTCCAATGCCGTGCAGGTGGTGGCGGGCAATGTCGCCACGGCAGAGGCGACACGGGCGCTGATCGGCGCGGGGGCGGATGCGGTGAAGGTGGGCATCGGGCCGGGCAGCATCTGCACGACGCGGATTGTCGCGGGGGTTGGGGTGCCGCAGCTGACGGCGATCATGGATGCGGCCATGGCGGCGGGGGATATTCCGATCATCGCGGACGGCGGCATCAAGTATTCCGGCGATTTCGCCAAGGCGATAGCCGCGGGGGCGTCTTGCGCCATGGTCGGGTCGGCGATTGCCGGGACGGAAGAGGCACCGGGCGAGGTGATCCTGTACAACGGGCGCAGCTTCAAAAGCTATCGCGGGATGGGCAGCTTGGGGGCGATGGCGCGGGGTTCGGCGGATCGGTATTTCCAGAAGGATGCCGCCAGTGACAAACTGGTGCCGGAAGGGATCGAGGGACAGGTGCCGTACAAGGGGGCTGTTGCCACGGTGCTGCACCAGATGGTGGGGGGCCTCAGGGCCGCGATGGGCTATACCGGATGCAAGGATATCGCCGCCATGCAGAAGGATTGCCAGTTCGTGCGCATCACCGGGGCGGGGCTGAAGGAAAGCCATGTCCATGACGTGCAGATCACCCGGGAAAGCCCGAATTACCGGGCAGGGTGACAGTTGCGGAATGATGGATGGATCCCCCATCCTGCGTGATTTCAGGGAGAGACTGTGGCAGAGTGGCGGGAAACGACGAAGGGAGACCGCTCATGTCCTTGCCTGCCAATGCCCGCCCAGTTGCCTTCATCCTGACGCGAGACCGCGCCGCCGCCTTGCCGTTCTACCGCGACGTGCTGGGGCTGACCTTGCGAGGTCAGAACGAATATTCGGCCGATTTTGACGCGAGGGGGCTGGATCTGCGGCTGACTACGGTGGGGGATCACGTGGCCTCGCCGCATCCGGTCCTGGCGTTTCAGGTGGATGATATTATTGTGGCCTCGCGCGCTCTGGCGGCCAAGGGGGTGACCTTTGCCGATTACCCCGGGATGACGGAGGGTGAGTTTTCCATCTGGGCTTCGCTGGACGGCAAGACCAAGCTGAACTGGTTTGCCGATCCTGATGGCAATATGCTGGGGCTTTCGCAAGAGGGCTAAAAGCGCCGCGCCTTTTGCCCAAGCCGGAGGGCGGCGCACCCTTCCCAGCCTGGCCACGGGCCGGGCGTTCATCGCGGAAATCTTCCACCGGAAGATTTCCAGATCGCTTATCGCCCCGTGGAGTATTTCCGCCGCCGTGACGGGATTTTCGGTTTTGCTTGAGGACAGGTTGCGCTAGGCGAGGGGCATGGAGCTTCGGGTTCGTGATCTGACAGTGGCGCGCGGCGGGGTGGCCGTGCTGGCGGGGGTCAATCTGTCCCTGCGCCCCGGACTTGCGCTGATCCTGCGGGGGCCGAACGGGCTTGGCAAGACGACGCTGCTGCGCTGCATTGCCGGGCTTCAGCCGCCGGTGTCAGGCGAGGTGTCGGGGGCGGAGGAGATCGCCTATGCCGGACATGCCGACGGGCTGAAGTCCATGCTGACAGTGGCGGAGAATCTGGAATTCTGGGCCTCGGTCTTTGGCACGCGGGGGGGGGATGCGGCACTGTCGGAAATGAACCTGGGCGCGCTGCGCGACCGGCGCGCGGGCGATCTGTCGGCGGGGCAGAAGCGGCGGCTGGGGCTCGCGCGGCTTTTGGTCACCGGGCGGCGCATCTGGTGTCTGGACGAGCCGACGGTGTCGCTGGATACCGCTTCGGTCGCGCTGTTCGCGGGGGTTCTGCGCGCGCATCTGGCGGCGGGCGGGGCGGCGCTGATCGCCACGCACATCGACCTTGGCCTGCCCGAGGCGGAGGTGCTGGACCTGTCGCCCTTCCGGGCGGGGCAGGACGCAACGCCGGGCGCTTTTGACGAGGCGTTCGCATGATCGCGCTGCTGATCCGCGATCTGCGGCTGGCGGTGCGGGCGGGCGGCGGCTTCGGCCTTGGCCTCGCGTTTTTCCTGCTGGTGGCGGTGCTGGTGCCCTTGGGCGTCGGGCCGGAGGCGGCGACGCTTTCCAGAATCGCCCCCGGCATTCTGTGGGTCGGGGCGCTGCTGGCGTGCCTGCTGTCGCTGGACCGGCTGTTCGCGCTGGATTTCGAGGATGGCTCGCTGGACTTGCTGGCCACCGCGCCGATGCCGCTGGAAGGCGTGGTGGCGGTGAAAAGTCTGGCGCATTGGCTGGTGACGGGGCTGCCGCTGACGCTGGCCTCGCCGGTGCTGGCGCTGCTGATGATGCTGCCGGGGCAGGGGTATGGCTGGCTGGTGCTGGCGCTGGCCTTGGGCACGCCGGCGCTGTCGGTGATCGGGGCGTTTGGCGCGGCGGTGACGGTGGGGCTGAAACGCGGCGGGCTGCTGCTGAGCCTGCTGGTGCTGCCGATGTATGTGCCGACGCTGATCTTCGGGGCCGAGGTGGTGCGGCGCGGGGCTTTGGGGCTGGAGGTGGGCGCGCCGCTGCTGTTTCTGGCGGCGATCACGCTGGGCTCGGCGGCGCTGTTGCCGTTTGCGGCGGCGGCGGCTTTGCGGATCAATCTGCGCTGACGGGTGTTGCTTGGCAGATTTGGCGCGGACAAATCTGCCCGCGCCTGTCTGCCCTGAGGCAGGCGCGACAAAGCGCCAGCCCAGTCAGGCGCGGGCAGATTGGAGAACGCAGTTTCTTGCACCGCGCCTCTTGCCGTCGCCTTGCGGCTCTTGGCAACGAAACCGATGGACCGTCCACCGGACAGTCCATCAGACGGTTTCGGGCGCCTCCCGTGACGGGTGGTTTGCTGCGACGGGCCGTGTTTCCCGCCAACCGTGACAACTTGGTGAGTTGCAAAGACAGCCGATTGCGGGCAGGTAACCCAAATGTCGATCTGGGAATATGCCAACCCCAAGAAGTTCATGGAAACGTCGGCCGCGTTGCTCCCTTGGGTGACGGGACTGGCGCTGCTGGCCATGGCCATCGGGCTGTTCTGGGGGTTCTTCCTGACGCCGGACGACTACAAACAGGGCGCCACGGTCAAGATCATCTATCTGCATGTGCCTGCGGCGATGATGGGGATTTCGGCCTGGTTCATGATGCTGGTGACCTCGCTGATCTGGCTGATCCGGCGGCACCATGTCTCGGCGCTGGCGGCCAAGGCGGCGGCGCCGGTGGGCGCGACCTTCACCGTGATCGGGCTGGTGACCGGGGCGATCTGGGGCCAGCCGATGTGGGGCACCTGGTGGGCCTGGGACCCAAGGTTGACGGCGTTCCTGATCCTGTTCCTGTTCTACCTTGGCTATATGGCGCTTTGGGCGGCGATCGAGGATGCCGATACGGCGGCGGACCTCACATCCGTCCTGTGCATCGTGGGGTCGGTCTTTGCGGTTCTGTCGCGCTATGCGGTGTATTTCTGGAATCAGGGGCTGCATCAGGGCTCGTCGCTGTCGCTGGACACGGCGCAGCATGTGTCGGACATCTATGCCTATCCCCTATGGACCTGCATCGCGGGGTTCTTTCTGTTGTTCGTGACGCTGGTGTTGCTGCGCACGCGGACGGAAATCCGCTCCCGCCGCATCGGCGCGCTGCTGGCCCGCGAAAGGCGCAGCGCATGATCCCCGATCTTGGCAAATACGCCGTTCCGGTGCTGTCGGCCTATGCCGCGTCGATCCTGCTGATCCTGGCGCTGGTGGCGGTCAGCCTGTGGCAAGGCGCCCGCATGAAGCGCCGCCTGGCCGATGTGGAAGCCCGCGCAAACGAGGCACTGTGATGAAACCCCTGATGCTGCTGCCCCCGCTGATTTTCGCCGGTTTCGCTGCCGTGGCCTTCATGGGCCTGCGCAATGGGGATCAGGCGCTGCCCTCGACCATGATCGGCCAGCCCGCCCCCAAGATCGAGGCGGTGCAACTGGGCGATCTGCCCTTGGCGACGGACGCGGATCTGACCGCGCCGGGGGTGAAGTTGGTGAACTTCTGGGCCAGTTGGTGCCAGCCCTGCCGGGCCGAGGCGGGGATGCTGATGCAGCTTCAGGCGCAGGGCGTGACGATCCTGGGGGTGAATTACAAGGACAAGGACGCGGACGCCTTGGACTTTCTGTCCGAATACGGCAATCCCTTCGCCAAGATCGGTGCGGATACTTCGGGGCGGATGGGCATCAACTGGGGCATCTACGGCGTGCCCGAGACCTTCGTGATCGACGCCAGGGGCAAGGTGATCGCGCGCCTTGCCGGGCCGATCACGCAAGGCACGTTGGCCCAGACAATCCAGCCCGCGATGGTCAAGGCGGCGCAGGACTGATCTTGGGATCGGCGTAGGTGGGGCGGCAGCCCGACTCTGCTGGCGCGAGTCGGGCTGCCGCCCGACCTACAAGGCGGCACTCGATCTACACCCCGTGTTCTCGCCAGCGGTCCTGCGCCTGCAATCTCCAGTAGGTCGCCTGCGCCGCGATCAGCCCGAACGGCCCGCCCGCCCAGTCCAGCCCCCAGGGCGCGAACATCTGGATGCGGTTTGTCTCGCCGGTGATCGCCTCGGCCAGCACCTTGCCGGCTATGGCGGTGGTGTTCAGCCCATGCCCGCCAAAGGCCGTGATGTGCCATGTGTCGGGGCCAAGCCGGCCGATCTGCGGCATCAGGTGGCGGGCATAGCCCATCCAGCCCGACCAGGCGCGTTCGATTTTCACGGCAGAAAGCTGGGGATAGACCTCCTCCATCGCCGCGCGCAGGCTTTTGGCAACCCCGGCGGGTGAGGCGTCCATGGTCGAGATGCGCCCGCCCCAAAGCAGGCGCTTGCCGCCGTCCACCAGCCGGTAATAATCCGAGGCGCGGCGGTCATCCAGCACCGCCTCGCGGGTGCGGATCGCTTCGGACAGGGCGTCCGAGGCTTCGGTCTGCATCATGTAGGTGGCAATCGGCAGTATGGCGCGTTGCAGTGCGGGGACGAGGGTGCCGGTATAGCCGCCCATCGCAAAGACGACGCGCCGGGCGCGGACTTCTCCCGCTGCGGTATTCAGGCGTTTCACGGTGCCAAGGTCATGGGACAGGACGGGGGAGGCTTCGAAAATCCGGCCCCCGAGGCGCTCGATTTCGGCTGTGATGCCAAGAAGATAGGACAGGGGGTTGATGTGGAAGGCATTACCGTCCACCACCCCGTGCAGGTAGCGTTTGGTGGCCAGACGTTCCCCTATCGCGGCCCGGTCCAGATAGGTCATCTCGTAGTCATAGTCGCGGGCGAAGGCGTCTCGCCAGGCGATCAGGTCATCTCCCCGGTCATAGCGCCGCAAGTTCAGAAGGCCCGGCACGGGGTCCGCGCCGGGCATGTTCAAATCGCGGACAGCTGAGCGAACCCGGTCCGCGCCTTCGATGCTGAGACGGTGCAGGGCCTTGGCTGCCACTTCGCCGACCCGTGCCGCAATGGCGTCCGAGCCGCAGGCGAAGGCGGGTGAGACGATGCCGCCGTTGCGGCCAGACGCGCCGAAGCCCACCTGTTCCGCCTCGATCACCGCCACGGTTTGACCGGCGCGGGCGAGTTCCAGCGCGGTACACAGGCCCGCAAGGCCGCCGCCGACCACGGCGGTTTCCACTTCGGTCACGCCGGTCAAGGCGGCCCGGGCCGGTTGCGGCTGGACGGACGCGTAGAACGTGTCGGCGCGCATCAGGCGTCCAGTTCGATCCAGGCGGGGACGTGATCGGACGGCTTGTCCTTCCCCCGCACCGCCTTGTCGATGCCGGTGCCGACCAGCAGATCGGCGGCCTGAGGCGACAGCAGCAGATGGTCGATGCGGATGCCGTTGTTCCGCTCCCACGCACCGCGCTGGAAATCCCAATAGGTGTAGACGCCGGGCCGGGCGTCGCGGACCCGGATCGCATCGGTCAGGCCGAGGTTGACCAGCCGGAAGAACGCCGCGCGGCTTTGCGGCAGGAACAGCGCGTCCCCCACCCAGTCCTTGGGGTTGGCGGCATCCTCTGCCTCGGGGATGATGTTGTAATCGCCGCAGAACACCAGCGGCTGTTCTGTCAGCAGAAGGTCGCGCACCCGCGATTCCATCCGCGCCATCCAGGCCAGTTTGAAATCATATTTCGGCCCCGGCGCGGGGTTGCCGTTCGGTAGATAGAGGCCGCAGACCCGGACGCGCTTGAAGCCTACGACGGTGGCTTCGATCCAGCGGGCGTGCTCGTCGGCGTCGTCGCCGGGCAATCGGCGGGTCACGTCTTCCAAGGGCAGGCGCGACAGGATCGCGACGCCGTTGAACGCCTTCATGCCGTGGGTTTCGACCTGCCAGCCCTTGGCTTCGAATGCCTCGCGCGGGAAGGCTTCGTCCACCGATTTGATCTCTTGCAGGCAGGCGACATCGGGCCTGGCCTCGTCCAGCCAGTCCAGCACGGCGTCCAGCCGGGCCTTGATGCCATTGATGTTGAAGGTTGCAATCTTCATGCTGGTCCCCACCTGTGCCGCAAAACCCTAGCCAAGCGCGAAAGCGAAGTCACCCCCGATGCAAGAACCTGTCGTCTCTGTCCTGATCCCGGCCTACCGGGCCGAGGGGTCCGTCATGGCCTGCCTGAGGTCGCTGATGGCGGGGGAAAATGCCGGCGTTGCGGTAGAGTTCCTGCTGGAATCGGACGATGGCGCAGACTATGCCGCCGCCGCCGCGCTGTCGCCGCAGGTGCGGGTGGGGCGGACGGGTCTGGTGCGGTCGGGCGTCGGCGCGGCGCGGAACCGGGCCTTGGCGCGCGCTTTGGCGCCGCTGGTCACTTATGTGGATGCGGACGATACGGTGTCGCCCGACTATCTGCCAAGGCTGCTGTCGGCGGCGTATCCCCGTGGCGCAGTGGCCGTGACGCGGGTGATGGCGGGGGACGCTGAGTTGGCCCGGTTCGGCACCCCGGGCACGGCGCTCGATTTCGCTGGGCTGGCGCGGCATGGGGCGTCGTTTCGCGGGCTGTTTTTGCGCGAAAGGCTGCCAGCGTTCCAGAACGATCTGTCGCAGGACATTCTTCATATGACCGAGGTGCTGCTGCAACGCGGGCCGATCCCGATCACGGGCGCGATCTACGACCTGCATCTGTCGCAGGGTTCAGTCACGGCGGCGGATGATTTCTCGGCGCGGGTGGATGCGGCCTATGTCCGGCATATCGCGCGGCTCGCGGCGGCCTATGCTGCGCACGCTGGGCTAGGGGAGGCGCAGGCGGTGTTTGCGGCCAAGCGGGTTCTGAACCAGCGGTATGCCGCAGAGGCGCGGCCGAGCGAAAGCTACTATGGCTTCATCGCTCGGGTCTGATCGTAGGATGGGCATTCATGCCCATCTTCCGCGCAAGATTGGCATGAATGCCCAACCTGCCGTCAGAGAGAGAACGACGTCCCGCACCCGCACGAACTTTTCGCGTTCGGGTTTTCCACCACGAACCGCGCGCCGATCAGCTCATCGGTAAAGTCGATCACCGCGTTCTCAAGGAACGGCAGCGAGACCTGATCGACCAGCACGCGCCGCCCGTCCTTTTCGATCACCAGATCGTCCGCAGCGGCGTCATCCAGCTTGATGTCATACTGAAAGCCGGAACAGCCGCCGCCTTCGACCGCGACCCGCAGGGCCTTGTCCTGTCCGGTGGCGGAAAGGATTTCCGAAAGCCGGTGAAAGGCACGGTCAGTGACGCGGGGGGGCAGGGCGAAGGTCATGGACATGGCATACCTGTCTGGAAGACCTTGAATATAGGCAGCACCGCCCCCGCCAACAAGCCCAAAGGCCCGCCTCAGCCCAGCAGCACCAAAGCATGCCGTTTCTTGCCCGCCGTCAGTTTCACCGGATCGATCAGTTCCCCCGCGCCGAACCTTTGGCCGGGGTCCAGCGCGATCTCGTCATTCACCCGCGCGCCGCCTTCCAGGATCAAGCGCTTGGCCTCTTTGCCCGAGGGCGCGAGCCCGGCCTTGACGAACAGTTGCGACAGGGTCAGCCCGTCCAGGATATCCGTGACATTCAAGTGCGGGGTGGGCAGATCATCACCACCCCCGCCCTGTTCAAACCCCGCGCGCGCGGGGGCTTCCGCCGCCGTTGCCGCATCCGCCCCGTGCAGCAAGGTGGTGACAGCGTTGGCGAGGGTGATCTTGGCCTCGTTGATCGCCTCACCCGGCAGGGCGCCAAGGCGCTCGCAGTCCTCGATGGGTATTTCGGTGTAGAGCTTCAGGAACCGCCCGACATCGGCATCGGTCGTGTTGCGCCAGAATTGCCAGAACTCGTAGGGGCTAAGGAGGTCGGCATTCAGCCAGACCGCGCCGGACAGGCTTTTGCCCATCTTCTTGCCGTCGGACGTGGTCAGCAAGGGCGAGGTCAGACCCCAGACCTCATGCTCCACCACCCGGCGGGTCAGGTCCACCCCGTTGACGATGTTGCCCCATTGATCCGATCCGCCCATCTGCAACAGGCAGCCATAGCGGCGGTTCAGCTCCAGGAAATCATAGGCTTGCAGGATCATGTAGTTGAATTCGAGAAAGGACAGGCTTTGCTCGCGGTCCAGCCGGGATTTCACCGATTCAAACGACAGCATGCGGTTGACGCTGAAATACCGGCCGATGTCACGCAGGAAACCGATGTAGTTCAGCCCGTCCAGCCAGTCGGCATTGTTGACCTGAATGGCATCCGTGGCGCCCTCGCCAAAGGTCACATAGGACGTGAACACCCGCTTGATCCCGGCGATGTTGGCATTGATCTGGGCATCGGTCAGCAGCGGGCGCTCTTCGGCGCGAAAGCTGGGATCGCCGATCTTCGTGGTGCCGCCGCCCATCAGCACGATGGGCTTGCCGCCGCATTTCTGCAACCAGCGCAGCATCATGATCTGGATCAGGGAGCCGACATGCAGCGAGGACGCCGTGGCATCAAAGCCGATGTAGGCCGGCACGACGCCGTTCGCGAAAGCCTCGTCCAGCGCCTGATAGTCCGTGCAATCGGCCAGAAAGCCGCGGGTCATCATCACGCGCAGGAAGTCGGATTTCGGATGGTAGGTCATGGGCGCACCGTGCTTTAATCGCGAAAGCGGTATAGCGGGGGCGGGCGTGAAGGGGAAGGGGAAGCCGATCTGGGCCCTGGGGGCGATGTCGGGGACGTCGCTGGACGGGGTGGATGCCGCGATGGTGCTGACGGACGGGCAAGAGGTGCTGGAGTTCGGCCCCTCGGCCTACCGTGCCTATACCCCAGCCGAACGGGAGGTGATCCGCCGCGGCTTTGGGCTTTGGCCCGGCGATTCCGGCGTGGCCGAGGCGGCAGAGGTCGTCGAGGCGGCGCATCTGGAACTGCTCAGCCGGTTTCAGGGCGTCGATGTGGTCGGCTTCCACGGCCAGACGCTGGCGCATGATCCGGGCGGGCGGGGGACGCATCAGGCGGGGAATGGGGCGCTTCTGGCCGAGGCGCTGGGGCTGCCGGTGGTCTGGGATTTCCGTTCGAACGACGTCGCCATGGGCGGGCAGGGCGCGCCGCTGGTGCCGTTCTTTCATCACGCACTGGCGTGGCGGATCGGCGTAGCGGGGCCGATGGCGATGCTCAACCTGGGCGGCGTGGGCAATGTGACATGGATTGATCCCGGGGTCGCGGACCCGGCGGCCCCCGGTGCGCTGTTGGCATTCGACACCGGGCCGGCGAATGCGCCGATCAATGATCTGATGCTGGCGCGGCGCGGGGTTGCGCAGGACGAGGGCGGGGCCTTGGCGCTGACGGGGGTGGTGGATGAGGGGGTGGTTCAGCGGTTTCTCACCTCACCTTATTTCTACAAGATGCCGCCGAAGTCGTTGGACCGGAACGCCTTTCCTGATCTTCTGCCGTCTATTGCCGCCTTAAGCGATGCCGATGCCGCCGCGACCCTGACCGCCTGCGCGGCGGCGGCGGTGGCGCGGGGGGCGGAACATTTCCCGGCTCCGGTCGCCCGGGTTCTGGTGGCGGGCGGCGGGCGGCACAATGCGGCCTTGATGGCGGAATTGGCGCGGCGATTGTCGGTGCCGGTGGAGCCGGTCGAGGCTGCGGGCTATGACGGCGACATGATGGAGGCGCAGGCGTTTGCCTTCCTTGCCGTCCGGGTGCTGCGGGGGCTGCCGACCTCAGCCCCGATGACCACCGGCGTTGCGGCGGCGGTGGGCGGGGGTCAGCTCTCGCGCCCGGCTGCAAGCCGCGCGCCGCGCAGCATGGGAAGCGTGTAAAGCGCCAGTGCGGCCCAGATCAGAGAGAAGGCCGCGATCTGCGCCGGGCCGAGGGTCTCGCCAAAGACCGTCACCGCGATGACGAGGATCATCGAAGGCGCGATGTATTGCATGATGCCGATGGTTGACAGCCGTAGCCCCTTGGCACCGTTGGCATAGATCATCAACGGCACGGCGGTGACGAGGCCGGCGGCCAGCAGCAGCAGCGTCGTGGGTGTATCGGTGCCGAAATGTGCGGTGCCCCGGACTGTGGCGAAGGCCAGATAGCCTACGGCCAAGGGCGCGAGGATCAGCACTTCCAGCGCGAAGCCTTCATTGGCGCCGATCGGCATCTGGCGCTTGAAGTAGGCGTAAAAGCCCCAGGTGACGGTCAGCCCCAAGGCGACGAAGGGCACGCGGCCAGCCTCTATGGTCAGGATCAGCACGGCCAGCGCGGCCAGGGCGATGGCGGCCATTTGCGGTTTGGTGAGCCGTTCGCCCAGAAGCATCGCGCCAAGAAAGATCGAGAACAGCGGGTTGATGTAATAGCCCAAGGCCGCGTCCAGCGCATGGCCAGAGGCGATGGCCCAGACATAGATGCCCCAGTTGACCGAGATCAACGCCGCGCAGGCGAGGGCGTATTTCAGCCGCGCGGGGTTTCGCAGCACGTCCAACATGCCGGAAACCTGCCCCTGCCAGGCGAGGACGCCAAAGGCGATGGGCAGCGACCACAGGATGCGGTGGGCGATGACCTCGGCAACGGGGATGTCCTTCACCGCCTTCATGTAGAAGGGCAGGAAGCCCCACATCAGATAGGCGGTCAGCGCGAACAGAAAGCCGCGCATTGTGTCTTTGGACGGTTGGGCCATGGCAGGGGGATGTAGCGCAAGGTTGCAGATTGTGCCATGCAAATTGCAACGGCGAGGCCGCTTCGAAACCGTCTGGTGGGCTGTCCGGACTGTCCATCGGTTTCGTTGTCAGGCGCCGCAAGGCGACGGCAAGGGGACTGGGGCTGCAAGCTGCGCCCCCAAATCTGCCCGCGCCCGCTTGGGCTGGCGCTCGATCGCGCCTGCCGGGGGGGCAGGCAGGCGCGGACAGATTTGTCCTCGCCAAATCTGCCAAGTAAAACCTAGGCTTGCGCCCGGTGCCTTTTGTCCTAGTCCCGCCCGCGATGCCGGGCCAGCCAGTCGCGGGTGAAAGCGATATAGCCCGGACTCGTGACCTTCAGATGCGCCTTGATCGCCTGATTCAGGGCGGGAAGCTGGTGGAACGGCACTGTGGGAAAGGCGTGATGCTCGGCATGATAGGGCATGTTCCAGGCGAGAAACCGGACCACACGGTTGGTGAAGGTCGTGCGGGTGTTTTCCAACATGTTGGCGACAAACGGGCAGTCGCCATGCTCGGCCAGAAGGTAAAGCCGCAGAAACGGCTGACCCAGCAGCAATGGCACGATCCAGACCCACAGCAGCGCGTCGGTTCGCGCCAGCGTGGCCAGCGCCACCAGATACAGCGGCACCATGCCGCGCACTTCGCGCCGGATGCGGGGCATGGCGGTGGCGGGCAGATAGGACTGCCGCTCGGTTCCAAGGGTCAGGCGGGCGATCAGGCGCAGCGCCGCGCCCCAATAGGGCAGGCCGGAGACATGCCACAGCCATTGGTTTCGGGTCTGGGGCTTGGGGCTGTCCAGTTCGGGGTCCTCGCCGGGCTGATTGGTCCAGCGGTGATGCGCGAGGTGAAAGTAGCGGAACCACAGGAAGGGCAGCACCAGCACCAGCCCGCAGAGCCGCCCGACCGCATCGTTCAACCAGTCTTGCGCGAAAGGGGTGCGGTGGGTCGCCTCATGCTCCAGCGTGAACAGGAAGATCAGAAGGATGCCCTGGACCGGAACCAGCAATCCCCACAGCGGCACGCGCAACACGATCAACGTGGTGCACAGCGCGATGGCGCCCAGATGGCCCGCCAGATGCAGCAGGCCCTTCGCGCTCGATTTGGCGGTCAGGCCCGCGCGCAGGTCGGGATCAAGGGCCGCGATGACGGCGATATGGTCGGGGTCGGGCATTGGGCACTCTGCGCCGGTGCGGCGCGAAAGGGTCACGGTTGGGGCAGCGTAAACCCTTCTGGCGCAAGCTCAAAGCCCGAGAATTGAAAGCCCGGCGAGACGGTGCAGGACACAAGGCTGAAGGCGCCGGTGCTTGCGGCGGCCTGCCAGTGCCGCGCGGGGACGACGGCTTGCACCTGTTGGTCGCCCAGCACGTCGGGGCCCAAAGTCAAGGCGGTCGCGGTGGTTTCGCCCATCTGCAAGGTCAAGGGCGCGCCCGCATGCCATAGCCAGATCTCGTCGGCATCGACGCGGTGCCAGTGGCTGCGCTGACCCTGTTGCAGCAGGAACAGGATCGCGGTGCCGGTGGGGCGGCCATTGGCGTCCGGCCCGATCCAGGTCTGGCGATACCAGCCGCCCTCGGGGTGGGGTTGCAAGGCCAGTCTGGCGATGATGCGCTTCGCTTCCGTCACTTCTCGCCGCCCCGTTTTTCCCCACCTTGCCGCCATTTGCCGGGGGCGAGGCCCTCGATCGTCCAGTCGCCGACGCGCCAGCGGATCAGGCGCAAGCAGGGCAGGCCGACGGCGGCGGTCATGCGGCGCACTTGCCGGTTGCGCCCCTCGCGGATGGTCAGTTCCAGCCAGGCGTCGGGCACGGTTTGCCGGACGCGGATCGGCGGAGTGCGGGGCCAAAGCCAGGCCGGTTCCGGCACCGCATTGGCCTTGGCGCGCAGGGTGGGGCCGTCTTTCAGGACGACGCCTTCGCGCAAGGACAGAAGGGCGTCTTCGGTGATCTGGCCTTCGACCTGCACGAGGTAGGTTTTTTCCATGCGGTGTGCCGGGTCGGCGATCTTGGCTTGCAGCTTGCCGTCGTCGGTCAGAAGCACCAGCCCTTCGCTGTCGCGGTCAAGGCGGCCGGCGGGGTAAACCTCGGGCACATCGACGAAATCGGCGAGCGTCTGCCGCCCGCCCTCGTCGGTGAACTGGCACAGGGCGTCATAGGGTTTGTTCAAAAGGATCAGCATGGGGCCGTCCTAGCAGAGGCTTGAAGGCCGCGCCACGGCATGGCACGCCTTGGGGATGGAAAAGATCGTGGTGATCGGTGCGGGCATCATGGGGGCGAGCCTTGCCCGGGCGCTGGCCGGGGCCGGGCGCGCATCGGGTCGACAGTGGGGCAGGGCCTGGCTCTGCGGGCGCGCTGGCGGCGGCGACGCTGGCGCGGATGGGGGCGATGCTGGGGCTGCGCGGGCTGGAAGCCGAGAGCGTGACCTATGCCATGCGCCCGGTGCCGGGGGACGGTGCCGGGGGTTGCGGGGCTGGGGCTGGCGGTGCTGCATTCTGCCGTGACACTGGCGCCCTTGGCGGGGGAGTTGCTGGCGGCGGAGATGCTGGGG
>Ga0105047_10011484_pt1 | contig 14353 bp, 14 predicted proteins | sample MAT04_FD_78384 | JGI IMG/M metagenome (GOLD analysis project Ga0105047, IMG submission 78384) | Freshwater microbial communities from Lake Fryxell liftoff mats and glacier meltwater in Antarctica - MAT-04 (megahit assembly) | ecosystem: Environmental > Aquatic > Freshwater > Ice > Liftoff... | reverse complement strand
GCGCATGTCCGTCCACGGTGATATGCAGCCCGGCGTCGTCGAACCGGCGGTAGGTCGCGCCCGAGATCATCTCGACATGGCGGTGCTTGAGCGAGGTGCGATGGATCCAGCCGGTGGTCTTGCCCAGCCCCTCACCGACCTTGCCGGCCTTGCGTTGCAGCAATACGAGTTTGCGTGGGCTTTTTTCGATATGGGCGGGCTTCAATCCGCCGGCTTCGGCGTAGTCGGTGTCGATGCCCCACTCGGCGAAGAATTTGTCCGGATCCAGGCTGGGGCTGGTGCCGCTGTGCAGCAGGTATTCGGCGACGTCAAAACCGATACCGCCAGCACCAATCAGCGCCACGGTGGTGCCGACTTCGCACTTGTCGCGCAACACGTCTAGGTAGCCGCGCACCTTGGGGTGGTCGATGCCCTCGATCGCCGGCAGGCGCGGTGTCACACCGGTAGCCAGCACCACCTGCTCGAATCCGGCGTCGGCCAGTTCCCGAGCCCCGACCGGCTTGCCGAGCCTGAGCGTGACGCCGGTCAGTTCGATCTGGCGCCGGTAAAACCGCAGCGTCTCTTCGAACTCCTCCTTGCCCGGAATCTGTTTGGCGATGTTGAACTGCCCGCCGATCGCGTCGGCCGCGTCGAACAAGGTCACGTCGAAACCGCCCTGCGCCGCGGTGGTCGCGAAACTCAGGCCGGCCGGCCCCGCCCCGACCACCGCGACACGCCCCTTGGACCTGGCCGGCGCAATATTGCGCAGCGTCTCGTGGCAGGCGCGCGGGTTTACCAGGCAGGAGGTGACCTTGCCAGCGAAAGTGTGGTCCAGGCAAGCCTGGTTGCAACCGATGCAGGTGTTGATTTCGTCGGCCCGGCCCTGTTCGGCCTTGCGCACGAACAGCGGGTCGGCCAGGAACGGGCGCGCCATCGAGACCATGTCGCAATACCCGTCGGCCAGCAGCTGCTCGGCCACCTCGGGCGTATTGATGCGGTTCGTGGCCACCAGCGGAATGCCGACCTTGCCCATCAACCGGCGTGTGACCCAGGCAAAGGCCGCGCGTGGCACCTTGGTGGCGATGGTCGGTATCCGCGCCTCGTGCCAGCCGATGCCGGTGTTGATGATGGTCGCGCCGGCTGCCTCGACCGCCTGCGCCAGTTGCACCACCTCGTCCAGCGTTGACCCACCCTTGACCAGGTCGAGCATCGACAGACGGTAGATGATGATGAAGTTGCGCCCGACCCGTTCGCGGGTCCGGCGCACGATCTCGACCGGGAAACGGATGCGGTTTTCGTACGATCCGCCCCACGCGTCCGCGCGGTGGTTGGTACGCGCGGCAATGAACTCGTTGATCAGGTAACCCTCGGAGCCCATGATCTCGACGCCGTCGTAGCCAGCCGATTGCGCCAGCGCGGCGCAACGCACGAAGTCGGCAACCGTCTGTTCCACCTCGTCATTGCTCAGCTCCTGCGGCTTCATCGGGTTGATCGGTGCCTGCAGCGCGCTGGGTGCGACCAGGTCGCCGTGGTAGGCGTAGCGGCCGAAATGCAGGATCTGCATGGCGATCTTGCCGCCTGCCTGGTGCACCGCTGCGGTCACCGGCTTGTGTTTCTCGGCTTGCGCCTCGGTGGTCAGCCGCGCCCCGCCCGGCATCGGACGGCCGCGGTCGTTCGGCGCAATACCGCCGGTGACGATCAGGCCGACGCCGCCGGCCGCGCGTTCGGCGTAGAAAGCCGCCAGGCGGGCAAATCCATCCTTGACCTCCTCCAGGCCGACGTGCATCGAGCCCATCAGCACCCGGTTGGGCAAGGTCGTGAAGCCCAGGTCGAGCGGGGCCAGCAGGTGGGGGTAGGTCGTCATCGGATGGAGATCCTCGAAAAAATAGGGCAGGGTGACCGGCAGGCTCCCAGCGTGCAGGTGGTCCGACCAAAAGAGCGAGGGCATCTTCTCACGGGTGTGCGTTGGTGCAGGTCCAACTGCTGGTGCGTGCCTTCGGCGAGGCCGGCAAACTGATGGCTCTGCGCGTGCTTTCCACCAAGGGTCGGCATACCGGCGCCATTGACCCCAAATACGAGTCAGGTATTGATTGACCCTGCGCGAGGTCCGTCGAATAATAGATCTTTAGTGAATCACTGTTTCATTAGTTGAACAAATAAGCCGATTCATCAACCTACTTCAAAAAGTCCTCGGCATGGAAAATGATGATCTGAGCCCCGAATGGCACGACGTGGCGTCCCGCGACCAGCTCGACCCGGATTTTCCGGTCGGAGTCGAGGTGAACGGACAGAATGTCGGCCTCTACCTGCAGGACGACCAGGTGCACGCGCTGGAGGATATCTGTCCACATGCCTACGCACTCTTGTCGCAGGGGTTCCAGGAAAGCGGCCAGATCGAGTGCCCGCTGCATGCGGCGCGTTTCGATATCGCGACCGGCAAGTGCCTCAACGAGATCGGTCAGCACGACATCCGCTGCTTTCCGGTACGGGTCGAGCAAGGGCGGGTCCAGATCCGTATCCCGATCAAGGTCGAGGCGGCATCATGACCCGTTTTGTAGCACCCGACGGCGTGCCGGCGATCGAGTTCATCGGCGTCGAAAAGCGCTTCCCCGCACGCGGCAAGTCCAGGGAAGTGCTGGCAGCGCGTGATGTGACCTTCTCGATCGCCCCAGGCGAGGTGGTGTCGATCATCGGCCCCTCCGGCTGCGGCAAGAGCACCTTGCTGAACATGGGCTCGGGTCTGGCCAAGACCAGCGCCGGTGCCGTCAGGGTGGCCGGCCAGCCGGTCGAGGGGCCGAACCAACATGTGTCGTTCATGCTCCAGAAAGACCTCTTGATGCCGTGGCGCACGATCGCCCAGAACATCGAGTTCGGGCTGGAACTGCGCGGAGTCAAGGCCGATGCCCGCAGGCAGGTGTCCGACCGGCTTCTCGAGCAGTGCCATCTGCATGGTTTCGGCGCGCATTATCCGAACCAGCTCTCGGGCGGCATGCGCCAGCGCGCCGCGTTGGCACGCACGCTGGCGGTTGATCCGCTGGTGTTGCTGATGGACGAGCCGTTTTCGGCACTGGACGCGCAGACCAAGATGATCCTGCAGCAGGACCTGGCACAGACCGTGGCCCGCGAAGGCAAGACGGTGCTGTTCATCACCCATGACCTGTCCGAAGCCGTGGCATTGTCCGACCGGATCCTGGTCATGAGCGAGCGTCCGGGCACCATCATCGAACAGATCACCGTCGACATTCCCGGCCGCGACAACCCGATGCAGCGCCGCAAGCACGACCGGGTCGGACCGTTGGTCGGCCAGTTGATGGATCTGCTCAAGCTCGACGCCAATACCGAAGTGCACTGACCCGCCCGCACCTACTGCAAGCCATCGCCTGCCCACCACCTGCCCATCACCTGCCCATCACCAACCGGAGCCTTGCCATGACACGACAGCACATCCCTTTCGCGACCCGTCGCGCCTGCCTGGCGCTCGCCGCCTGCGCCGCCCTGGGCGGGCCCTTGGCTGCGCAGGCCCAGGCCCTGCAGGAGGTCACCTACCTGCTGCCCGCTCCGGGCACCTTGCCGGCATTCGGTCCCTGGATGGTGGCGCAGGCCAAGGGCTACTACAAGGCCGAGGGCCTGGATGTGAAGTTCGTCACCGGCCGCGGCGGTGTGGATGTCGCCAAGCAGGTGGGTGCCGGCAACGCGGTCATCGGCGGCGCGATCGGCGACACGCCCATCATCGCGCGGGCCCAGGGTATCCCGGTCAAGGCGGTGGCCGTGCTCGGCGCGGGATCGCTGATGCAACTGGTCACGCACAAGGACCAGCGCATCGAGAGCCCGCGCGAGTTGCGCGGCAAGACGGTGACCGTGCTCGCCTACACCGACACGACCTATTACGCCCTGCTCGGCATGATGAGCAAGGTCCAGCTGACCAAAGCCGATGTCAACATCCAGGCCGCTGGTCCGGCCGGCGTCTGGCAGCAGTTCCTGGCCAGGAAGTCCGACGGCATGGCCAGCACGCCCGACTGGACGGTGACCGTGATGGAGCAGGGCGCGCAGGTCGACATCCTGCCGGCCGACGTGTATTTCAAGAGCATGGCACAGGCCATCCTGGCATCCGACGACACCATCCAGAAAAACCCGCAGCTGATCCAGAAGCTGGTGCGCGCCACGCTCAAGGGCATGAAGGACATCATGTCCAACCCCAAGGAGGCGGCCAAGGTCTATGTGGCGCACGTGCCGACGCACACCGGCAAGGAGGCCTCGATCGAGAAGATGTTCGACATGTACAACAAGTACGTTTACGCGAACCAGAAGGTGCCGGGCACGATGGATGAGGCTCGCCTGGCCGAGCTGCAGAAGTTCTATGTCGCCAACGGAGTCGTACCCAGCGCAGTCCCGGTCCAGGATCTGTACACGAACCAGTTTGTTGCAGGCAAATGAACACTTGAACGGGGACTTCGGTCATGTCGGACAACCCATCGCCATTCGTCACCGCGGCCTGGAGCTTTCTGGTCCTGGTGGTGTTCCTGTTGCTCTGGGAGTTCGGCCCGGGCTGGGTCGGCATGCCCGAATTCGTGTTTCCGCCGCTGTCGCGCGTCGCCCAGGAGGCGGTGCGCATCTGGCAGACCGAACGCCTGCTCTGGCACGCCGGCATCACCTCGCTCGAGGTCGTGCTCGGTTTCGTGATCGGTTCGGCCATGGGTGCGCTGATCGGCTATGCGCTGGGCGTCTCGCCACGGGTCGAGGCCATCCTCTCGCCGTACCTGCTGGCGTTGCAGATTGCGCCCAAGGTCGCGTTTGCGCCGCTGTTCGTGATGTGGCTGGGCTACACCATCTATCCGAAGATCCTGGTGGCGATCCTGATTGTGTTCTTCCCGGTGCTGATCAACGTGTTGTCGGCGATGCGGACGATGGACAGCGACATGATCAACCTGGCACGGTCGTTTTCGGCCACCCGTTTCCAGGTGTTCCGCATGGTCGAATACCCGACCACGCTGCCGTCCTTGTTCTCCGGACTGCGGATTGCAAGCACGTTGGCGGTGATCGGTGTCGTGGTGGGCGAACTGGTGGGCGGCAACATGGGGCTGGGCTTCATGCTGGTGTTCTTCGAGGGCCAGGGCAACACGGCCGCGGTGTTCGTCGTTATCGCCGTGCTGACCGTGATCGGCATCATTGCCTACTACGCGGTGGTGCTGGCGGAGCGCAAGGTCCTGCATTACCTGCCCAGCGCCCAGCGCCGGATGGGCTGAATTGGAGCTGCGCATGACATCCCACCATGAAATCCAGCTGCAGGGCCGCCGGGTCCTGGTCACCGGTTCGGCGCGCGGACTGGGCGAAGCGTTCGCGCGCGCGCTGGTCGCGGCGGGCGCCAGGGTCGTGCTCAGCGACGTGCTGCACGAGCGCGGCCAGGCGCTGGCCGATGCGCTGGGCGAAAACGCCTGCTACGTGCCGATGGACCTGTCCGATGCGGCATCGATCCGCAGCGGCGTGGAGGCTGCGGCAGCCGCCATGGGCGGATTGGACGGATTGATCAACAACGGCGCCATCACCAACTCGGGTGGCCGCAACATGGACCAGCTCGAAGCCGACCTGTGGGACCGGGTGATGGACGTCAATGTGCGCGGTACCTGGCAGGCGACCGTGGCAGCGACACCGCACCTGGCGGCATCGGGCAGCGGCCGGGTCGTGAACCTCGCATCCGACACCGCCTTGTGGGGTGCGCCGCGACTGATGGCCTACATCGCCAGTAAAGGTGCGGTGATCGCGATGACACGCGGCATGGCGCGCGAACTCGGTGCGCAGGGCATCACCGTGAACGCGATCGCACCCGGACTGACACTGGTCGAGGCAACCGCATACGTCCCAGCCGAGCGCCACGACTACTACCTCAAGGGGCGAGCCGTGCCGCGCGCCCAGGTTCCCGAAGACGTTACCGCCGCAGCACTGTTCCTGATGACCCGTGCCAGCGGTTTCATCACCGGGCAACTGCTGCCGGTCAATGGCGGGTTTGTCATGAACTAGCAACGCGAGTCAATCAGTTAATTGGAATCTGACCCCCATTAACTGTGCCCCCTTCCGCAATCAAGGACCCCACATGAACACCACCGCCGCCGCCAACCAACCCGTCTTCAATGAACGCGGCTTGCTTGACGCCAACATCGCGCCCGAGGCCGAGATCCAGAAGGGTCTGTTACCGGCCGACGGCCAGAACTTCGCGCAGTGGATGGAGACGCGGGTCGCGCGTTACCCGACCCGTCGCTACGACTGGGATGCGCTCAAGTTTCAGGCCGACTACGACCCGAAGTACCGCCGTGCGCAGATGCGTTACCTGGGTACCGGCGGCACCGGTGTGTCAAGCGACAACAACACCGTGCCGGCAGCCCACTTCACGTTCTCGACCATGGTGATTCCGGCCGGCAACATCGGCCCGTCCCATATCCATTACGACGTGGAGGAGGTGTTCTTCGTCATGCGCGGCAAGATGAAGGTCGTGTGCGAGAAGGACGGCCAGAAGTGGGAGGCGGTGCTCGGAGAGCGCGACCTGATCTCGATACCGCCCGGCGTGTACCGCGAGGAGATCAACATCGGCGACGAAGATGCGCTGATGTGCGTGATGCTCGGCGCAGCCAGGCCGATCACGCCGGTGTACCCGCCTGACAGTCCGCTGGCCCAGATCAAGCGCGACTTGAAAAAGTAAAACGCGCAGCCGCCTGCCATGTCGCTGCTTGACCAGTTGTCGTTGTTTGCGTTCGAGACCGTTCGTGTCGCGGACGGTGCCAGCGTGCAGTTCCGCCGTGCCCGGGGTGCCGGCGTGGAGGCCGGCGCCGCGGTGACGCATGTCCTGCTGCACGGCATCGGTTCGGCATCGGGCAGCTGGCTGGCGCAATTGCAAGAGGCGCGCGCCCACACGCGAACGCCCAGCCATGTGCTGGCATGGGACGCGCCGGGGTACGGCAGCAGTTCCGCGTTGCCGATGCAAACCCCTCGCGCCGTGGACTACGCCACGCGCCTGTGGGCCTGGCTCGATGCCTTTGCGGTAACGCAGCCGTTCACGCTGGTGGGCCATTCACTGGGCGCATTGATGGCGGCTGCCGCCGCCGTGCAGGCACCATCGCGTGTGTCGCGCCTGGTACTGTTGGCGCCGGCGCAAGGCTATGCCCGCGCCAGCTTGGGGGCTCGCGAAAAGAAACTGGCGGACCGGCTGGCCAACCTGGCAGCGCTCGGTCCGGCCGGCATCGCCCGCACACGTGCGGCCGCGATGCTGTCGGCCGAGGCCGATGATGCACAGCGCCTGTTTGTCGAACAGGTGATGGCGCAGATCGACCCGGCCGGGTACACCCAGGCCGCGCGCATGCTCGCGGGTGGCGACCTGCTTGGCGACCTGCGTGCGCTGACCTGCCCGATCATGATCGCGAGCGGCGAGTCCGACACGATCACGCCGCCGCAAGCTGCTCGGGAGCTGGCGCGCGAGACGGGCGCATCTTTTGTGTCGTTGGGTGCGGTCGGCCACGGTTGTGCGTTGCAGGCAGGTGTGCAAGTCAACCGCCTGTTGGGCCTGAAAGAGAACGCCACATGAAAACCGTGGCCACGGCTCATGCGGCAACAACCATCGGCGCGCCTCGCCAGGCCGCCCCGGATGAGGCTGACGCCCGCGAAAAGTCGGCGGGCGAAGATCGTTATCTGGTTCCCGCCTTGCAGCGCGGCCTGCAGTTGCTGGGCCAGTTTTCGCGTGACCAACCGCAACTCACCGGGGCCGAGTTGTCACGGCGGCTCGGGTTGCCGCGCGCCTCGGTATTTCGCATTCTGCAGACGCTTGAGCAGATGGGTTTTGTCCAACGTGTCGGCGAGGGTGCGCACTACAAGCTGGGCATGGCGGTGCTGCGCCTGGGTTTCGAGTTCCTGGCCTCGATGGAGTTGAACGAACTGGGCCGCCCGGTGATCGACGATCTGTGCGCGGCCACCGGACTGACCTCCCATCTGGTCGTGCGCGATGGCCGCAACGTGGTGTTCGTCGCCAAGGCGCTCGGCCGTTCCTTCATGTCCAACTCGATCCAGATCGGCGCGCGGCTGCCGGCCCATGCGACCGTGCTGGGCCGGGTGCTGCTGGCCGACCTGTCGGTCGACGAACTGGCCGCCCTGTACCGCGGCGTTGGGCTGACCGCCTACACCGAGCAAACCCCGACCACCATCGCGGTGCTCAAGCAGATGGTCGACGACGATGCCCGGCGCGGCTACGGCATCAGCCAGGGCGGGTTCGAGTCGGCGATCTCGACCATCGCCGCGCCGGTGCTCGACAACCAGCGCAAGGTGGCAGCCGCGGTCAGCGTGACCGTACCCTATCAGCAAATTGATCCGCGGCAACTGCAAGAGCTGGTGTCGCAGGTGCGGCTGGCCGCGCAGCGCCTGTCGCAGCACATCTGCCATTTGCCGTCGGCCAGTCATCCCGTGTCCCATCATTCGAACAATTCCAGGTCATGAACACAGACACGCCCCGCATCACGGTGGGCGAACTCGCCGTCCGCTTTCTCGAGCTGCAGGGCTCCCGCGCCGCCTTCGGCGTGATCTCGATCCACAACATGCCGATCCTGGACGCCTTCCACAAGCGCCAGAAAATCCGCTTCGTGTCTGCCCGCGGTGAGGCTGGCGCCTGCAACATGGCCGACGCCTATGCGCGCGTCAGCGGCACGCTGGGTGTGTGCGTCACCAGCACCGGAACTGGTGCCGGCAATGCGGCGGGCGCGCTGGTGGAGGCCATCACCGCCGGCACGCCGTTGCTGCACCTGACCGGCCAGATCGAAGCCGACTATCTGGATCGCGACCTGGGATTCATCCATGAGGCGCCGGCCCAGCTGGCGATGCTGCAGTCGGTCAGCAAGGCGGCGTTGCGGATCCGCGATGCCGCCACCGCGCTGGCCACGCTGCGCGAGGCGGTGCGAATCGCACGCACGCCACCGTGCGGCCCGGTCAGCATCGAGATCCCGATCGACGTGCAGGCCAGCCTGCTCGACCTGCCGCCCGACATGGCCAAAGAGGATTTGGCGCCGGTGCAGGCCACGGCGCAGCAAATCGATGCGCTGGCCGACCGGTTGAGCCAGGCGCAGCGGCCGATGTTGTGGCTGGGCGGCGGCGCGCGGGGCGCGGCGGATGCGGTGGCGCGCATGGTGCGTCTGGGTTTCGGCATCGTGACCTCGGTACAGGGGCGCGGCATCGTGGCCGAGGACGATCCGGTCACGCTGGGTTCGTTCAATCTTCAAAAGCCGGTCGAAGATTTTTACCAGACCTGCGACGCCATGCTGGTCGTGGGCTCGCGGTTGCGCAGCAACGAGACCTTGCGTTACAGGTTGCACCTGCCCAAACCCTTGTTCCGCATCGATGCCAATGCCCTGGCGCACAACCGGGGCTACGCCAGCGACTATTTCGTTCAGGGCGATGCCAGCCTCGCGCTGCATGCGTTGGCCGACCGTCTCGAGGGCAGGATGCAGATCGATGCAGCGTTTGCCGGCGACTTGCGGCAGGCGCGCGCAAGGGCCGGCGACCAGGTCGACGCCGGGCTGGGCCCGTATCTGCAACTCAAGAACACGCTGGGCCGGATGGTCGACAAACGCTGCTGGTGGGTGCGCGACATCACGCTGTCCAACAGCATGTGGGGCAATCGCAGCCCGGTGCTGGACAATCCGCGTGGTGGCGTGCACGCCCTCGGTGGCGGCATCGGCCAGGGCCTGGCGATGGCCATCGGCACCTCGGTTGCGAACACCATGCATGCGCTGGGCCGCAAGACCGTCGTGCTGGCTGGCGACGGTGGCTTCATGCTCAATGTCGGCGAGCTGGCCTGCGCCGTGCAAGAGAAGGCGGAGCTTATGGTGCTGTTGATGAACGACAGCTGTTATGGCGTGATCAAGAACATCCAGGACGACATCTATGGCAGCCGCCATTGTTATGTCGACCTCGTCAACCCGGATTTCGCGGGCCTGTGCGCCAGCCTGAAGGTGCCGCATTTCCGCTTGTCGGATCCGGCGCAGACCGCCGCGATACTGGAGCAGGCGCTGCAGGTCACGGGCGGCCCGGTGATGGTCGAGGTCGACATGAAGGCCTGGGGCCCTTTCGCCGCCAAGTTCGCAGGCCCGATTCTCAAGAAGGACTGATGTGCTCCGTGTGACCCTGATCGGATTCGGCGCCATAGGGCAGTCGCTGCTGGCGCGCACCCGCGGTCATGCAGCGCTGCGCATCACGCATATCGTTGTGCCGCATGCACGTGTGGCAGACATGCAGGTGAAGGCTGGCGCCGAAGTCTGCGTGACCGATGGCGTGCCGGCCGATGCGCAACTGGTGCTGGAATGCGCCGGGCACAAGGCTTTGACAGAACATGTGATGCCGGCGCTGGCGCGCGGCGTCGAATGTGCGGTTTTGTCGATCGGCGCCTTGAGCGAACCGGGACTGGTCGAGCAGCTCGACGACGCGGCGCGTCGGGGCGCGACGCGGCTGCATCTGCTGTCGGGTGCCATCGGCGGCGTCGATGCGATCGCCGCGGCGCGGCTGGCCGGACTGGACGAGGTGACCTACACCGGACGCAAGCCGCCTCAAGGCTGGCGCGGCACCCCGGCGGACCGGCAGTTCGACCTGGACGCCTTGACCGAACCCACGCAGATCCTGCAGGCCACGGCGCGCGAGGCGGCGCGCCTGTACCCGAAGAACGCGAACGTCGCGGCCACGATTGCGCTGGCCGGGTTGGGGCTCGATGCCACCACGGTGCGCCTGATCGCAGACCCGACGGTGAGCGAGAACGTGCACGAGATCGCGGTGCGCGGCGCGTTTGGCGCGATGTCCTTGACGATGCGCGGCAAGCCGCTGGCGGACAACCCCAAGACATCGGCATTGACCGTGTTGTCGGCGCTGCGTTTCCTGCACAACCAGGTCGGCCCGACCACCATCTGAGCCGCGGCACGAGACACCCATCCCATGAGCGAAAAGATCCAGACCCTGTTGGCCGGACGCTGGCGCGATGCCAGCGGACCGGCCTATGTGACTGAATATCCAGCCGACGGCAGCCTGGTTGCCACGCTGCATGCCGCCACCGCGCAGGATGTCGACGAGGCTGTGCAGGCTGCGGAGCAGGCGCGCCGGCGGCCGGCCTGGGCCAACCTCAAGCGCCATGAACGCGCCGGCATCCTGTACCGCATCGCCAGCGGCATCCGCGCGCGCGCCGAGGAATTGGCGCAATTGCAGCGGCTGGACAACGGCAAGCCAATCAGCGAGACCCGCGCACTGGTGGCCAGCGCTGCCGGCACCTTCCAGTTCTTCGCCTCTGCTTGTGAGACCTGGGAGGACACGATCACGCCAGCCCGCGGCGACTACGTGACGATGAGCGTGCATGAGCCGCTGGGCGTCGTCGGCGCGATCACGCCATGGAACTCGCCGATCGCCAGCGAGGCGCAGAAACTCGCGCCCGCATTGGCGGCCGGCTGTGCCGTGGTGTTCAAGCCGGCCGAGATCACGCCGCGCATGGCGATCGAGCTGGCACGCATCGCCGAAGCAGCCGGTGTGCCGGCGGGCATCATCAGCGTGTTGCCGGGCAAGGGGTCGGTCGTCGGCGATGCGCTGGTCAGGCACCCGCTGATCAAGCGCATCGCGTTCACCGGCGGCACCAGCGTGGGCATGGGGATCCAGCGGCTGGCGGCCGAGAAGCTGATGCCGACCTCGTTGGAGCTCGGCGGCAAGTCGCCCAGCATCGTCTGCGCCGACGCCGACCTCGACCATGCGGTGGCCGGGGTGCTGTACGGCATCTTCAGTTCCTCGGGCGAGTCATGCATTGCCGGCTCGCGTGCCTTCATCCATGCCAGCGTGTACGACGCATTCAAGTCGCGCCTGCTGGCCGGTGTTCGGAAATTGCGTGTCGGTGACCCGGCCAGTGAACACACGCAGATGGGCCCGCTGGTCAACATGGATCATCGTGCCACGGTCGAGCGGTATGTGCAGATGGGTCGCGACGAAGGCGGCACGGTGTTGTTTGGCGGCGCGCGGCCGCAAGGTGTCGACTTCGACAGTGGCAGCTATTACCTGCCCACGGTCATCGAAGGCCTGCCCAACAGCGCGCGCATGTGCCAGGAGGAGATCTTCGGCCCGGTGCTGGCGCTGCTGCCCTGGGTTGACGAGGCCGACCTGCTGGCCCAGTGCAACGACAACGTCTACGGTCTGGCGGCCGGCATCTGGACGCGCGACTACAAGACGGTGTGGCGGCTGGGCAGCGCGCTGCAGACGGGCACGGTCTGGGTCAACACCTACAAGCAGTTTTCAGTCAGCACGCCGTTTGGCGGCGTCAAGATGAGCGGCACCGGCCGCGAGAAGGGCCGGCTGGGTATTCTCGAATACACCAGTCAGAAAAGTTATTACTGGGGCACGAACGAGGCCCCGATCGCGTGGAGCAGGGCATGACGACAACGCACGGCAGCGCCATCGAAGGCATCGACGGCATCACCTACTCCACCGACCGCTGGGACGATGCGCGGCGCTTCTTCGCCGACTGGGGTTTGAAGGCGGTAACGGACGACGCGGCCTGTCAGGTCTGGGAGACACTCAACGGCGCACAGGTGCAGGTGCGCCGCTGCGACGATGCCGGCCTGGCACCGCCGATGGAAGCGGGCCCGACGATGCGGGCGGTAACCTGGGGCGTGACCGATGCGGCGGCGCTGGAGCCGATGGCGAAGGCCCTGCAGTCGACACCGGGCTTCGAGGATCGCCGCGCGCAGGACGGCACACTGGTCGCGCTGGATCCGCACGGGCTGCAACTGGTGTTCCAGGTCAGCCGCAAGCGCGCCATCAACGTGGCTGGCGTGCCGACCAATCCCTGGGGCGACGTACGCCGCATCGACACGCCGTCGCCGGTGTACGACCATGCCGAGCCGGTCGAGATCGGCCATGTGGTGTTCTTCACCGACAAGCTCGATGCGATGGAGGCGTTCTACGCATCGCTGGGTTTCATCACCTCCGACCGTTACCCCGGCCGCGGCGTCTTCATGCGCTGCGCGCCCGATGCCGGCCACCACGACCTCTTCCTGCTCGCCTTGCCGAACAAGGGCCCGGGGATCAACCACGTGGCCTTTACCGTACGGGACATCCACGAGGTGTTCGGCGGCGGCCTGCACATGAGCCGGCGTGGCTGGAAGACCCAGCTGGGTCCGGGCCGTCATCCGATCTCGAGTGCCTTCTTCTGGTATTTTGAGAACCCCTGCGGTGGCCTGATCGAATACAACGCCGACGAAGATCATCTGACCGAAGCCTGGAAGGAGCGAAGTTTCGAGCCCGGTCCGACCATGTTCGCCGAATGGGCGATTGACGGCGGCATTGACGGTAACACCCGTCGCCAGCCAAACGTGCAGGCCTCGGGCAAGTTCCTGACCGAGAAGAAATAGGAAAGGGCGAAGACCATGGCAGAGTCAACCATGCTGCTGACCATCGTCATGCAGCACCACGCCGGCCTGACACTGGACGACGTGCAGTCGCGCATGAAGGCCAGCGACTGGTGGGAACGTTTTCCGCCCGAGGGTGTGCGTGTCGTGTCCTGGACCGTGGCCATGGGCCTGGGCCAGATCGTCACGCTGGAGTTGCCACCGCACCTGCTGCCGGTGGTCAACCTGGAACTGGAGCGTTCGGCCTGGGGTGTATTCAAGACCGCGTGTTATCCGAGTTACGACTTTGTCCCGGTGCGCGAGCGTATTCGTGAGCGGGTACGCAACGGGGGGCAATGACCCGCCGTCTCGACAACTGGTTTTATCTGAAGGAGGTTTTTCCATGATTCCCATCGCCGCCGTATCGGCCCCTGTCGTGGCCAGCTACCTGGATCCGCACCAGGCCCGGTCCCGCAAACCCACAGCGTATGAAGACCTGCTGGGTGACTCGATCGAACGTGCGTATGCCGCCGCGCTGCACGACATCGACGCCTTGCTGGGATACCTGAACAAGGCCGGTCCGTTGGGGCCGGACGGCGAGCCCTGGACCCCCGCTACCTTTCAGGCGGAAATGGCCCGCCTGGGCGCCTGATCCCGTCCCGACCGGAGAACACCATCATGACTGCCAACAGCCCATCCGACGCCGACGCCTTGCTGCAGCGCGGCCTGCGCGACCTCTGGTACCCGATTTGCCCCTCTTCCTTCGTCCAGGACACGCCGATCTCGCTGCGCCGGCTCGGCTACAAGATTGCCGTCTGGCGCGACCGCGGTGGTGCCGTGCATGCGCTGGAAGACCACTGCCCGCACCGGGGTGCACCGCTGTCCATGGGCGTTAACCTGGGCGACCGGCTGGCCTGCCCTTACCACGGTGTCGAGGTGCGCTGCGACGGCACCGTCACGCGTGTGCCGGCCAGCCCCGGCTGCACGCTCGAAGGCAG
>Ga0105047_10011483_pt1 | contig 14354 bp, 11 predicted proteins | sample MAT04_FD_78384 | JGI IMG/M metagenome (GOLD analysis project Ga0105047, IMG submission 78384) | Freshwater microbial communities from Lake Fryxell liftoff mats and glacier meltwater in Antarctica - MAT-04 (megahit assembly) | ecosystem: Environmental > Aquatic > Freshwater > Ice > Liftoff... | reverse complement strand
GGTGCTCGTGGTCCGTCACAGCAGCGATGACCGAATCGTCGCGGTGATCGAGATCATTTCGCCGGGCAACAAGAACCGTCGTGACGCGCTCGCCGCATTCGTCGCCAAGGCCGTTGACTTCCTGAAGTCGGGCGTGCACCTGATGGTCATCGACCTGTTCCCGCCCGGCAAGCACGATCCCGAAGGCATTCATCCTGTCATCTGGTCGCAATTCTCCGATGATGCCATCGCCTCCACGTCCGCGCAGCCATTGACCCTGGCCAGTTACGCCAGCGGCTTGGACATTCGCAGTTTCATCCAACCGCTCAAGGTGGGTGACATGATGCCGGAGTGCCCTCTGTTTCTGACAGAGGAAACCTATGTCAATCTTCCCCTGGAATCGTCGTACGAGATCGCCTACTCGTTTTTGCCTCGACACTGGCAGGCGGTTCTTGAAAATCGCTCAGAATGACGTCTCATCCGAAGTCCTTCCGAAACGCCGCCAGTGTCATATCCGCAGCGGTCGCTGAATCGGGATGGGCGAAGCACTCGGCCGACAGATACCCCTCGTAACCGATGTCGCGCAGGGCAGTGGCGATCGGGGCGTATTCGATATGGCCGCCGCCGGCGGGGTGGCGGTTCGAGTCGACAAAGTGCACGTGGCCGATGAAGCCGCGCCCGGCCCGCATGCCGTCCGCGATTGACACTTCCTCGATGTTCATATGGAACATGTCCGCCAGCAGTTTCACGTTGCTTGTAGTCAATGATTGCAGGAAGTGCACGCCATCGCCGATCGTCGTGAGCAGGTTTGTCTCGTACCGGTTCAGCGGTTCGTACAACAGCGGGACTCCGTACTGTATCGCATGCTCACCCAGCCGGTTCAGGGCGTCGCACAGCCAGATCAACGCCTGCTCTTTCGACACACCGTCACCCCAGCGGCCCTGCATCGAGCCGATGATGGCGGGTGCCCCGTGCGGTCCCGCGGTGTCGATGATCGAACGGATGAACGCTTCCGCCTGCTCGCGCACGGCAGCATCGGCACTCGTCAGCGTCAGCCGGCGGCGCACCCAGCCAGCCCCGGTGCCCATGGCCGCCAGCGCGATGCTGTGCTGCTTCAGCAGACTGCTCAGCGCGTTGTTGTCGATCGCATCGGGACCGGGCGGGAAGATCTCGACCGCGTCGAAGCCCATCTCGGCCGCACAGCGGATGTTGCCGGACAGGTCGTCCCAGAACACGAACGGGCCGCCCTTCACCTCGGGGACCAGGCTGATCGTCACGCTGCACTTCATGGCAGAGCCTTTCCAGTTGATCATTGTCAAGCCGACCACGATAGATTAAATCTACAGAACCTGCCGACAACATCCTTCACCCCCGATGAGGCCGACCATGATCCGTTTCCCGTACTGGGCGATCTGCCTGACCCTGTTCACTTCCGCGATCGCGCGTGCCGATGTCGGCGACCCGCAGATCCGTACTGACCACCCGTATTACCCCGGTGAACTGGCCTGTTCCACCTTCGAACGGCTGTTCGCCACGCAGGCTGAACTGTACAAGCACGTGGTCGGCGTGAAGCCGACCACCGATGAGCAAAAGGCATTGGCCGCATGGCTGTGGCGCAACACGCATTACTTTCACGCGGAGGACGGTGCCGAAGACCTGTGGGGCCAGGGAATCAACAAAGGGGCCGACCGCAAGAACCGTGAATACTGGGCCGGGCTGTTCTCCAATGGCTTCTCCCTGTGCGGCACCACGCATGCACAATGGGTCGGCGAGATGGAGGCGCTGCTCGGCCGCAACCGTGCCCGCGTCACAGGTGTCGACGGCCATAACTCGTTTGAAGTGTTCCTGAAGGGCGGCACCTACGGCGACGGCAAATGGGCTCTGCTCGATCACGATCTTTCCACGGTGATCTATTCGAAGGACAATGTCCGCCTGATGTCGCTCAAGGAGATCAGCCAGAACTGGAAGCAGTTGACCGACCGCAACTACCTTCCGCTGAAGCAACAGGGCTGGCTGGTCTGCGGGCTCGACCCGCGCGACGGGGCGAGCTACAGCCAGTACCGCTCGGCCGAATACGGGGCCGGGTACAGCGGCCCGCCACCGATGGTCCACCTGCGCCGCGGCGAGACGCTGCGCCGTTACCTGCAACCAGGCCTGGAAGACGGCAACACCTTTGTGTTCTGGGGTTACAACTACAAGCAGGGCGGCATCGCCGGACCGGCCCGTGCCCAGACCTGGGTGAATCAGCCGGAGAAGATGTACCGCTCGACCAAGGGGACCCCGTTCAAGGCCGGCCAGGCACGCTACGGCAATGCCGTGTTCACCTACAAGCCGGACTTCAACACCGCCGACTACCGCGAGGGCCTGATCAGCGAGACTGACAACGAAGTCGTCTTTGAGTATGTGTCTCCCTACACGATCGGCGCGACGCCCGCCAACGACAAGCCGTGGGGCACGTACGATGAAGGCTGCAAGAACGGCCTGATTCTTCGCGGCAAAGCGGCATGCACGGTCGCCGTCTCCGTCGACCGCGGCCGGAATTGGATCAACGCAGGTAATTTCGCTGATGGGTTGGATCTGACGGATTACGTCAAAGGCCGACGACAATACCAGTTGAAACTCTCCACGGGGGCGAAGGCGTTGGCGAACGCAGGGCTGTCGATCACCACCGTCTGCCAGTCGAGCTCAAGCGTCATCCCGCGATTGAAGGATGACGGATCAGTAGTCAACTTTGCCGCGTCGAACCAGTCCGTCGTCTCGGCCGGGCCCAATCTTCCGCAGGCGGAGAGCGCCGTCGTCGACGGCAAGTTCGGCAGCCCGACGGTCACCCTCGAACTGAAGTCGCCTCGCGGTGAGAAGCCGGTCGGCATCCACGCGGCCGCGCATGTCGCTTCAGGTAATCCGCCGCGTGCCGAAGTCAAGTACCAGATCGACATGTCGCAGGACGGCGGCAAGACCTGGCAGCCGATCATCAAGGACTGGACAATCAACCAGCAGGGCGAACAGCCGGCCGACTTCTGGTCGCAGAGCATCCACGCGGGGAGCAAGGCACTGACCGGCGATGGCCCCGTTCAGGTCCGCTTCAGCAACAGCCACAAACGCACCATTCTGCGCGGCGAAGCGCACCTCGTGTACCAGACCAAACCAGTCGACCGGACGAAAGTGACGTTCGCCTGGACCGAAGACGGCGGCGCGAAGCAGGCCTCGCACACGTTTACGTCAGGCGACTCCACGGCATGGAAATTGCCTACAGGTAAGAACGTGCAGACGCGTTGGGTTGAGTTCGAAGCGGTAAACGCACGTTAAAACGTTCAGCGTGCATCCCGGCGGGATGCACGGTACTGTTTCATGGAAAGGCATATGCGCACATTCACTCTCTCCGTCGCCGCGCTGCTGATCATCGCCATGCAAAGCAACGCCGCGGAGCGGCCGAACGTGCTGCTCATCTGCGTCGACGACCTGAAGCCGGCGCTCGGCTGTTACGGCGACCCGATCGCCAAGTCGCCGAACATTGATAAGCTGGCCTCGCGCGGGTTGCTGTTTGAACGGGCCACCTGCAATCAGGCCGTCTGCTCGCCGTCGCGCAACTCGCTGCTCGTCGGCCTGCGACCGCAGACGCTGGGGATCTACGACCTGGCGACGAACTTCCGCAAGTCGGCCCCTGATGCGGTCACGCTGCCGCAGACGTTCAAGTCCAACGGCTACACGACCGAGGCGATGGGGAAGCTTTTCCATGTCGGCCAGGGTAATTACGATGATGCCGCGTCGTGGTCGGTACCGCACTTCACGCCGAAGGTGGCCACGTATCTGCTGAAAGAGAATCAACCGCTCCCTGCCGTGAAGAACCCGAAGGATCCTTCCGACTTCCCGCGCGGCGCGGCCATCGAGAACGCAGACACCGGTGACGGCAAATATGCCGATGGCGTCGTCGCCGATGAGGCGATCCGACGACTGAAAGAGAAGAAGGCCGATCAGCCGTTCTTCATGGCCGTCGGCTTCATCCGCCCGCATCTGCCGTTCGTCGCGCCGAAGAAGTATTGGGATCTCTATCAGCGCGATCAGTTCAAACTCGCGGCCGTGCGGGTGCCGCCGGTCGGGGCCCCGGCGTACGCGCCGCAGTTCGGCGGGGAACTTCGCCGTTACAAGGAGATGCCCGCGAAGGGCGACCTGGCCGACGACACCCAGCGTGCGCTGATCCACGGCTACTACGCCGCGATGAGCTACATGGATGCACAACTGGGCCGGGTGATCGACGCGCTCGATGCGAACGGGCTGGCGAAGAACACCATCATCGTTCTATGGGGCGATCACGGCTGGCATCTGGGCGATCATGGAATGTGGTGCAAGCACACCAACTACGAGCAGGCAACGCGCATCCCCATCATCCTCATCGTGCCGGGCGTCTCGAAGGCCGGCACGAAGACCGCATCACAGATCGAAACGGTCGACATCTACCCGACGCTGTGCGAGTTGGCCGGCCTGACGCCGCCGAAGAATCTCGACGGCAAAAGCTTCGTCAGCGTGTTGAAGGACCCGACGACGGCCACGCGCGATCACGCCATCCACGTCTACCCTCGAGGAGAGCGCATGGGCCGGGCAATTCGCGATGCCCGCTACCGGCTCGTCGAATGGAAGAAGCCCGGGGCGGCTCCGGAATCGGCCGAAATTGAACTTTACGACTACAAGAACGATCCCGAGGAAACGAAGAACCTGGCGAAGGATCTTCCGGATGAAGTGGCCCGGTTGCGGAAGATACTGGCGGCCCACCCGGAAGCGAAACCGCAGATCGTCGCTGTCAAGTCGACTGAGGCTAAACCGAAAGTCGATCGCGCCGAACTGTTCGCCCGCAAGGACACGAACAAGGACGGCAAACTGTCTCGCGAAGAGTTCCTCGCCAACCAACCCGACCCGGACGAAGCACCGAAGCGGTTCGAGAAGTTCGACATCGACAAAGACGGGTTCCTGACCAAAGATGAATTCGTGACCATGGGCGTGAAGTAAAACGAACGAGCCGCGACGCACAACGATAACGGAGATAGATCATGCAACTTGGCGGAGCACCTGAAAGCGGCAACGTGACTGATTCCCGCGGCGCGGGCGGCGTGATGGCCCTGGGTGGCGGCGGCATCGTCCTCGCCATCCTGGGCCTGATCTTCGGCGTCGACCTCGGCGGCGGCGGCGGCAACCAGGGCGGCGGTGGGCCCAAGGACGAAAAGACCTTCGTGTTCACCAAACGTGTCCTTGGCACGACCGAGGCCGTGTGGGGCGATGAGTTCCCGAAGCAGTATGGCCAGAAGTACCGTGCCCCGAAGCTGAAGCTGTTCAGCAGCCAGGTCCGCACCGGTTGCGGCACGGCACCCTCGGCGGTCGGGCCGTTCTACTGCCCCGCCGATCAGACGGTCTACATCGACCCGACGTTCTTCAACGATCTCGAGAAGAAGCTGGGCGGCTCCAAGGCCGAGTTTTCGCAAGCGTACGTCATCGCCCATGAGGTCGGCCATCATGTGCAAAAACTGCTCGGCTATTCCGCCCGCGTCGACGAAGCGCGTGGTTCCTCACGCGAGAACGACATGTCGGTCCGCCTCGAACTGCAGGCTGACTACCTGGCCGGGGTGTGGGCGAACAAGGGGCAGCAGAAGTTCAAGTTCATCGAACCCGGCGATGTGGAGAGCGCCATCACGTCGGCCCGTGCCATCGGCGACGACCGCTTGCAGAAGCGCTCGGGCGGCTTCGTTCACCCGGAGAAGTTCACGCACGGCACGTCCGCCCAGCGTGTGCGCTGGTTTCAGGATGGCCTGAAGACCGGCGATGCCAGTAAGAAGAAGCTCGACTACTTCTTCTCGGTCCCCTCGTCGAAAGATCTGTAATGGCCAAGCTGTCGCAACCGCCCACCCTGTCGCAACGCTGGTCGGCGAAGCTGGATGACCACACGATTGCCCTGGCCTGGTCAACCGATGGTTCGCAACTTGCGGCCGCGTCGGTCAGCGGTCCGATCACGGTGTTTGACGTCGCTACCGGAACCGTCGCGCATACGCTGTCCGGCCATGGCTTCGGCACCACGGCCATCGCCTGGCAACCGGGCGGCAAGCGCCTCGCCAGCGCCGGACAGGATGGCAAGGCACGCCTGTGGGAAGCGGGTCGGGAAGTAGTGGCACTCGACGCCGGGGCCGCATGGGTGGAGCGCCTCGCCTGGCACCCGAAAGGCACGTCGCTGGTGACAGCCGCGGGCCGGAAGCTCAAGCTGTGGAGCGGTGACGGCGAACTTCAACGCAGCTATCCCGATCAGTCCGCAACGATTGCCGCGGTGCAGTGGTCGAGCAAAGGCCGGGAGTTCGTGTCGGCCGGCTACGGCGGCGTGACCTTCTGGCGGCCGGATGCCGAAGCGTCGGTCAATCAGTTCGAGTGGAAAGGGTCAATCGTCGCGCTGGCGTGGAGCCCGGACCTGAAGTACATCGCCGGCGGCGCGCAAGACAGTTCGGTTCACTTCTGGACGACGAAGACCGGTAAAGATCTCGAGATGACCGGCTACCCGCAGAAGGTCGCGCAACTGGCGTGGGATGCGTCGAGCAGCTACCTGGCCACGGGGGGCAGCGACGTCATCACGACCTGGAACTGCACCGGCAAGGGCCCCGCCGGAAGCGCGCCGTTGACGCTCGGCGATCACGCGGGGGCGATCAGTTCGCTGGCGTTCCAGAACCGCGGTCCGCTGCTGGCATCGGGGTGCGACGGGGGCATTTTGAACCTGACACTGCCTGGCGGTTCACGGAAAACACTCGGAAAGGCCGACCTCAGCGAGGGAATTTCCGTTTTGAGCTGGGCACCCGCCGATGGCCGGCTGGCGGTGGGCGGAGCCGAGGGATCGGTAAGCGTCTGGACCGTGTAAGAACTTGTCCCCACGTGTCCGACCGGCGTCGCCGCAAGCGACCCACATCAAGATATGAAGTCATAAGTCGTTGCCCGTGCAGCGGTTCGGATTATAGCACGTGTAGGCGAACTTTGATTGAAGATGGGCTATTTTTGACGCAAGTCCTTGACGCGTACAATATCGACAGTTAGGGTGGATGGCGAGGCTGTGCCGATTGTCCGGGCAATGATGCCGGCGCACGCGATGAAGGATCGGTGTGGGACGGGCAGGATGGCTACACAATCGCCAAGCCGCATGCTTATGATGCGTGTGGGATCGGTCGCAACAGTGACTGGTATGGGCTGAAAGTACCTGTTGTGGAACATTGCGAGTACGGCACCTTCAGTCCCGGAGAAGGATACACAGCGATGCTTGTCCTGTCCAGAAAAAAAAACGAGAGCATCGTGATCAACAGTGACATCACGATCACGGTAGTCGAGATCCGCGGCGACAAGGTTCGCTTGGGGATCGTCGCGCCGAAAGACGTTGCGGTTCATCGCCAGGAAGTCTGGGAAGCGATTCACGGTCAGCCGGCTCCGACGCCTGCCGTCATTGTCACCCCTGATGCTTCCATCCGCGTCTGAACCCGCCTCGACGCCTCTCACCTCACGTCGGGGCGATCGCCTTCCTGCCGGCAGCATTTCCGGGCGGGCTTCATTTCCGTTGCCTCCAGTTCTCCATTCATCCATAAACTGACCGCATGAACGGGTCACTTGAACGCGTTGCCCATTTCGACTGCTTCAGCGGCATCAGTGGCGACATGACGCTCGCCGCCCTGATCGACGCCGGCGTCCCCGCCGATGCCATCCGCGCCGGGCTCGATTCGCTGAAGCTGCCAATCACGATGAACGTCGAACGCGTCAAGCGCAACGGCTTCACCGCGACGCGCGTCGAGATCATCGCGCCGGAAGAGGAAACGCATCGCTACCTGCCGGATGTCGAAGAGATCATCGCCAGTGGCGACCTCACGACGCCGCAACGCGAACGCGCATCGGCGATCTTTCGAAGGCTGGCCCAGGCGGAAGCCACCGTTCACGGGCACCCGATCGAGAAAGTTCACTTTCACGAAGTCGGTGCGCTCGACAGCATCGCGGACATCATCGGCTCGGCCATCGGCCTCGACCTGCTCGGGGCCACGCGCTTCACATCGCGCTCTGTACCGCCCGGCTCAGGCACGGTCAAGTGCGCGCATGGCATCATGCCGATCCCGGCCCCGGCCACGGCCGAACTGCTCAAGGGCGTGCCGCTGGCAACTGCCGCCGTGAAGGCCGAACTGGTGACGCCGACCGGTGCCGCGATTCTGACCAGCGTTGTCAGCGAGTGGACCGATCAACCGGCCATGACGATCGAAGCCATCGGCATCGGGGCCGGCACGCGGGACTTCTGGGAACAGCCGAATGTGCTGCGGCTGCTGGTCGGCACCGCGGGAAAAGTGCCGACCGACACCGTGACCGTTCTCGAAACCAACATCGACGATGCCGCGCCGGAGATCGTCGGCTACTGCATCGAGCAACTGTTCGCGGCCGGGGCACTCGATGTGTTCACTCTGCCGATCCAGATGAAGAAACAGCGGCCCGGGATGCTGCTGACCGTGATCGCCAGGCCCGCGGATGTTGACGTGTTTGAGTCGATCATCTTCAGCGAGACGGGCACCTTCGGCATCCGGCGGAGCAGTTGCCAGCGCAGCATCCTGCAGCGTGAAGTGGTCGAACTCGCCACGCCGTGGGGAACGGTGAAAGCCAAGCGAGGCTGGCGGCAGGGGGTTGCAATCCTGTCGCCGGAGTACGAAGATTGCGCAAGGGTAGCACGCGAACGACAGGTTCCGTTGGCCGAGGTGTACCGGGCCGTGCGGGTGGCAGCGTCATGATTCGTCAGGAGGGCGCGATGGGTCCCACGTTTTCCGCGATCGATTTCGAGACGGCCGACTACGGGCGCGACAGCGCCTGCTCGGTCGCCATCATCCGCGTTGTCGACGGGCAGATTACCGATCGCTGGTATCGGCTCATTCAACCGCCCCGGAAGCTGTTCCACTTCACCTACCTGCACGGCATCAGTTGGAACGATGTGAAAAACTCCCCGACATTCGCGCAACTCTGGCCCGCGTTCGAGGAACAGCTCATCGGCGTGCCGTACATGGTCGCGCACAACGCGGGGTTCGACAAAGCAGTGCTGAACGCCTGCTGCACCGGCGCCGGGATCAAGCCGCCCGTTGTTCCGTTCAAGTGTACCGTGCAGATGGCTCGCGAAGCCTGGGGCCTGTACCCGACCAAGCTGTCGAACGTCTGCACCCATTTGAAGATCCCGCTTATCCACCATCAGGCCGACTCGGATGCCGAGGCCTGCGCATGCATCGCCCTGGCGGCCATGGGAGTCGACTTTCGTGCGGCGACAGGGGGATTGCTGACGGTTAACGCGCAATAGACTTCAGGTTTCGTATTCCCTCTCCCCCGCTTCGGAGGAGAGGGTCAGGGTGCGGGGGTTGGCGCTTGCATACTGGGCCAGCCCCCTTACCCCGGCGTTCTCCCCCGAAGCAGGGGAGAGGGAGAAAAGTTGGTTCCGCCAGTTCAGGATCGATTGAAATGCCCACTATTATCACTTGTCCGAACCCAAAATGCGCAACGCGACTGATACGTGAACTACGTGCGCGCCAGCGAGCAGGAGAAGAACGCGACGGAGAAAGCGGAACTGGCGACACGCGAAGCCGCCCGGGCCGACCGCGAAACCGGGGAAACGAAGAAGCAACTGAAGGAATCCCGGCGACTGCCGGATCTGTCGCGGTTGCGTGAAGCCCACACGGCGTTCGACCGCAATCAGATTGACCTGGCCCAGAACATACTCGACCAGATCGATAGCGGCAACCGATGCATCGTCTGGCGATTCCTCAAGCGGAAGTTCGAAGGCGGGCTCTACTCGATCCCCACCGCGCCCGTCATTTGCATCGCGTGGCATCCGGATGGCAGCCGGTTCCTGGCGGGCGGGCACGATGGCACCCTGATCATCTGGCAGACACGCACCGGCCGGGAACTGGCACGGTTCAAGCCGCACAAGGAGAGTGTTCAGTCGGCCGAGTAGTCACCGGACGGATCGCGCATCGCCACGGGGTCAACCGATCGCAAGGTACGAATCACAAATGCCGGTACGCTGCAACCGCTGATGGTTCTTTCCGAATTCGATGGTGAAATCGCAAGGGTCGCATGGAGCCCCGATGTGGGTAAACTTGCCTGCGTCGTGTACAAGGGCGGCGTGCATGTCTTCGATACGTCGAACGGCAAACGGGAACATCTCCTGGAACTCGTCGGGACGCTTAACGGTTTGCTGTGGAACAATGATGGATCGAAGATCGTCACTGTTGAGTTCGAGGCGAATCTCGAGCAGAAACTCGACGGAGAGTTCAGCGCGGTAAAGATCTGGGACACGCGCAGCGGCAAACAACTGGCGGATCACAAAGTCCCGGGCTATGTGATGAGTGCAACCCGTGGACCGAATGAGCAGCAAGTGATTCTGTCGGGCATGCTGACACCGCGATTGCTTGACCTTGAAACCGGGGTATCGATCCGCGAGTTTCCCTACCTGGGAAGTGTGCTGGCCGCCAGCAGCACGGACGGAGCTCGCCTGTTGACGTATGCGGCCATCGGCACAGTGCGAGGAAGGACGACACCAGTGCAGATCGTGGATGCCAACGATGGCAAACAACAGCTCGCCTTCATTGCCGGAACCGACATCGTGGACGCTCGCTGGAGTCCGGACGGTCAGTTCGTGTTGAGCGCCACGCTTGCAACTCTGCGGATTCATGATTCTCGTTCGAGTCTTTCATGCCTGATCGATGCGGACAATACCGACGATTCCCCGGATACCTACCGCCGCCGAAGCCCCTCCGGAACGATGGTCCTTTTCAAACAGGACGGCGACAGCCCCACTATCCGCGATGCGCGAACGCGGCAAGCGATCTGTGTCCTCAAGGATCATGTGCCGAACGAATCGGGACTATTCAACTGGAGCGACAACGGAGCGCTGATCTACACACCGGACTTCAATCGTGAAGGAAGAGTCTGGAACGCTCGAACCGGTGAAGTTCTGCATCGATTGCAGGGAACAGCGAATACCAACTCGCATGCGAAGATGAGTCCCGATGGCAGTCACCTGATCATCAGTCGAGTCAGCAGCAACATGGCGGACCCGCCTGACAAGTTGGTCGCCGGCAATATCCTGATGGCTCTCGACGGCAAACTCCAGGTTCGACCACTGGTCGGCCACTCCTCGGCAATCACCGAAGCGGTATGGAGCCCGGATGGCAAACAGGTCGCCACGACGGCTTTCGACCGGCAAGTGGTGATTCGCGATGCCTTGAGCGGGGCACCGCTCATCACTGTCGAGCATACGGGAAATTCCTTCGGTACACCACAGGCCGCCCGGACGCCCGACAGCCGTCAATTGGTCACTTCATTGGGCAACCAGATTTAATTTTGGGAAGCGAAGTCAGGCACGCGGCTTCACTCAATCGAAATTGCCGAGCCAGTGATGCAGATAATCATCAGTGCGGATGGCGAACGGGTGCTTACCGTACTTGAAGACAATAGCCAGGGCATCAACCAAGGCCGGGGATTCGCTGCGTGGGACGTGCGCTCGGGACAACAACTTGCTCGAAATCGACTTCGGCAGTATCGGCAACTTGAAGCTGTTCGACAACGACGAACGCCTTCAAGGAGATCGGGAGAGTACGCGGCTGACCTGGAACATGCGACCCACCGCTTGCCATCAGCCCCTGCCGGGGCACGATGGCGATATCGGGCACGCATGCTGGAACAACGCGGGAACCCGTGTTGCCTCGTGCTGCTCTGATGGGATCGTCCGTATCTGGAACGCGGAAGACGGAAGATTACTCCGCGAACCGATGCAGCCGCTATCCAGAGGGGACTCGAACAGCGCGCCTACAGATTGCCGGCGATGGACGCATGCGATTGGCACGGCATGATCATCCACACGGTCGCGGAAGTCGCTGCCCGGGCAAATAGACGTTCTTTGCTGGAAGTGGGTCCGATCCCGCGCGAAGCGCCTTGATGACCCGGCGATTCGCGTTGATCGTTCATCCCAGCGCCGAGCGGAACTCCTGCACATTGCGGAATCGCTCGTCCGGCTTGCGGCGCAGCGCACGGTGGATCGCGTCGGCGATCGCCCGAGGCACGTCGGGCAGAACCGTCAGCAGCGGCGTCGGCTCTTCGAGCAGCACCTTGCGGAACAGTTCATCTGCCGAGCCGCAGCGGAACGGCCCCCTGCCCGTCAACAGGTAGTACAGCGTCGCCGCGACCGAATACTGGTCGGCGGCCGGCCGTACGGTCCGGAAGTCGGTGATCTGCTCGGGCGGCATGAACAGCGGCGTGCCTCCGCTCGAGTTCGCCATCGTCAGCCCGCTCATTTCCGATGACTGATAGGCACGCGCCAGCCCGAAGTCGGCCACTTTCACCATCGGCGAATCAGCCGACTCGACGATCAGCAGATTGGCCGGCTTGATGTCGCGATGGACAAAGCCCCGCTCGTGCGCGTGTCCCAGGGCATCAAGCACCTGCCGCATCAGCGGCACCGCTTTGCCGGCCCCCATTGGCCCGTCGCGATCAATCAGCTTGTCCGCGTCGATTCCCGAGACGAACTCCATCGCGATGTAGAGCAGCCCGTCAACGGTCCCTGATTCCAGAAACCCGACGATATTCGAGTGTTTCAGACTCTTCAGCACATCCGCCTCGCGCAGGAAACGGCTGATGGTCGTTCCCGTTGGCCGAACCGCGGGATGGATGATCTTGACGGCCGCGAGTGTCCGATCGCTTTGCCGAGTTCCCCGGTAGACGACACCCATGGCCCCCTTGCCGATTTCCTCTCCGATTGTGTACCCGGGAATCGCCGGTACTGTCGATGGAGCAGCAAGCACCGGCCCGGTTGCCGTCGTGGAGGGGGAATGCGCATCAAACAGCGTTCCCGCCGCCGCGGCGGAGGGACTGGCGGCCGGTAGATCAAGCGTCTGGACGACATCCGATCGCGTGCCGATGCCAATGCGCAGGACAGTCTTGCCACCGTGGATGCGGGTACCGTCCGACAGGTCGGCCCGGGTTACGACCTTGCCGTTCACCATGGTTCCATTGCGCGATCCCATATCAGTCAGCCGGCACAACGGCGGGTTGACTTCGAGCATGAAATGCAGGCGCGAAAAGTAGGGGTCATCGGGCAACTGCAGATGGGCCTCGGGCGCCCGGCCGACCAGAAACGTGTCGTGCGTCTCGAACCGGAAAACTCGACCCAGATGCGGGCCTTCAACAACAGTCAGGGTGATCGCCATCGCCGCAGTTTACCTTGGGTGACTGATGTTTGCAAATGTCGTCACGAGCGTTCCAGGCGCATCAGTGTTCTGTACTTGCCTGTCGCGCAGAATCAGTACTCGTCCGTGACGCCGCCCCCTCCACGCCGCGGAGCGCTGAGATCGCAGCACCGATCAGGCCGAACATGGCTGCGAGCCGGAATGCGAACTGCTGTGCCGACAGGTAGGCCTCGCGCTGCGGTCCGCCGAACGCCGTGCCGCCCGGTCCCGCGATGGCCCCCTCCCACCCGCCATGCCCGAGCCCCTGGGCGAGGAGCGTCGCCGCCAGCGCGGCACCGACGGCCTGACCGAAGTTTCGTGCCATCGACAGGAAGCCGTTGGCAACGCTGAGATGTTCCTTCGCCACGTTGTTCAGGGTGGCACTGTTGTCGGGCGGATGGAACAGCCCGCCCCCGATACCCAGCAGCATTAGTGGCCACACGAACTCAATGTACGACGCCTCGGCCCCCGGAAGCGACAGGCCGAACACGGCACCGCTGACGCAGAGCATGCCCGCGGTACTCAGGGTTCGGGCACCGTACCGTCCGCTCAAGCGGCCGACCGTCAGACTCGATACGGTCAGCACGATGGAGAGGGGCACCATCAGCACCCCGGCCATCACCGGCGACAACCCCATCACGATCTGCGCATACAGGGGGAGCAGAAAGTAACACGACACCGCCGCCACGAAGTAGAAGGCGGCCGCGAGCGAACCGCACGTGAACCCCCGCGACCGGAACAAACTCAGGTCGAGCAGCGGCAGAGACGCACGCCGTTCCATCAGCACGAACAGTACCAGAAGCACCGTCCCGCCCATCAGCAGCGCCAGACTGGTCGGGTTCAACAGATTGCCGGTGAACGTCTCGACAAACAGAAAGGGAACGCCAACGGCCCCCAGCGAAAGAAGGGTGCCCAACCAGTCCAACGACCCTCGGCCCGGGGATCGCGGGCCGGACTTCAGGATGATCTGACTCAGGATCAGGCCGAGCACACTGACCGTCAGGATGACGAGAAACAGTGACCGCCAGCCGAACTCGCCGATCAGCAGTCCGCCGACGACCAGCCCGGTGACCAGCGCCATGGCCAGGACCGAGGCATTCAAGGCCATCGCCTTGCGCCGTTCCGCCT
>Ga0105047_10011480_pt1 | contig 14356 bp, 7 predicted proteins | sample MAT04_FD_78384 | JGI IMG/M metagenome (GOLD analysis project Ga0105047, IMG submission 78384) | Freshwater microbial communities from Lake Fryxell liftoff mats and glacier meltwater in Antarctica - MAT-04 (megahit assembly) | ecosystem: Environmental > Aquatic > Freshwater > Ice > Liftoff... | reverse complement strand
AGTCCGCTCAAACAGATTGATCGGACGAATGTGAAGAAGTTGAAGCTGGAGTGGGCGTTCTCTATTCCGCTGTGGGCGCAGTTCCTGCCGGATACGCCTTATTTTCGCGAGAATATGCGCTACTTCGGGCTTGAGACGGTGCCGCTGGTGGTGGATGGAATCATGTATGCGACCGGGCCGAATCAGGTTTTTGCGTTGAATGCCGCGACCGGGCAGCAGATCTGGCAATACTCGCGGCCGAGGACGCCGGGGTTGGTGTCGGACCCTTCGCTTGGGACCAATCGCGGGGTGGCTATCTTGGGTGAAAACCTGTTCTTTGTTACCGACAATGCGCATCTGATTGCGATTCATCGTGTGACGGGGAAGTTGGTTTGGGAGACGGTGATGTGGGATGAGGCGCAGAAGTATGGAGGGACGATTGCGCCACTGATTGTGAAGGATATGGTGGTGGCGGGTGTGGCTGGCGGGGATTGGGGGATTCGCGGATTTGTCGCGGCTTACAAGGCTGGGACGGGGGAGCGGGTGTGGCGTCAATGGACGGTGCCTGCGGCGGGCGAGCCTGGGATCGAAACGTGGAAGGGAAATGGCTTCAAGCTGGGCGGGGGCTCGACGTGGCTGACGGGGTCTTATGATGCTTCGACCGATACTTTGTTTTGGGCGACGGGGAATCCATGGCCGAACTCCGACGATCGTGAACGTGGCGGGGACAACCTGTTTACGGATAGTGTGTTGGCTCTGGATCCTGCCAGCGGGAAGATGAAATGGTATTACCAGTTTACTCCGCATGATACGCATGACTGGGATGCGACCGAGCCAAATGTGCTGATCGACGCCGAGTATCAGGGGCAGATGCGGAAGTTGATGTTGCATGCGGATCGCAATGGGTTCTTCTACGTGTTTGACCGGACGAACGGGAAGCTGTTGCTGGCGAAGTCGTTTATGCAGCGGCTGACGTGGGCGAGCGGGATTGGGAGTGATGGCCGGCCGGTGATGGTGAAGCCGGGTGAGTTGAGTTGCCCGGATCATGCGACTAACTGGAATGGAACATCTTATAGCCCGGTGACGCGGCTTTATTATGTGATTGCGATCGAGAAGTGTGTGGTGAATTTGTTGCCGGGGAGTTGGAAGACCGCGCGCCCCGCAGAGGACCCGGGGAAGAAGTATTTGCGGGCGCTGGATATCGAGACGGGGAAGACGGTGTGGGATGTGCCGCTGGTGGGGCCGGTGGACGGCAAGCGGGTGGCCGGGATCCTGGGGACTGCTGGAGGGTTGCTGTTTTATGGTGACCCGAGCGGATACTTTATTGCGGCCGATGAGCGGGACGGGAAGACGCTTTGGAAGATGGGGCTGAATGCGACGATCAAGACTTCGCCGATGACTTATAGCGTGGGTGGGAAGCAGTATGTGACGCTGGCTGTGGGGTCGAATGTGATGACGTTTTCGCTGCCGGATTAGGGCTGGAGCCATTTCCGGCAAGCGAGGTGGAGTGCGTCGAGGGTGGGCTTGATTGTTGGGAGCGGGAAGGATTCTGGAGCGATCAGGAAGATCTCATCCATGCCTTCGGCGAGGAAGAGGAAGGCAGTCTTGTCGCGGTATTCCGCGTACTTTAGAGCTTCCTGCCAAATGTACTGGTAGAAGACTTCGAGGTCGACGTAAGAGCCGAGCATATCGGCTTGAGTGGGGATTGCGGTGGATTGCTCTTGATCGTCAAAGATCAGGAGGCTGCTGAAGGGTTTGACTTTGTTGCGGATGCCGAAGCTGGCGACCAGGCAAGACGGGCGAGCACGGCGTAAGGCCTGGACAGTGGCCCATTCGACAAAGGTGTTGTTGAAGAGGAGCGTACCGTTGCCAGCGAGCAGAGTGGAACGGATGAATTCTCCCATGACCTGATCGGCGGAGTACTCACTGACTTGTGGCTGGAGAGTCTTGAGCTTTGCACCAAGCTCCCTCGGGCCGCGGATATTGCCTTGCTCGTTGATTTTACGGATTTCAGCCATGAGTCGCTGGCGATAGGGGAGCAGTTTTTCATAACTCACGCTGGTTCCGCCGGAGTTTAAGCTGTGTAAGCTCTCGCCGGTTTCGATGGTCCAGGAGGAATGCCGACCACGCGCTGAAGAGCAGACATTTGAAAGGCTGTTGGCTGGGTTGGATTGAGCTTCACCAGTGAGGAAGAGCGACAGGTATTGCGAGAGGTCGTCTGGCGGGGTGAGGGCTATTCGGCGGCCTTTCAGGCGGGTCCACATGCGGTCTGGCCCGACAGGAAGCTCAGGCGGAGAGAGGACGATGACCAATCTGGTTCGGCTTTCGATGGCTGCATCGAGGGCCGGAGCGATGTATTCAAATATGGCTGAAACCTGACGGCGCCACTCGGGGTAGAGCGCGTTGCGATTGAGGAAATCGACATGCTCAAGAGAGAAGCCACCACGGGGCCAAGTGCGCGAGTTGACGCCCATGCGCGGCTCGAGTTGGGCCAGGGGAGTGAATAATTCTGGCCGAGCATTATCGAGAAAGGCTGAGAGGCGGGCGAAGTAATCCTGCTCAGCCGGAAAGAGCGTGTCCCAGGCGCGAATCTGTTCGACAAAGTAAGCGGCAAAGGTAACCGGGACATGATCGAAATCGAAGCGGGGCGGGGTAGGCATAACGGAATGAAAGCGCGAGATCCGCTATGCCCTATTGGATCACGGATTAAAAGTACATCTTGAGAGCCAACTGGATCTGCCGGGCATCGTTGGGCGAGTTGCGTGTTGAGGTAACGCGACCAAAGTTCCTGGTGTCGATGAAGTTGGTGAAAGCGGGATTGGCGAAGGCCGGGGTGTTGGTGAGATTGAAGGTCTCGGCCCTGAACTGCATTCTGTAGCGTTCGCCGAGGCGGAAGTCTTTGAACATCGAGAAATCCATTTTGGCGTAGCCGGGGCCGGTAACCTGGGTGCGTTGGCCGCCCAAAGGTGAATAGTCGGACTGGCCGTTTTGAGTGGCCACGGGAGGATTGCGGAAGGCCGCTGCGTTGTACCAGGAGTCTGCCGAGCCGATGTACTTATCCTGGCCAGTAACCTGGAAGGCGAAGCAACCTGCACCGGCGGTGGTCGGGATGGGGCAACCGATGCTTTGGGGCTGGCCAGAATACATGGAGGCGATCCAGTTTACGCTCCAGCCACCGAAGAACGCCTGGTTGATTCCGCGTGCTGCGGACATCAGTTTCCGGCCCTTGCCGAAGGGGAGCTCGTAGCTGCCGTTAAAGGTGTAGGCGTGGTTGATATGGAAGGATGCCAAACCCATATCGGCGCTGGTTCCCATGCCAGGAATCATGGGGCCGCGGAAGCCGCCGACATTACCGCCGCTGAGAAGGTCTCCGGCGTTACTTAAGGTCTTGGCCCAGGTGTAGGTCATCAAAAAGTTGAGGCCGTTGTCGAAGCGGCGGGAGAGCTTGTTCTGCATGGAGTGGTAGTGGCTGTTACCGTTGGTGGCGTTATAGGAAGAGCCGCGGGCAAAGTCTGGCCAGGGAATGAAGAGTTGGGGATTGGCACTGGGGGTCAGAATCTGCATGACATTATTTGAGCCCATGGGGGTTTCCAGGTGGCGTGCGAGGGAGGCAACATAGCCAACTTCGATGCTTGTATTCTTCATGGCTTCATATTGTAGGGTGAAGTTGTAGCCTTGCGTGTAAGCTGTCTTGTAATTGAATTCGATACCGCGCAGGTTGAGGAAGCGGCCGTTGACTAACTTAGGATCCATGGGGGCGCTCGTAAGCCCCCGTTCGAGGGTGGCGATATTGCCGTCTGGGAACTTGACGGGTGTCCAGGCGTCGGCCGGCTGGAAGTTGAAATCGAACTGGAAGGGATAGTTGTAGCCGAGGTTTGGACCTCCACCCCGGTTTTCAAATGCACCGTAATAGAGGCCGTATCCGCCCCTCACTACCAGTTTGCTTGTTGCCATGTATGCAAAGCCGAAGCGAGGCGCGAAGTTGTATTTTTGCGAAAGTCCCAGCCCGGAACCGAATTCGTCGGTGTATCGGAGGTTGATTCCGTTTGAAGCAAGCAGCGACTGGAAGGTATTGGAAAGGCCGGGCTTGTCTTTGCGGCTGGCCGGGATGAGGAGCTGCGGGTCGGTAAGGGAGGGGATGAAGTTGGCCTGTGCGCCATATTTCTCGCCTACCTGGCTGAAGAGGTCCCAGCGGAGGCCCAAGTTCAAAGTCAATTTGCGACTGACCTTCCAGTCATCCTGGAAGTAGAGACCTGAGTAGTACTTGCGATTTGCCACTCCACCGAAATTGGATGCCGCGACGGAACTGGCACCAATTCCACCGGTGCCAGCAGCGTCGGTGGGATTGAGGAGGAACTGTACACGACCGGTGGAGGTATCGTTCAGATTTGGGATCGAAGTATAAATGCCGTTGTAATTGAAACGGCCTCGGGAGGTGGGCGGTGCCTTCCAGGGGAAGTCGATTAATTGGCCTTCCCAGCCGCCTTTCATAGTATGGCTCTTGTAGACTTTCGTCAGGTTGTTGGTGAGTTGGACAGTATTAGAGAAACGTTCAGAGATGATCCAGTCTGAAGGGCCGAGGTTGGACAGGCCGCCTACGCTTAATCCAGGCAGGCCACCGTTGCCTGCGGCCTGAAGGATTCCCTGAATGCCGAACTTGCCAGGTATGTTGGAGGTGTCATTGGCGAAGGGTTGGGCGCGGACGGAATGCTCGCGGTTGAAACCGGCCCGGACTTCATTGATCAGCGTGGGAGCAAAAGTGTGGGTGTAGCTGACGGCGCCACCCTGTGTGCGGAGAGTTTCGTCTCCATTGTTGAAGCCGCCGCCGTCGGCAAAACCTTCAAAAGGACCTGGTTTAAAGCGTTTGACGTCGGCAAAGCTGTAGCGACCGAAGATTTGATCGCGCTCGCTGAAGTTGTGGTCGATGCGGCCGTCAACAGAGTTTGCATCGTCGATATTGCCACGGGTGACGTTGAAGTTGTTGAAGATGCCAGTGCCGGTGGGACTCGGGAAGAGGTCGAGCAATTTGATGGCATTCGGGTTAAGGCGGCTGGCCGGAACCGAGTTATTCACGAAGGGATCTCGAATAAAGGCAGTGCCACCAGGGACCAGGCGGGTGGTGGAGGGATCAAAGACAGTTCCGGAGGGAAAGGCCCGGCCTGAGGCATCAGTGCGGCTACCGCTCTGAAACGGGATCAAGTCAGAGAAGTTGGTATGGCCACTCGATCGCTGGAGTAAGGTCGGGACGCTGGCAGTGATGGGGATGGCCTGGCGGATGCGCGTGCCTTCGTAGTCGGCAAAGAAGAACGTTTTATTTCGCTTGATTGGGCCACCGATGGCACCGCCGAACTGATTCTGGCGAAAGGCACCCTTCTTGACACCGCGCTGATTGAGGAAGTAATCGGTTGCGTCCAATTTGTCGTTGCGGAGGAACTCCCAGAGGCTGCCACGGATGGCGTTCGTGCCGGACTTGAGCGTCGCGTTCAATACTGCGCCGCCGGCGCGACCGAATTCCGCACTAAAAGCATTGGTCTGGATTTTGAATTCGCTGATGGCGTCTACTGGAGGACGCAACACAAAGGCTGCGCCACTGAGGAAGTCTACATTGTTTGAGTTGTTGTCGATGCCGTCGAGAAGGAAGTTATTTTGAGCGGGTCTGGTGCCGTTGGCTGTAAACCAACCGGTTGCATTCAGTCCGCGGCCTTCCGGCTGAGGGTGTGTGACGCCCGCAGTGAGTCGCGCTAGAAAGTTGTAATTACGCCCGCTTAGAGGGAGGTCGTTGATCATCTTGGCGCTGATGGTTTCGCCAACTGAGGCACTTTGGGTTTGTAGCACTGGCAGGGCATCGGATACATCAATCGTTGTTGTCAATTCGCCGGGGCGCATGTCGAAGTCGATGACGCTTTGCTGCTGAATGCTGACCTGGATGCCTTGGCGGCGGCTTTTCTGAAAGCCTGCGAACTCAACTTCTACTGTGTAGGTTCCGATGCGGACGGGGGCAAAGAGGTAGCGTCCATCTGACGAGGCCTGGGCGGTTTGAGTGAGGCCCGTACCCTCATTACGTAAGACGATACGCGCACCGGCGATGGCGCCGCCGCTTGAGTCCTTGATGAGTCCCATTACGGATCCCGCATCCACTTGGGCAAGCAGGGGTAAAGACAGTATTCCGACAACGATTGCTGAGAAGAATAGTTTTCTCAGGCTCTTGGTAGACAGCATAATTTTTTCTCCATGGAACGAAACAACGGTGCATAGAACCTATCATTATGGATAATGGATCGTCAAGGGGGGAGCCACGCAGTGTCGCGGATTTCACGGCCAATGGTGCTTGGATTACGCCAGGGTGACGGCACACTTTGGGGATCATCTTTCACGATGCTGTCTAAGCCTGGTATTTCGCATTCGGCCGCGTAGTGCCATGATTGGGCGATGGACTCGGAATTGGATTTCACCCTACTCGACGAAGATGATGAGACGCCGATTCCTCCGCCGCCCTTGAATGCGGAGGAAATGGTGGCTTTGTTTATTGCAAAGGCGAAGCCGCGCCTGGTGGATTTGTTGAAGCTGAAGGTGGAGCATTTCTACGATGAGCGGCCCGGACTAGATGGCAGCACGACGAAGACCGACAAGGGGGAGGTGAAGCTGAAGTTGCTGCGAACTTCGCAACCTTATGGCGGCATGGACCGTTTTGCAACCGAAGAAAAGGTAATGGGATTTGTCGTGAACCCCGGGCTTTTGCCGATTGTGAAGTCGATGGTATTCGCGGCGCAAGGGAGAAAGCTGTTGGTGACGCGGCGGATCGAATCCGTAGGGCCTGAGCGGGGAACTGTTGGGTACATCGATGGCTACGGGATTAAGGTGATACTGACTTACGATGCAGCGACGAATGAGTCGACTGTAGCTTGGCAGTGGCTTTTTGGCGTGCTGTAACTCAGCTATTCGGGCTTGTGCCGATCAAGCTCGCGAGCGCGTCGCCGGACTTGAGGCGAGAGGCTCAGGTTGAAGCTTGAACCGTAGCCGGTGGTCTGGTGGTAAACATAGCTTTGCCACGGATCAAGACCCTCGATGCGCGGGTCGCCGGTTTGTCGAAGATAAGAGTCGATGCGGGCGCGCAGTTGCTGCTTTGCTGTCTTGTGAGCCGGGCTTGCAGCCAGGTTTTGCATCTGCCAGGGGTCTGCCTTCAAGTCATACAGCTCTTCGGCTGGCCGACGGTTGAAGGCGAGTTCGTAGTGCTTTGGGAAAGCCTTGCGGTTGGCCGGATCGGTCATGAACGTGGCCGTGGGGCAGGCGTCGACATCACCGTGAGGAGTGCGGTTGGATGAGATGAAGCTGCCGCCGGTAGGCCAACGCTCTGGCTTGAAATTGCGGATGTAGAGATGCTGACTGGTGCGGATGGCGCGCATAGGATAGGTGGTGCCATTGGGGCGGCACATCGTGTGACGCTCAAAGCCAGTGAAGCTGCAGTCGCGCGAGGGGTCTTCGTCTTTGAAGAGTGGAATGAGGCTGCGACCGGTGATCGAATCTGGCGGCTTGATACCAGCTGCTTCGAGGAAGGTAGGGGCAAAGTCGGTGTGATGGACGAAGGATTGGACGGATTTGTTCGACGGAATCCTGGAGCCCCAGCGAATCGAGAGGGGCATGTGGACACCCCAGTCGTAAAGATTCACTTTGGCCCTGGGGAAGGGCATGCCGTTGTCGCTGGTAACCACGACAAGCGTATTGTCGAGCTCGCCAATACGCTCCAGTGAGCTGAGCATGCGGCCCAGATGAGAATCGAACCATTCGACTTCAGCACAGTAATCCAGCAGGTCGTTACGGACAGTTTCCACGTCTGGCCAGAAGGGCGGGACATCGACGTCTTCGAGGCGCTTGCCCAGCTTGCGGCCATAGCCGGCGCTATAGACGCGGTGAGGCTCGGTGCCGCCGTACCAGAAAAAGAAGGGCTGTCCGGCTTTGCGGGCAGCCAGAAAGTCGTCGAAGTTGGCTGCATAGTCGCGCGTATCGAGGCCTGTCGATGGTGGCTCCAGAACTCGACTATTGTAGTTAGGCCCCGCTGGCGGACGAGTCTGCCCTGCGGCAGACCAGTTGCCGGGTGCCCACACTTTGGCCGTGTTGCCGACGTGATATCCGGCGTCCTCAAGCATGTGTGTGAAGACCGGGTACTGAGGGCGAAGAGTGCCATAGAGAACACCGCCCTCCTGCACTTGCCAGATCTGGCGGCCAGTAAGGATCGCGCTGCGGGACGGCGTGCAACTCGGAGACGCACAGAAGGAATTTTCGAAGCGGACGCCCTCGCGTTCGACACGTTCGACAGCGGGCAGCTTCAGCGCATTGTTACGTGTCGAGAATGCCCCCGGCCAGGACCGATCATCGGCGATTGCGAAAAGGATATTCGGGCGTGACGATTGAGCGTGCAGGCCGGTGGTGGCTGCGATCTGCCCCAGGAATTGGCGACGTGTTGTCATCAAAAATTCAGCTTGAGAGCTAATTGCATGATGCGGGCCGGGGCAGTGTTGGAAATCTGGCCAACGGTCGGGTTGCCGATCGAAGCGTTTGGCGTTATGAAGTTCGCCCGGTTGGTGGTGTTGAACATTTCCCAGCGGAAGCTCGCCTTCCACCGCTCAGTGAACTGGAAGTTTCGATGAACGCCGAGGTCGAGGTTGAAATTACCCGGGCCAACGAGGATGCCGTTGGCGGAATTGCCATACGTGAATTGGGCTGGCGTCGCAAAGGCAGCGAGATCAAACCAACGGTCGATGCTGCGACTTGAATCGGAGAGGTTGCCGTCGGCGAGACGATTGGGGCGTGCGCCACCTCCGCCAGCGGAATTGGAAACGGCAGCCGCGAGGGTGGGAGTGAAGTGTTCTCCCGTCGACATCGACCAGATGCCAGAGACGTTCCAGGGGCCGACCAGATGAGACAGCAAACCCTTGCTTACCCATTGGCGACCCTTACCGAACGGAAGCTCGTACACGTGATTGACAACCAGGATGTGGCGCCGGTCATCGGGCGTATTGCCCCATTCGCAGCGGTAGCAGCGGTTGTCCTGCGGCGGGCCGTTGCCGCCCCCATTGATGTTGGCCGCATTGGCCATGTAGTGAGACCAAGTGTAGGCGGCTGACATGGTGAGGCCACGTCTGTAACGCTTCTCGATCTTGGTTTGCAACGAATGGTATTTCGCCGCGCCATAGTTGGTGCGGTAGGCGATGTTGGTTACGTTCGGATTGATTGCGAAGAAAGGCCGACGGCTGTTTTGTGCGCCCGGGCCAGGGATCGACTGATTCAGATTCACGTTGGCGATCAGCCCTAAGGTGCGAGTGCCGACATAAGAGACATCGACGATCAGGTCTGAAATAATCTCGCGCTGGATACCCATCGACCACTGCATCGCGCGTGTGGATTGCAGGTCGTAATCCCAGGCATTCGGGTTGCCGCTGGAGAGCGCGACGGGATCTTCAATGTTGGGAGGAACGGGGGCTCCCAGGCCGTTGCGCAGCAAGGTGGCAGGCCGGGCATTCTGATCGGTAGCCACAACCTGCGAGTAGAAGAAGGGGAGGTTCTTGTAAAGCTGGCCGCCGCCCTGGCCGGCTTCCACATAAGAGATGCCCGCCCCCGCACGGAAGACCGTCTTGCGATCTTTGGTGAGCATGTAGGTAAGGCCGGTGCGCGGAGAAAGATTATTGGTGTCTAAGTTGCGCAAACGGCGCGAGGCACCATTGCGGCCTGCAACGTCTAGGCGTGCTGTATCGATGCAGAAGTTTGCCCAGCGATTGTAGACCTCGTATGGCGGAGTGAGGAGCTCGTAGCGCATGCCGAAGTTCCAGGTGAGGCGGTTATTGACGCGCCAGGTGTCGTCGACAAAAGTCGAGAAATTCCAGAAGCGCATTCCAAAGGTGCCGACGAGAATATTTCGATTGATGCCGCTGGTTGCGCCGAGTGCCCAATCCGCAAGCGCGGTGGTGGCAGCGGCAGTGCCGATCTGGCGTGTGAACTGGCCGTTAAAGGCGAAATCACCGCGAGTGGGAAAGGCTGAGAAGCCATTGAAGCGATTCTGGACGAACATACCGCCCATCTTTATCGTGTGGGAACCCTTGACGACCGTAAGAATGTCTTCGTACTGGAAAGAGACAGTGCGCGATTCTTCGGGGTAAGTGGAGTTATCGCCGAGAACCTGGAAGCCGGTGATCGAAAGCGCAGGCAGCCCGCCTGACTTGTCATTGACGTTGATACCGGGAATGCCGGCCGCGTCGGAGCTTTTGAATGGGTTGCCAAGTGGAACGATGCCTTGATTCCAGCGCACCGCGCCTAGACGCACTTCATTCACGATGTTGGCGCCGAAGACCTTGGTGTAGTTGAAAGTAGCCGAAAAATTTTTGAGCGGAACGGTAATGGCGCTGTTGATTCCGTCGGCCGAGAGATAAGGGCCCAGCGGGATCGAGGGATTGGCGGGTGAGGGCAGACTGCCAGGACTCAGCAGGTTCGTGTTGTCGTAGCTGTACTTGAAGAAGACCCGGTCACTCTGGCCAATGTTGTGATCGAGGCGGACGTCGAACTGGTCGGTCCGTTGTTCGATCGTTGGGTTGAAGACGAAATTGCGGGTGGCGGCAGAAGAGGTCGGTGTGGGCAGAAGACTTGTGATGCGCAAGGCCGCCGGGTCGAGACGCGCGGTTGGAATGCGGTTGCCTGGGAAGGGCACTCGAAGGCCGTTCGAAACGTTTTCCGGATCGAATATCGAGACGCCGAGACCGGAGAAATCGCCCGACGAAATCATGCCGCGGTGGGCAATCGTCGGGATGGAAGAGACGATGCTGCGGGGCTGCCGCAGCCGGATGCCCTGGTAATCGGCGAAGTAGAAGGTCTTGTCCTTACGGATGGGGCCGCCGATCGTCCCACCGAATTCATTGCGGCGGAAGGCGGGCTTGGCGACGCCGAGGCGATTGTTAAAAAAGGTATTCGCATCCAGCTTGTCGTTGCGGAGAAACTCGTACAGGCTGCCATGAAGCTGGTTGCCGCCCGATTTGGTTTGAACCACAGTGATGGCTCCAGCCGCGCCGCCATATTCAGCGGAGTAGTTACTGGTGAGCATGCGAACTTCCTGGATGGCGTCGACAGTCGGCACCATGACGAGAGTGCTGAGCCAGAGGTTGCGGTTGACCATGCCGTCGATGAGGTAAGTGTTGTTCTGGGCGCTGGAACCATTAACGGAGATGTTGACGTCGCCGCGCATTGCGTAGGGCGAGGTGGTGAGATTGCCGCTTGAACCTGTATAGGCTCCAGGGCTGAGCTTGAGCAGCGCAGTGAAAGTGCGGCCGTTGAGCGGCATCTCGACCATCTGCTGATTGGTAACAAGCGAAGAGACAGTTGCGGTCTGCGTCTGGAGCAGCGGAGCCGTGCCGGTGACCTCGATCGTTTCGGCGACATTGCCGATGGTGATCCGGAGGTCAACCGTAAGCGTGTCGGCGGCGGTAAGTTGCACTCCCGAGCGCACCAGTTTTTGGAAGCCCGGCATCTCGGCGGTGATTGTGATAGCGCCGGTGGGAATCGAGTAGGCGACATATTGGCCGCTGGCGTTGGTAGTGGCGACGCGTGTGAAGCGAGTGCTTTCATTGACGAGCGTAAGTTTTGCTCCTACCACAGCGGCCCCGGCCTGGTCCGTCACGGTACCGACGACGGAGCCGGATTGGGCTTGAGGGAAAAGCGAGTGTGTCAGGAGAGAGGCGCAGAAGCAAAGGCGGATGAGGTGGGAAGCACTGGCAGATTGCACTGCCGGGAGAATATCATACCCGTACCAGCGCCTACAACAGGAACTAAATCTTCGCAGGCGATATTGGGGATACTAAAGACTTGAAATGTACGTGAGCCCAACAGCAGCAACTGGCCGGATTCGACACAACAGCTTGACTGAGCAGATCGCCAACGCTGTGAAGTTGGCGATCTTCGCTGGCGAGCTGGAGCCAGGCCAACGGCTTGTGGAGCAGGCCATCGCCAAGGAGCACAATGTAGGGCAGAATGCGGTACGAGAGGCATTGATCTCTTTGGCGCATCAGGGCTTTGTGAAAAGGGTTGCCAACAGGGCGACATTCGTTACGAAAATGAGTCTTGAAGACGCTGAACAGCTTTCCGTAGTGCGCGGTGCTCTGGAGGGTGCGGTAGTAGAGACAGTGAGACGACGGTATGCGGCAGGTGAGGTGTCACTGGACCAACTTGAGAGCCTGCTGAGCGGGATGCGCGAAGCCGGCGAAAGACTGGACCGTACTGCTTTTTATTGGTTCGACATGGAGTTTCATCGCGAATTATGGCGCCTCACGGGAAACCCATTTCTTGAGCAAACGCTGGAGCAAACGGTGATGCCGCTTTTTGCTTTTTTCATCATTCAGTACTTTCGCAAGCACGACAAATTGGAGACTTTGCGGGAAGCGATTCCAGCTCACGAGCAAGTGGTCGCCTGTATCCGTTCAGGAAGAACCGAGGAAGCCCGAGCTGCCTTGCATGCATTGGTAGAAATTTCCGTGAAGCATCAGCAAGGGCTTGTGAAGCTGCCTTAACGGCTCTGTTTCGTCTGGGCTTCTTTCCTGGCTTTCAATTCGCGATATCTGGCGAGGTGTTGATTCGCTAGAGCCGTTTGTCCGTCCCGTTGGTAGAGTTGCCCCAGACGGTAGTGAGCCGCTTCGAGATCTGGTGCGAGAAGAAGCGCTGCCTTCAACTCCCGAATCGCTTCGACCTTGCGACCAGCATCTGCATGTAGCTTGCCGAGTTCAAAGCGGGCCTGATGTAGCTTTGGATCCAGCCTTTGTGCTTGAAGCAGAAATGGCTCAGCAGCGGAAGGCTTTTCACTCTTCGTGAGACTGAGGCCATAGTAATACTGCGCCTGGGCGTGGGTGGGGAAACGTTTGGCAAAACCTTCGAGCCGCTGCCTTACAAGAAGTGCGGATTCTGGAGACAGGTCAGTCATCATTCCAAGGAAAACGAGTGGGCGAAGGTCGACGGGATTCAGGTCCACTCCGGCGCATACGGAGCGTGCTGCCTCTTCGAATTCGCTCCTGGCATATAGAGCAACGCCGCGGGCTACTTTGAATCGCGCGGACTGAGGAAATTGTTCAACCCCGTAGTGAAAGATCTTGAGTGCCTGTTCTGACGCGCCCTGGTTGAGAAGGTGATTGCCCCAGTCAAAAACATGCTTTTCGGATGGCTCGGCTTCCGCCGCTTTTTGAAACATTTCCGCTGCTGGGACGATCTGGCCAGAGGCGGCGAGCCATTGGGCTTCCAGGTGTATTTTGGCTGGAGAAGAGGGAAGTTTCTCGATCAGATTGCGGGCATCCGCGAGCCGGTTCTCTTCCACGTAGGCCGAAGCAAGGTCATGGCGTGCAGTGACATCCAGTGGATTTAGCCTGACTGCCTTCATCAGAAAAGCGATGGCCTGTGCGGGCTGACCCGCTTCGAGAAGATATTGGCCCAAGGCCAGGTTAGCGGTAAAGTTGCCGGGTTGGCCCTGTTGGGCACGGCGCAGAGTGGACTCGGCGGGAATAGAAGGCTGAGCCCAGAGGCAGGGCAGCAGAAAGAGCAGCAGGCTAGGGTTTCGCATTGGACAAATCCTCAAGCGCTTTGCGAGCCACCCGGCTTTGAGGCTGGATCTTCAGCAGGCGCTGCATGGTGTTGCGCGCGTCGTCCAGGCGCTTTATTTGCACATATACTCGTCCGAGGTTGAGATAGAGAAGCTCGTCACTCGGGGCTGCGGCAATGCCCCGCTCCAAGGCATTGATCGCTTTGGCTGGATCGCTCTTCTGCAGATAGAGGATGCCTAGATTGTTCCAGGCTGCTGAGAGTGTGGGCTTCAAGCGGACGGCCTCAAGGAGAGATCGCTCGGCTTCTGCGGAGTTGTTTCGTTTGGCCAGAGTCAGGCCGAGGCCATTGTGGCCGTCTGCGTTATTCGGTTCGAGTTCGAGAGCTTTTCGGAAGTAAGCTTCCGCTTGCGGCAGCTTGTCGAGCTTGTCTGACGCTTGAGCGGCGTTGAGTAGAACGTAAGCCAAACCACTCTTGGCGGCTAGAGCCTGTTCAAAATATTGCAGTGCTGTTTTGAAGTCTTCGCGTGCCATGGCTACGCCGCCGAATTCGTTCCAGCCTTCGGCAGAACGCGGATCGAGGCGTAGCGTTTCTTCAAGCAAGCTAGTGGCTTTGTCCAGGCGATTGGCTTCACGATGGATCTGCGCTACAAGCACCATCGTGCGGATGTTTTCTGGCTGCCGGCGAAGGACGGCTTCGAGATAAGGCAGGGCTTGCTCTGGATAGCCGCACCACAAGAGCGATGCGCCCAGCTTAAAGAAGTCGCGACGGGCTTGTGGAGGGGGGCGACGGGCTGCCAGATCTGCACTTACTTGCT
>Ga0105047_10011479_pt1 | contig 14356 bp, 9 predicted proteins | sample MAT04_FD_78384 | JGI IMG/M metagenome (GOLD analysis project Ga0105047, IMG submission 78384) | Freshwater microbial communities from Lake Fryxell liftoff mats and glacier meltwater in Antarctica - MAT-04 (megahit assembly) | ecosystem: Environmental > Aquatic > Freshwater > Ice > Liftoff... | reverse complement strand
TTTGAGGGTCATGGCGTTCAGCCGGGGACGTCCACGCTCTCCACGCGCTTCAGCACCTCGGTGAGATGCACCACGCGTGCGTCTTCGATGTTCGCAGAGCGCGAGCCGCCGCTGCGGACGTAGAAATCTCCGAGGCCGGCCGACCAGCGAGAGAAGTAGCGGTTACCGGCGAAGACGATCGACACGCCCTTGCCGGGCTCCGCGGTCGGCTCGTCGTCGAAGTCGACGGCGGCCCAGTCGACCGCGGCCGCGCTGTCGGAGGAGTCCTCGGCGTAGCTCAGGCGCACGGGCTGGTCGGGCGTCTTGCGGGCGTCGGGAAGGAGGAGGCCGAGCATGGCGTCCGAGATCTTCACCCGGAGGATCGTCGCGACAAGCGCGACGTCGACCTGCGTGCGCGCGAAGTACGGGAAGATCGCGTTGCCGAGGACGGGGAGGAGAAGCTTGGAGGTGCACACCTCGCGCACGAAGCTCTCGGCCTGCGCCTGCGGAATGGCGAGCTCGCTGCCACGGAGCCGCTCCGCCGCGAGCTTCGACCACCACTTGAGCACGTGGACGAGGACCTTCTTCACCTTGTCGCTCGCCTTGATGCTCATCGGCATGACGGCATCGAGGACCTTCTTCACCTCGGCCTCGATGTCCGACTCGGGCGCGACGACGAGATCGACGAACTCGCCGAAGACCGCGCCCGTGCAGCGGCGGCTCATCTCGGCCTCGACGGCCGACACGAGCTGCTTGGCCTCCTCGAGCTTGCGCGCGCGCTCCTCGGCCTCGTCGCGCGAGGGCGTCAGCGCCTTCAGCACGCTCAGCAGCTCCGAGCGGATCGCACGGGCCTCGGCCGTGAGCTCCTTGGCCTTGATGTCCTCGCTCATCTTCTGGCGGAGGTGCGTGGCGAGCAGGGGCACGCCGCTCTTGGGGAGCCCGCCGGGCTCGGTGCCCTCGACGGCGAGCCACTTCTCCTCGGGGCTCGAGATGAAGGTGCTGACGGCGCGCGAGGCGAGGTAGCCCTGCTTGACGGTCTCGTAGTCGGCGTCGCCGGGCTTGAGCGCCTGCATCTGGTCGGCGTAGGGGTTGCGGATCCAGAAGACGTTCGTGAACGGACGGCCTTTACTGCCCCAATTCAAGATCCAGGAGCCGTGGCCGCGTGCCCAGAAGTCGATGCAGGCTTCCTGGACGCGCGAGTCCCAGCGATCCTTCGCGTTGTCGGAGCGGAGGGCGCCCAGGCTCATGTCGAACTTCGTGAGCGCGAGGAAGAGGCCGGGGTGGTCGACCTCCTTCGGGTCCTTCGGGGTCGCCGAGCCGTGGCGGATCTGCAGCCAGCTCTCGACCTGCGACTGGAGCTGGATGGCCTCGGGCTTGGTCGGGCCGGGCGAGCAGAGGAGCAGCGCGGTGATCTCGCGATCGAGCGAGTACTGCTCGAACAGGAAGGTCAGCTTGCCGCGCTTGTAGACCTCGATCGCGTTCTCGAGCTTGTTCGTGTTGAGCTCGGTGGGGCCGAACCCGTTGATGCCCTTGAGCGCACGACCGCCGGGAAAATCCAGGAGATCGGCCTTCTCGAGGAGCGAGCCGGGGACCGACTTGAGGGGCAGGCGGATCTCCGCGATGAGCGCGGCGAGCACGCCCGGATCGAGCGCGACGTCGCGAGGGTTCGCCTCCGAGGTCGTGGCCATCACCACCGTGCGCGAGCTGCCGAGCGCGTTGAGGCACGAGGCGTTGATGACGCTCGGCGCATCGCTCGAGGCGCGCACGTGCTGGAGCGCGACCTCGACGGCCTCGGCGTGGCCGAGCTGCTCGGTGCCCTGGACGAGCGTGCGCATCAGCGCGTCGATGTCCTTCGCGTAGCCGGGGCCGCCCCAGAGGAGCGAGAAGACGAGGACCCAACCGGCAGTGGTCTGGATCTCGCTCGACAGTGCTCCGGCCCGGAGGCCCGGGTGGCGCCGCAGCTCGTTCAGATACGGGTGGCGGTCCTGGTACTTCTTCGTGAGGTCGTGCCAGACGGTCTCCCAGGCACGCGCATAGATGGGCGGCGCAGCGGGCCCCGCTTGCAAGCGCGCCTCGCGCAGCGTGCGCTCGACGCGGTCGACGTCGAGGGGAGGTGAGGTGCACTCGACGAGGAAGCCGGTCGCCATCGACTGGAGCACGCCTTCGAGCGGCAGGAGCTCGCAGTAGAAGTCGCCCTTGCGGAGGACGGGGCCCGAGGAGCCGCCCGTGACGGCGGTGAAGCGCGTGACGGTGCCCGTGGACTCGACACCCTTCGCGGGATTGATCTCCTTGAGGAAGTCGACCTCGCGATCACGCGCCATGACCTTGAGCGAGCCGAGCTCGTGCGAGAGGAGGGCGCCGACGAGGAAGGACTTGCCTGCCTGCGAGGGACCGAAGAGCCCCACGCTCTGCCGCCGTGCCCACGCGCGACGAAGCTTGCGCGTGCGGAGCGCGAGGTCGCGCAGGACGAGGCCTTCAGCCTGCGCCTCGGCATTGCCGGCGACGGCCGTGACGGCCTCGTTGATCGCGGTCTCGAGTCTCTGGATGACGTCCGTCATGCGCTTGCCTCAGTTCCGGGTGCCCTTCGGGCCGTCGGCCGTCTCCACCGGGCCTCAGTGAGCATGCCACTTGCCGCTCTTGTCCGCCCACTCGACACCGACGCCCTGGAACGTCTTGCCCTTGGCGAGCCACACGTCGAAGCGCTTTCCGCGCGTCTCCGTGCGCGTGACCTTGTCATTGCCGCTCACGACGCGCCACTTCACGGCGTCCGCCTGGTAGTGGCGGCGGTGAGGCGCCTTCTTCGCGGCGGGCAACGCGCCGCCGGGCGCCCCGCCCATCGTGATGATGACCCTGCCGCCCGGCTTCGGCTTGCCGTCGGGACCGATCTCGATGTCGCTGTCGGTGTCGTCACCGTCGTCGTCGTCGTCGTTCGACGCGGAGCCGCTGTCCTTGCCGGCGTCCTTTCCGCCGTCCTTGCCGGCATCGCCGCCGTCGGCGCCCGCGGCGTCGGCTCCGGCATCGCCGCCGTCGTCGCCCGCGGCATCGGCCGTGGCATCACCGGCGGCCGCGGCGTCGTCGCCGGCCTCGCTCGAGCCGTCACCGGTCGCGCCGTCGGCAGAGGCCTCTGCGCCCGCCTCGCCGCCGTCGCTTGCCGCGAGGTTCTTCTGCTCCTCGCACGCCTTGAGGAGGAAGAGCGCGAGAAGGACGAGCGCGATGGCGATGAGCGCGAAGAGCGGCCACATCCACCACGGGCGCTTCTTGCCCTCCTCGTCCTTCTTCTTCTTCTTCTCGGCGTCCTTCTTCTCTTGTTCCTTCTTCTTCGCGGCCTCGGCCGCTGCGTCCGCGCCCGCGGCGGCGGCGGGAGCGGCGAGCAGCGCGGAGACGCTACCGCCTGCGGCGAGCGCGGCGTCCTTGTCCTTGAAGGCCTTGCCCCAGTCCTCGTAGCCGAAGACGTACTCGGCACGACCGGCCATCGAGCGCGGGGAGGCGCCCCAGTTGATGACGTAGAGCTTCTTCGTCGACTCCGAATAGAAGTAGTTGCCGCGTGCGTCGTGCGCACCAGGCTCATCGGCCTCGACCGACGGCACGGTGAACGCGGTCTTGTACTTGTCGAAGCCGCTGTCCTTCGTCGCGAACACCTTCGCGACGCGCTCGAGCGCGCCCTCGAAATCCTTGATCGCGGCGCCCACCTCGGTCGGGTACTTGGCGCGCGCCTCCTTGAGGGGAAGGAGGTTCGCGAGGTCCCAGCGCACGGTGACGGGCAGGCTCTCGGAGCCCTCCGTCTCCGGGACGAGCAGGCGCCCGTCGAAGAACTTCGGCTCGTTCAGGTCGACCGCGAGCTTCCAGATCGAGACGCCGCCGACCAGGTTGGGAAGCCAGGTCGCGTTCGGCCCATCATTCATGCTGCTGCTGCTCACGTGACGACCTGTGCTTTCGCCTTCACCGCGTTGTTCGTCTGGACCCGGCAGAGAAACGATGCCGGGCGAAGGATGCGCGAGCCCGTCGTGTCGGAGTCGGGCGTTCGCTCGTGCACGAGCGAATCGTAGACCTTCGTGTGGTCGACGCTCTCGAAGCGCACGCGTTCGAGCTCGGAGCCCATGATCGCGGCGAGCAGCGGCGCGGCCTTCGCGATCAGCTCGGCGTCGAGCTTCGCGTCGTGCGCGAGGATGTAGAACTGGCGGCTCACCTCGAGGCCGACGCGGATCTTCGCCTCGGCATCCATCTCGGCGCGGAAGAAGAAGTTGAGCCCGCTCGCGAGCGTGAAGGCGATCTCGGCCCGGTGATCCTCGCCCGCGAGCATCGTCCCGAGCTCGGAGAAGAACAGCCTGAGCGGGAACGTACGGTCCGCGGGCCGCGCCCCCAGAATCGAGTCATCCAGAATGTCCCCGAGGACGATCCTGGTGAGGAGCGTCTGCGTCCCGGTCCCGGGCTCGGGGGCATGGGGGGTCTCGGACGTGCCCGTGCCCGTGCCCGACTTCTCGGCGACGAGCCCTGCGAGCACGCGCACGAAATCGCTCCTCTCCACCGCGGAGAGCACGGCCTCCTTCATGCGCTCCTCGTTCATGGTCATCGGCTTCAACCGCGCCCGGTGTCGAACACCCCGGTATCGAGCCAATATTTGTCGTACGCCGCCGTTTTCAAGGACAGAACGAAGTCCGTCGACTCGAATGAGAACTGGTTGCGTTGGCTCGTAACTTTCCCGACCTGGATGTTGCCGTCGCGGGTCAGATCGAACGTGATCGACACACGGTCTTCGAGGAGAGCAGCCTCGACATCCGCGTTCGCGGGCCTTACCTCGAAGAGGGGCGAGCCCTCCATCTCCTGCGAGTCGACGTTGCGGAAGCCGATCCGCATCCCGTGTGTGTAGACGAAGGGCGGGCTGGTGTTCCCCTTGCGGAACAGCTCGTTGGCGCGCGCGATGTGGGGCTCGGTGTCCTGATAGAGGCCGTAGATCGGCTTGTCCGGGGCGGGAGCGATCGTGTCGATCAGGAAGCCCGGGAGCTTGTTCTTGCTCGCGAGGTGGAGCACCGAGGCGCCGGCGGTCACCGTCGACTTCGGGTCCTTGATGTGGCCCTGATCTTTCCACTTCGACGGGTACCACTCGCCGACGCGATACCGCGCCATCGACTTGATGCGCGGCGGAGGCACCGGCATCTCCTTGGTGAACAGATCCTTGATGCAGGGCAGGGCGGCCGTGCGGCCGGCGAGCACGAGGAGGTCGACGTCGAACTGCGCAAGGATGTCCGCGTAGCGACGGAGCGGCTCGCGGAGCACGCGCTCCACGGCGCGCTCGACCTCACGAGCGTCGAACTTGAGGAACAGGTTCTCGATCCCGGGGAACCCCTCGACCTCGCTCTCGAGGAACCGGTCCGCCTCACCGAGCACCTGCGCGGAGATCCCCGGCAGCCCGAAGATCTCGAAGACGTACGTGAGCAGGTACATCTTCTCGGGCGTGTGGTCCGGTAGCGCGAAGCCCTCGGCCACCGACCAGTAGCAGCGCGCGAGCGGCAGCCAGAGATAGGGCACGAGCCGCGCGCGGAGCGTGCGCCACGCCGAGCCGTGACCGGCGTCACCCTCGCCGAAGAGGTGGAGCAGCTTGCCCTTGCTCTCCTGCGTGGGGAGCTGAGCGACGATCTGCGGGAAGATGACGTCCTCGACGATCGCGCGACAGACCTCGTCGCCGGCGATGCCGACGCCGTCCTGGAAGAGCCGCGTGATCGAGAGCGAGGTGCCGGTGCCGGGGAGCTTGTCCTCGTACTCGGCGATCATCACATCGCTCGTACCGCCGCCGATGTCGACGGAGGCGACGCGCAGCTTGCCCGTCGAGCTGCCGTCCTTCGGGACGTGCCCGTAGACGGAGATGAATTCCTCCATGCTGCCCGAGAAGGTGCCCTGCGCCTCCTGGTGCACGAAGACCATCTGCGCTGCGAGCGCCTCGTCGACGAAGAGGAACGGCTCGAAGTGTCCGCTCGCGCCGTTGAAGTTCGGCCTGAGGTCGGGCCGGATGTTGAGCACGTGCGACGTGAGGATGACCGCGTTGCGGACGAGCGCCTCGTAGATGTTCCGCTCCTCGGTGCGCATCGCGGACGGATACGTGAGGACCAGGTGCTTGAGGACGCGCGGGTTCGCCTCCTTGCCCTGGAACATGCGGTACTGCGCGCCGTTGATCTGCGCGAACGCCTGGCAGAGGATCTCGACGATCGCGAAGAGCATCATCGAGCGGGGCGCGTAGCGCGGATCGGCGGGAGTCTGCGGGCCGTCCTCGCGGAGGAACGTGCCGCCCGAGTCCTCGGGGAGGTACTTCAGGATGCGACCGAACACCGGGCGATGCTCGCCGCCGCCCTGCGGTCCCGACGAGACCTGGCCGATCTTCTGCGCGAAGTGCCAGCGCTCGTCCGTCTGGCGCTCGTCCCAGAGGTAGCGCTTCGGCCCGGAGAGCGTGCACTGGTAGCGATGCGGCGTCTCGAGCGCGCGGTCGAGGGCCTCGCGGCCCATGCGGGCGACGCTCGGCCACTGGAACGAGTCCCCGGTCGCGGTGGGGAAGACCGCCTTGTCCCACGGGCTCGGGAGGAACGTGATGCGCGAGTCGAAGCTCTCCTGGCTCGTCTCGGTGGGGTTCGAGAGGTTGCGCATCTCGAGCGGTACGCCGAACACGCCGGAGTCGCGCCCCTCGACGAGCAGCGCGGTCGACCGCGAGTTGCCGAGGTCGAGGACGAGCGAGACCGGGATCGGCTGGCACGTCTCGATGCGCGAGAAGCGGATCTTCGGGAGGAGGGGAGCGAGCGTCTCGAGTAGGGCCGCGAGCTTGAAGAGCGCCTTGTCGATGCCGGCGCGCTCCAGGCGGCGGACGAGCTCGCGTGTCTCGGGGTGGTCGAAGAACTGCGCGACCTCGTTCTTGTCGAGCGCGCGGAAGGGGCGGCCCTCGTCGTAGGCCGCGTCGAGGTGACGCCCCTGCGAGGCGTTCTGCTCGAGCGTGTCGACGGCCATGACGGCGCGGAGCCCGCCGCCGCCCGTCTCGGCGAGGTAGACCTGCACCGCGAACGGGCAGGAGAGCTGATAGGGGACCGGGAGCCAGCGGTTCGACAGCTCGGCGAGGTGGTCGTGCGCGGAGATCTCGACGTCGGGCTCCTCGCCGGCGATGGCGCGCCTCACCGAGAACGTGCTCGGCCCGCCCGGGCCGGGCTTGCCCGCGCTCGGGGCGCCCGGGGGAGAGCCCGCGTGCATCACGATGAAGCTCGACACCGTATCGGGGAGACCCCGCGGCATCGCCACGTCGTGGAGGATGATGCCCGTGTTGAAGAAAAGCTCGAGGACGTCGACCGAGGCCGCACGATGTGCCGGCAGTACCGCCTCACCGCCGCCTCGCGCCTCCGACTCGAGGTCCGGGCTGCTCCCGAGGGAGACCTTCTTCTTCACCATGTCGCGACGGGGATCCTAGCCGACCTTCGGGAGGTTGTGTCGTGTGCGCCGCACACGACCTGGCCAAATTCGGAGAGCGGCCGGCCGGTTTTCTTGAGGTTTGTTGTCCGTCCGCCGCCCGGCGTTCTCCAATAGCGCCCATGAAGAAGTCGCTTTTCTTGATGGGCATGGCCGCCATGCTCGTGGCGACGGTCCCGGCGTCTGCCGAGCCCGCTCGGCTGGAGGTCCAGGAGGTCGCCGACACGGGGTCGATGCCGAAGGGCGCCATGCTCTCGCACGACGGCAAGAAGTTCTACGTCACGAACTTCGGCCAGCTCGACAAGCGCAACGTCACCATCTACGACGCGTCCACCCTCGCGCTGCTCGACCACATCGACGTGCCGGGCGTGATCGTCGAGAGCGCCCTCTCCGCCGACGGCAAGACGCTCTTCATCTCCAACTTTCGCCGCAACTCGGTGATGTTCGTCGACCTCGCCTCGAAGAAGGTCACGCACGAGATCAAGACGGGCACGCACCCGAAGGTCCTCGTCGCCTCGCCCGACGGCAAGAACCTCTTCGCCGCGAACTGGGCGTCGAAGTCGGTGACGCAGATCGACATCGCGACCGCGGACGTCGTCCGCGTGCTCGACGTCGGCAAGCAGCCGCGCGGCATGGCGATGACGAAGAGCGGCAAGCTCTACGTCGCGAACTTCTTCGGCGACTCGATCGACGTGTTCGAGGGCAAGAACTTCGACCAGACGCACCGTCTGCCGACCTGCAAGGTGCCGCGCCATCTCGCGCTCTCACCGGACGAGAAGACGCTCTACATCTCCTGCCTCACCGCCTCGCAGCTCCATGCGATGGACGTCGCGACGGAGACCGTGACGCACAAGGTGCAGATCGGCAACGCGCCCAAGAGCATCGACGTCTCGAAGGATGGTCGTTACGTGTATTCTGCAGACTACGGCGAGAGCCGCAGCATCTCCGTCGTCGACACGCACGACTGGACCTCGCGCATCTTCAAGATCCCGGGGATGGACCGCGGCTCGGGAGTCGCGGTCGGCCCCGACGGCAAGCATGCCCTCGTCACCGGCTGGTACGACAGGCACGTGTACCTCGTCGGCTTCGAGGGCTCGGGCGGTCACCCCGAGGAGGCGAAGAAGAAGATGCGCCGCTGGCAGTTCCTCCCGTTCAAGGACGATTCCGGCAACGGAGCCTAGCGCGAAAGACGCGTACGGTGCTCCCGCCTCGAAATCGCGATGGAACGGCCTGCTCCCGCGTCTCCTCCGACGCAGGGGAGGCCGCCCGGCGCCGCGTCGCCGATGACGCATGTCGGCTCCGGAAACATGTCTTCTTTCGAGGACTAACGCACATCGGGGTCGAGGTGCTTCGGGGTGGGCGCCCCTCCCGGTGAAGGTCGCGCCATTGATTTCGCGAGTGCCGTGTCACACTCGGCAGCGGACGGCCGACGTCGTCCCTGTGCACGTCCCGATGAGCACCGTCACGAAGCCCGCCGCCTCCGGACCTTTCGATCGCGACCTGCGCTCCGCGCTCGTCGCGATGGTGCGCAAGCGCGTGCCCGAGAGCGAGGTCGAGGACATCGTCCAGCAAGCGCTCGCCGAGGCCATCGAGTCTCCCCATGCGCCGACGGACAGCGAGTCGCTCCGCCGATGGATCTTCGGCGTCGCGAAGAACAAGGTGGTCGACTACCACCGTCGCGCCGGTCGCGAGAGCTTCGATCTCCCCGACGTCGAGGGCACGCCTGCGCCCCACGTGGAGGCCGACCTCCTCCGCTGGGCCGAGAAGAACCTCCCCGAGGGCGCCGAGAACAAGAAGACGCTCGACTGGATGCTGCGCGAGGGCGAGGGCGAGAAGCTCGAGTCCATCGCTGCCTCGGAGAAGCTGCCGCCGCCGCGCGTGCGCCAGCGCGTCAGCCGTCTGCGCCGCCACTTCAAGGAGAACTGGCAGCGCGAGGTCGCGATGCTCGCCGCGCTCGGCGTGATCGTCAGCGCGGTCGTGTTCCTCGTCCTCCACAAGAAGGACCCGGAGATCATCACGCACGAGGTCGTCGACCCGCGTGCCGCGCCGATGCGTCGTCTCGCGCTCGAGAAGTGCGCGAGCGCGGACTGGAAGCCGTGTGTCGAAGGGCTCGACGAGGCGCGTCGCCTCGACCCGGCCGGAGACGCACGCCCCGAGGTGCAGCAGGCACGTCAGGCCGCAGGCAAGGCGCTCAGCACGCCGCCCGATCTGGCTCCGGTTCCCTCGGCGCTGCCGACGACGGCGCCTCCGAGCCCGGGGCCGTCGAGCAACCTGACGTCCCCGTCGCCCATCGATTCGGCGTTCTTGAAGACGATGCGCAAGGAGGAGCCTTCGCCGAAGGCCAAGCCCCAGTCGACCGAGTCGTTCACGGCGTGGCCGGTGCCGACGCCGAGCCCGTCGAGCGCACCGACGCCAGCGCCGCCGAGCAAGATGCAGGCACCGATCACCAAGCCCCAGGGCAAGCCGCGAGCGCCGAGCAAGGTCGACTCGTCGGGTAGCGATTTCGGGTCGGATTCGCTTGGCGGCGACGTGAAGGGCGGCGGCGGCAACAAGAAGTAGGCCGTGCTACGTTCAATGGCGTGAGCTTCGCGAACTTGGCGCGCCCGTTGGGCGCCCTTCTTCTCCTTGGTGTCTCCGTTTCGCTCGTCGGCCTGGGCGGTTGCAGCTCGGATCCCGCGCCTGAAGCGGCGAGGGATTTCTGCGGCGTCGCCGCGTCGTCGAACGGCAAGTGCAAGGAGCCCGTCGAGTGCGACACGCAGCTCGGCTCGGACTGCACTGCGCTCGACAAGGCGCTCTCGGCATCGACGGTCGCGGCCGCGAAGGATTGCCTCGAGTCGGGCATCTGCGGCGTCGCCTCGTGCATCTCGCGCGCGCAGAAGGGCGCTGTCGCGACGGCCGCCCACAAGAAGCTCGCGGAGGACTTCTGCACGTTCTGCGCACCGAGTCTCGCGGACTGCACCGCCAACTTCTACAAGCGCGGCTCGAAGTCCGCGGGGCTCGTCGTGCTCCCATACTCGGAGGACGTCGCGAAGGCCGTCGACGACGAGTGCACCGGGCAGGAGGGCTGCCAGGCGAAGTTCACGACCTGCGCGCGAGAGGTCATCGCGCGCACCGTCGCAGAGAAGGTCGACCCGGCGACGGCCGACTGCATCATCCAAGGGTTCGGCGCGGATGGGACGGAGGTTCCGGTCGGTCCTGACGGTCGGCCGCAGGCGGTCACGTGCACGGCAGCGAACTGCCTCGGCTGCTGCCGCGACGACAAGTGCGAGATGGGCGACACGTCCGCGTCGTGCGGTGCCGACGCGAAGGCCTGTGAGACCTGCTCGGCCACCTCGAAGTGCACCTCGGGCGCGTGCAAGGAGCCGTGCGGTCCCAACACGTGCAAGGGCTGCTGCGACGGTGACACCTGTGTCGTCGGCACCGCCAAGGACGGCTGCGGTGACAAGGGCGAGGCGTGCGCGAAGTGCAGCGGGCAGTTCGTCTGCTCGAACCACACGTGCATCGACGGCTCGTGTCAGGCGACGTGCACGAACGGCTGCTGCTCGGCGACCGGCTGCCAGCCGGGCACGACCGCGGCCGCGTGCGGAACGGGCGGCGAGGCGTGCGTCGACTGCGGCGTCGGCCGGACCTGCACCGCGGCGGCCTGTCAGCTCGACCGGACCTCGCTGTGGGACGTGTACATCTCGTTCGCGGTCATCCCCGAGAAGAGTCATTCGAACCTCCCGTGGGACGCCCTCGGCGGCGCGCCCGACCCGTTCGTGAACGTGTTCACGAGCGAAGGCGCGAGCACGCACTCCGGCTCGACCACGTCGGTCAGCGACACCACGGTTCCGTTCTGGGCCGAGACGCCAGTGAAGGGCGTCAAGGCGAGCGAGCTGCTCGCCAACACTTCGATCGAGATCTGGGACTACGACACCCTCGACCCGAACGACTACATCGGCGGCTGCGCGCTGCCGCTCACGCCCGCGGTGTTCGACGGCTCCCTGCAGGACTACACCTGCCCCGCGACGGCGACGACCGTGTCCGTGAAGATCTACTACCGGATCAACCCGCACGTCCCCTGAGCGTGGACCGACCCCGAGGTGCCGTCAGGGCAGGTTCGTGACCTTGACGGGGTAGGCCGAGTCGACCTTCGTGCCGTCGCCGAGCTGGCCGCGGTCGTTCTTGCCCCAGCACCACACCGTGCCGTCCTTCTTGAGGGCGCACGCATGTCGGGCGCCCGGCGCGACGGCAGCGACATTGCCGAGGAGGCCGACGCCGCCAGGGCCTCGCACCGCCACGGGCGTGAACGACGAGCCGGTGCCGCCGTCGCCGAGAGCCGCGAGGTCGGCTCCCCAGCACACGACCGTGTCGTCGCTCTTCACGGCACAGCTGACGCGCTCGGCAACGCCGATGGAGCTCGCCCCCGCCGTTCCGGCGATGGGCGCGCCGGCGAAGCCCCGGAGCGGCAATGCCACGGGGTCGACGCCGAGCTGTCCCACGTCGTTCAGACCCCAGCAGACGACGCCGTTCGCCCGGAGCGCACACGTGTGCTTCGCGCCGTCGTTCGCGAGCCTCGAGACGCCGTCGAGCGGCGTGAGCAGCCCGGGGTCGGTCACGACGATCTGTGCGTTGAGCTCCGCCGTGCCCGTTCCGGGCCGCCCGAGCTCACCGCTCGTGTTCGCGCCCCAGCAGTGGACCCTTCCATCGGCAAGGGCGCACGAATGCACCTCGCCGGCGACGAGGCTCGTCGTCTTCGGCAGCGCGGCGAACGAGACCTCGAGGAGGGTGCCGACACACGGATGGTTCGGGTTCGCGTGGTAGTCGTAGAAGATCGGAGCCGTGCAGACCGGATCCATCGCGTTCGGGCGACCGAGCTCATTGAACGCGGAATGACCGAAGCAGGCGATCTTCCCGCTGGTCTTCAGGCCGCACGTGTGCGGCCCGCCGGCGGCGGCGCGCGAGATGTCGAAGTTTCCGATCGCGCGGGGCGCCGTACGATCGGCGTTCAGCGCCGCGGGAGGCTCGGCCTGCGCGCCGGTGAAACGCTCCCCCCAGCAGAAGAGGACGTCGCCCTTGCGCGCGCACGAGTGCCAGGCGGCGAGCGAGAGCTCCTCGACGCCGTCGAACGGTAGGCCCGTCTCGTCGAGCGCGATCTTCGTGGCCGTCGCTACGTCCTCTGCGAAGGTTCCGGCGCCCGTCTTTCCGTTGCCGAGCTGGCCGTGGTCGTTGGCGCCCCAGCAGTAGGGGCTGCGCGTCGGCCCCGCGACGACGCACGTGTGGTCGCCGTTGCCGACGAGCGGATCGGGGTGCTCGGCCGAGCCCGTGGCGAGCGCGCGCACGAGGAGCGGGGGACCAGCCTCTGCCTCGGCCTCGAGCGCCCTATCCACCGACGCGTCGCGCGGCGGCGAGAACGCGTCCACCTCGGCGACGAGCGCGTCCTCTTCCGGTGCGTCGACCGGGAAGTTGAAGCGAGGGCCGGAGTCGCGTTCGGGCTCCTCGCAGCCGGCGAACGCGCACGTGACCGCGAGGACCGCGGCCGGTGCCACGACCATGACGAGCACGCGACCTGCTCGGAGACGATGTCGGCTCATGGTTCCCCCTCCACCATGAGAGCTTAGAACGAATCGACCGCACACGCGACGCGCGGCGAAGAGCCAGGTTGACGGTTCGCGTGCCCGTGGGGCTATGATCTCTCCATGGGAAGCGGCAAGGATCCGAAGCCTCTTCCACCCGCGGGTGCGGGCTGCCCGATCCCGAGGCTCTGGGAGGACGACGCCGAACCGACCTCGGGCACCGCGCCGACGATCGACTGCGTGCGCAAGACGAGCGGCTTCACCCGCAAGCCGCGGGCGTCCTCGGCCAGGCGTGCGGTGCTGCTGGTGATGGCAGGAAGCGCCGCGGGTCGCGTCGTGCTGCTCGAGTCACGCAAGGTCACCATCGGCCGCTCGCGCCAGGCGGACTTCACGCTGCAAGACGAAGGCGTGAGCCGCATGCATTGCGTCATCGCCAGCCAGGACGGAAAGTACGTGCTCGCCGACCTCGGCTCGACGCACGGCACGCGGGTCAACGGGGCGCGTGCCGAACGCGTCGAGCTCAAGCCCGGTGACCGCATCGAGCTCGGACCCGAATCGCTCTTCGAGTTCGACCTCTGTGACGCCGCCGAGCAAGGCGTGCTCGACAAGCTCTATCACGGCGCCACGCGCGACCTCCTGACGCGCACGCTCAACCAGCGGGCGTTCGAGGAACGGCTCGCCGCGGAGGTCAGCTACGCCGTGCGACATCGCACCGGGCTCGTTGCCGTCGCCGTCGCGATCGACGGCATCGACGGCATCGTGAAGTCTCACGGGAGCGCTGGCGGCGACGTCGTCTTGCGTGAGGTCGCGACCGCCATCACCTCGGTCCTGCGCCGCGAGGACGTGCTCGCGCGCACGCAGGCGAACGGGTTCGTCATCCTTGCTCGCGGCCTCACGCATGCGAACGGCGCGAGCCTCGCCGAACGCATGCGCAAGCTCGCGGCTGAGCGCGCCCTCTCGGTCGGTGGTCTCCCGTTGCGCGTGACGATCTGCGCGGGCGTCGGCGAGCTCGGCGAAGTCGCGACGGGTCGCTCGGGGAACGCGCTCCTCGAGGTCGCAGCGGAACGCGTTGCAGCCGCCGCGCTCGAAGGCCCCAACCGCGTCCGCAGCGAGACCTAGATGCCCGACCCGGATTCTGAGACAGAATCAGGGTCGGTCATTTAGTTCTACCCTCGTGGGGACTTCGTCCTCAGGATCATCACCTCTCGACGTGGGCAGAGCGTCGTTCGGTGAGCCGATCTCGAACTCTGCAGGCGGCTGTCGACGAGAGGCCAACGAGGGAGGGGCCGGGGCACGCGCAGGCGGTATCGCAGGCAGCGACGTCGGCCTTGCGCGCAAGCGTCGCGTGGCGAGAGCCGCGCCTTCGGCTCACGCATCCTCTCGGA
>Ga0105047_10011477_pt1 | contig 14358 bp, 9 predicted proteins | sample MAT04_FD_78384 | JGI IMG/M metagenome (GOLD analysis project Ga0105047, IMG submission 78384) | Freshwater microbial communities from Lake Fryxell liftoff mats and glacier meltwater in Antarctica - MAT-04 (megahit assembly) | ecosystem: Environmental > Aquatic > Freshwater > Ice > Liftoff... | reverse complement strand
GTATCCCTTCGAGACGCACGGCGCCTACATCGCGGGTCGCTACGTATACGGCAACGTGCCGCTCGTGAACTGGTTCCCCGATCCCATCCGTGACCGATTCGCGCCACATGTCCGGGCCTACACGCAGCGGTCCATCCGGCGACTGTTCGCGGGCCAGCCGGTGCGCCTGGTGCACCACCGGGTGATCTACCCGGGCTTCGACAACATGACCTCGCGCCATCGCCGGCTGGGCCCGGTGCTGCGCCGGGCGCTGTACACCGCGGAGCAGACGCCGCTGCACACGTTCGGGCTGTCGCACTTCCTGGTGGTGCGCAAGGTGGGTCGCTGACCCCGGACCGCACGTCAGCGCCGACCCTGCGGCGCGTCCCTGGGTGCCGGTCACTGACCGGCGGTCACTGACCGGCGGACATCGGCAGGGCTGCGACCGCCGTATCCGTGCCGCGACGGAGCGCCACGGCGAGGCTGCGCCGCGGCGCGACGATGATCAGCTCCTCCCCCGCTGTGATGCGTCGGTCCGCCGCGGGCCGCCACGTGACCGCCTCCCCCACGAGGACGCCCAGGACCCGCGCGCCACCGTCGCGGACGTCCGCCGCAGCGGCGACCTCGGCGCCCACGGTGGAGCCATCCGCCGCGGACCCCGGTGCGACCGGCACGCGCGCCACGACGACGACACGCCGGTGCCCGACCGGGATGGTGGCCATGACCTCGCGATCGATGGCCGCGGCCGCGAACACGGGCGCCGCGAGCGTGGACACCGAGCGGGAGTGGTACGCGCCCAGGGCCCGCTCCAGCTGTGCCGCGAGCTCCGGGTCGAACAGGCGGACGACGATGCGCAGGTCCTCCCGGCGGCCCCGTGCATGGAGCGCGGTGGCGAGGTTGGCGGCGTCGGAGTCGGTGACGACGGCCATCGCGCGCGCCCGCTCCACGCCCAGCGACCGGAGTGACCCTGGCTGACCCGCATCGCCGATGACGACGGGGATGCCCAGTTCACGCGCCTCCTCCACGAACCGTCCGTCGGCATGCTGCTCGGCGGCGACGACCGGGATGCCGCGCTCGTGGAGCGTCCGGGCGATCCGGAACCCGATCGTGCCCAGGCCGACCACGATCACATGGTCCTCGACGTCCGCGGCGCGCGGGCCCAGGACGTCACGCATCCGCGCGGACAGCACCACGTCCGCGATGAGGCCGTAGAACAGGGCCAGCGCGGCGGCCCCCACCAGCGTCAGGACCACGGAGAACAGCTTCAGGGCCGGGGTATCCGCCACATCCGCGCTCACGGCGCCGAAGAACCCCGCGACCGTGGAGTAGACCGCGTCGATGGGTGAGATCCCCCTGGCCGCCTCGAGCACGAGCGCGCTGCCGATGGTGATGACTGCCAGCACGGCACCCAGGACCCAGAAGCGGCGGTCCACGCTCCGGAGCGCCGTCCGCACGCCGGGCCGGCGTGCGCGGCGCCGGCGGGCGGCGAGCGCCGCCGGTGCATCGTCGAGCGCCACGAGCGACAGCAGCGGCCCGGCTCCGATCGTTGCGGGATCGGGCAACACGACCGGCGGTGTCACGCGGTCGTCGGCGAGGGTCACCACCGTCCGGGGGTCGTCCCCCGGCGCCGCGGTCACCGCGAAGGCACGACCGGCGATCTCGATCACCCGCTCGTCGCGGGCGTCCAGGATCGCGGACACGAAGCCGGGCGCGGCGAGGGCCGAGGCAGACAGGGCCGTGGCCCCCGGCACGAGGGCCTCCACGCGCCGCCCGAACTCCTCGTCGAAGGTGCGCACGACCACGGGCAGCCCCGGAGCGAGGGAAGTCGCCACGAGCGCCACGTGGATGTTGCCCACGTCGTCGTTCGCGGTCAGCACCAGGGCGCGGGCATGGGCGATCCCCGCCTCGTGAAGGACCGCCCGTTCGCGCGGGTCACCGTCCACGACGCGCGACGCTTTCGCCGTGGCGAGGTCTCGGAGGCGCGCCTCGGCGTCCGGGGGCGCGATGACGACCACGTGCTCGCCCAGCCGGTCCAGCTCCTCGAGGGTGCGGACTGACAGCCCTTCCAGCCCGCACAGGATGACGTGGCCATGCCGTTCGCTCACGTGCGCAGGGTAGCCAGTCCGGGGCACGGCGCGCGGTCGGTGTGGCCGGCCCGCGAGCGGGGCGGATCAGCCGGGAGCGGCGGACGGGCTCGTTTCGGGGGCGTCTGACCCGCCGGGCCCGGGCGACTCGTCCGGCTCGTCGACGGACGGCGACTCACCGGGCACGAACGGGGGCGCTGACGGGGGCGCGATGGACGGCTCCGGGGCGGCCGACTCCGCGGGCTGCGTGCCGGGCCGGAACCAGACCTCCACGGTGACCGGTTCCGACCAGTTGCCCGCGACGTCGCGCCACTGGATGTGGATGGACCGCCGACCCGCACGCGCGTCAGGCGCCGGCGTCGAGGTCGGCTCGGGCGTCGCTGAGGCGGCCGGTGAGGCGGACGGCGCCGGTGAGCCAGTCCAGAACGGGTCGATGGACGGGGACCCCGCGGCGCTCGGCGCCGGCAGACCGTTCTCGCCCGGCGCCAGGGATGGTGACGCGGCCGGGGACGCCTCGGCAGGCAGCGATGCCGGCGGGGACGGCGTCTCGGTCGGCGCGGCCGTCGGCTCGGGGGTGCTCGATGGTCGCTGGGCGCGCGGCGGCGTCAGATCGTAGACCGGGCCACCGGTGCGCACGTCGAACCGGATGGTATCGGTGCTCGTGAAGGTCGTCCCAGTCTCCAGCTGGCCGTCCGAATCCACGGCGTCATCCATCGAGACCCGCACGAACGCAGGTCCCGACCCCTGGCCGTCCGACGCGGTGAGCTGTAGGCCCACCCGGGCACCCACGATGGGGAGGCCCTGCCGCTGGCCGTTGGCGGTCGCCGGGTCCAGCTCCGCGGTCCCGGTCGGCGCCCGCCGGTCTCGCTCTCCGCCCACGGTGAGCCGCAGCACGGACCACATCTCATCGCCCGGCCCTTGGTAGCCCAGGGCCCAGAAGCCGACGCCCCGCAGCTCCTGCTGCTGGGCGAACTCGACCTTGGCGCGGGTGGCGTCCACGTCGTCGTACCAGAGCTGGCGCCACGTCACGCGGCACGCCTGGCAATCGTCGAGCTTCGAGGGATACACGGTCCAGGCGGACTCCTCCACGGTGTCGTAGAAGCGACCCGTGCGGGCCGCCTGGACGATCGCGTCGCGGTAATTGATGGTCACGGAGAACGGCCAGCGCTCCCCGCTGCGGGTCGCGGCACGCGGCTCGGCGCTGGTCGTGGACCACGCCCGACCATACCAGGGCAGCCCCAGGATGACGCGATCGGCAGGCACGCGGTCGAGGATCCGCGCCACGTCCCCCGCCAGATCCTGGCCCTCCGGCTTGTCCAGCGGCGCGTTGGAGCCGGTCCGCGACGAGCTCCCGGTGAGGTACTCGTAGCCCATCACGAACAGCGCGTCCGCCGCGTCGTCCGCGACCAGGGCCGCCACGTCGTAGTTGTCGATGCCGGGCATCACGTCGAACGTCAGCTGAAGCGTGGGATCCACCGCATTCATGGCCGCGCGCATCTCGCGCACGAACTGGGTGAAGTCATCGCTGACCTCGGCGGGCATCGGCTCGAAGTCGAGGTTGACGCCGTCGGCCCCCGCATCGGTCACGACCTGCAGCACCTCGGCGGTCAGGCGCATGCGCGCTGCGGGGTCGGACAGCAGGCGGACGGTCCGGCGACGCTGGCCATCCGTCCACGAGAAGCGCTCCACGGTGAACACGACGCGCACGCCGGCCTCCTGGGCGCGCACCTGCAGCTGCTGCCATGCGTCGCTGTTCCAACCCGCCCAGCCCGGGGTCGGTGCATCGTTCGCCTCCTTGACGAGCACGCCGCGGGGATTGGCCTCCACGCCGAACCAGGCCAGCGTGGTGAGCTGCGAGAGGTCCAGGGTGTCGGCGCGGCTCAGCTCCCAGTAGGGCAGGAAGCCGTAGACCTCGGTCTCCGCGAGGGCCAGCTCGCGGGCCGGGCCGGGCGTCAGCGCGGGTGCCGTCACCTCCGGCCGGGGGGTTCGGGTCAGGGCAGGCGACGCACCGGGGTCTCCGCTCGCGGCCGGGCCGACGGATGGGGCGGGCGATGCGGCCGGCGCGAGCGTGGACCCGGCGATCGTCGGCGCGGCGCCCGGGGCGCTCGGGTCGGTCGACGGGGTCGACGGGGAAGCCGGTGGCGTGGATGTCGGGGCGGCGGTCGGCTCGGGCGACGAGCTCGTGGCGGGCTCCGCCGTCAGGATCGGCTCCTGCCTCGGGGCGGGGCTGGCGGAGCCACCGAGACTCTGCCCGGGACCACCGGACGGCCCGGGCGCCGGGGTCACCGCGATGCACCCGGTGAGGGCAAGGGAAGCGATCAGGAGCATGAGAGGGGCGGACCACCGAGCGCCGCGCGGGCTGCTCCGGGACCCGCGAACCGTCGCGGGAAGCACGTCGTCACCGTACACCGGAAGTCCTGAGAATGTCCTGAGAACGCCCTATCCGGTGACGGGTAGCTCCGCGGTCCGCGCCATGCCTGCCGCGCCGCCGGCGCCCGGCCGGACATCCGCGCGCCGCAGGCGGAGCGAGTTGAGGACCACGCTGATGCTCGAGAAGGCCATCGCGGCGGCCGCCAGGGCGGGATCCAGGAGGATGCCGACGAACGGATAGAGGACGCCCATGGCGACCGGGATCAGCAGCACGTTGTAGGCGAACGCCCAGAACAGGTTCTCCCGGATGACCCGCACCGTGCGGCGCGACAGGAGGATCGCGGAGACCACCAGTCGGGGATCGCCGCCCACGAGCGTCACGTCGGATGCCTCGATGGCCACGTCCGTGCCGGTGCCGATGGCCACGCCCAGGTCCGCCTGGGCCAGCGCAGGAGCGTCGTTGATGCCGTCGCCCACCATGGCCACGCGGCGTCCGGCCGCCTGGAGCGCCTTCACGCGCTCCTGCTTCTCGCCGGGGAGCACCTCCGCCACGACGTTGGTGATGCCCACCTGGCGCGCCACGGCGTCCGCCACCACGCGGCTGTCGCCGGTCACGAGCCAGACCTCGATGCCCCGGTCGCGCAGCTGGCGGACGGCCGTCGCGGCCTCCGCCTTGACCGGGTCGCTGATGCCGATGACGCCCAGTGCCGCCCCGTCACGGGCCACCAGCACGGGCGTCTGGCCGTCGCGCGCGATCGCCGCGGCGGATGCCTCCAGCGGCTCCGGATCGATGCCAGCGTCACGCAGCAGGCGCGCATTACCCACCAGGATCTGCGCCTCCCCGACGCGCGCCAGGACGCCACCGCCCGTGATGGACGCGAAGTCCGCGACGGTCGCGATGGGCAGTCCCCGATCTCGCGCGGCAGCCACGATGGCCGCGCCCAGCGGGTGCTCCGAACCGACCTCCACCGCGGCGGCGAGCGCCAGCAGCGCGTCGGCGTCCCCGTCCGTGGCGTTCAGCGGCTCCACGGCGGCAACCGACGGGCGGCCCAGCGTGAGCGTGCCGGTCTTATCGAAGATGACCGTGTCCACGCGACCGGCGGCCTCGAGCGCCTCGCCGCCGCGGATGAGGATGCCGGCCTCCGCGGCCTTGCCCGTGCCGACCATGATCGCGGTGGGCGTCGCGAGACCCATGGCGCAGGGGCACGCGATGATGAGCACGGTGATCATGCTCACCAGCGCGAACGTGAGCTGCGGCGGCGGCCCGAACACGAGCCAGACCGCGAACGTGAGCGCTGCAAGGCCGATGACGAGGGGCACGAACCTCGCGCTCACGGCGTCCGCCATGCGCTGGATGGGCGCCTTGGAGCCCTGGGCCGCCTGGACCATGCGCACGATCTGGCCCAGCACGGTGTCCCTGCCCACGCGCGTGGCCCGGAACACGAACGATCCCGTGGTGTTGAGCGTGGCACCGATGACCTCATCGCCCGCCGCCTTGCCCACCGGCAGCGACTCGCCCGTGAGCATCGATTCGTCCACGGATGAGGCGCCCGACGTGACGATGCCATCGACAGGCACCTTCTCGCCCGGCCGGACGCGCAGCAGGTCGCCCGGCTGCACCTGTTCGATGGGCACGTCGATCTCCTCGTCGCCGCGCACCAGGCGCGCGGTGCGGGCCTGGAGCCCGACAAGGGCCTTGACGGCGCCCGCGGTCTGGGACCGTGCGCGGGCCTCCAGCCAACGGCCGGCGAGGATGAGGCCGACGATGATGGCCGCGCTGTCGAAGTACGTCGCGGGCTCGATGCCCGCGTGCATCACGAGCATGGGCCACATGGTGACCACGACGCTGTAGCTCCAGGCCGCGAGGACGCCCACCGCGACGAGCGTGTCCATGGTCGCGGTGCGGTGCCGCGCGGCGGTCCACGCCCGGCGCATGAACGTGCCGCCCGCCCAGAACACGACGAAGGTGGCGGGCCACAGCGTGAGCTTGTTGATGTCCTCCATGGACGACCCAAGGCCACCCGGCCAGAACATCACGGCCATGATGCCCGCCGCGATGGCCAACGAGACCGCCGCCCGGATGCCCAGGTCACGCAGGTCACGCGCCCGCTCCAGGGTCTCCGCGTCCGTCTGGTCCGTGAGCCCCGTCGACGCCGCAGCCGCGTCCGCGGCGGCGGGATCGGGGCGTACGTCGTAGCCGGCCGCCTCGATCGCCTTGACCAGCTCCGTGCGGCCCGCGACCGTGGGGTCGAAGCGGACCGTGGCGCGCTCCGTGGCGAGGTTGACGTTGGCGTCGATGACACCGTCCGCCTTGCGCAGGAATCGCTCGATGCGGTTCACGCAGGACGCGCAGGTCATGCCCTCGATGGCCAGAGACAGATCGATGGGCGCGGTGGCGGTGGTGCCGATGGTGACGGTGGGCGGGATGGTGGGGGCGGTCGACATACTGAGGGGGAGTATACCAGAGGGCCTGCCGGGGGCGACCCGGTCCGTTGACGAGGCGATCCCTGACCATCCGCGCCCGCCAGGCGGGGTTCCGCCCCGTCGACGCACCGATCGCGTCTGTCCGCGCCGTTGACGCAACGGCCACTCGCCGTTCGCTCCTCAAGGGTTCACGATGAGGTCCCGACACGGACGATCAGCCTGTGACCGCACCGTTCGGACCCTAGCGCGCGATGGGCCGCATCGCGAACACGCCCACCACGATGCTCACCACCGGGTCGTGGCACAGCTCGAGCCCGATCTCACCCTGGCGCACCAGGTCCCCGATGAACGCGGCCTCACGCCGCGGCAGCCCGACCCAGATGGTGCCTTGCTGCGTGGCCACCGGGCTCACGTCATCCGGCTGCCCGTTCAGCTCGAATCGGCGGCGCAGCTCGTGCATCGGGACGTACGGGCGCGACTTGATGAAGCGGCGCAGCTGCGCCTGGGTACAGCGACCACCCTCCTCCCCGTTGTGGGCAGGAGCCGGTCCGGTGACCTCCGGAGCCGCCGGTGCCATGGGTTCGGCAGGCGCGTCCGGGGCCGTGGCCGGGTCGGCCATCTCGTCCTCTCCACCGGGCGTCACCGCCGGGTGCTGCGTCCTCTCGGCGCCCATGCCGGCCGGGGCCGACGGGACGGCGGAATGATCATCCGGGCGACGGCGAATCCGGGTCGCCGCGCGTCGGCGGATGATACACCCGGAACGGTTTTCGGCGGCTTGGGCGCCGGCCGCAGCCCGCGCTGCTGCCACCCGCGAGGATTACTCGCCGCGGACCGTCAGCAGCGTGCGCTCGACCCCGTTGAGCGTCTCGCCGCCCGTCGGGGTGCATATCGCGATGTCCTCGATGCGCGCCCCGTACCGTCCCTCGAGGTAGATGCCGGGCTCCACGGAGAATGCGTTGCCGGCCACGAGCGCCGCGCCGTTGCCCTCCACGAGATACGGGTCCTCGTGGACCTCCAGGCCGATGCCGTGGCCCAGGCGGTGGAAGAAGTGCTCGGCGTGACCAGCGGCGTCGATGATGGCGCGGGCGGCGCGGTCCAGGTCCTGGAGCGCCACGCCCGGGCGGATGGCCGCGCGGCCGGCGGCCTGTGCCTGCTCCACGAGCCCGTGCAGCCGGCGGAACGCGTCGTCCGGTCCCTGGTCGACGGCGCCCGCCACCCACACCGTGCGCGTGATGTCCGAGCAGTAGCCCGCGCGCCGGCCGCCGATGTCGAACAGCAACGGCTCCCCGGCGCGTACCACGCGATCGGACACCTCGTGGTGGGGTGACGCGGAGTTCGGGCCGCCCGCCACGATCCAGAACTCGGCGTTGTCGTGCCCCTCCCCGACGAGCCGGTCGCGTACCTCGCGCGCGAGATCGGCCTCCGTGCGGCCCACAAGGCGACCCGCGATCATCGCCTCCACGGTCCGATCCGCGGCCCCCGCAGCGGCACGCAGCAGCTCGACCTCCTCCGCGTCCTTGACCTGGCGCAGCGGGCTCACGAGCGCTGAGGCGAGCGCGAACCGGGCAGTGGGCAGCGCCGCCTGGAGTCGCAGCAGGAAGGCGGCGCGCAGGCCATCCGACACGAGCAGGCTGCCAACGGTCCCGGCTGCACTCCTGGCACCCAGCGTCCCGGCGACGAGCGCGAAGGGGTCGTCCGTCTCGCCCCACGTGGCGAGCTCCACGAGTCCGGCGGCCGTGCCGGGCGCGGCGGATGCGGCGCCGACCTCCAGGCGGGGGACCACCAGCGTGGGCCGGCCGCTCGCGGGAATGACGAGCATCGTCAGCCGCTCCAGGGCGACCGCGGCGTACCCGATGAGCCACTCCAGCTCCGGCCCGACGCCGATGAGCAGCGCGCCGTGGCCGCCGGCCCCGACGGCCGCCCGCGCGCGCCCCAGGCGCTCCTCGTAGCGTGCCGCGCTGATGCCCGTGCTCACGATCGACCCTCCTGCGCCGCGAGCCAGGCGTCCACGAGGCGCGGCCCGTCGGTGAAGAACTTGTTGTACGAGAACACCCGCAGGGCGCCCGCGTCGAGCGCCCGCTTGCGCGTCTCGAGGTCGTCGTGCTCGGCCACCGCGATGACGGGCAGCCGCGCTGCGGCGATTCGCGCGATGGCCGCGGTGGCATCGCCGCGCCGCCCGAACAGGTCCACGATGGCCCCCACGACCCGGGGCGGGGCTGCCGCATCGACGTCCACAAGGTCGCCGGCCGGCTCCGCGAGGTCTGCCGCGGCGAGCGCGACGTCGAGCTCCCGGGGCGACGCGAGGCGCACGGGGAACGCCCCGGCGCGGCGCACGGCCTCCACCAGGCGAGACGCCCAGATGAGGTCCTCGGCGAGCACCAGCACGGTGCCCGCCGCGCGACTGGCAGTGGTCAGCTGACCGTCCAGGTCTCACCCGAGAACAGCAGCTTGGACAGGTCGCCCTTGCCGCTCTTCGCGATGGCGTCGTCGATCTGAGCCGTGACCAGCTGGTCATGCGTGGGCCGCGACGTGCGATGGAGGACGCCCACCGGTACCGGGAAGTCCGGGTAGAACATGCGCGACAGCAGGTATGCCAGCGCCTGGTCCGTCTCGTCGTGGACGAGCACGTCCGCCATGCTCACGTCATCACCCAGCTCCACGACCTCCGGCTGGAGGCCACGCAGGCGGATGCCCTTGTCGTGCTCCTTGCCGAACACCATGGGCTGGCCATGCTTGAGCACCAGCATCCGGTCGTCCCGGACGTCCTTGTCCGTGAACGAACGCCACGCGCCGTCATTGAAGATGTTGCAGTTCTGGAGGACCTCCACGAACGCGGAACCGCGGTGGTTGCCGGCCGCGAACAGGGTCTCCTGGAGGTGCTCGGTCTGGGTGTCCACGGAGCGCGCCACGAAGGTCGCCTCCGCGGTGAGCGCCACCGACAACGGCATGATGGGCGTGTCCACCGTGCCCGACGGGGTCGACTTCGTCTTCTTGCCGAACTCCGACGTGGGCGATGCCTGGCCCTTGGTCAGGCCGTAGATCCGGTTGTTGAACATGATCAGCCGGATGTCCACGTTGCGGCGCATCGAATGGATGACGTGGTTGCCGCCGATGGACAGCGCGTCGCCGTCACCCGTGATGACCCACACCATCAGCTCCGGCCGGGCGGCCTTGAGCCCCGTCGCGAGCGTCGGCGCGCGGCCGTGGATGGTGTGGAAGCCATAGGTGTTCATGTAGTACGGCAGCCGGCCGGAGCAGCCGATGCCCGAGATGAACACGATGTTCTCGCGCGGCACCCCGAAGTCCGGCATGGTCTTCTGCGTCTGCGCGAGGATGGAGTAGTCCCCGCAGCCGGGGCACCAGCGGACCTCCTGGTCCGAGGTGAAGTCCTTCTTGGTCAGCGGGATCAGCGTGTCGGTCATCGGGAGGAGTCCTCGTCGAGCAGCAGACGGACGGCGGCCTCGATCTCGGCGATGCGGAAGGGCTTGCCCCGCACCTTGTTGAGCCCGATCGCGTCCACCAGATAGCGGTCGCGGATGAGGTGGCGCAGCTGGCCCATGTTGACCTCCGGCATGAGCACCCGCCGGAAGCTGCCGAGCACGTCACCGGTGTTGCGCGGGAACGGGTTGAGGTGCCGTAGCTGGGCATGGGAGACGGCCTTGCCGTCCGCGTGAAGCCGCTCCACCGCGGAGCGCAGCGCGCCGTACGTGGAGCCCCAGCCGAGCACCAGCACATCGCCGCGGGACGGACCATAGACCTGGAGGTCGGGGATGTCGTTGGCGATGCCCGCGACCTTCTCGTGGCGGAGCATCGTCATCCGGTGGTGGTTGTCGGGGTCGTAGCTGATGCTGCCCGTGATGTCCGCCTTCTCCAGGCCGCCGATGCGGTGCTCCAGGCCGGGCGTGCCGGGGACGGCCCACGGACGCGCCAGGGTCTTCGGATCGCGCAGGTAGGGCCGGAACGTGTCCTTGTCCGTCCAGTTGTCCACCGCGATGCTGGGCAGGTCCGCCACCGCAGGGACCTTCCAGGGCTCCGAGCCGGTGGCCAGGAACGCATCCGAGAGGTACGCGACCGGGGTCATGTACTTGAGCGCGATGCGCCATGCCTCCACGGCATAGTCGAAGCACTCCCCTGGGGTGGCGGGCGCGATCACCGGCATGGGGGCGTCACCGTTGCGGCCGTACATCACCTGGAGCAGGTCGCTCTGCTCGATCTTGGTGGGCATGCCCGTGCTCGGGCCGGCACGCTGGACATCGATGACCACGAGCGGCAGCTCCACCATCACCGCGAGGCCCATCGCCTCCGTCTTGAGCGCGATGCCGGGGCCGGAGCTGGCCGTGAGGCCCAGTGCACCGCCGTAGGACGCACCGATGGCCGACCCGATGGCCGCGATCTCATCCTCCGCCTGGAAGGTCTTGACGCCGAAGTGCTTGTAGGTCGAGAGCTGGTGGAGGATGTCGCTGGCCGGGGTGATGGGATAGGAGCCGTAGAACAGCGGCCGCTGGGCGAGCTGCGCGGCGGCGACCATGCCCAGCGCGGTGGCCTCATTGCCGGTGATGTTCCGGTACGTGCCCGGCGGCAGATTGGCCGGCTTCACCCGGTAGTGGGTGTGGAAGATCTCGGTGGTCTCGCCGAAGGCGTAGCCGGCCTTGAGCGCCCGCGTGTTCGCCTCCGCCAGGACCGGCTTGCTGCCGAACTTCGCGGTGATCCACTTGAGCGTGGGATCCATGCTCCGTTCATAGAGCCAGAACATGATGCCCAGGGCGAAGAAGTTCTTGGTCAGATCCTTCTGCTTGCTGGTCATGTCCAGGCCATCGAGCGAGCGCTCATTGAGCGCGCTGATGGGGATCTCGAACACGGTCCAGGCCTGCAGCGAGCCATCCGTGAGCGGGTTGGAGGCGTAGCCCGCCTTGGCCAGGTTCGCCGAGCTGAAGGCGTCCGAGTTGACGATCAACGCGCCGCCCGGCGGCAGGTCGCCGACGTTCGTCTTGAGCGCCGCCGGGTTCATGGCCACGAGCACGTCGGGCGCGTCACCGGGGGTGTGGATGTCACTCGAGGAGAAGCTGATCTGGAACCCCGAGACGCCCGGCAGGGAGCCGGCGGGAGCGCGGATCTCCGCGGGATAGTCGGGCAGCGTGGCGATGTCATTGCCGTAGACCGCTGCGGTCCGCGTGAACTGGGTGCCCGTCAACTGCATGCCGTCGCCGGAGTCCCCGGCGAATCGGATCGTGACCCGGTCCAGCTCCTGGACCATGGGCTGTTCGGGTGCGGTCTCGGTGGTCACGCGCCTGCCGGCTCCTTCATGAACTGCGCTCGTGGGGGGTCGGATTCTACGACGTCGGGCGATGCAGGCCCGAGGGGCGATTCTAGCCCCCATCCGCGCTCACGCGAGCGTGACGTTCGACGACCGTCGAACGGGACATCCAGAAGGTCGCGAGGAGGCCCAGCACGGCGGCGCCGGTGCACCCTGCGAAGACCACCGTGAGCGCCCCCTCGAGTGCCAGCCCAGCCGCCAGCGCGGTGCCCAGGAGCACGCCGCCGAGCCACGTGCCGATGCCGTTGCCGGACACGCTCGCCAGCTGGCCCGCAGCCGTGGCGCGGCCCTCGCTGCCCGCGGCGGCATGCGCCATGAGGTGCAGCGACGTGCCCTGGGACATGAGCCCGGCTCCCACGCCGGTCGCCAGCCACCCCAACCACGTCAGCGGCAGGGGCACGTCCGGGACGGCTGAGAGCGCCACCACGGGCAGGCCCGCGACCAGGCAGCCGACGCCCACGCGTGCGACGGTCGCGGTCGGGACCCGCGGGAACCGGCCCTGGAGGAACGTGCCCGCCGACCATGAGATCGAGAGGATGGCGATCGTCACGCCCGCCTCCACACTGGACAGCCCCCGGATGTCCGTGAGCGCCAGGGGCGCGAAGCTGACCGCCCCCAGGATGGCCATCGAGGCCAGCAGCGTGACGAGCGCCGCGACGCGCACCTGGCCGGCGGGCGGCAGGATCGACCGGACCCGGCCGCCCACCGGGAGCGAGCCGGCTACGCCGCGCGGCATCGCGAGCACCTGGGGCACGACCAGCAGCGCGCACAGCGGCATCAGCACCGCGAGCCCCAGGAACACCCAGCGCCATCCGAGGGCCTCCGCCACGATGCCCCCCAGCAGCGGGCCGATCACGGACGGCAGCAACCAGGCCAGCGAGAACAGCGCCAGGACCCGCGACCGATCGGCCGGCGCATACGCGAGGGCGACCGTCGCGAACGAGACGGCGTTGACCATGCCGGCGCCCGCGCCCTGGATGAAGCGCCCCACGACCAGGAGCTCCATCGACGGTGCGAGGCCGCCCACGACCAGGCCCGCCATGAAGGCGCCGAGGCCCACCACGAGCACCGGCGCGGGGCCCCGCCGGTCCACGATCGGCCCGGCGACCACGATGGCCACCGCGGAGCCGAAGAAGAACGCCGCGAACAGGAGCCCGTAGAGCTCCATGCCACCCGGCAGGTCCGCAGCCACCATCGGCGCAACGGGCAGGATGGAGAGGGCCTCGAGCGCCACGCCGAACGTGGTCAGCACGAGACCCAGGGTGAGCAACCGCTGCGACCGGGGCATGGTCAGGCGGTGACCGCTTGGCTGAAGCGTACGGCGCCGGCATGCCCCACGCCGGGCGCACCGGTCAGGGCGCCGCGGGCAGCAGGTCGGTCGTGATCAGATCCTCCACCGCGACGGGACCCTCGACCGGGCTGCCGGGCATCTGCGTCAGGAACGTGACGGCCTGCGCCCAGGCGTCCGCATCGATGGCCCCCAGGCCGAACGTGTCGGTATGCTCGTTGCTCCACCCCTCGATGGTCGCATCCAGGATGGCGCGCTGCGTCGCGGGATCCGCGGCCAGTTCCGGCACGCGCGCGAACGTCGCGTCGATGCCCAGCTGCGGGTCCGCGGTGATCTCCGCCATGGCGCGCAGCGTGGCGCCCACGAACGCGCGCAGGGCGTCGCGCTTGGTCTCGAGCGTCGCATCCCCGACGATGAGGCCCGGTCCCGGCAGCGGCACGATGTCGTCCACGCGCAGGACGGTCACCTCGTCCCCCTGGAGCGCGACCTGGACGGGCTCGTTGTTGGCGAAGCCGGTCGCCGCATCCACCTGGTCGGTGAGCACCGCAACGCCCTGGCCGAAGTCCGGGTACAGCGTGATGGTCAGGTCGTCAGCGGTCAGCCCGGCGGAGCCGAGCAGCGCCTGGAGCATGATCCAGCTGCTGCCGTACTTGCCGGGTGTGCCCAGGTTCCGGCCCGCGAGGTCAGCCGGCGCCGTGATGCCCGACGACGCCTTGGCGAACACGACCGAGGGGAAGCGGGCGTAGATCGTGGCCGCGTAGCGGATCGGGATGCCCTGGCTGCGGGCGGGGACGATGCTCGTGCGATGCACCATGCCGATGTCCACGGCGCCCTGCGCCACGAGCGTGATGAGCTCCGGGTAGATCTGGTTCTGGAACGTCACCTCGAGGCCCGCGTCG
>Ga0105047_10011476_pt1 | contig 14359 bp, 7 predicted proteins | sample MAT04_FD_78384 | JGI IMG/M metagenome (GOLD analysis project Ga0105047, IMG submission 78384) | Freshwater microbial communities from Lake Fryxell liftoff mats and glacier meltwater in Antarctica - MAT-04 (megahit assembly) | ecosystem: Environmental > Aquatic > Freshwater > Ice > Liftoff... | reverse complement strand
TCTTCCAGCAGCCGGGACATGATTTGCTCCTGACGCTGCAACATTTCGTTGGTCAGGCGCTTATTGACGAGATCCGTCTCTACTTTATTCATTTCGTTCATGATCTCATCCAGGGCTTTGCTGCCTTTGCCCTGTTCCTGTTTTTGCTTTTGCAGTTCGCGCAGGGCATTGCGCATCGCGGCCTGTTTGGCGGCCATTTTGGCAAATTCCTGGCTGTCGCCGCCACCTTCTCCCTGACCGCCGCCGCCTTTACCATTGGGGGCTTTGCCACCCGGTTTTTTGCCTTGTTCTTCCATCCGCTTTTTCAGGTCTTTCATTTGCTGGTTCACGTCGCCCTGGCCTTTGGTGATCTTGTCCATCGGGGCTTTGCCACCTTCGCCCTTGCCCTTACCTTTGCCTTTGCCCGGTTTTTGACAGGCTTGCGAGCCTGGCATGGCCGAAGCCATCTGCTGCTGCATTTGCTCCATTACTTCGGAGAGCATCAGGGCTAAGTCATTGAGTGCCTTCATGCTATGCTGCTGCTGTTCGTTGGCGGTGTTGATGCGGCGTTCTTCGATCTCCTCGATGCTGTACTTGATAGCCCCTTTTATCTCGGTCACTTTTTCGGTCACCATGCTTTCGATCTGGAAATTGCGGCTGGCGAGGGCCTGCAGACTGTCTTCCACCAGTTTGAAATCATCTTTGATTTTGTACTGCTCCTGTCCGAGTTCTACGTAGCGCGGGGTATTGATGGTAGCCCCCTCGATCTCTTTCATGTTCTTTTCCTGGGCGAAAGACAGTCCGACCAGATTTTCCAACAGTTGGCGCAGGGATTTTACGTCTTCTTCCATTTGTTCCATTTCACCGCCCTGGCTGCTTTTTTTCATCTTGTTGGCCATGTCCTTCATCTTTCCGGCAGCACTTTTCTGCTTCTTACCGGCTTTCTTTTTCTGGCCCTGCTCCAGGCTCTCTTTGGCATCCTTCATGTCATTCTTTGTATCCTGCATCTCCTCTTTCGTGTCCTCTATTTTCTGCGGACGCTTCAGCTCTTCATTTTTCTCCATCATTTCCTGCTGCTTTTTTTGCAGTTCCTCAAACTGTTTATTGAGCTCTTCCTGTTCTTTTTTCAGCTCTTCGTCGCTCTTTTTGTCTTCGGCATTTTTGTTTTCATCCTCTGCCTGCGCGGCGAGTTCGTCTTCTTTTTTGGCCATCTCCTCCAGTTCCTGGATTTGTTGATCCACCATCTGCTCCACTTCCAATTGCTTATAGAGTTCCTGCAAGCGGTCAAGTTCCTTGGTGGTTTCTTCCGTGCTCATTTCCATTTTTTCCATTTTCTCCAGCATCTCGTCCTTATTCATTTCCTGGAGTAACTTCTGGATATCCTCCACCAATTTTTTCATTTCTTCCGACATAGCATCATCGAACAGTTTTTCCAATTTATCTTGTTTTTCCTGCAAGTCCGGATTCTCCTGTTTGAATTGCTGCTGCTGCTGCTTATTCTGGTCGAAGTTCTGCTTGGCTTGCTGAATCTGTTGTTCCAGTTGCTTCTGCCGATCCAGCAGTTTTTCCATTTCCTTACGCGACTGCCAGTCCATCTCTTTCTGTTGCAGTACTTTATTGCGCAGTTTTTTCAGTTCCTCCTGTATTTTGGCACTTTCTTTCAGGGCTTTTTCCAGGTCTTTTTTGATTTCTTCGCTGTTCTGGGCCTGTTGTTGGCGGAACTCGCTCATCGTGGGCATCTTATATTGCATCACGGTGGTACGGGCACTTTTGGAGCCGTTGACGCCGTCATTATCAAATACCTCGAAATAGTAACTGACTTCATCGCCGGGTTCCAGATTCAGGTCGCGTACGTCCCAGTTGTACTCATAAGATACGGCTTTGCCAGCGGGTTTGGTTATTTTCACGGTACTCATGGGCAACTGACCGCTTTTTGCCTTTTTGATCTGATAATTAAAAGTCAGATTCAATAAACCATAGTCATCCGAAGCATCGCCGGCAAAAAAAGACGTACTGCCCTGGGTGCTGTCGCGGAATTCTTCCACGGCTATCTGCGGGTGCAAATCCGGGATGACGGTGATGGTGTAGGCCACGGAATCGCCTCCGGGCAGACGGGCATTGCTGAGAAATATCTGGTAGGTTTCGTCGCGTAGTGCCCGGCGATTGAAAGAGAAAAGTTCGTCGTCGAACCGCTTGGCATCAGCGGTCTGCTCGTTGCTAAAACGCAGCGACATCTGGTCGGTACTTTGCGCATTAAAGACCCAGCCAATATTGGTGCCTTGCGGAATCACCAGATCGCCGACATTGGCCAGTTCTTCGCTGGCGCGGCCGAGGTAGTCAGGAAAGTTCAGTTTGGTATTGAAAGACAGGATGCTGGGCTTACGCAGCACTTCCAGTATGTAGTCGCGGCTTTCTACGCCTCCGGCAAACAACTGGAAAGGAATGTCCTTTTGTACGTTCACAAACTTGTAGGAAAACTCGTTGGCGGCGTCTTTGGTCAGCCGATATTGTACGTTGCCCAGGGTGACGAATACTTCGTTGGGTAAAACCTGGCCATCCACTTTCACTTTCAGCAGATAATCAGCGAACTGCACGGCCTGCAGGCTGTCGGGATTGATCAAAAACCGGAAGGGCGCGGGTCGCTCGTAGGTGGTACGGGCATTCCACAGACGCATAGTGCCTTCGCGCAGGATGTTGGGAGCGCCCAATAAAAGGAACATCAGCAACAGCACCGGAGGCAGGGCATAACGCAGGTATTTGCGGTTTTTACCCAGATCAATAGCGGACTGGAAAGGCACCAGCCGAATGGCTTCACTTTTCTGATCAATGCTGGCGGTGATGAGTTCCGCATAAATAGCATTATTACTCTGCTGTTTTAATTGCAGAATATTCAGGAGTTTATCCTTCACATCCAGGAAGTGCTGCCCCACAATGGTGGCGGCCTGCTCGTGGCTGATCACTTTTCCCAAATGAAAATAGTGCATGAGGGGCAGCGCAACCCAACGGTACAAGGCCGCGCCGCTCAGGAGCAAAAAACTCCAGAACATGGCCGTGCGGACACCCGTACCAAAATACATATAGTACTCAAGCAGGTTGAGCACAATGAACAGGCCCAGGATAGCGCCGACGGTATAAAGCGCGCCACGCAGCAATTGATTGATGTAAAACTTACGGATGAAACCGTCCAGTTTTTCAATGAGCAGGGTATAATTATCTTTCACCATGATTATCTGATACTGTTACTTTTTTGAGAACGGGAATATTGGATTTGCTGCCCCTGCCGATCAGCGGGCGCCACAAATAAAATTCAGGAGGGCCAAGATAAACGGAATTTCCGACGAAATGGTTGGAGAGATGGCCGATTTAATATGCTTGGCCGAATGGCGACCAAAAATTGACGGAGCGATGGCATAAAAACGGCCTTTTCGGTAAATTTTTTTGGTGATTAGTCTGGCGATATTTTGCTACCCCTGTTTTGCATACGAGTCGAAGAAGCCGCGCCACCGCATTTGGAGCACCCCGAAGATGCCTTCGCGCACGATTTTCAGCGACATTTTAGAAACGCCCAATTCGCGGTCTTTAAAGATAATGGGTACTTCCCGGATTTTGAAACCCAACTCCCAGGCGGCGAATTTCATTTCGATCTGGAAGGCGTACCCCACAAAACGGATTTTATCCAGATCAATCGTATCCAGCACCTTGCGCTGCCAGCAAACAAAACCGGCAGTTGGGTCGGATACGGGCATCAGCGTCATCAGACGGGTGTAAATGGAGCCGCCGCGTGAGTAAAAATGCCGTTCCCAGGGCCAGTTCTCCACTTGTCCGCCGTGGCAGTAGCGCGAACCAACGGCTACATCGGCCCCTGCATCGCGGCACTCGGCGAGCAGCCTGGGCAGGTCTTGTGGATTATGCGAAAAGTCGGCGTCCATCTCGATCACATAATTGTATCCACGCTGGAGCCCCCACCGGAAACCGGCAATATAGGCGGTGCCCAGGCCGAGTTTGCCGCTGCGCTCGAGCAGGTGCAGCCGTTCGGCATAGGCTCCGCCTTGCAGGTCGCGCACGATCTGGCCAGTGCCATCGGGAGACCCATCGTCCACGATAAGAATGTGAAACGGCTCGGTCAGGGCAAACACCGCCTGCACGATGGCAGCGATATTTTCCCGTTCGTTGTAGGTAGGTATGATAACAAGGGCGGACACTTGCTAGGCTATAGTTTACAGGGCGAAGGCTATGCCAAAGGCGAGTACGGAAGTAATGAGTCCGTACATGAACAAATTATAACAGATACTCAGGTATTTATATTTCTTGGCCAGTACAATGCCCAGAAAATATAAGTCCCGACTCATGGTGCTATACAGAAAATCCGGGTCTTTCAACATTTCATTGACACCCCACTGAAAGTCGTCGAGCGTCATATTATAGAAGTTGCCAAAAAACAGCAGATTGGCTTTACGTTGTTTAATATCCTCCTTGGTCACTTTACCTTCCGTCACTTTCGGGCGGGTGCTCAGCGTGGCAAACACCATAGATCCCAGGCAAGTAAAAGTGAGGATAATGCTCGGGATGATCAGCTTGCTGTTCTCGTTTAGTTTGGGCAACAGGTTGGCTATAAGAATGGAAATTACAATCGCATTTACCGAAAGCATCAGGTTGGCTTTGCTATCGGCCATGGAACTGAGGTTGGTGTGGGTCCGATAGGTGGTCCGGTACATCGTCTCCACGCCGCGTCCCATGCGGGCGTTATTCAGTTCTTTTTCGCTCTCTTTCAGTATTTTACTCAAGTCCTTACTGCCGCCTTTTTTCTTATCCTTATCGTCCAGCAGGGCCATTTCATCCAGAGTGGGTGCTTTATCGGGGTTGAGCCGACGTTTTTGCTTGACTAACTGCTGTACGTGTTTGCCTTTTCGCTTACCAAATAACTGCTGCGCGACTGCGGTGTGATACTCATGCGCTAACAGGAAATTAAGTTCAAAGTCCACCCAATCCTGTTCGCTCATCACCGTTTTGCGGGCCAGAATAAATTCCTGGCGCAACTTACCGGTCCGATCCCAATAACTTTCCATACCGAGATGACTAAGATCGGCATCGCAGATAATCTCTTCGAGGCGGTTCTGCGGTTGTTGAGGTACCTTGGTCGAACGGATACAAGCGATAACGGTGGTCAGTTCCGATTCGCTGATTTTACCCTGCAAAAACTGTTGCGCGTTCAATATGCTGCGCTCCTCGTGGTCTTTCGGCCCTTCGGAGTACCCGGTATCATGAAACCAGGTGGCTAACTGCAGCAACAGCAGGTCGCGTTCGTCCAACTGAAATCCTTCGCCGATGATGCAGGCCGCCGCCACCGTCTGCACCGTGTGGTCGAGATCATGAAAGACGTATTCCGACGAGATGTAGCGGGCAAAAAAATCAGTAATGTACGCTTCGGTTTCGTGTAGTAATTGCTCAGGAGCAGTCATATAAAAGCAGATATTAGCGGCGAAGATAAGTGAAAAGGACTTTGAACGTAGATTGTTGAACCCTTGGACGTTAAAGTGCTGAATATTCTATGGTTAAGTACATTGTAAATTAAGTTTATTTGAGTATTTGAAGATTCGAGTATTCGACTAATTGCCTGATTATCAAGTGCTTTGATCGAATACTCGCATCCTCGATAAATTTACATTACGATGTATTAAGCCACTTTAAGAGGCTGTATGGCCTTACATTAATCCTGTCCACTTTATTTATTCAAAGCCTGGAGGTCATAATTTTTTATTGTAAAACGCCCATTTCTCGCCAATCTGCGGCGGATAATTCAACATTGGCGGGCTTTATTTCCTGAATTAATTCCCGCAAGCGTGGCCACTGTATCCCAGCGGCATACAAATCGCGAAAATCTTTTTGCAACACCTCCCAGGGGTCAATGTCTCCGAGCTCGCTGCGCAAAAACTCCTGGTACATGGCGATGGCCTGTGCCCGGTCCCCAGGGGCAGCGCGGAGCAGGAGCGCATGCGCGTGGTTGGTTTTCAGGTAAGCGGCATTCCCATAATAGAGAAGGATGTCGCGCGTATAAATCTCGACTGGCTCCCCGCCAAAGACCATAGTGGTGCTGCGGAATACGGCGGTGTCGCGCGTATAAGTCTCCGCTTGCTCCGCGTAGCGAATCGCCCGGGAAAGCGCCTCCGTATCTTGTGGGCGAGCCAATAGCAATTGGAACGATGCATCCAGATGAGCGTCGAGCCAGCGTTCCTGCCAATCGTAGGAATTACCATCGGCATTCAGTGCCCGCTCGGCATAGCGCAGGGCCTGTTCGCTTTCGGTAAGCGCCGCCGACCATTGACCGCGTGCGCTGAAATGCCGACGACGCAGATTGGCCAACAGATAGCTAAGATGCAGCGTGTCGAAACCGGGATGTTTGGCCAGTACCATTTTTTGTATCGCAGGGATAAACTGCTCGATCTGCGCGCGCTGGGCCGGCAGATTTTCGGCCAGTCGCCAGAGATCAAACCAGGCACTGGCCCAGGTCATTTCATCAAAAACGTTTTCGTACTGCACCAAAGCTTCGGTTTCATGCCCTTCCAGCAGCGTCAGCGGGCCGAAGAAGAAGGGATTCAGCCCACCGCTCAGTTTTTCCGTAGCCGTCTCAAAATCACTGCGCGCATCCTCTGTTTTATTTAATAGTAACGCCGCTTGGCCACGTTGCAGGTACAATCTGCCCTGTATTTCTGCCAAAGGGCTTTCGGATAAGAGCAGGCTGACCGGAACCAGAGAAGTATTTAAATTGATGCCAGTAGTATAAATATCGAAGGCATCCTGGATGCGGTTGGCATCCAGCAGGTAGTTACCGAGCGACAAATAGCTTTGGGCCAACAAACTTTGCTGGTCGGCCTGACGGGCCTCATCGCGGAATACGCCTTTGGCAGATAATAACTCAATGGCCTGGCGGTACAATGCGGCGGCCTGCGGGGTATTGTTATCGAAAATGCCCCAGGAAATATATTTGTTGGCCAGGGCCAGGGTCGTTTTTTCTGCTTCCAGGTGGTTTTTCGGGTTGCGACGCAGCAAAGCAGACGCATTGGTCAGCGTAGCCTCCAGTATTCGCGCACTTGCCGCATGATTTTTAGTGCGTCTGGCCTGCGATAAGCCCATGATTACCTTCCAGCGAAGTTCAGATTCAGCATTGAAAGGGATGGTCATCGGCTGGATAGTCTCCGGGCACATCCGTTCATCCAGGTTGACCAGTTCCCGGAATAAGGCGCATACATACCGGCTTTGTCCATCGGTCAGCAGATCGTAATCGAGCAACTGATGAAATTTAACGGGCAGATTAGCCATGCTGCCGGGCACACCATCCATAATGTATTGGTCGGGGGCTGCCATTACCCAAGTGGCAAACAGATTGGTAGCATTGGGCAGATCGTCGGCGAGTAATGCCGTAAAAGCACCAGCCAGTACGGCTTCCATCGGATGGTCAAAATAGCGGTTCATCTCACCGACTAGTTGCGCTGATTTGGCCGTATTATTGCGCAGCAGCCACTTCCAACTGTAATCTTCATACAGAGCGAGCATGGTGCTGCGCTGGGTGTTCTGAAAATCCGGGTCCAGGCGTTTGTATAGCTCGAACGCCCGCTGGCAATACCTACCTACCTGCTCAATATTGTTGCTGGCCAACGCTTGTTGCTGATAGAAATCCAGGAATGAACGGATCAACGGACCATCGTCCGAATTGGCCAGCGTCTCGAAGTTGTGGTCGTAACTGAGTACAGGCTCCAGGTCATATTGTAAAATCTGGTTGGAACTGAAGGCGGCCAACTGTTTATAAGGCGTTTGCGCCAAAGCGCGAATCGTATCCTGGTTGAGATCGCGCGTAAAAAGCTGGTTGCCATAATCCAGGTAACGCAGTTGATTACCGTCGGGCGTAAAGGCCATTTGGGAAATACCGACGAACCCTGCTGAAGAAGCATTTTTAAAATCAAAAACCGCTCTTCCAGTCTGCGCATCCCAAAAAATGATCGTCCCGTCACTATAACCGGCGGCGAGTGCCTGCCCATCCGGTTGGAAAGTAAGCGTAGTAATCGTCTTGCTATTAAAACCCCGGATACTGGCCTTTTCGTCGGCCAGTCCATCCAAATCAAAAACCCGCACCGTGCTAAAATCAGAGAGTGCAATGCGGTCGCCAAAGGGCGATACCGCGACCAGACCTATAAAGTAATCGTGCAGTCGCACCGTCGGCAGGGGCGCGGTCGGGGCATTAAAATTCCAGATTTTGACTAAATCCTGTTGTTGATTTTGCAGGATCACCAGCATTTTGCCTTCGCCCGGCAAAAAAGTCAGCGATTTGATTGGGTCAGAAAAAACGTGAGAAGCGTACACCGATCCTCCGGGCAGACGGCGTACTACGACCTCATTCGGGGTAATCGTAAACGCCACATATTGCCCACCCGGATCGAAAGCCAGGACCAGGGACACATCCTGCAGCTCTTTCAACGGAAAATTCAGTCGCTGTTGTCCATCAAAACTGACCACCAACAGCGAATTATACCCGCCCGCATCCCGCAAAGAATCGCCCGTAGTGACATACGTCAGCCAATGATTAGAAGGGGCTACTTGAAAATCATCTTTGCCAGAAACCCTGATCGTTTGAGTGGCTGCTTGCAGCGGCACGGAGTAAATAGCAACTTCATCCGGCAATACTTTGATAATATGCTGTGCGTCAGGGCTTAGCATCGCCGCATTATTTGAATCTCCATAGGTGGCGATCTGATCGCTTTGCCAATCTGCCAACGCCCACAATCTTACCTCACCCCTGGTATTAGCCGCAGCAAACCATTGGCCATCCGGTGAGAAAACCCCGCAAAAATTCTCGTAATATTCATCTGGCTGAATAAATGCGCCGTAGTAAAAAACGCTGGTCGCCGGGTTGAGCAAATACAACTTCTTGCCCCGTTCGTCCGTGCCAGCCACTATTTCGGCCACCATATTGGCATTCGGAGTCACGCCAATCAATTGAAATGGAAAATTGAACCGTGGCGGCAGGGAATCATAGCGTCCTGGTGTAAGGGGTAATTGGTAGTAAAAATTAACTCCTTCTCTACTCGTCAGTAATACGGCTTCCTGGGCCGGAAAGAGCCGGATGGCCGCTATGATAGAGCGACTTTCGCCCTCCATCAACGGCGCAAAATGGATGACCCGCACCCGTTGCCACGGACTGCCGTCGCCTTTTTTTTGACAAATGATCACGCTGTCGCGATAGCCGAGCCAAAGTCGGTTTTCCTGTATTGCCAAGGCCAGCGGCTCGTCGGTCAGGCCAGATACCTGCGGATTTGGCACCGGCGGTTTCAGGACATTGGAATAAGCATTTTTGCGCTGTTGGGCCGCATATTTGAAGCGCAAATCCAGTTCCATTATTTTCTTCTCTTCTATATCGTAGTAGTAAAATGCTTCGCTTTCGGGAGAAAAAGCAAAAGCACTCCGGGCAGAGACTTTCTGCCGAAATAATTCCCGGCCATTCTGCCAAAAAGCGAAAATTTTTGCGCCAGAAAAGACGATGGTATTTCCATCCGGTGATACTTGAAAATCATTAAAAGCCGTATCCACCGGGGTCACTTTTCCCGGGCGCAGCGTCTGCGCGTCCCAAGTCTGGAAAAGGTGATCGCCCGGCAGCAGTTGGTATAATTTAAGCGTGGGGCCAAAGCCGCCAAACTGCAGCAATCTATCCCCGCTGCCTCCCGGCGGCAATTGGTAACAGAGCGGCATCCGCAGCGAATCGAACGGTGGCTTAAGTCGCGCATGCTCCTGTGGAATGTAGTACCAGGCATCGAAAGTGGCCTGCAGACAGTCAGCATTGGGTTCGCCGGGTGGCGCAATGTACTGGTTGGCAAAATCGGCGAGGCGATAGGCCAGACCCCGGTCAAAATTTTTCAGCAAATCCTGCGCATCGTCGGCACGGTTGGCCGCAATGGCCTGGCGGGCCTGGCGGCGGGCGGCGGATTCTTTGTCCAACAGTTCCTGCTCGGCGGCATTGCGGCAGGCACGGATACGATCACTCATATCGCGGCGACCGGTCTGATCGGCATCGGCGCAGCTTTTGGCGGCCCGGTAGAGCGCGGCGGCATCATCCCAACTGCGTTCACGAAAGGCCTGATCTGCTTCCTGACGAGTTATTTGGAAACAGTTTTCTCCTTTGAACTCCGTAAATGCACGGCTCAATGGGTGTTTGCGCCGACCCATGGGCGTTTGCTGCGCCTCCAGCGGGAGCACCAAAAATAAGGCAAAACAAAGGAAGAAAAAACGCATGGATTAAGGTTTATAGAAAATCAACATCAATAGCATAAGGATAAGTCATCAGATATTCGAGAGCCTTTTCAATGGGAAATCCTTCAAAAACGACGGCATACAGCATATCCGTAATGGGTACGTGTAATTTGTAGTGCCTGGCCAATTGGTGGGCAATGCGCAGGGTACGAACGCCTTCGGCCAGTTCCGGCATAGAGTCGCGAATCTGCTGGGTGGTCTCGCCTTTGGCCAGCCGTACCCCGAAAGTGTAATTGCGGCTATTGTTGCTGGTAGCCGTAGCCACCAGATCACCAATGCCCGCCACCCCGATAAACGCATGGCTGGCAGCCCCCAAAGATTTACCAAAATACACCATTTCCGCCATACCGCGCGCAATGAGCAGGCCCTGAATATTACGTCCCAGGCCCAATCCACCCAGCACCCCGGAACCTAAAGCGATAATATTTTTCAACGCCCCCGCCAACTCCGCGCCCAGAATATCGTACGAACCGAACACGTGGAATTTCTGACTGTTCAAGGCTAATTGCCCGGCTTGAATGACCTCCCGAAAGCGGCTGCCCACCAGGGTGGCGGCGGGTTGGCCGGCCATTATTTCAGCCGATAAATTAGGACCCGACAGGCAACCCACGCGGACCACACTGCTTTCTTCGCGCACTACTTCGCTCATCGTGCGCACATTAGCGCGGGAAAGTTGAATGCCCGGGTTCTCGAGCTCCTCTTCATCCAAATCCTTCAAATCCAGCCCTTTGGTGCCATGAATAAGCAAGTGATGTGGGCGCAGGTGAGGGGCCAAAGCCCGGATCATGCTGCGGAAACTATTGGACGGCACGATGGGCATGATCAGTGTGCAGTGTTGCGCCAGTTCTTCCAGATCGCTGGTGGCCCGCACGCGCGGCGAAATCGCCACATCCAGATGGGTGTGCGTTTGGTTGACCATTTCCACTACTTCCGGCTTGCGGCTGAAAAGTAGTACATCGGTATTATAAGCCAGCAAATTGGCGATGGCGGTGCCGAAACTACCAGCACCCACTACCCCGACCGGATTAAAAGGAGAAGCCATTTTTAATGAAATAGGAAGTATGAACGATGAACTATGAACGACATTATTGCTTAATTTCTCCATTGCTGGTGATGGTCTTGTTCCAGAGTGCTTTACCGTCGGCATCATAGACATTGATCTCCATTTGGCGGTCTTTGCGCGGCCCACTGAAACGAAGCATGGAAAAATTGTGCCCTTCCACCACCGTGCCGGGCACCCGCAGCTCATTGGCTATCTGCTGCGCCGCACCCGAAAATGCGCCGGCCGTGAAGGGCGAGGTGGTGAGGTCATACACCCAATTACCCGCTTTATTTTTCATAACACTCAGTTCGGTAAAGTGCCGGTCGCCGGTCAGGAAAACCACGCCTTTGATGTTTTCCCGGGCAATGCGCGCCAGAATGGTATCACGCTCAGCCGGAAAATAGTGAAAACAGGTCTCGTCATCATTATTGGTCGTTACTACCTGCCCGCCAATGGCGACTATTTTGAACGGTGCCGTACTGGATGCCAGAGATGCCAAAAACCACTCTAATTGGTCCTTGCCCAGCAGGGTGCGATTGGGGCAGTTGGCACACTTATCGGGCGAACGAAAATAGCGGTTATCGAGCAAAAAGAAATCCATGTCGGCATACTGGAAGCGAGTGGTGCAGCCTTTTTGGCCGTTCACCCCAAAGGTCGGATTGCCCCAAAAGCTGCGGAACACTTCCCAACTTTCGTCTTTATGTATCCAGGTGCCATCCGCGTCATTCGGCCCGAAGTCGTGATCGTCCCAAATAGCATACTGCGACGCAGCAGCCAGCAGTGGCTGGAGTTCCGGGAGCGAGCGCGTATGGGTGTACCGGTACAGCATCCCTGTACGCGTGTTCCAGTCCGGTTCGCGGTAATAAGTATTATCGCCCAGCCATAACATCAGGTCGGGTTTCTGCTGCGCCATACTGGTAAAAATCTGGTACTCGCTGCCGTACGGTTTGCCGGGACGGTCATATTCCGGCTCGTTGACATACGCGCAACTGCCGGTCGCCACGGTAAAAGCGGGCGGATCAGTGCGGTATTGCCAGAGCGGCTGCGTCTTGAAGGTCGTCGGGTAGGGGAGTTTTACCGCTGCCCCGTTGAGTTCGACGCGGTAGGTGTAGTTCCTGCCGGGTTGTACCCGGTCAGCGATGAGCTTGGCTGTACACCCGTTTTCAGCACTCGTGCGCAGGGTGGCAGTGCTATATTGTTCGGCTGGCTTTTCCGTTTCCCAATAGACAATTTTTGTCGTGGTCGGCCCTTTGGTTTGCACCCAAAGCAGCACCTCGAACATATCCGCGTAGCCAAGCATGGGGCCACTTTGCAGGGCAGCGTTTCCGGTGTTGACCTCTTTTTCAGTCATTTCCGGCTGGTTAGAAACCGGGTGAGCAGATTGGCAGCCGGCCCCGGAAAGGGCGAGGGCAAGGAGCAGCAGAAAACAGTTTTTCATCGTTGTTAGTAAAAAAATTTGTTTGCGGCGAAGGTAAGATAAAGAGGAATGCTCGCGGCTGGACAATTTTCGGGAGGATTATGAAATTTTTGTCTGACCCCCAACCTTCTCGCTTTGTGACACGTTTGTATGATTAAAAATAAAATGCTACCAAACCCTTGCTTTTACCAACTAAAAAACTTTACTTTGAACCATAAAAAATAGGAGGTTTGTTATGACAACACGTTCCACTTTTCTGATAGCCCTTTTTGCTACCGCTGCCCCGCTGGCCGCACAGACTGCCGCCAAAACTTTTAACAAGGCTTTTAACACCGATGGCCAGTCCGTAATCACCCTCGATCTGCCCGGTACGATAGACATAAAAGTATGGGATAACCCGACTGTACGTATTGAGATCAGCGTCAGTTTGCCTTCGGGTAATAATGCCATGCTCAACGAACTGGCGACCGTAGGCCGCTACAATCTGGTGGCCAAATCCACGCTTACGCGAATGCTGATTACGGCTCCTAACATGGCCAAACAAGTGCGGGTGAAGGGCGAGACCATCAAGGAGACGCTTACTTTTGTGGTGTTCGTACCGAAGGATGTAAAGATCGAAATGCACAATACCGAAGTGCTGGCCGATACCAAAAAAGAGTAAGTTTTTGCTTCTGCATTATAAAGTGATAGGAAATTTTGAGAGCGTTCAAAAAAGGGTGGCACACCTGAATTTGATCATGGAAGATCAATTAAGTAAATAAGCAAAATTGCAAATGGAGCGCAGTGACATCCCGGTTTTCATCGGGAAGGCAAATGGAGCAAAGCGACATCCCGGTTTTTTATCGGAATAGGCGATGATAATCAGCCAGTTACGACAAAAATAACCTCGATTAATTTTGCCCGCCTACTTATTTATTAAAGGTGGGCCACACTTAACGGAACACCCTCGAAATTTTACATCGTCCCGGCTTTTTCCAATTGGAAAGAGCTGGGATTTCTTTTTGCCCGACTCATTTGCTCCGTCATGTTTATGTCCGGGTAAACTACTCGCGTCAAAAGAACGTTGTTGATACCTGCTGCTGACGGTATTTTACCGGTTGCCGAAGTGGTAGTGTTTATGCAAACCCTTCTTTTCATCTGCCCTGATTGGGCGGACAATATGCTGAAAAACATGAAATGCCGAATATTTTTCCTGGCCGTTGGCCTGCTGCTGACTACCCTGGCCCAAGCCCAAATGCAGCGCACCATGTATCAGGTCTTTGAAGTAGATTCCGTAAAAACTGCGCAACTGGAAATTCTTGATATTTATGAATTGCACAGTTGGGCCGGCAATTCTATTCTGGTGGAAACCAATGTCCAGATATCCAACGCTTCCCCGGAAATACTGGATTACCTGATTAAAAATGGGCGATACGACGTAAAAATGGACACCCTCGCGCCAGGGCAGGTAAAAATCTATACGAAACTGAAAGACCGTAAAACCGTGAAAACCCCCGCCGGGGAATGTACCGAACTGCCGATGGCTAAAATATTTATCCCCGATACTTTTCTTTGGTCGGACGATAAAAAAAGCATTACCCGGAAGGCGGAATAGACGAACGCTGTAGCCTTTCGGAAAGTTTTTT
>Ga0105047_10011475_pt1 | contig 14359 bp, 8 predicted proteins | sample MAT04_FD_78384 | JGI IMG/M metagenome (GOLD analysis project Ga0105047, IMG submission 78384) | Freshwater microbial communities from Lake Fryxell liftoff mats and glacier meltwater in Antarctica - MAT-04 (megahit assembly) | ecosystem: Environmental > Aquatic > Freshwater > Ice > Liftoff... | reverse complement strand
TCAATTTTATTTTCGCCAAACGACCTGAAATTGATGACCGGATTTATGGGATTGGTGTTGATATCGGCAACTGGGGCAAAATTCATGTGAATCCCCATTAATCGCAATTGCTTGGCAAAATCCCGCCCCATTTGATAAATGAATGTCGAATCCTGCACCGCCCCAATTGCTTGAGCATAAGGAAATTTCATAACGCTGTCAATCCGCATCGACATTCCCCATTCGCCGTCGATAGCCACCAAAAGCGGGATTTTCGATTTTTGCTGAAATTCGTTTATCCATTTTGCCGATTCCACCGGCGTTCCTTGCATCACAAGTATTCCGCCGGGTTTGTGTAATTTAATCTGCTCGAGTGTTTTGTTTTTGCTGTCGGCACCAAGTTTGGGATAGACTGAAATGGTCATGAGTTGGGCAATTTTTTCGTCCAAAGTCATTTTTCCCAATTGTTCGGCAACCCATTTATTGGTTTTATATTTAAGGAATGGCGGTTCTTGTTGCGCATTGAGGTTCACACAAAAGGCAATCAAAAGAAAAAAAATAATTAAAACTCTTCCCCGTAAATTCATCTTTCCAATTTATTTGTTCAGCAAAAATCAGTTTTTGCCTTTTATATAACGAAAACGAAATATCAAATTGTATTTTCGCAAAGATAACAACGTTTATAAATCATGGGGAAGTTTTTAGGATTCATATTTATTTGGATGATTTGCGGATTTTATTCAGTTGCAATTGGAAACGGGATTGTCACAGGGGCCGAGCAACCGGAAAACTATTTGCCGCTGATTCAAAACAAAAAAGTTGGGTTGGTTGTGAATAACACTTCGATTGTAAACAACATTCATCTGGTTGATTTTCTGTTATCTAAAAGCATAAAAGTTGAAATGATTTTTGCTCCCGAACATGGTTTCCGTGGCGATGCATCGGCTGGGGAAGTGATTAAGGACGGGGTAGATTCGAAAACCGGGATTCCTGTTATTTCATTATATGGGCAGATAAAAAAGCCAACTGCCGAACATTTAAAGAACTTAGATATTTTAATATTTGATATCCAAGACGTTGGCTGCCGTTTTTACACTTATATTTCAACTTTGCACCTTGTTATTGAGGCATGTGCCGAAAACAACCTGCAGTTAATTGTTTTGGACCGCCCAAACCCAAATGGCGATTATGTTGCAGGCCCGGTCTTGAAACCTGGTTTTGAATCGTTTGTCGGGATGGATCCAATTCCGATTGTACACGGCTGCACAGTTGGCGAATTGGCAAATATGATTAACGGCGAAAAGTGGCACAAGGCAAACAAAAGTTGCGATATAAAAGTTGTTACGGTTCAAAATTACACACATTCAACAAAGTATGAATTGCCGGTACGTCCGTCTCCTAACTTGCCCAATTATCTATCGGTTAGGTTGTATACTTCACTTTGTTTTTTCGAGGCCACAAGTGTTAGCGTGGGGCGGGGGACTGATTTCCCTTTTCAGGTTCTGGGTGGATTGAATAAAAATTTGGGGGATTTTAAATTTACCCCGAAAAGCATTCCGAACGTTGCCGTTCATCCGCTAAACGAGGGGAAAGAATGTTATGGAGTTGATTTGCGTTCATTGAAAGTTGTCCCCAATTTTACCTTGAAATACTTTATTGATTTTTATAACAAATACGAAAACGAGAAGGATTTTCTCACGCGGGAATCATGGTTTAATACGCTTGCCGGGACTGATGAATTGTTGAAATTAATACGTTCAGGAAAAAGCGGATCGGAAATTTTGGCGCAGTTCAAACCAGATGTGGATAAATACAAAGTGTTGAGAAAAAAATATTTGTTATATCCTGATTTTGAATAATATGAATCCATATTTAGTACTTGGGATTGTAATAGTTTATTTTTTGATTTTAATCGGAATCTCGATACTGACTTCCCGAAAAGCTGATTCTCAAACATTTTTTACCGGAAACCGGAAATCGCCTTGGTTTTTGGTCGCGTTTGGAATGGTTGGCGCCGCACTTTCGGGCGTAACTTTTATTTCGGTCCCCGGAGAAGTTGGAAATTCTGCATTTTCATATCTTCAATTTGTATTTGGCAATATCGTCGGATTTTGGATTGTCGCTTTGGTTTTGTTGCCAATGTATTACAGGCTGAATCTCGTTTCCATTTATTCTTTCCTCGAACAACGGTTTGGTTTTTATTCCCACAAAACAGGTTCTTTTTTCTTTCTGATTTCAAAATTGATAGGTGCCGCTTTCCGCTTGTTTCTTGTTGCAGGGGTTTTGCAACTCGCTTTTTTCGATGCTTTTAATATCCCGTTTGCATTAACGGTTACGGTTACAATCGCTTTGATTTGGGTTTACACTTTTCGTGGAGGCATAAAAACAATTGTTTGGACTGATACTTTTCAAACCTTATTTTTGTTAAGTGCTGTAATACTTACAATTGTAGCAATTTCAAAAAGCTTGGGCTGGACCGCCGGAAATTTTTTAAGTGAAATTGCAAATGACCCAAATTCAAAAATATTCTTTTGGGAATGGCGTTCTGGCAGCAATTTTTTCAAACAGTTTTTTGCGGGAATGTTTATCACAATTGTAATGGTCGGAATGGATCAGGATATGATGCAAAAAAACCTGACGTGCAAAAACATTCATGATGCCCAGAAAAACATGCTGGTTTTTAGCTTTTCGTTTCTTGTTACAGTTTTTCTGTTTTTGTGTTTGGGAGCCATGTTGTACATTTTTGCCGGGAGAAATGGAATTGCAATCCCCGAATCGACCGATGATTTGTACCCTTTGCTGGCACTCCATTATTTTGGGTTGCCGGTTGGAATTGCCTTTTTGCTTGGTATTGTGGCTGCAGCTTATTCAAGTGCCGATTCGGCTTTGACGGCGCTAACCACTTCCTTTAGTGTAGATTTTCTGAATGTTGAAAAACATGATGAAGCAAAAAGGCGGAAAATCAAAACATGGTCACACTTAATGTTTTCAGTATTATTGATTTTGGTTATTATTCTTTTTGAGGCAATTAACAACGAAAGTATTGTGGTTGCTGTGTTCCGGGTTGCAGGTTATACTTACGGGCCAATTTTGGGTTTGTTTGTATTCGGAATGTATTCAACGCGGAAAGTGATTGATAAATGGGTTCCTTTTGTGGCTATACTTTCTCCCGTACTTTGTTATTTTATTTCAAAATACTCTCCTATTATTTTCAATGGATATGAATTTGGGTTCGAGCTTTTGATTCTGAATGGATTGATAACTTTTTTGGGTTTGTTAAGCATTTCAAAAAAACCGGTCTGAAAAACCAATTATTGCAAATAAATGTTAAAAATTGTAAATTGATTTTTTATATTTGCAATAATAACTGGTACGCATACCGTTATAAAACTATTAAATTCAGGAAATTGGTCAGATATCTACTTCAACTTTTGGCGGTAGTCGCTATTGTAGTCTTGGTACATTCATGCCAGGACGAAGGATATATGAGTTCGCCCGATGCCCAGTTGAAGTTTTCCGTTGACACAATTACATTTGACACCATTTTCACTACAATCGGTTCTACAACACAACGTTTTACGGTTCATAACCCTTACAGCGAGAGTGTTTTGATTTCGCGTATCCGTCTGTCAGGTGGCGATTTTTCAAGTTTCAGGTTAAATGTAAATGGCGAAGTAGGCAACGAAATCTATGAAACTGAAGTTCCCCCAATGGACAGTATTTTTGTTTTTGTTGAAGTTACTATCGATCCAAACGGAGAAAATTTACCAATGGTTGTGCAGGATTCAATTGAATTTACAATCAATTCGAATATCCAGAATGTTCAATTAATCGCTTATGGACAGGATTTTAAGCTGGTTAAGGGAGAAACTATAAAAACTACAACCTGGACTTCTGAAAAACCATACCTGATTTATGATTATGCTTATGTTGACAGTGTCTCGGTTTTAACAATCGAACCCGGCACGAAAGTTTATTTTCACAAAGGTGCGGGGTTATTTGTGAAAGGGAGAATCAAAGCCAATGGTACTTTTCAGGATCAAATACAGTTTTTGCCTGACAGATTGGAAGATTCATACAAAAATGTACCTGACCAATGGAATGGAATCGTCCTGTTTTCCGGCAGTCACGACAATATTTTCAACTTCTGCACAATTAGAAATGCCAATATTGGACTTCAAGTTGGAACAATTGAAAACGAAGGATTTGCCTCTGTTAAACTCACAAACAGCGTCATCGAAAACATGGCTTATGCAGGGTTATTTGCTTTGAAATCAAAAATTTACGGATACAACGATTTAATTGCAAATTGCGGGTTTTATGCCGTTGCGCTGTTGGTTGGTGGCGAATATGAGTTTTACCATACAACAATTGCCAACTATTGGGGGAATTATTCAACTAAGGCGCGCTCAACCTCTTCTCTTGTAATTTCAAATGTTTTAATAGTTAACGGTTCAAATGGCGAAACTTCCAGTTACAGCGGTGATTTGGAAAAGGCTAACTTCCGAAACAGTATCATTTACGGTAATAATTTGCAGGAAATTGAATTGGGCAACAACAACGAAAATACATTTAATTACTTGTTTGAAAATTGCATTATGCAAGTAGCCGATACCTTCAACACTTCAAATGCTGAACATTATAAAACTGTTTGGAAAGGGGCAAAATTCGATCCGCTGTTTATTGACCCGTATAAAGAATATAATTATCAGTTAGATACATTATCGCCTGCAAAGGACGTTGGAAAAATTATATATGGAGAGCAATTCCCATTCGATATCCTTAACAGTGACAGGACTGAGGACAAGGGTCCTGACTTGGGTGCATACGAGCGAGTTGAAAAGAAAAATGGCAAGTAGATTTGGTTCTCTGATTCTGTTATTCGTCTGTTTCTCCGTTCATTCATCGGCCCAACAAAATACTTCTGATTTTTCAATCCTGTTTTACAATGTCGAAAATCTCTTTGACACAAAGGATAATCCTGACACAGAAGACGATAGTTTTACTCCTGAAGGGGAACTCCACTGGACCCATAAAAGATTATCACAAAAACTACTAAATCTTTCAAAAGTTATTATAAATGCATCGGAGTGGAGTATTCCTGATATTGTTTTATTTGCTGAAATTGAAAATAGGGAAGTGCTTGAAAGATTGATAAGTGACACACCTTTAAAATCATTCCCATATAAAATTATCCACAAGGAATCGCCAGATCATCGTGGAATAGACGTTGGATTAATCTATAATTCAGATAGCTTTTCTCCAATTGAATACAAATATTATCCTTTGGAAGTTAAAAATGCCATGCTAAACTCACGCGAATTATTGTATGTTTCAGGAGTTTTGAATGGAACTGACACATTGCACATTTTTGGCAATCACTGGCCGTCGAGGTATTCAGGATTCCTGGAAACGAAGGATTTACGAAAAGCTGCAGCATCGCTTTTAAAAGGCAAAGTTGATGAGTTAAACAAGAAATTTAAATCGCCCAAAATTGTGATTGTTGGCGATTTTAATGACAATCCGGAGGATGAAACTTTAGCTGAAGTTTTATTGGCTGGAAAAGTTGAATTGCCGATTGTGGATGAAAAACTTTATAATTTATTTTTTGGTCTGAAAAGGGACAATCAGGGGTCGTTAAAATATCAATCTCAGTGGTTTATCTTCGACCAGATCATTGTTTCAGGTTCATTATTGTCAGCAAATTCCGGGTTCAAGGCAAAACCTGAAAACGCAAAAATAATTACACTTCCTTTTTTATTGGAGGATGATAAGAAATTTGGCGGGAAAAAACCTTTCCGAACCTATTACGGATTTACCTACAATGGCGGTTTTAGCGACCACCTGCCAGTTTTGTTAAAACTGAATTCAGCAAATTAATTTTTCTTGGTCAACCCAAGTTCGCTAGCCTTTTGCAACATAAATTCATACGCTTCGTCAAAATCATTATGGATCACACCGTCAAGAATCGCTTCTTTTATCGCATCTTTTATAATTCCAACTTCCCTGCAAGGTTCTATTGAAAATATTTCCATAATCAATTCGCCTTTTACAGGAGGTTCAAAATTGCGGATAGCATCTTTTTCTTCTATTTCTTTGAGTTTTTCTCTGACAACGAGAAAGTTTTTCATGTAGCGTTTTACTTTGTCAGCATTTTTAGAGGTGATATCCGCCTCGCAAAGTGTCATCAAATCATCGATATCATCTCCCGCCTCAAACAACAACCTGCGGACGGCAGAATCCGTAACAACGTCTTCCGAAAGCACAATTGGGCGCATGTGAAGTTGCACCATTTTTTGTACGTATTTCATTTTCTCGTTAAGCGGAAGTTTCATGCGTTTAAAAATCTCGGGAATCATTTTTACCCCAACAAAGTTGTGTGCATAGAAAGTCCAACCCTGACCTTCGATAAACTTTTTTGTTGCAGGTTTTGCAATGTCATGCAACAACGCCGACCAACGCAGCCAAAGATTTTCTGTGTTTGGCACAATCCTGTCAAGCACTTCCAACGTATGGTAGAAGTTATCTTTGTGTCTGATACCATTTACTTTTTCCACGCCTTTCATTTGTAAAAGTTCGGGGAAAATAATCTTCAGTAGCCCGGTTTCTTCCAACAGTTTAAATCCAATAGAAGGTTTGTCGGACATCATTATTTTGTTTATTTCATCGATTATCCGCTCGCCTGAAATTATATTTATCCGCTCTTTATTTTTTGAAATGGATTGTAAAGTTTCAGTTTGGATTTCGAAACCAAGCTGGGTCGAAAAACGGATCGCACGCATCATCCGCAGTGGGTCGTCAGAAAAAGTAATATCTGGATCAAGGGGCGTTCTGATGATTTTTTGGTTTAGATCGTCAATCCCATTAAAACGATCAACCAAAACTCCAAAGTTAGATTTGTTCAATCCAAGTGCCAAGGCATTTATTGTAAAATCACGGCGGTTTTGGTCATCTTCGAGTGTGCCATTTTCAACAACCGGTTTTCTTGAATCACTTTGGTATGACTCTTTTCGTGCGCCAACAAACTCGATTTCAAGATCTTTATATTTTATCATGGCAGTGCCAAAATTCTTGAAAACATTTACATGGGGTTTGTTATTGAGTTTGCTTGAAACTAATTGGGCAAGTTCGATACCACTGCCAACCGTAACAATATCAATATCCTTTGATTTTCGGTGTAAATAAATATCGCGTACAAACCCACCGATGACGTAAGTTTCCAATTGCATTTCGTCGGCAGTTTCCGATATGATTTGAAATATTTTATGTTGCAGTTTTTTATCCATTTATATGTCAAAATTAATTGTGTCAGCGAAAACTCACTGACACAACCTGTGTAAAACGTGACAAAATTACAATTATTTAGCTGAATTTTGCCCAAAATCTTTCATTTCAGAAAAAGGTATTATATTTGATATTTACATATCGACATTTATAGATATATTGAAAATTATTTAAAATTAAATATCATGTTGGAACATTTAACAAAGGAAACTTTCAAAGAGAAAGTGTTCAATTTCGAAGCAAACAAAGAGTGGAAATATGAAGGCGAAAAACCATGTATGATCGACTTTTATGCCAATTGGTGCGGTCCATGTAAAATGGTTGCTCCCATTTTGGAGGAGTTGCAAAAAGAATATGGCGACAGCATCGTGATTTACAAAGTAAATACCGAAGACGAGCAGGAATTGGCTGGAATGTTTGGAATTCAAAGTATCCCGTCATTACTTTTTGTGCCTCAGGACGGTCAGCCGCAAATGGCAATGGGCGCTTTACCAAAACAAACTTTTGAGAAAGCAATTGCCGATGTTTTAAAAGTTGAAAAGCCGTTGGTAAATTAGAAACAGTTTAGGACTTTTTCGAGCTGAATACCTCGGGAGCCTTTGATTAGGATATCTCCTTCGGTAATTGGATTATCTTGAATGAAACTGCAAAGTAATTCAACGTTTTGGAAAGAGTGGCAGTTGAAGTTTTCGGCAATTTCAAAAAAGTTTTTGCCCACGGTATAAACCGTTATGTCATGATAATTTTTTAAAAGTTCTAGAATGGAAGTATGTTCATATTTTGAATATTCTCCAAGTTCAAGCATATCGCCTAAAATCAGGTAACTTTTGTTTGAAACGTTCGACATAAAGCTTTTTATGGATGCTTGCATGCTAGTTGGATTGGCATTGTAGGCATCCATAATTATTTTAATGCCGTTTTTATTGATCAACTGAGAACGGTTGTTTTGCGGGAAATAATTTTTCAGTGCTTTTTGAATTGCAATCGGATCGACTTCGAAATAATTCCCGATACATGCAGCAGCCAAAATATTTTCAAAATTATAATCGCCTGTTAAATTGGTGTTTAAATACAAAACACCCTTTTTGAAAGTTGCCTTTACATGAACAAATGGCGGCGATGACAGCAGTTCTCCTATAAAATCTGCATCGTCATTTCCGTAGCTTATTTTATTCTTAATATCAGCAGTAAGTTTAGTTAAAAGTGGGTTTTCATTGTTAAAGAAAATGATTCCGTTTTTACTTTTTATATATTGATATAATTCCGACTTTGTTTTTATAACTCCTTCAAAAGAACCAAATCCTTCAAGGTGCGCTTTCCCGATATTTGTGATAATTCCAAAATCGGGTTCGGCAATCACACATAAATCGGCAATTTCTCCGAGATGATTAGCGCCCATTTCAACCACTCCGAATTCAGTATCCGAATTCATTTTTAGCAATGTGAGTGGAACACCGATATGATTATTCAGATTTCCTTGCGTAAAACTTACATTGAATTTTTCTGACAACACGGCAGAAACCAGCTCTTTTGTTGTTGTTTTTCCGTTGGTGCCTGTAATAGCCAGAATCGGTAACCCGAGTTTTCTTCGATGAAAATTTGCCAGATCTTTTAATGCCTGTAAAACATTGTCAACAAGTATTGTTTTGTTTGGAATTGAATACTCCGGTTCGTCAATTATTGCACAAACAGCTCCCAGTCCCAAAGCAGTGGCGGCAAATTTATTCCCGTTGAAATTATCGCCTTTCAAAGCGAAGAAAATGCAGTTCTTTTCGATTTTCCTGCTATCAGTTGAAATTTCCGGGTATTCTGTATAAAGCTGGTATATTTTTTCTGTTGTTGTCATTTGCCAAAAATAATCTCATTTTGAAAATTTGCATAAAAAAAGTCCCATTTTTTAAAAATGAGACTTTTAAATATTATCAATGATTTAATTTTAAAATCCTTGCGGGCTGCCAACCCTGTTCATTGCGCAACGGAATCCTATATCGTTAGTTGAATTGTCCTGTTCCAGATATCTTCTGGTTCCGGGAACAAGCCAGTATGCGCGGTCTCTCCATGAGCCACCTTTATACACACGGACATTGTCAGTTATTAACGATGAATAATTTCCTTGTCCGTTATCCTGGATATACATATCCTTGGTTTCGTTATTTTGGATACCAAGCCAATCTGTTCCTGGGACAATTTGCGAATTTGGATCGCCATCTTTAAAATTCCTGTAGTCCGCCACTGTGTCTTTTATCATTTCACCAAATTCATTTCGCATCAAATTACCACCATTATCACGGCGGTATTCAGTTACCACATTTCCCCTGAATGGATTAAACTCGTCAACATCTTTAAAAGATAAAGGTCTGTACACATCTGACACCCATTCGTTTACGTTTCCAGCCATACAATATAGCCCGAAGTCGTTTGCTTCGTATGAAAAAACGGGAGATGTAATATCCGCATTGTCATTTAATGCACCTGCAACACCCATCATATCGCCCCGTCCGCGAACAAAGTTGGCTTTCATTTGTCCTTTGCCTTTTTTTGCATCTTCGCGGAGATAAGCACCATTCCATGGATAAAGTTTCTTGTCTGTTAAAAGTTCACCATCCATATTTTCAGTTAATCCATAAGCAGCATATTCCCATTCGGCCTCGGTAGGTAAACGATAGTTAGGCAGCATTATGCCATCTTCCCACCGAACACGTGCAGTTGAACCATCAGGATTCTCAAGTGGCTTATCGCCTTCGGTACCCTGATATAAACCAACTAAATAAGATTTTGAGTTATAAACATTTTGCCCGGATTGTGTATTGTCGTGTGCAAGAATCCCTTTATCTACAAGGATTTGTTCGTTTACCCGATCGGTGCGCCATACACAATATGCCGTCGCCTGCTCCCAGGTTACGCCAACTACTGGATATTCGCTGTATGCCGGATGCCTGAAATAGTTCTCCACATAAGGTTCATTAAATGCCAATTCGCTTCTCCACACTGTTGTGTCGGGCAAAGCTGCATTTGTTTTTGCTATATTACCAGGGAAAACGCGGTTTAGCCAATGTGTATATTCCCGGTAGGCTTGGTTCGAAACCTCAGTTTCATCCATATAAAACGAGGCGACAGTTACCCTTCGCGGTGCATTGTCCCAACGGTACATCACATCTTGTTCAACTCTACCCATGGTAAAAGTTCCACCCTGAACAAATGCTAATCCTGGCCCAGCTTCCTGTTCGTAACCAGATTTGTTGGGTATGTTACCCGTTTCTTCATCGTTGTAACTCCAACCTGTAGTTCTGGAAACACCGCCACTACCGCCTTTTTTACCAAATAAGCCACATCCCGAAATGAACGCAGCAAGCAAAACTATGAACAAAGTTTTTAACTTCATCATCTTCATTTTTCATATTACTTTTGAGATCGTCACAAATATAACTAAAATGTTCAATTCTTATTGTTTAAGCATTTTAAAAAAAATTAAGGGTTTATTTGCTTTGTTCTTATTTTGCCCACCACTGGCTCGTTTCAGATTGCGGCGTGTTAAAAAATTGTGTTGCAATATTTGTTAATTTGGGGCGTTTAATTAATATTAATTGTTTGGAAAAGCTATGAAAAAATATTTATTTCTCTTGTTCATTATTGTGGTTGGATTTACGGCGGGGGATGTACAAAAGGAATTTGTTGTTCTTCAATGGAATGATGTCATTATTTCTGAAAATGGCGTTTCTGTGTGCAGGGAATTGAATTTTGAAGATGCTGGTTTTCCTGACCCTGAAACAAATATCCCGGTGTTTTATAAAATAATTGATTTAGAAAATAGCAATCAACAATTTAATTTTTCTATTGAGAATCCAATTTTTGAAGAAGTAAAAGTTTCTTCTGAATTCCCCGGTTATTATAAAATTGGCAATGAAATCCGAGTTGTTTCTGAAAAGACACAATCAAGAGGTGACGTTAAACTTCATGTACAAATATCTACGGTTAAAAAAGAGGGGGATAAAATACTTCGCTTAAAAAGTTTCGAGTTAAAACAAATTCCAGTAGAAACGGCAAAATGGCAAAAAAGCGGTCAAGCAGAATTAAATACACATGTTTGGAAAACGAGTTCGGTTTTAAAACAGGGTAAATGGATTAAAATAGGTGTTACCGGAAAAGGGGTTGTTAAAATCCCGTATTCTAAATTAACTTCCTTAGGATTTTCCGATCCGTTGAAAGTGAACGTTTTCGGAAGCGGGGGAACTCTCCTCTCCGAAGATCCTGGGGTAATTGATTACGATGACCTTGAACAATGTGCCGTTTGGCATGACAAAAATAACGGTGCTGATTGTTTGTTTTTTTATTCTCCTGGCACAACGGAGTGGAATTTTGACGAACAGAACGGGGTTTTTCAACACACATTGAACGACTATGCCACAAAAGGATTTTTCTTTATAACCGACAAAGTGGGAAATCCAAAAATAGCAGAGGTTTTACCCAAAATTCAAGAGCCTGTCACAAATCCGGTTACTGTTGCCGATGCCTATCAACTGTATGAGAATGAGTTGGAAAATGTGATTAAACTCGGTTCGGGGAAACAGTGGTTTGGCGAAAAATTTAAAACCAGCTCAGTCAAGAATATTGATTTCGACCTTACTGATATTGAAACTTCTGAACAAGTTCGGGTTCGAATAAACGCTATTGCACGTTCTTTTGCTAACTCGGAAATGAAGTTGCTTGTAAACCAAACCGAAATCGGGTCATTGAATTTTATTCAGGTTAATACAGGAAGCCAGACCTCAAACTATGCCGATGAAAAGGTTGGAATATTTTCATCTACAGTTCAAGGAAATCAGGCAAAAATCACATTAAAGTATTTCGCAAATAAAGCAAATAATGGAGTTGATGACAATGCCGAGGCCTGGCTCGACTTTTTGGAGATAAACTATCGGCGAAAACTTAAATTCGGAAACGGTGCTTTGTTTTTTCGGGATAAATCATCGGTTGGAAGTGAAAATATTGTTTCTTTTTCCATTGAAAATGCTGGTGCCGGTTCCCGTGTTTTTGATGTAACCCAAGTAAATAATGTAAAAGAGGTTCCAGTTGAGATTACAGGAAACAATGCAGTCGCAAAACGGTCAGGCGATAAACTTTATGAATATTTGGCATTTAACCCGAGCGCAACCTACAGTGAACCTGAGTATTTGGGCGAAATTGCCAATCAGGATTTGCATTCTTTAAGTACGCCTGAATTTATAATAATTACACATCCTAATTTTATTGGGTCTGCCAATAAACTTGCTGATTTTCATAGAAGTTATGACGGAATGGATGTTGAAGTAGTAACCACGGAACAGGTGTATAACGAGTTCAGTTCGGGAACTAAAAGTGCTACCGGAATCCGAAATTTTATAAAAATGTTTTATGACAGGGGCGAAAAACTAAAATACGTTTTACTTTTTGGCGATGGAAGCTTTGATAACCGCAGTTTAAGGCCCGAAACAAAAAACTTTGTCCCAACCTTTCAATCTCAAAACTCACTATCTCCAGTTTCTTCATTTGTGACAGATGATTATTTTGTTATTCTCGATTCAGGAGAAAGTGTCTATAATGGGGCTGTTGATTTGGGTATTGGGCGAATTCCTTCTGCTACAACTTTTGAAGCTGAACTTGTTGTCAACAAAATCGAAAACTACTATAAACCTGAAGCACTGGGCAATTGGAGAAATATTGTTTGTTTAATTGGCGATGATGAAGATGGGGGTTTGCACATGTCGGATTCCGAAAAGCTGGCGAACCAGATTAATACAGCACACAGTGAGTTTGTTACTGACAAAATTTATTTTGATGCTTACTTACAGCAAGTAAACGCAGGTGAAGAAAAATACCCCGATGTTACCGAGGCAATAAACAATAGAGTTAAAGAGGGGGTTTTAATATTAAATTATGTGGGCCATGCCAACGAACGTTATATGGCCGATGAACATGTGCTGGATATCAGCAATGTAAATGCCTGGTCGAATACAAAAAATCTCCCTATTTTTGTCACCGCAACCTGCGAGTTCAGTAGGTTCGATGCCGATGATATGTCAATCGGCGAATACATCCTTTTTAATTCTACAGGTGGCGGCGGAATTGCACTGTTTTCAACAACGCGTCTTGTGTATGCCTATGCAAATTATTTATTAAGTAAAAGTTTTTACAGTTTTGTTTTTGAAACAGACGAAAAAGGAATCCGATACAGGATGGGCGATATTATGCGGTTGGCAAAAATCAATACTTTAAACAACACCAATAAAAGGAATTTCAGTTTATTGGCCGATCCGGCACTTCGGCTGTCGTATCCAAAACACAAAGTGGTAACTACTATGATAAATGGTCACGTTACGGGTGAGGTTAGCGATACTATAAGCGCATTGCAAAAGGTTGAAGTCAAAGGTTTTATTTCAGATTATTCGGGAACGCTATTAAACAATTTTTCAGGTAATATGACTTTTACTGTTTATGATAAAGCAACTACTGTGAGTACATTGGGTAATAACGGCGAGACCCCTTTTCGGTATAAAGTGCAGGAAAACATTATTTACAAAGGTCAGGCTACTGTAAAAAACGGTGAGTTTTTATTCAGCTTTGTGGTACCCAAAGATATTTCGTACGCAATTGGCCAGGGAAAAATAATGTACTATGCACATAACAATGAAGTAGATGCTTCCGGTGCTTTTGATGATTTTATGATCGGTGGATTGGCAAACCAAACCGTTGATGATAACAAGGGGCCTGAAATTGAATTGTATATGGATAATAGGGATTTTGTTTCGGGAAACACTACAAGCAAAAACCCGACTTTGGAAGCATATCTTTCTGATGAAAATGGAATTAACACTGCGGGTACGGGAATCGGGCATGACATTTTAGCCGTTTTAGATGGAGATTATTCGAATGTTTTGGTGCTGAACAATTATTATCAAGCCGACATAAACAACTACAAAAGTGGAGTTGTAAAATTCCCTTTTAAAAACTTATTGTCTGGCAAACACACAATTACTTTAAAAGCGTGGGATGTAGCAAATAACTCCTCAGAAAAAGAAATTGAATTTGAAGTTACAAGTGATTTTTATATTTCCCAAGT
>Ga0105047_10011474_pt1 | contig 14360 bp, 12 predicted proteins | sample MAT04_FD_78384 | JGI IMG/M metagenome (GOLD analysis project Ga0105047, IMG submission 78384) | Freshwater microbial communities from Lake Fryxell liftoff mats and glacier meltwater in Antarctica - MAT-04 (megahit assembly) | ecosystem: Environmental > Aquatic > Freshwater > Ice > Liftoff... | reverse complement strand
TGGAAACACAATTATGAATTCTATAAAAGTATTTGATGTTAGAGGTCGTTTATTACAAGAGAAAAATAACATCAACGCAAGTCAAACGACAATTGGTTCAGGTCTTGCAAATCAAGTATTGTTAGTTCAAATCACTTCAGACCTTGGCGTGGTGGTTACTAAAAAAGTAGTAAGATAGATCTAGTATTAAGATTTTAGTACTAAGTATCAAGATATAGTTAGAATAAGGAATTCCCTGCTAGTACTAGTGGGGAATTTTTTGTTTATATCCATTTCTAAAAATGTTAATAACTATTGAATTACTTAATTATTTCCTCCATGATTTTAATGAGGTACATCAATAATTTTGGTAACATTATTAAAAAAATAGCTATTCTTAATATAATTACTATAACAAATTACTTAAAAGGTAAAAATTGGTATTTACGATAAGAAATGCAACAAGTACAAACAATGTTGGCGCAATTATATTTCAAGGATTTGCCAAAGCAAAAGCGGGAATTAGGATTTATTTACCTAAAAACCAAAGTCTTTTTTATGAAAACAGTTTTACTTTTTCAAAAACGTATGGAGAAACAGCTGTAAACAAACAATTATTGTTAGGTAAATTACTTTTAGGAACAAATGCTTTGAAGTATGTGAGTTATGAGCTTGGAGTCTTTGTTGGTCAAAGGTTTGTTACTTATAAAAACTGGGAATATAGAATTTTAATGAAAAGTAAAACCGATGCGACAGAACGACAAATACTTGCACAAGATTACACCAATGCCATTGCCACATTGCAAGAAGCATTTAAGACAGAACAAAACGCAAGCACTAAAGCCGACATTGCACACAATTTAGGGTATTGCTATGAAATAGAGGGCGACTTGGAATTATCTAAAAAATGGTTGATTGAATCATTTATTTCATCAGGTGATCGTAAAACTCAAAGCTATCTTGACATTATAAATAATAGAATTAACGAGGCAAAAATAATAGAAAATCAAAACACAAAATAAAGACAATCGCGCCACATCGGTTTTTAAGGATTGCGGAATATATGGTAAATACAGGTCTATTTTTCGAATGAAATTCATTGCAATAGAAAAATTAGTGTACTAAGTCCGCAACCTCGAAAAGTCGCAAAACGATAATGAAATGTTATGAAAAAAACGTTTTTCTTAAAGAAACTATTTCAACAGAAAATATCAGTACAACTATAAATGAGTTTTTTAATTGCGCGTAGTTTCACAAATAATTGTTCCGCATACATTAATTTTTATAATAAGTTATTAATCATCATTCCTGAATTTTAAAATAATATCATACCAACAATGAATAGAAATCTATATTTAATCTTTACTTTCTTTATATTTCAGAGCTGTATAATAAACGCTCAATGTTCTTACACTGGTTTACCCTTAACACAAGCTGGGACAGACCATACCTTTTGTATTGATAACGGAACTATTACAACTGCTACTGTACGTTCAGGACAATTTGTGGTACTAAATATCATCAGAGGATTTACGTATACTTTTTCAGTTGGAAATGTCTTTAATGGAGGAGGAAACAATGAAAACCTAACGCTTTTAAATGCAGTTGACAATACAAATTTAGGTGCTTCTGGCTTTTCAAGTGGATCAAATGGGACTACAATTTCAAACTGGACGGCGCCATTTTCAGGTCAAATTAAAATACTGCTTTCAAGAGCAGGTTGTATCAACGACAATACAGCTGGAGGTGCTTTAACATTGAGCTTAATTAGCGTTGGAAATACTCAAGATTCTCAAACTACTTTTGGAACAAATCAGTGGATTGGGCATGTTTACAATTTTACAGGAGGTCCCCCGCCTGGAGGAACTTCGCCAACAACTCCATCTACAACCACAAGTCCTTTTTTAGCTGCGAATTATGTTGGTGATTATAGTATTCCAAATGAAACTATTTCCGAAGGTTTTGGAGGTAATTTGGCTTGTTTTCCAATAATGTCTAATGGCTCGGTTCGGGCAACTATGTATACAGAATTATTTGCCGTTCGCTACAGAATGCGTTCTACTAAAGAAGGTTGTTATCTTTTAAATATGACTGGCGATGATGGTATTCGATTATATATAGATGGAGTTTTGGTTTTCAATGAGTGGAGAGAGCAAAGTCCAACAAATTATTGTAATAATTTAATTTATTTAAGTGGATCAAGTGATCTTGTTTTGGATTTTTATGAAAACCAAGGACAAAATGTTATAAATTTTAGTTTAACACCTTTTGTCCCAGCGGCAAATAATATTGCTGGGGCAAGTGTTATTAACAGATGTTCGGGCGTTGCGCCTGGAACTTTAGACGGAAGTGTATTTACCTATTGTGCATCAGGTACAAATCCGAATATTACCTTTCAATGGCAAATTTCATCAGATAATATATCGTTTACAAATATAGCAGGTGCAACAACAGAAGATTATGCCCCGCCTGCTTTAACAACAGCAACTAATACCGTTAGATTTTATAGAAGAGTTTTAGGAGCTTCGGCATCAAACGCAGGAGTTTGTCAGTTTTTCACCAATGTCATAAGAGTAAACACCAGTGCATCAACTGCATTATCAGCAACGGGTGTTATTTCGGGGATTACAGCACAATGCCCTGTTTCCGCTAATCAAATATATAGTGTAGCAGCAGTTACTAATGCACTAAATTATGCGTGGACAGTGCCGACAGGATGGACAATTACTGCAGGACAAGGCACCAACTCTTTAACGGTAACAACTGGTGTAACAGGACAAAACAACAACATAAGTGTGACAGCTTCAAATGGTTGTAATACAAATGCAATACAAAGTTTAGCAGTTACGGTTGTAGCAAACAACACAACAGGTTCGCCCTCATCAAACCCAACGCTGTGTGTCAATACAATTTTGACTCCAATCACTAGAACAACAACTGGCGCAACAGGTATTGGATTAGCAACAGGATTACCAGCAGGCGTAACAGCTTCTTGGGTATCTAACAGTATAATTATTAGCGGAACACCAACGGCATCAGGAATTTTCAACTATACCATTCCTTTAACAGGTGGATGCGGAAGTGTAAATGCAACAGGCACGATTACCGTTACAGCAAACACTACAGCGGGAATAGCTTCATCAAGCCCGACGCTGTGTGTCAATACAACTTTGATTCCAATCACTAGAACAACAACTGGCGCAACAGGTATTGGATTAGCAACAGGATTACCAGCAGGCGTAACAGCTTCTTGGGCATCAAATAGTATAACTGTTAGTGGAACACCAACAACAGCTGGAATTTTCAACTATAGCATTCCTTTAACAGGTGGATGTGGAGGCGTGAATGCACTAGGCACGATTACCGTAAATGCAAGACCTGCAACTTCAGTAATTTCAGCATCAGCTTCAATTTGTTCTGGAAGTTCAACTAATTTACAAGTCGCTATTACAGGTGGAGCTTCGCCATATTTGGCGGTTTATACAACGGGAAGTGTAAGCAGTTACACTACCGGCGCAAATATTCCGGTTTCGCCAACAAGCACTACAACGTATTCTTTGACATCAGTTACTGATGCTAATGGATGTGTTGGTACTGGAAACAGCGGTTCGGCAGTGGTAACTATTGATGTTACAACCTCTACAAATGGAGGATCCTCTTGGTCAAATGGCACGCCAACTAGTTCAAAATCGGTAGTTTTTGATGGTTCAACCGGAACTATTGGAAATAATTTTGCTGCATGTTCATTAAGGTTAATTAATAACGCCACAGTTTCAGTTACTGCTGGTTTTGATGTTACTTTAGAAGGTAAATTGACTGTCGATTCAGGAAGTACTTTTACCTTGAATAATAATGCTAATTTGATACAAAACACTACCATTACTAACACAGGAAATATAGTCGTTAATCGAAATTCATCGTTATTAAAACGTTTGGATTACACCTTATGGTCGTCACCAGTTACTAGTCAAGGGTTGTATGCTTTTTCTAAGTTTACGTTGCCTAATCGTTTTTATGTGTATAATTCAAATACCAATTTATACAATAATTCGGTTGGATTTAGTTTAACGGGTTTACAATATCCATCGCCTTTGGTATCGCCAAATGGTGTAAACGGAACAGATAGTAATACTGTCCAATTTTCAATAGGACAAGGTTATTTAATTAGAGTTCCGTGGAATCATCCGACAACTGCTACCGTTTTTAATGCAACTTTTACCGGAGTTCCTAATAATGGCAATTATAGTTTTACGTTGTTCAATGGCGGAGCAGGACAACGATTTAATCTAGTTGGTAATCCTTATCCATCACCTATTGATGCTACTGCTTTTGTACAAAATGCTTCAAACATGTTGTCAACAACTGGTACTTTATATTTTTGGAGAAAAACCAATAATGCATTAAGCCCAAGTTATTGTACTTGGAATTTAGGAGGTTTTGTTACCAACGGTGAAGCTCAAGTTTTTGACCCAAATGATGTTATCCAAACAGGTCAAGGATTTTTTGTGGAAGGAAGCGGCAGCGGGTCGGTTAATTTTGACAACACTATGAGAATTAGCAATCATGCAAATCAGTTTTTCAGAAATTCAAATGTGGCTTCAACCAATAGTATTGAAAGAAATAGAATTTGGTTAAATGCCACCAGCACTAACGGATCATTTTCTCAAACCATGTTTGGTTATATGACCAATGCTACTCAAGGTGTTGATGCTACCATTGATGGAAAGTATATCAATGAGGGTGATATTGCTTTGACTTCTTTAATTGATAATGCGCCATACGCTATTCAAGGTAGAGCATTACCATTTGACACAAGTGACATCGTTCCGATGAATTTTAAAGCAACCACTTCGGGTAATTATACCATTGCAATTGACCACGTTGACGGCTTATTTATGGCTAGTTCACAATCCATTTATCTGAAAGATAATTTAACAACTACAGTGCACGATTTAAATTCGGGAGGATATACTTTTGCGACAGCGGCTGGAACTTTTAGTAGCCGTTTTGAAATTGTATACCAAACACAGTTAGTAAATCCAACTTTTACAGCGAATGCGGTTATTATCTACAACCAAAACAATGCGTTTGTAGTTAATTCTGGAAACACAATTATGAATTCTATAAAAGTATTTGATGTTAGAGGTCGTTTATTACAAGAGAAAAATAACATCAACGCAAGTCAAACAACAATTGGTTCAGGTCTTGTAAATCAAGTTTTATTAGTTCAAATCACTTCCGACTTTGGCGTGGTGGTTACTAAAAAAGTAGTAAGACAGATATAGTGTTGAGATTTTAGTATTAAGATATAGTTAGATTTAAGAATTCCCTGCTAGTACTAGTGGGGAATTTTTTTGTATGAAAATAAACTGGCTTGAAGCAGAAAGGAAAATAAAATGCTATCCCCATGCAACGCAAAGTAATTGCACCAAACTTTTTCGCACAGGTAAGTATACTTGTAAATGCCGATTTAAGTAGCAATTTTAAACTTATTTAGTAGAATTCGGTTTTTGAATTCCAAAGCTTTTTTTAAATTTAATTGACTAAAAGGAAATTCAATCTTTTCATTATTATTTAGAAGAATTACAAATCTATACTCTTTATATTTAAAAATTTTTAACCAAATATTCACGTCCGATCGTTTGTATATTTTCACAATTTCGATTTTCTCGATTGCAACGGTTTTATTATTTAATTTGAAAAGGTATAATTGCCCATTTTTTACTTTGCCATATTTACATTTATAGATCTTCATTTAATTTTAATTTAATTGTGACGTAAAATCAAAAAATTTACTGCAACGTAACCGTATTTTTTTTGAGATAACGTGCAACAAATCTTAACTTTAAATAAGAAAAAACAGGCGCTCCTAATACTTTATTTTTTAACCCAAAAAATATATTGAAACTATGTTATTTCCGTTGGTGAACGGCTGGATTACCTGTTTTTCTTTTTCATTTTGTTTTTAACTGGGATGAAGCAAAAAGATCAATTCCCCGTTTGGATAAGAGTAATTTTGACAGATCGAACTCTAGTTCCTGTTAAGCAATGCTGAACGAATCGTTTTAAATTATTGGTTTAAATAACTTTCAAGTAAGTTGATTTTTTACTCATTTTGTTTTTGGTCATCGATAGTAATTCAGAAGCATCTTCTTTATACGCTTCGCTTATAGGCACAGTAAAATAATGGCTGTGATCTGTAAAGAGTATAATTTTATACTGATAGGTTTTTTTAGCCATAGCAGCCAGTAGGAGCAGCCCAGCAAAACCAAAACTTGATAATCGATACAATACTAAAATATCTCTTAAAATTATGGCAAGTACTAATAAGAAAGCAGCGATACTAAGTAGTAAAAAATTTAATTTTAAATCGCGTTCTTTTTTTAAAAAGAGTCGTTTTATTTCATGAATATCAAATTCTAAAATTTTGTTGCTGTCATGCAGAAAAACATGATTTTTAAAGAGCAATCCTACCGGATTATGGTATTCTAATTCGTAATCGTTGTTGATAGCGGCGTTAGGTATCGTTTTAAACATATAGTATAAGAATAAGTTGAATAATATTTTTTTAGAAGTTTTTTTTTAAAAAATCGCCCCGACTCGTCGCGACGATTTTAGTTGTCAAGTGAAACATGCGTAACTTAAAAAACATTCTAGTTTTCCCAGACTAGACTGTATTTTCTCTAGAGATAGAGCCACTTTTTGGTAGCAATACTGCCTTCCTTTGTGGTAACTTTTATTATTAGGATTTGCTGGCTCAAAAACTTTTCAAAAACTGTGGTTGAACTCGCATTGATTTGATTGTTACTATACAACAGTTGTCCATTGATGGAGTAAATAGCAATGTTTTGTAGTTCTGTAGTACCTCCATTAAATATCAAACTTGTATTATTTTGGTACACGTTAAGGCTAGCGGCAGTAAACGTGCTTTGGTTAGTAACTAAAGTACTTTCTGACTGCGTATAAACAATTTCAAAACGAGTATTGTATAAACCTGTGTTTGCTGTAAAAGTATACCCACCCATTTTTAAATTATTGTAGGTATTGGTTACCGTATCGTGAATGTATACTGGAAGGGTTGTATTAGCAAAAAAGCCGTCCATGTGATCAATGGCAAAGGTATAGGTTCCATTATAACTGGCAGTAAAACTTAGCGGTACGCGATCAGTAGCCACAAAAGGCAGTCCTTTGAATTGAATGGCGTAGCGTGTTGTTCCAATTAATGAAGCTAATGCTATGGCGCCATCATTCATAAAAGCGCCATCTAGACCATGATCATAACCATCTGTAGCGCCACTACGATAGCCCATTAAAGTTTGTGAAAAAGCACCGTTGCTATCGGTTACATTGATCCAAACTCGGTTTGTTTCTACAGTAGAAAATGTTTTTAAACTGTTTTTTAGGTGTACTGCATTTGCTTGAAATCCAAAAAATAGAACCGATACTGTTACTGCCAAGGCTTTATTACGAACACCGTTTCGTACGCTTTTACTAATTGTTTTCATAATGCAAAAATTATTTTTAGTACATAATTTGATTTATTTTCGTGCATAATTCTGACACAAATATACTGGCGTGATTCAAAGAGGGTACAAAAAATCGATGGTTGCATTTTGTCTATAGTTCAAATACTGTGAACTGTCGACGAAATGTAAATCTATCGCTGTTCTGCACTGAATTCAATTTTAATCTATCATAAAAAGTACGTAGAATTGGCTGTAAATAAAAAAATACCCTGTCAAAAACTGACAGGGTGAAGTAGCGAATTTATAAGGGTTTGAAATTGATCCGTGCTATAATAAGTTAAGCCGATTAATTAATTCAGGACGGTTTCCGCGGCTCACCGGAATTATATCTTTACCAATCAAAACGCTATTGTCTTCAATATCAATAATTTTTTTGGTATTAATAATGTACGATCTATGCACTTTAAGGAACAAATCGGAAGGAAGTTTGTCTTCGATTTTTTTGAGAGTAGTATGCACAGTGTAAGTAGTAGAATCCGTTTTAATAATGATATAATCTCCGTTGGCCTTTACCATTGTTACAGAAGGAATGTCAATTTTTATTAAACGATTTCCAATATTAACGTAAAACTCGTTAGGTTCTTGATTAGCGCTGGCATGTCCTGTATTTTTTTCAGGCAATTTGTTCGTGCTATGTCGCGTGAGTAATTTTTCAATAGCTTTAGAAAAACGATCTTCATTAATGGGTTTTACCAAATAATCTACGATACAATCAAATTCAAAAGCTTCGAAAGCAAAGTTTTTATCAGAGGTCACCAAAATAACTTTGGGCGGATTTTTTAAGGTTTTAATAAAGTCAAATCCTGTAAAATCAGGCATATGAATGTCAAGAAAAACGACATCTACTTTATTTTCATTTAAATATTTAATGGCGTAAATAGCGTTTGTAAATTCTTCTACTACTTTAATTTTAGTTAAAGAAGTGACAAACTGCGCTATTATAGCTCTTGCCATCATTTCATCATCGATAATTATACAATTCATAGGCGCTAAAGTTATAGTTCATTAACAAAAGTCTGCATTAAAGTTAGGCTTTTTTCGAACGCAATTTGTAATTTTTTTCCGTTTTTTTGCAATTCATTTTCATATGCTTCCGCAATGTAATAGCTTTTTTCAAGTCCTACTATGCCAATTTTATGTTTTAACTTATGGACATAAAAAGCAGCTTGCTTTAAATCATTTAAATACATACTGGTTTGATAGTCTTTTATCTCTAATGGCAACTCATATTTTAGGACGTGAATTAGTTTGAGTTTAACGTTTTCGTCATTGTTTGAAAGTTTCAAGATATAATTTAAATTAGGTCGCTCCATTTGATTTGGGTATTTTAATAAAGAATGTTGTTCCTACTCCTAATTCGCTTTCTATCCAAATTTCTCCTTTGTAATTGTCCACGATTCTTTTTACTATAGATAATCCAATACCTGTTGACTTTTCTTGTTGTGAAAAGGATTCAAATATTTTGAATATTTTCTCCTGATATTTTAGATCAATTCCAGGACCATTATCTTTGATTGAGAAGATGTAATACTCCATTTCTTCTGTTGAGGCTATTTCAACAACTCCTTTTTCTTTATCACAATAATTAACGGCGTTGCTAATTAGATTTTGAAATAATTGTTGCATTCTAAAGCGATCCGTCTTCAATGTTGGTAACTTATTGCTAAAAGTTACCGTTATATTTTGAGGGATGTATATAATGTTGATAATATTTTTTACCAACTCATTAAGGTTTGTAGTTTCTCTTACAGATGTTGCAGTGGCAACTTTAGAATACGTTAGAATACCCTGAATTAAATTATCCATTTTTTCAACTTTATCCTCAATCATTTCAAAGTATCGGGTAGTTGCTACATTAAAAGGTTGGTCATTATCTTCTTTAATCCATGCAATTAAAGAGTGAATACTTCGCAACGGAGATTTTAAATCGTGAGATACCATTTGTGCATATTCATTAAGACGTTCGTTTTGTTCACCAAGTCTAATTAATAATGCCTCTTTTTGAAGTTCATTGTCCTTTTCATGTGTAATATCTTCGAATATCGCAAAATAGTGACTAACTAATCCTGCTTGATCCAATACTGGTTGACCCATAATTTTTGCTTGAAAAGTGGTATTGTCTTTTTTTAGATGAAAGTATTCAACATCAAAACTTCCACCTTGATAGTAGGCTTCGACCATTTTATAGATTTCATCTATATTGGATGATTTACCGCTACCAATTTCAATTAAGGATTTTCCAATGATTTCCTTTTGCGAAAATCCGGTTAATTTTAAAAAAGCCTCGTTGCACCAAAATACTTTTCCGTCAAGATGCGTAAAAACCACGCCGTTTTTATTGGCACTTGCGACCAAAGAAAGTCTGTTTAACTCCTCTTGATCTGATTTAAGTATTTTTCTTTGCTCTTCAATAGTTTCAACTAGATCATTGAGTGCTTTATTAGTGGCTTCTTGATTTTTTAATACCTGAAGTATTTCAATTAATGGATCATGATAAGCAAAATCAGTGAGTAATAATTTGCTTTTTTCAACTTCTGCTAAAGACATAAACCACGGAGAGCCAATAAATAAAAAGCCATTATCCTGTTTAACGAATTGGCCTTTTAAGGTTAAAACACTATATCCTTTAGTAGTAAAAACCACCAACTGATTGAGCAACGTTTTAAAATTATGGGGTTTTACTTTTTGTTTGAATGGTCTAACAATTGTGAAATAGTTCGTAAACAACTCATCTTCTTTAAGGTCAGGCATCATTTTGTAAATACTATTGCCGAATGCACTAATCGCAAGATTTTCGTCTAATAAGATGAAAAATGGAAAAATAGTATTTAATGTTGAACTATTTAAAATGAATTTCAGATCAATCATATCTTATTTTTTTTGTGAAATATCATCTTATTTAAATATTTACAGGGTTTTTTTCGAAATACTTTTTTTTCCTTACTCCGTAATTAATTCGTTGTTACTCCAGTATTCTAACACGTGTTTAATTTTGCTTATGTAATCTTCATACTTCAGAGGTTTTAGTATATAGCCTGCGATTCCTATTTTATAACATTGTTTAATGTCATTGTGATTGCAAGAAGTAGTTAAAATAATAGCGGGTATGTAATTTAAAACGATATCATTTTTTAAAATAGTTAAAAAGTCAATGCCATTTAGTTTTGGCATATTTAGGTCGAGTATTATAATATCTGGTAAATTATCTTTATGAGTTAAAAACGCCAATGCTTCTTCGCCATTTTTTGCTTCGTTAATGTGGTGTCCAAATTTCAAAGTTGCAATGACTCTATTAAACTTCATACTTTCAATAGTGTCATCTTCAATAAAAAGTATTTTTAATAATTTTCGCATTGGTGTTTTAATTTAATTCTCTGTAAAAGCTTTCAACTTTTTGTATTTTTTTGATATTAAACTGCATGCAGTAACACGTAGTTATTAATTATTTTGGGATAGTGATGTTTAGTATTTCAAGTTTTACTTCTTCCGATTTTTTAGAGATATCTTTAATAATTGCATCTAGTTCTTCCGCAGACTGCAAGAGGTAGTCGTATAATTTTTCATTGTCATTTATGTCAAAACCTTGATTTTTAATAAGGTCAATAAGTCCCATTATTCTTGCCAAGGGAGCTCTAACGACATGGGATTGTATCCAAGCAATTTCCTTCAGTTTTTCATTTTGTTTTTCAATAGCTTCAATATAGGTAAAGCGGTCAGTAATATCATTGGCTAAAACAATTCGGCCAGTAGTTCCTTGAAACGGGATGGTGGTACATTTAATATCAACATGAATAATGTCACCATTTTTCTTTTTATGTCTAAAATTTCCGAGTGAAAAAGTTTGCTCGATTCCACAGAGCGTTTTAATTTTGTCTAATAGGGCAGGAACGTCTTCTTCTGGCCTGATGTCACAAATGGTCATTCCTAAAAATTCTTGTAAAGTGTAGCCGTAATGTTTTTCCGCTGCAACATTTACGTCCAGAAATCGCAACGTTTCAATATCATATACCCACATAGGAATGGGACTTAAATGAAATAAGTCGCTATATCTTTTTTCAGAAACTTCTAATTGAATTTGGGTTTTTTTTCTTTCTATATTGTAAAGAATACTTTTATAAAGGGAATCAGAATTTAACTCATCTTTTATTAAATAGTCTGATACTCCTAAGGAAAGCGATTTAATTCCAAATGGGATGTCTGAAAACCCGGTAAGTATAACTAGTGGCATGTCATAGCAAAGCGGTGTGATTTCATTGATGAGTGCCGCTCCACTTTTGTCGGGTAATGTTAAGTCTAATAGCACTAAATCACTTTTACATTCTGTGTCACTTAAAAATTTTTTAGTGTCTTTGAAATTTTTGACCCAAGTAATTTTTGGCGATACAAACCTTTCTTCAAGATAATCCTGAATAAGGGTAAAATCGCCAGGATTGTCTTCGACAACGAGGATTTTATAGTGCTTATGATCTTTAATTGTTTTCATGATTACTACTTTGGAAGGTGAACGATACTGATCCAAAAATTTTCAATTGTAGCTACCGCTTGCATAAATTCGTTAACATCTACAGGTTTTGTTATAAAACAGTTTACATAATTTTTATAAGCTTTCATAATATCTTTTTCAGACGAAGAAGTGGTGAGCATAATTACGGGAATTTGCCTGAATTCTTGACTAGATTTGATATAGTGCAGCACTTCATGACCGTTTTTTTTGGGCAAATTAACATCTAATAAAATTAAATTCGGAATTTCTGCATCTGCAAAATCATTTTGTTGGTTTAAAAAATCTATAGCTTGTTTTCCATCTCTTACTACGCTTATTTTGTTGAATATTTTTCCTTCCTGTAATGCGTCGGTTGTGAGCATAATATCGCCCTCATTGTCTTCTACTAATAAAATGTGAATTGTTTTCATCCTTTTTTGTTTTGTTTTTTAGGGATTGTAAAATGGAACGATGTTCCAACACCTTCTTCCGAGGTTACCCAAATTTGTCCGCCTAATTTTTCGATAATTTTTTTGGTAATAGCCAGACCCATTCCGGTTCCTGAATATTCATCCTTGTTATGGAGACGTTGAAATAATATAAAAATTTTATCAAAATACTCTGGGTGAATGCCGATACCATTATCTTGAATTACGAATTTTAAATCGTGTGCCGTTTGTTTACAAGTAATAGTAATTATAGTTGAAACATTTGAATTGGAATACTTTAGGCTGTTGCTTATTATATTTTGAAATAGTTGCTTTATTGGCGCCAAATAGCATCGTAAGGTGGGTAAATTTTCATAATTAATTAGGGCTTTTTTTTCTTCAATCTGTTTTCTGTAAAGTATAGTAATTTCGTGTATAATATGGTTTAAATCGATTTCTTCCATTTTCTTTTCGCTTTTTCCAATTCGAGAAAATTCTAGCAAATCCAATATAATTTGACGCATGCGCTTGGCTCCATCCACTGCAAAGAAGATGTATTTTTTTCCTTTTTCGTCAAGCACACTTTCGTATTTATTTTCAATTTGAGTTAGGAAGCTGGTAATCATTCTAAGTGGTTCCTGCAAATCATGTGAAGCTATATAGGCAAATTGCTCCAACTCCTCGTTCGAAATAGCCAATTCTTTTAGGTGCGCTTCTAACGATCTGTTCATCTTTCTGAGTTTTGACTCGGATTGTTTTCTTTCGGTAATATTTTTAAAATAAACCGTTAAACCTATTTCTGAAGGAAAAGCATTTAGCTCAAACCAGTTCTTGTTCATTTTTGAAAACATTTCTAAACTAGTAGGTTTGTTGTGGTGTTTAGCTTTGTGAAATTTGGAATAAATGATTTTTGAAATTCGTCCTTCATACAATTCCCAAATGTTCTTACCAAGTACCTCTTGCTGACTTTTTCCTGAAATTGATTCAACTTCATGATTCCAATAGGTAACATTCCAATTGTTGTCTAGCGTATAAAAACCATCTTGAATACTTTCGAGCGTATTCAATAATTTTTGACTTACTTCGCCCAGTTTTTGTTCTTGATTTTTTCTTTCAGTTATGTTATTATGTGATATTACAACCTTAGTTTCGTCTTCCCCGAAATTCATCGCTACAAGATTGAACCATCGTTGCTCAGTTGGAGAATGACATGGATACTCAAACTCAAAGGTTTTTACATTTTTCTTAAATACTGACAAGATACCCTTCAATACTTCAGAACCAACAGTTTCTCCTGCATCCATTGCGCAATTGCAAACATTAAAATAGTTACTACCTACAGAGGGGTGCTCGAGTGACGTTGCACCGTTTTCCCGTGAAAAATCATCCCATGCTTTATTGACCGCGATTATAGTGCCGCTATCATTGATAACCGCTATTTGAGATACAAGTGATGACAACACATTTTTGTTAAATAACTCGCTTTCCTTTAACTGTTGCTCTGTTTTTTTTCGATCAGTGACATCGCGCTCTATTGCAATCCAATGGGTAAAAGAACCTGCTTCATCAACCACTGGGCTAATAGCCATATTAACCCAAAACTCTTCGCCATTTTTTTTGTAATTTAATACAGTGGTTTCATGCGTTTCCCAATGACGAATGGCGGCGCTTAGTTTCTTTAGCTCTTCTTTATCAGTTTTTGGTCCTTGCAAAATGCGCGGTGTTTTACCGATGACTTCGTCTGCCGTGTATCCTGTCATTTTGGTAAAGGCATCATTCACAAATAAAATTTTTGGCCCAGATAGAGCAAAAGGTTCGGCTTCTGTAATTAACACGGCATCAGTGGTGTTAGTAACTACTGACTGTAAAAGTTTTAATTGGTGTTCTTCTCGTTTTTGCTTGGTAATGTCATGCATGGCACCAATAATGCGCGTAGCTCTGTTG
>Ga0105047_10011473_pt1 | contig 14361 bp, 12 predicted proteins | sample MAT04_FD_78384 | JGI IMG/M metagenome (GOLD analysis project Ga0105047, IMG submission 78384) | Freshwater microbial communities from Lake Fryxell liftoff mats and glacier meltwater in Antarctica - MAT-04 (megahit assembly) | ecosystem: Environmental > Aquatic > Freshwater > Ice > Liftoff... | reverse complement strand
GGTCATAGACGGAACCGGCTTCCGGTCCGTCGACAACGGTGAGCCGCCCCGGCATGTGTCCTACGCGTGGAACTTGCTGACCGCGGTGTCCACCGAGTCATACAGCTCGAAGGCGCGATCGAGGCGGAGGAGCTTGAAGATCTCGGCCGGCTGGCCGCGCAAGCGCGCGATCTTCACGTCGCCCTGCAGGGTCCGCACGCGCTTGAAGAGCGAGACGATCGCGCCGACGCCGGAGCTGTCGATGAGATCCAGCGCCTGCAGATCGAATACGACCTGAATACGGCGGGCGGCCAGGAGCGCCTCGATCTCCTTCTTCAGCGCAGGCGCGGTGAGCGCGTCGAGGTTGCCCTTGAGAGCGAAGATGGTGACGTTGCTCTGTTCCGTCTTCTGATAGTCGAGCATTACGAGTTCCTCATTTCTTGGGGAGAATCTTTTCCATGATCAGGACGTTTTGGCCTTTTTCCTGCTGGAAATCGACGCGGTCCATGAAGCTGCGCATGATGAACAGGCCCATCCCGCCCTCGGGCAGGCTGTCGACGTCGCCCTCGAGCGGCGGTGGCGGCACGTCGTCGGGTGAGAAGCCGTGGCCCTCGTCGATGACGCGCAACGAGAGCTTCTCCTGACCGACCGCCAGCTCCACCTCGATGGGGCCGGTCTGTCGACCGCGGTAGGCGTGGATGACGGCGTTGTTGAACGCCTCGATGAACGCCGAGATCACCCGATGGCCGAGCTCCTCGGAGAGCCGCTCGTTGCGGGCCAGCTGGTCGCACACGTAGGTGATGAACGTGCGCGCGGCTTCCCGGTACTCGAGCCGCGCAGGCACGCGGAAACGAAAGAGCTCCGGCTCCGCCGCCCCCTCCGCGCTCTCCTCGCTCATCGGCATGCGAGCCCCATGCTTACCGCCCTCCCCACCGCGGAACAAGCGCTCCGCCAACGTCCCCGTCACGATCATCCAGCCCCCCCAAATGGCCTAGACATGGACCTAGAAAACGCTCCATCTAAGCCCTGTGGATTGGAAGACGCGGATGATCAAGCGCGCCCTGGACGTGGGGGTCGCGTCGGTCGGGTTGGCGATGACTGCGCCGCTGTTTCCATTCATCGCGATCGCCGTGAAGGCGACGTCGAAGGGGCCGGTCTTCTACAGCCAGCGCCGCTGCGCCGCCGAGCGACGCGCGGACATCGAGGCCAGCCGCCCACCGGTCGCCGAGCGCCGCCGCGACCGCCGCGGCATGCACACGTTCGAGATGATGAAGTTCCGCACCATGCGGACCGACGCGGAGAGCAAGAGCGGCGCGGTGCTGGCTGCGAAGAACGACTCGCGCCTCACGCCGATCGGCGGCTTCCTGCGCAAGACCCGCCTCGACGAGCTGCCCCAGCTGATCCACGTGCTGCGCGGCGAGATGAGCATCGTCGGCCCGCGCCCCGAGCGCCCCGAGCTCATGGCCAAGCTGAGCGAGCAGATCCCGTTCTTCGAGGAGCGGATGCGACTCATCAAGCCCGGCATCACCGGCCTCGCGCAGATCAGCCTCAACTACGACGGCAGCTTCGATCGCACCCAGGAGCAGTCGGCGGCGCTCGAGCAGTTTCTCACCGGCATGGACATCCCCGACGACGTCCTGAAGGGCGTCGGCGGCTCGCGCCAGGCGTTCGCCAACAAGCTCCTGTTCGACTTCGCGTACAGCGCGATCCTCGAGAACCCGATCGAGTGCTTGAAGACCGATCTCGAGGTGATCGTGAAGACGCCGCTGATCATGCTCAAGGCGAAGGGCCAGTAGCTTTTCTGCTGTTCGAGTGGGGCACTCTCCCTGAGTGGCACCCGTCAGCGCGGACGCTACAGCCACCGCGCGCGAGGACGCGCGAGGGTGCTCCGACTCGTCACGGCGCTGACTTCAGCCCGATCGGGTAGCGCAGGCGCGACTCGCCGTCCCCGTTGGTCCACTCGAAGTGCACGCGGCGCGCGGCCTCGAGCAGGCACGGCTGGAGGCCCGCGGCGGTGGCGTCGGCCTTGATGACGCCGAGGTCGCGGATGCGGCCAATGCCGTCGGTGGACGTGACAGTGAGGTCGACCAGCAAGCTCCCGGACATGTTCTCGGTGCGCGCCTGATCGAGGCAGGGCGCGATCTCCCGGGTGAAGCCGCTGCTGGCGAGCTTGAGCGCCGAGCTCGGTAGGCCGGGGACGCGGCCCTCGGTGGGCAGATCGAGGGTCTCCGGGCCGGCGGGCGTCGCGGAGGCGCCCGGGGATGGGCCCGTCTCGGGAGTCGTGTCATCTTCGCCTCCGGCAGATGCGACTCCGGGAGACGGCGGCGGCGCGACGCAGGCAGGGCAGGGCGGACATATCACCTTGGCGGGCTCTGGACCGCGCTGGTGCTGGCCGTACACCACCGTCATCGCGTACGCGCCGATGACGCCGCCGGCGATCAGCCCGACCCCGAGAGGCAAAAACGTGCGCATCACAGACACGACGCGGACTGTAACCGCTCGGCTCCTCGCGGTCATGCCGCTCGTGATCGTGCTGCTCGGCGCCGCGCTGCCGCTCGTCCCCGGCGCCGCGCTGCCGCTCGGGCTGTCGGCGCCCCCGCCCGGGGAAGCGACCGATGGGATGGCGATCTCACTGCGCACCGCCGATCTGGTGGCGCTCGATCTCGCGCGCCTCGGCGCTGAGGTGTGGCCGCGCGCCGCGGGTTCGGCGCCGCTATCTCCGGCGATCCGCTCGATCGCTGCGACGGCCGTGATCAGCGGCGACAAGGTCACGCTCGACGTGCGCGTGGGGACCGCCTCCGCCGCCGTCAGCGGTCGGCTCGAGGATCTCGACGCGCTGGCGTGCTCCGCGGCGCGCCGCCTCGCGCCCGCGCTCGGGCTCGCGGTCCCCGACGGCGCCGAAGCGCTGCTCGGCGGTGCGGATCCCGCGCCGGGCCTGGTCCACCTCACGCTCGGCCACGCAGGCCTCGATCTCGCGTCAGGCCAGATGCAGCGCGCGCGGATGCGCTTCGGTCGCGCCGAGGAGATCTGGCGCGGCACGCTCATCCCCGAGGCCGCGCTGGGCTCGTGGCTCGCGCAGATCCGCGGCACCACCACCCCCGAGGTACAGGTGGCGTCCGCCGAGGAGCTGGCGCGATCCGCGCTCGAAAAAGCAGACTATTCTGCGCGCGCGCCGGACAAGGGCGTGGTCTCGCTCGGCGCCGCGATGCGCTTCTGGACCGATCGCGCGCTGGCCTGGGCGACCCCGCTCGATCGCGCTGCGGTGGTCAGCGCCGGCGAGCGGGCCTGGTGGATCGGCGGAGCCACAGACCGCGCGATCGAGCCGCGCACCGGCGCCGTCCTCCGCGAGCTGCGCGGCAAGGGCCGCTGGATCGGCGAGGTCGGCGAGGACGCGCTGCGCTACGACGGCACCGCGCTCGTCCGCACCACCGCGAGCGGCGCCGTGCGCTGGAGCCGCGCGCTGCCGTGGAAGAACGCGCGCGTCGATCTCGCGGCGCTCGCCGGAGGCTTCGTGCTCGTGCGCGCCGAGAAGGGCCTGGCCTGGATCGACGCCACCACGGGCGCGATCGCCCAGGCCGATCCGGGCGCGATCGTGCTCGCCGCCGGCCTCGACGGCGCGATCGTGGAGCCCGCGCCCGGCCGCCTCGCGCTCTCTCGCCCCGGCCGAAAGGCGCCCTCCTGGAACATCGAAGCGCCCGAGCGCGGCACCTGGGTGATGGTCCCCGGCCGCGCGATCGAGGTGAGCGGGCCCCGACTGCGCATCGTCGACACCCACGACGGCAAGGCCCGCGGCGCGCCGATCACGCTCCCCGCGGGCGCACGGGTGATCGGCGCCGACGGGCGCTTCGTGATCGCGGGCGCCGCGCGAACGGCGGTGGTCATCGACGCGCTGGCCGGCTCGGAGCTCCGCCGCATCCACGGGCCGGGCGAGGCGCTCGTCGCCAGCGCCACCGACAGCGGGGTGATCGTCGCGTTCGACGGTGGCGACGTCCTGTTCCTCGATCGCGAGGCGGCGGTGGTCGATCGGGCCCGGGTGTTCGGCCGGCCGGTCGCGGCGTGGCCGGGGCGGCCGCACGCGCCTGGATTTCTCGTGCGAACCGAGGCCGGGCTGTTCGCGCTCGGGCCGGTGCCGTCCCCCGAGCGACCGCGCGATGTCGAGGTCGCGATGATGCTCGCGACCCGCCTCGAGGCGACTGGGAACGTCGCCGGGGCGCGGCGCTGGGCGGAGCACGTGGCGCTCCTCGGGATGGGGCGGGTGGCCGAGGCGGAGGCGCTGCGCGCGCGGGTGATGGGTAAGGACAAGCGGCCGGCGGTGGTGAAGGCGGCGGCGGCGGCGGCGCGGAGAGCGAAGGTCGCGGGCGACCTGGGCGTGCCTTTGCCTGCTTTTGATCTCGATTGAGCGCCCGGGGCGGAAATCGGGACCGGGACCGGTACCGGGACCGGGACCGGGGGGATATGCTCCCAGCGATGGCGGGCGACCGCGCAGTTTTGTCGCCCACTGTTCCGGTTTTGCCGATGACCAAGCGGCGCGGGCGCTACGTGCTGGTCGAGCGGCTCGCCGAGGGCGGCATGGGCTCGGTCTGGGCGGCGCTGCGCGATGGCGCCTCGACGCTCTGCGTCCTCAAGCTGATCCGCGCTGACCTCGGGAACAACGACATCGCGACGCAGCGCTTCTATCGCGAGGCCGCGGTCGGATCGCAGCTCATCCACCCGCGCATCGCGCAGGTGCTGGGCGCGGGGAACGAGGACGGCGTCTTCTGCATCGCGATGGAGCTGGTGCCCGGCCTCGATCTCGAGACCATGCACCGCGCGATGGTGTCGAAGGGGCGGCTGTTGCCGACCGCGCTCGTCACCCATGTCGCGATCGGCGTCCTCCAGGGGCTGGCCTACGCGCACGGCGCGAAGGACGCAGAGGGTACGCCGATCGAGGTCGTGCACCGCGACATCACGCCGCGCAACATCATGGTCGGCTTCGACGGCGAGTCGAAGGTCATCGATTTCGGGCTGGTCCGCGGCGGCGGCGGCGACTTTCGCACCAACCCTGGCGCGTTCCTCGGGACCCCGCGCTTCTCCTCGCCCGAGCAGGTGTGCGGCGAGCCGATCGATCGGCGGAGCGACCTCTACAGCCTCTCGGTGGTGCTGTTCGAGTGCCTCACCGGGCGTCCGCTGGTGCCGTCGGGGAGCCTGCTCGCGACATTCAAGGCGATCTGCAACGAGGAGCCGCCCGCGCTCCACCACCTCAACCCGGCGGTCTCGGCCGAGCTCAGCGCGGTCATCCTGCGCGGGCTGGTAAAGGACCGGAACCACCGCTGGCAGGACGGCAACGCCTACGCCCGCGCGCTCGCCGCCGCGAGCACCACGATCGACGCCGCGGCTGTGGCCGGCTTCATGGCCGAGTACTTCCGCGAAGAGGCCGCCCGCGTGCGCGCGCTGCTCGATCTCGGCGAGACGCTGGTGTGCACCAGCGGATCCCGGCCGGCGATGGCGCTGCTGGACACGCTGCCCGAGCCCCCCGCGCGGTCTGGCCCCGACGAGCGGGCCACCGGCGCTGCGTTCGTCGAGTTCCGCGGTTCGACGACGCCGGCGCCGAACAACGCGCAGATGAAGATCCCCGCCGACAGCACGCGCCCGATGCGCATCGCCGACCTCTCGCCGTCCTCACGCAGGCGCGGCACGTCGTGGTGGGTGGTGATCATCGTCGGCATCCTCGCCGCTGCGGCCGCGAGCGTGACGACGACGATGATGCTCAAGCCGTAGAGACGCGTACGGATCTCCGAGGAAAAGAGGAAAAGAGGAAATTCGTGCGAGGGCATGCCGGTGCGGACGTCGCGCGAGAGCTAAGGCGATTCGTACGTCGTGGCGGACACCGCCGCGTTCCCGCGCTCGTCCTCGACCCGCACGGCGACGGTGCGCGTGCCCTTGAGCTTCGGGAGCGCGCCGGGGGCGTCGTCGATGGCGACGTCGACCACGAACGTCTCCTTCTTGTCGTCGGTGAGCTTGTCGCTCGCGGCCATCGCCAGCCAGGGGCCGCCGTCGATCGCGAACTGGGCCTGGCCGAGGAAAGACGTCGCGTCCTCCGCCTCGGCGGTGATCGTCGCGCCGCCGCTCGCGTTGGCCTTGGCCTCGAGGCGCAGGATCTTCGGCGGGGTGTGATCGAGCACGATCACCTCGGAGATGCTCTGGTCGCTCATCGCGTCGGCCGGCGGGTTCGAGGGGCGATCGGTGGCCGTGACGCGGAGCTGGTAGCGCCCGTCGGGGTAGCTGCGGCCGTCGAACGTGTGGAACTCTTGCTCGAGGTCGTCGGCCAGCCGCCGCCAGGGCACGTCACCTTCGGCGCGGCGGATCTCGAGGCGATAGAGCAGGACGTCCTTGTTGGGATCCTCGGTGCGCCAAGCCGCCGTCACCATCCCCGGCATCACGCCCTGGCGCGCGCGGATCTCCGGCTCGTCGTCGCTCACCGCGACGCGCAGCCGCTGGAGCTGGCTGGTGCTCACCGTGACCGTCTTCTCCTTCTCCTCTTCGCCCGGCATCGGGCGGAGGTAGACGCCGTCGCGCAGCACGAACACCTCGTCGACCTTCGGCGCCTGGTTCTTCCGCTGGATCGAGGCGTGGAGCGATCGCAGCGCGGGCGACTTGCCGTCCGCCCCGGTGCGCAGCACGGCCTTGAGCTGTACGTAGCGGCTCTCGGGGACGGAGATGGCGCCGCCCTCGCGGGAGGAGATCACGCCGCTCCACGGCGACCAGGTGTCGTCGACCGCCTTGGTGTTGCCGGTGCGGATCGAGACGTCGACCCGCGCGCCCGCCGGCACGTCGGCGTCGAACCAGATCCGGCCGATGCGCGCGGTGCTGGTGAGATCCTGCTCCGAAGTGAGGTAGACCGACTCGGCCCGCGGCCCCGGCCCGAGGCGCACGAGCTGTCCGGCCGGCGCCGTGCCGACCAGCAGGACGCCGCCCGGCCCCGACACCATCGCGCTGGCGATGCGCGGCTCGACCCGCGCCACCAGATCGACACGGTCGCGCGCGCCGAGATCGATCCCGTACACGCGGCCGCGCGCCTTGCTGCCGCCGCCGGTCGCGATGAACAGCGTGCGGTCCTGGATCACGAGCGCCAGCGCGCCCTCGCGGCGCGACGACCAGAGCGTCTCGACGCCGCCGTCCTTCTTGATCCGCACCACCTCGCTGCCCTTGATCGCGGAGCTGGAGTCGGTGGGATCGCTCGCGACGGGGCCGATCGTCTTGTCGGCGAGGATCGCGCCGGCCTTCGTCTCGCTGACCATCGACGCGAAGATGTCGCCGGTCCTGGGATCGACGACCAGCGACGTCACCTCCTCCATGCCCGAGTCGTAGAGGGCGAACGCGCCGCCGTTCGGCTTGATCTGGTAGACGATGCCCTTGCTGCCGCCGCCGGCGATGATGCCGCGCTCGGGGTGCCGCGCCAGCGAGCGCATGTGCGTCTCGTCCGTCGCGAAGAGCGACTTCGACGCGCCGGCCGGGCCGAGCTCGAGCACCCCGCCGGGCTCGCCGGTGGCGATCAGCAGCCGCTTCCCATCGCTCAGCATCGACCAAACGTACTTCGCCACGGGATCGGCAAACGGCTCGCCCTTGCCGTTGGTCCCGATGGCGACGATGCGGCCGTCGGGGCCGGTCGCCGCGAGGATCTTGCCGTCGTGGAGCGCGAGCGCCGAGACCACCTGTTTTTCCGCCTCGAGCACCCGCGTGACCTTGCCGGTCGCGAGGTCGAAGCGATGGAGTCCTGCGCCGCTGGTGCCGGCGAACGCCGCGCCGTTCGCCACGAGCAGCGTGGTGATCGGCGCATCGGTGGTGCCCGCCATCTTGGTCTCGGCGAGGCCGGCCCGCACCACGCCGCGCGCGTCGACGCGGGTGGACTCGGGATCACCTTCGAGGATCTCGGTCGGCCCCGAGACGCGGAGCTCGAGCGTCGGCTCGGCGATGGCGATGGCAGCAAAAGTGGTCAGCAGAAGCGCAAATCGTGGGTTCAGTCTCATCTCGACACCTGGAGCTTGATCGTCTGCTGGCCAATCACCACGCCGGGCGCGGGGGCCGTCACTGCGGGCCCGAAGGCCTCGGTCACCGCGCGGTTCCGGATGCCGGTCGCGTCCTCGAGCCCGAGCCGTACGCTCGGCGGGAGCGAGGACAGCGTCTCGACGTTCGACCGCACACCCGGCCGCTTCAGATAGAGGCGCGCGTAGAGGCCTCGGCTCGGGCGCCGCTCGGCCAGCAAGCCCAGGAGGTCATCGAGCGTCTCGGGAACGCGATCGCCGTGCACGGCCTCGTCGCGCAGATCGAGCTCGCTCGCGCCGCCGATCACCACCTCGACCTCGCCGCTCGCGTCGGCGGGGACCGCCATGCTGAGCGTGGTCCAGATCGGCTGGGCGCGGTACGGGCGGAGGCGGACGCGGATCTTCACGCTCTCGCCCGGCTTCACCACCGCGCGATCCGCGATGACCTCCTCGATCCAGGTGAGCTCGACCGTCGGCCGCACCTTGAGCTCGACGTCGATGCGATCGATCGCCGCGCTGTCGAGGCCGTTGCGCATCAGGATCCCGGCGATGCCGGCCAGGTCCTGGGCCGCGAAGCTCACCGGGCGATAGGGCGGAGCGGAGGAGTAGGTGTCCTCGATGACCAGCGCGCGCACGGCGTTCGTTCCGCGCGAGCGCACCTCGAACGTGGCCTTCACGTCGAGCGAGCCACCGGCCTCGTCCGCGATGCGGCCGACCGCCGACGACGCCAGCGCCGACGACATCATCACCGGGAACCACAGCTCGTGATCGACGATCTCGACGTCGGTCTGCACGACCGAGGGGCTCGGCTTGTCGGGCGCGACCTTGATGCGCACCGGCACCATCGGCGCGACGCCGCCGAGGCGACCGCCGATCGCGCTCAGGCGATCCTGCGTGATCGAGCCGACGACGTTGGCGGTCGCGGCCTGCTTGTACGACCCGAGCGGCGTCGAGAGCGTGTTCACGATCGCCGCGGTCGCCATCGGCAGCGACACGTGGCCGTAGCCGAACATCGGGTGGCCGAACGCGAGCACCAGGCCGTCCTCGAAGTACGTCACGGTTCCGGTGCCCGCCGCGTCGAGATCGCCGCGCATCAAGACGACCGCGATCGGCGAGGCGGCGGCGATCGGCGGGGCCACGACGCCCGACACGACCGTGCCCTCGTTGGGCGACAGCTTGCCCTTGGGGGTCGCCTTCGAGCCGCCGGCGCCGACGACCGCGAACAGTCCCGCGCCTTCCAGTCGCGCGCGCAGCGCCTCGGCCTCGACCGGCGGAAAGCCGCTCAGCGTGATCGGCGCGTCGATCGGCCGCAGGCCATCCGCGGTCGGGGCAGGACGGATGCGCGGCAGCGAGAACACCGGCTCGACCCCGGGGGCGGCGTGGAGCGTCGAGAGGCGGATCGGCAGGGACGATCCCGCAGGGTTCGCCGGCGGGGCGAAGAGCTGCGGATCGCGCTCGACGTCGAACATGGTGTCGATCGGCGTGATCCCGGCGATCGGCTCCTTCGAGAACGTGCCGAAGCGATAGGAGACGGCGCCGAGGAGCTTGCCGTCGAAGTACACCGGGCTCCCGCTCATCCCGGAGATGACGCCGGTGAACTCGATCTTCTCGCCGATGAGCTTGGCGAGGATGACGTCGCGGTGCGGGCCGAGCATGCCCTCCATGATCCCGAGGATCTCGACCTCGAATGGCTCGGGCTTGCCCCCACGGAAAACGGTGTAGCCGATGCCGCGATCACCGACCTTGAGATCGGAGACCTTGTAGATCTCGGTCCTCTTGGTCACCGGCCAGCCGTCCTTCATGGCGGCGGGCTTCGGAGAGGCCGCGGCGGAGAAGGACACCAGGCCGGCGGCGGCGATGGAGAAGAGGCGGAAAAGGTGCTTCAAGACCGGTCGGAGACTATTCCAGAAAGAGACGTGGAGGAAGCAGACTCACCCCCCGTGCCCGGCCCGGAAAACCGGCGGGCTCAGCGCCATCGCCTCACTGGAGCTGCGGTGAAAGCGCTGATCACGCAAGACGGCGCCGAGCCAGGCCGCGGCCGGGTGCGCGACATCTCGGTGAGCGGGGGGCTCTACATCGAGACCCGCGCGCCGCTCCCGGTGCGCTCGCTGACGCGGGTCGATCTCGCGCTGCCGGATGGCCGCGCGCTGACGTTCGCCGGGAACGTGGCCCGCAGCGACGCCGAGGGGATGGCGATCCTGCTGGAGGGCGATCCGATCGCCGCGTCCTTCCTCGAGCCGTACGTGGAGGCCGCGCGCGCCGCGCACAGCACCGGATCGCTCGAGATCCAGGTGGAGCTGGTGATCGAAAGATCGGAGGAGATCGCGCTGAGCCGCGCGTTTTACGAGGTGGCCCAGGCGCCCTCGGACGCCGTCGTGCATCAGCGCTTCATCGAGGCTTGCCTGGGTGTGAAGCGGCTCGACTACGCGCTCCCGCGGCTGCGCGCCCTGAAGGTGCGCCACCCGAAGGCCCGGGCGATCGACAAGTCGCTGGCCCAGATCGGCGGGATCATCGGCTTCGTCGCGCTGCGATCGGGGTCCACGCGCAGGCAAGCCGGTGCGAAGCGCGCGCTCCCCGGGCTGCTCGCTTTCTTCCTGATCGTGCTGGGCCTCCTGGGCCTGGTGGCGATGGTCAAAGTAGCGACACACGAGTACGAAGCTCATACAAACGGTCGTTGACTCGATCGACGTGAGGGGGCTAACCAGCGCGCGATGTCGCGTCTTCATGGGATCCTCGCTCTCTCGCTCGTCGTGGGGGCCTCCGCCTGCAAGCCCAAGGAAGGCGGGACGCCCGAGACCGCGCCGCCGGCCGACGCCATCACCGAGATCAAGCTCGGCGTGGTCGGCTCGCTGACCGGCAGCAACGCGACGTTCGGCAATTCGACCAAGAACGGCGTCGACCTCGCGGTGAAGCAGAAGAACGCTGGCGCGGGGGTGCTCGGCAAGAAGGTAAAGGCCATCCACCTCGACGATCAGGGCCGCCCGGAAGAGGCCAAGACCGCGACCCAGCGCCTGATCACGCAGGACAAGGTCCACGCGATCATCGGCGAGGTCGCCTCCTCGAACTCGCTGGCGATGGCCCCCGTGGCGCAGCGCGCGCGCGTCCCGATGATCACGCCGTCGTCGACCAACCCGGCGGTGACCGAGATCGGCGATTTCATCTTCCGCATGTGCTTCATCGACCCGTTCCAGGGCTACGTGATGGCGAAGTTCACGCGCGACAACCTCAAGCTCGACAAGGTCGCGATCCTCCGCGACGTGCGCAACGACTACTCGGTGGGCCTCGCCAACGTCTTCGCCGAGGAGTTCAAGAAGATGGGCGGCACCATCGTCGCCGACGAGAGCTACGCGCAGGGCGACACCGACTACAAGGCGACCCTCACCAAGATCCGCGGCGCGAACCCGCAGGCGATCTACGTCCCCGGCTACTACACCGAGGTCGGGCAGATCGCCCGCCAGGCGCGCGAGCTGCAGATCGAGGCCCCGCTCCTCGGCGGCGACGGCTGGGACTCGGACAAGCTGTTCGAAGGCGGAGGCAAGGCGATCGAGAACAGCTACTTCTCGAACCACTACCACGTCGATGATCCGAGCCCCTCGATCAAGGCGTTCGTCGAGCAGTACCGCGCCGAGTACAACGAGACTCCCGACGCGATCGCCGCGCTCGCCTACGAGGCCGCGATGGTGACGCTCGCCGCGTTCGAGACCGCGGGCGGCGTCGATGGAACCAAGGTCCGCGACGTCCTCGCGGCCACCAAGGACTTCCCGGGCGTCACCGGCAAGATCACGCTGAACGCCAAGCGCGACGCGGTGAAGCCGGCGGTCGTGATCCAGATCCGCGACGGCAAGCGCATGTTCGTCGCGCAGATCGCCCCCGAGGGCGGCGTCGCGCCCGCCAAGACCGCGACCGCAGCCCAGTAAGCCGGCAAGGATGGCCGAGCTCGTCCAGCAGATCGTGAACGGGGTCAGCAACGGCGCGATCTACGCGCTGATCGCCCTCGGCTACACGATGGTCTACGGCATCTTGAAGCTGATCAACTTCGCCCACGGCGAGGTGTTCATGGTCGGCGCGTTCTCCGGCTTGCTCGTGCAGCGCTACATGCCGGGCAACGGCGGCGCGCTCTCGCTGGCGGTGGCGATCGTGGTGGCGGGCATCGTCGGCGCGATCACCGCGCTCACCATCGAGCGCGTCGCTTACCGCCCGCTGCGCGGAAAGCCGCGCATCATCGTCCTCATCACCGCGATCGGCGTCTCGATCTTCATCCAGAACGTCGTCGCGCTGATCACCAAGGCCTCGCCGTTCTTCTGGCAGCCGGTGTTCGTCACCGCGAACGAGACCGCGGTCTATGCGATCGAGCCGTTCCTCACGTGGGCCGACGCCTTCGTGATCGGCGGCGCCGCGCTCATGATGGGCCTGCTGCAGTTCATCGTGTACCGGACCCGCATGGGCAAGGCGATGCGCGCGGTCAGCCAGAACATGGATGTCGCGGCGCTGATGGGCATCAACACCAGCCGGGTCATCGCCTTCACGTTCGTGCTCGCCGGGTTCCTGGCCGGCGCGGGCGCGGTGCTGGTCGGGCAGAAGAACGGCGCCGTGAACTACGGCATGGGCCTCTTGCCGGGCCTCAAGGCCTTCGTCGCGGCGGTGCTCGGCGGCATCGGCTCGATCCCCGGCGCGCTGGTCGGCGGCCTCATCCTCGGCTTCGCGGAGACGTTCGTTTCGGCGTACGTCTCGTCGAGCGCCCGCGACGCGATCGCGTTCTCGATCCTGATCGTCGGCCTCCTCGTGCGCCCGAGCGGCATCTTCGGAAAATACGTCCCGGAGAAGGTTTGAAACACGAACACTACGATCTCCACCGGCACCTGGAGGGCTCGCACAGCTCCGCGGCGCTCGCGGACATCGGCGCGCGCTTCAAGATCCCCGCGTTCTTCGACGCGGCACGGAACCGCTACAAGACAGCCGCCGAGCTCGCGCCGAAGCTGGTGATGTCGGGCCCGAGCGACGACGCGTCGATCTTCTACCAGTGCATCGTCGAGGCCCGCGCCGCGTACGTCAGCGTCGAGGCGATCGAGGCGCTGGCCGAGCGGGCCTTCGAGGAGGCCGCCGCCGACTGCGCTGGGTTCGAGATGCGGCTGAGCCTGTTCTCGATGGCGCGCACGCTGATCGAGAACCGCCAGCAGAAGTGGCGCGACGTCCCGCCGGTCACGTTCGCCGAGGCGTACGCGCGGCCGATCTTGCGGGCGGTGTTCGCGGCGCGAGCGCGGGTGCACGCGCGCACGCAGCGGCCGATGGTGCTGCGGCTGGGGCTCTCGCGCACGTTCGAGAGCGGCCCGCACTATCGCGCGCTGGCAGCGATGGTGCGCGAGCACCGGAACGATCTGGTCGGGCTCGACGTCCTCGGCATCGTCAGCGGACCGGACAAGGAGCCGCTCCCGGCGGAGCTGGTCGCGATCCTCGAGGACATGCGGAAGGACCTGCCTGATCTCACCATCCACGCCGGTGAGTTCGAGGGTCACGCGGCGGTCGATCGCACGCTCGAGCTCGCACCGCGCGGCATCGGACACGGGGTGCACGCGCTCCAGAGCGCGGGCACGCTGGAGCGCCTGGCGAAGGAGGGCGTGACGCTCGAGGTCTGCCCGACGAGCAACCGCCTGCTCATCCCGACCGCGCTGAGCATGCTCGAAAAGCAGCACCGGTTCGCCGACGGCGCCGTCATGATGCCGCTGGCCGCGCTCCAGAAGCACCACGTGCACTGCGTGCTCGGCAGCGACGACCCGACGCCGATGGGCACCTCGTTCTCGAACGAGCTCGCGATCGCGCGCGAAGCGGGCGTGGATCTCGATCGGCTGGCTGCGGATACCGCGCGCCGCTGGGCCGAGATCACGGGGGGCTGATGGTGGCGGTCGCCGGCTTCTCGGTCGCGTCGAGCTCGCGCAGGTAGTTGTCGACGGTCTTGTCGCGGGGGTTCTCGGCCTTCGCCAGCTCGAGGTGCTTCCGCGCCTCGGCGAGCTGGCCGAGCTTCTGATAGGCGCGGCCGCAGGTGCGCATCGCCATGTTGTTGCCCGGCTCGACCTCCAGCACCCACAAGCAGTCGTGGAGCGCTTCCTTGTACGCGCCGCGCTCCAGCTTCAGCACCGCGAGGTTCGCGCGCACCGGGCCGAGGTGCGGGCTGTGCTGCAGCGCGCGCTCGAGCGCCCGCTCGGCGTCCTCGAAGCGACCGAGCCCGTAGTACATCTGGAACAGCGAGATGAAGATGTTCTCCGGCGCCCAGGCGTGATCGAGCGCGGCGTACATCGCCTTTTCGCCCTCCGCCGTCATCTCCTTCGCGCGGACCGCGTAGCCCTTCGCGGCGTCGGGCTGGTTC
>Ga0105047_10011472_pt1 | contig 14362 bp, 12 predicted proteins | sample MAT04_FD_78384 | JGI IMG/M metagenome (GOLD analysis project Ga0105047, IMG submission 78384) | Freshwater microbial communities from Lake Fryxell liftoff mats and glacier meltwater in Antarctica - MAT-04 (megahit assembly) | ecosystem: Environmental > Aquatic > Freshwater > Ice > Liftoff... | reverse complement strand
TTAGATAGTTCTCTTGCTTCTGACAGCATTGCGTTTATGAATAAGATAAGTCTGATACAGAATGAAAACAACAGTATTATCAGCATTGTGAATTTTGAGATCAACGAAAAATTAATCAATACCTATATTCTTAAAACGCTGACAGATGGTGTAGAATCCTTAACAGAGAGTGAAAGAGAAATAATTGACAGTCTTGCATTCTCCTGCCCCTTTTTGAACGGTGCAGGTGTTTACAAGGCTAGGGTATTACAAGCATCTTATGCTGGGAGCATCAATTATGATGACTGGGCTATCTGCCATAACAGCGGAGTTTATAAGAACGGTTCAACGCATCCGTTTGATATAGGTATTGACCCGGCCTTACTTGAAGCCTCCGGATTGGAGGGCATTAAGCTATACCCTAACCCGGCTTCAACCAGCATAACCATTGAATACGGCTTAAAAGAGAATGAAACAGCTAGGCTTTTTATCTATGACATGCTAGGCAGGTGTGTTAAAACTATTGATTTATCCGCTTCAATAAACAGAATTGAAGTTTCTATAAAAGGTTTTGCAAATGGGGTTTACTCATATAAATATGATATTAATGGTGTGAAAGCAAGTACTGGAAAATTTATAAAAGAATGACGATACCTCGCTTGATTATTATTATTGTTTTAGGTTTAATACATAAATGCACTATTGCTCAAACAAAATTTGGAAATAGATGGGTAGTTGGACTTTATGGATATCAAATCGACTTTAATACTAGTATTGTATTACATGATACACTGGAGTTTAGTCCAGCCTCATTAAATGAGGGAGGTCATTCAAATATTTGTGATAGCAATGGAAACCTATTGCTATGCAGTGATGGGATGCATATTTCAAACCATACAGGTGCTATTTTAGAGGGTGGAGATACACTTGCATCGCCTTTCTATTACACCTTTAGTGCCAATTCAAGTATGTATTCTCAGTCGAGTATTTTTTACCGATGGCGAACAAAATATATTACCTGGTAACTCCAACTGCGAATGATACTATGGTATATAATCAATGGCTTACATTTATCAATGGAAATTTCAATGTTTTAAACTATCATGTCGTTGATATGAATGCAAATGCAGGATCCGGCAAAGTCATTAAACGAATGCAACCGCTACTGGAAAACAGGTGGATGGATAAGACCCAGATGATGGCATGCCGTCACGCAAACGGTAAGGATTGGTGGTTACTCAAGAAGGCAGGTATTTTAGGTAGTGACAGCAATGAAATTTTCACCTTCTTGTTTACCCAGGATTCTGTCTATAATTATGGCATTCAAACAATTCCATTTCCAAGAAATGAATTATTCTGGCAGGATTTTCCGTGGCAAATGAAATTTAATCAGTCGGGAACTCAGATGGCCACGACGGTAAACAATTATTTACATGAATTTTATTTAGCTGATTTTGATAGATGTACCGGCAAACTAAGCAATATCAAAAAGATTAAAATACCTATTTTCGCCGGTGATTCCAGCTCGACTGGTTTGGCATTCTCACCTAATGGACGGTTTTTATATGTTACCCAATATACCAATATCTATCAATACGACTTGCAAGATACCAATCAAACTAGAGCTTGGTACTACGTTCATGGTATTGACACCACTGCAGGTATGTTTGCAGGATATACTAGTATTGACCTGGCACCAAATGGCAAAATGTATATTGGCAATTATCAAGGAGTTAGCCGACAAATGAGTGTGATTGACAGTCCGGATTTCAAAGGGAATTGGTGTAATTTCTGTAGAAAATGCCTACGAAGTGAGGCGGTGTATGGGTATTTCGGAACAGCACCTACCATGCCGAATTATGGTTTGGGAGCAAAGGCTCCTTGCTGGCCTTTGGGAATGGGTGAAATTGCAGATAATAGATTCGAAATAAATGTATATCCTAACCCGGCGAACAGTATTTTGTACATCTCATATACAAACCCGAATAAATTAGAATTTGAACTCTATAATACAATAGGGCAATTAATATTAACAACTTACAGTAAGGAAATCAACGTCAGCAGCTTTAGTAAGGGTATCTATTATTTTAAGGCAGAAAATTATTTGAAGAAAATTGTTATTGAATAAAATATTGCAATTTTGTCTGTTAGTTCCCTATAACTTCTCAAGAATGAAATTGGTCATCCTTGTATACAAATGAAGACGTGTTGTTGTTCCACCAATCCCATGATTTTTATTCGGATAAAACTCAGAATCATATTCCTTATTAGCTTTAATCATGGCATCTATCATCATGATGCTATTCTGGTAATGAACATTGTCATCAGCCGTTCCGTGAACCAATAAGAAATTCCCTTTCAATTTATCAACCATATTCACAGGTGAATTATCATCATATCCTTTTGCATTTTCCTGCGGTGTGCGCATATAGCGTTCTGTATAAATATTGTCATAATAACGCCAGTTGGTAACAGGTGCCACAGCAATCGCAGCCTTGAACACATCAGCACCTTTCAATATACAGATACTACTCATATAACCGCCAAAACTCCAGCCCCAAATTCCTATTCGTGACGGATCAATATACGATTGCTTCGCAAAATACTTCGCGACCGCAATTTGATCGTCGCTTTCCAGTTTACCAAGTTGCAGGTAGGTTTTCTTCTTGAACTCTTCACCTCGGAATCCCGTTCCTGTGCCATCCACACAAACAATGATATATCCTTTTTGCGAAAGTATCTGATACCAGGTTGCATCTCGCTGACTGTACTGATTCATTACATTCTGTGAACCTGGACCACTATATTGAAACATCAACAAAGGATATTTTTTTGAAGCCGAAAAATTAGTGGGTTTCATGATCCATCCATTCAACATAATACCTTCTTCGTTGGGAACCTGGATCATCTCAAATTTTGCGAGATCATATTCTGCCATTCTCTTTTTCAAATTAGCATTATCTTTTAGCAAGCGGACCAATTCACCACGATTATTCTTAATGGTAAAAACCGGCGGCACATTCTGGAACGAATACTTATCCATGAAGTATTCAAAGCCTTGGCTAAAATTCACATCATGCCATCCTTTATCGGGTGTCAGACTTGTTTTCTGCTCACCATTCAAACTAATTGAATATAGATTTCTGTCCATTGGAGACACTTCAGTACTCGTATAATAAATTTTTCCATTCGCTTCGTCCACACCTTGAATAGAAACTACTTCCCAATCTCCTTTTGTAATCTGACTACTTTTATTCGTCTCTACATCATGAAGGTAGAGGTGATTGTAGCCATTCTTTTCAGAGGTATACACAAAGGCATCACGCTTCTCTAAAAACGTAATATTGTCATTTATTTCGACAAAGTATTTGTTAGTCTCTTCATAAATCACCTTGGCATTTCCGTTCTTAGGATTTACCTCAAGCAATCCAAGATGATTTTGCAAACGGTTCAACTTGTAAACGATCACAGCATTATTGTACGGATCAATTTTCATTCGTGGAAAATAAACATCCTGCTCTTTCCCCAGATCAGCCTTCACTGTTTTTTCATTTTGCAAATAATAGATATTGATTTCTATTGTCGAATTCTTCTCACCTGCTTTTGGATATTTGAATTTATAATCGGTTGGATATAACTTATCATACAGGGCAAAATTGTATTCAGGCACTGCACTTTGATCAAAACGGTAATAAGCCAAGTATTTTCCATCGGTGCTCCATTCGTAAGCCTTGGTAAATTCAAACTCTTCTTCATACACCCAATCACAATTCCCGTTGATGATATTATACGAACCATCATTTGTTACAGCAACTGTTTCGTTCGTTACAAGATCAAGATAATACACGTTATTCTCAAAAACATAGGCAACTTTATCGCTCTGTGGAGAAAACGACGGATGCAAAATACGCGCATCTTTTACTAGCATCAGTTTCTTTGATTCCATATCATAGACATAGGTCTTATACAAAATAGATCGTCGGTAAATCGCCTTACTTTCGGTGAGCAGCAGCAATTTGCTTTCCTCTTTATTAAAAAAGTAATCATCTATCTTCAGCGTTTCGTTCTCATACTTCAATTTTCCAAGATTGAGTAAACCTTTTTCTACTTTTCCGTCGGAGAAACGTACTTGCTGCAATTCATTTTCCTTGTTGATCTCGGAATAAAATTTTCCATCCTTCATCGAACGAAAGCCAGCAACGGATTCGGCCTTGAATACATTTTTTGTATAAATATCTTCTAGCGTAAGTGTTTTCTTTTCCTGACAAAAAGAAATTGAAGGCAGTAAAAGAAAAAGGAATGTGAGTAAACGCATACGGTTTGTTGTAATCATAAAATAAAATCTTAACGGGGTTTATTAATACTGCCACGTAGAGGAGCAGGTCCTTCAAGACCTTCGCTATCCCAAGCATTTTTAACCAATTCTGTGCAACCAAAAAAGACATCCCAGTAATCGGGTTGTGTACAATAAGGACGAACTGCCAAAGTTACCACACCATCTGCTACTTTTAAGACGCACACTTCTGGGGCTGGTGAACGCAATACTTTTGGATGAGATAACATAGCAGTGATCGCTACTTTCTTGGCAATGGCAATATCCTGATTATTTGAAATGGCCATACTGAGATCGACACGCAGGTTACCATAAGTGGAATAATTGGTAATGACACCTGTTGACAGGGCGCCATTAGGAACAAATACTGTTTTATTGTCTGCGGTCAGAACGGTGGTATTGAATACGCCCTGTTCGGTAACCACCCCGGTTATTGTTTGTGCTTCGATCATATCGCCTACCTTAAATGGTTTAAAGATGAGCATCATCACACCACCGGCAAAATTTCCAAGCGTGCCGTTTAAGGCTGAGCCAATGGCCACACCAGCTCCAACAATCAATGCGCTGAACGCGGTTGTGTCAACACCTAAAATCCCTGCTATTGAAATAAACATCAGAACGGTCATTGAAATACTAACTACTGACAGGAGGAAGGTTTCTAACGATGGATCATAATCCTTTGCATTCAGTATCTTCCTTAAAATAGAGATCAATTTACCAATCACCCATCTACCGATAATGAATAAAAGCAGTGCCCCAATTACTTTGGGTGTGTAGGAGATTACGAAGTCCTTAAACCGGTCAAGATAAGTGATCGTCGTTCCGGCCACTTTATCTGCTTTCATTGCCACACGTTCTGTGATCTGTAGTAGTTGCATGACGATAATTTTTCTGAGAGCCCCAAAAGTAATATTAAATTTAGTCTTATAGAAATTCTCCCGCTTGTCAAATACTGTTATTTTTACATCCTAAACTCTCAAATTTGTCGGCGACTGTTTTACTCATTACCCCACCTTTTACACAACTCAATACTCCCTATCCGGCCACGGCCTACCTCAAGGGATTTTTGAATACAAAAGGTATTACGTCCTACCAGAGCGATTTGGGTATGGAGGTGATCTTGCGTTTATTATCGAAGGAAAAACTCGGGCATATTTTTGAATTGGTAGCTCAACAACGTGAGACATGCTCTGAAAATGCACGACGAATGCTCGCATTAAAGGTTGATTATATTTCGACAGTAGATGATGTATTGCGTTTTCTTCAAGGTAAAAATCCAACACTCTCACATCGTATTTGTCTCGGCGATTTTTTACCAAAAGCATCCCGTTTTGATCAGACCGACGATCTTGTCTGGGCATTCGGCACTATGGGGGTTCATGACCAGGCCAAACATCTCGCCACCTTATATTTGGAGGATCTGGCAGATCTGATTACAGAATGTGTGGATGAACATTTTGGGTTTAGTCGCTATGCAGAAAGACTAGGTCGTTCGGCCAACACCTTTGATGAGTTGTATGCAACGTTGCAACAAGAACTGACGTATGTTGATGAAATTACGATTGAATTGCTTGACCAGAAAATGAAAGTCGTCACGCCAAAACTCGTTGCCTTATCTGTTCCTTTTCCGGGCAATTTATACAGTGCATTTCGTTGTGCCCAATGGATTAAAAAAAACTATCCAGACGTAAAGATCGCCATGGGTGGCGGGTTTCCGAACACGGAGTTACGTTCTATATCCGATGCGAGGGTATTTAAATTTGTCGATTTCATTACCTTAGATGATGGCGAAACACCGATAGAACATTTGGTAGATTATGTGGAAGGAAAACGGATACTTGACATGTTAAAACGAACGTTTATTATTCAAGAAGGAAAAGTCGTTTATATCAAAAATAGCCTGCAACGCGATTATAAACAAGCTGAAACAGGAACGCCTGATTATACAGATCTGTTTCTTGATCAATACCTTTCTGTGATCGAAATTGTGAATCCAATGCATCGTTTGTGGAATGATGGTCGCTGGAATAAATTGACGATGGCGCATGGATGCTATTGGGGAAAATGTACGTTCTGTGATATTTCGCTCGACTATATAAAATCCTATGAGCCGGTGACAGCCAGTTTACTTTGCGATCGGATGGAAGAACTGATCGCCAAAACCGGAGAGAATGGATTTCATTTTGTCGATGAAGCCGCTCCTCCTGCATTAATGCGCGCACTTTCGTTGGAGATCATCAAACGAAAACTGATCGTTTCCTGGTGGACCAATATCCGTTTTGAAAAAAGCTTTTCGCGCGATCTTTGTATTCTCTTGAAAGCCTCCGGTTGCATAGGAGTTTCCGGTGGACTGGAAGTGGCCTCAGACCGTTTATTGGAATTGATTCAAAAAGGTGTGAGTGTTGCTCAGGTCGCTAGAGTGATGAGAAACCTGACACAATCGGGTATCATGGTACATGCCTATTTAATGTACGGATTCCCAACACAGACCGCGCAGGAAACGATCGACTCGCTGGATATGGTTCGACAATTATTTAAAGCGGGCGTACTCAGATCCGGCTTCTGGCATCAGTTTGCGATGACGGCGCATAGTCCTGTGGGACTGGAACCTGAATTGTATTTTGTTCAGAAAGAGAATAAAATAATAGGCACTTTTGCTAATAATGATATTGTTCATATTGATACTAAGGGAACCAAACACGAATTGTTCAGTGAAGGATTAAAGAAATCATTATTCAATTACATGCATGAAATTGGGTTGGATGAACCGTTACAAAAATGGTTCGAACATAAAACGCCTAAAGTTTCTGTGGAGAATGACTTTATTGAAAAGGTTCTCAATGATGATGTGATCATGAATCATAAACCAAGTGCGAAGATTGCATGGATAGGAATAGCACCTTTGTTGGAGTTCTTCACTAAATCAAAAAAAGGAAAACAATGGGAAATAGCGACACTGACTTTTCAGACAAAAAATAAAGAGTTTAGTATACAACTTGGTAAGGAAGAAAGTATTTGGCTGTCGCAATTCATCGAAAAAATAGCCACTAATTCTCACCATACATTTACTTTTCAGGAATTAATGGATGATTATGAAAAACATGGTTTGGAAGAATTTGATTTGTTTTGGTATAATAAACCGATGAATACGATACACAGAGCTGGGTTGTTGGTGCTTTGATAATGGATTTAACACCGCCGATCAACAGGGCTTTTTTTTGTTTGCCACAGATGAAGCAGATGGAGCAGATGGATGAGGATTTATCCATGAGTTCGGGTTTAGAACAAAAGTGAAATGTGGTTTAATTTCATACATTCGTATATTATAAAGTTGACAGTTAGTCCTGCAGACCATATATAAAAAATAAAATAAAAAAAATAAAAAAAATACCAACAGATTTGACTGTTAGAGAACATTTATTTTATGCTTATGCAAATCTAGCAATGGCACATACTGCAGTTGATAAACAACAAATAAAATACAACAGGTTTAACTTTATGATTAGGGCCAAATTATATAAAGGACTTTTGACAGTAACAATGAATATTAGAACTCTTTTTGACGATGAAAAAGTAAAATTATCAGTCGGAATAAAATGTAATTATTGTAACTCGACTGATCAACTTGCATTAGACCATATTTTAGCGCAAAAATTAGGAGGGAAAGATATAGGCGACAACTTAATCTATGCTTGTAAGATCTGTAATAGCTCGAAGGAAAAAAAAGATTTAATGGAATGGATGAGTTTTAGAGGAGAGTATTTTTTACTCTTGATGATATAAGAAGGTATTTAAAATTGGCAATAACTTATTGCGTTGTAAACAACTTAATGGACTTAAAAGTTTCAGATATTGAACTAGAGAAAGTACCATTCAAATTGAATTCAATTCCAACGAAATATCCGGCACCAGATAAACTCAGGCTTTTATGACAATTAGAAAATACACTACCGCCTCTAAAACTCATTCCAGCATTTGCCCTGCCTTACGTTTACAATTCTTTTATACATTTGTCTCACCGATAAATTTCGTTCCACAAATCCGGCACAAAGTTTTAGCTTTAAACCATTATCTGCCACTTCCATGAACATCCCAACTACAAAACAATATCAAGGCATTATCAGTAAGTTTCTTTCTGTTAAACAAATTGAGGTTTTACAAACATTGTATTACTTTCCTGATTCGAGTGCGACTGCTAAAGATTTAGCGAAAGCATTAAATTATGCAAGCTATCATCCAGCTAACAGACAAATTGGATAAATAGGAAAAGTAATTTCAGAAAGGACAGGTATTATTCCAGAAACGTATTCAAAAGAGAACAAGGAGAAGCCTGCTTATTATCTTTTAGTTGGAGAATACTATAAGGATAATGGTTGGAATATGTGGGAAGAATTACAAGAAGCGTTAGAAAACCTTCATCTTGTTTCAATTGATGAAGAAAGCTCAATCGAAAGATTACCAACTGAAACGCCTCAATTCGAGGACAGCCAATTATTTAAAGAAGGAAAAGTCGTTCAAGTCTTTGTAAACCGTTATGAAAGAAATCATCAAGCTAGGCAGGAATGTGTTAGACATTATGGAGACAAATGCTTCGTTTGTGAAATTGACTTTGGTGAGACATATGGAGAAATTGCAAATGGATTCATTCACGTTCACCATAGGACACAACTTTCAGAAATAAACGAAGAGTACAATGTTAACCCAATAGAGGACCTTATTCCTCTTTGTCCGAATTGCCATTCAGTTATTCATTTGACAAAGCCTGCATTGACAATTGAGGAATTAAAGAATATACTGAAAGTAAGTGGCAGGTAACCAAGTGCTCAAAGCAAAGCGTCATTTATCTCGCTTCATATTTTTCTTTTTTGATTGTTTCAACTTCTCAATAATTTTCCTTCCTTTACGCTACAACCTCTATACAAAAACCTTTACCCTCCCCCAACTCCCATGCCACCTAAACACACACACACCCAAAAAGTCACTCAACATATTCAACAACTACCATCTCCCTTTGCAGACATTATTGAAGCCATACGAAAAGTCATTTTAACGACAGATAATGAAATCGCAGAACATATCAAATGGAATTCACCGGCATTTTATTATAATGGCGAGATGAAAGCATTCGATCTGAAGAAATATAAACGCGATCTTTTGGTTATCAATCTTCACCGAGGGAATATCCTGCTGGTTTTCCCTACAGGTGCAACGATCAAAAAGAATACAACTGTTCTTGAAGGAAATTATACCGACGGTAGACGACTGGTAAAGATCGTTGATATGGATGATCTCAAACAAAAAGAGACCTCGTTACACGAAGCGATCAAAGAATGGCTTAGCCTGATAGAAAAGTAAGGATAAGTAAATTTGCATTGGAAGAGAATTGTGAATAAGGGAAGTGCATTGCGGCAATCCCGATGATAACTATCGGGAGAGTGGAAAGCCCACATTCCGACGCTTTGGGCGGGAGAGGACTTGGAACGGAAAGCCCGTCTGAATGGATCAGCCGGACAGGCGTGTCTGCCGCCCAAAAAATTCTCACTACAAATTTAGTTTTCCCAAACATAACTAGACCCCATAAAGACTATTCATACATCCTTTTCCGCCATTTATTTGAATACAGGTATCCAAAACTCAGTCCAAAAAGTGTAAACCAATACACAAATTCTGACAGCCACGCATACGGCAAAGGCATACGCAGTTTCTCAATGACGATCGTGATATAAATGAGATAAAACAGGATAGCCGCGAACTCAAACATCATATTCAGTTTTGTATTTCCGGTACCTACCACCGCATTGAACATGATGGTGGAAATGGATAACATCCAAGTGGCGACAACCACGATTCGCAACGATGTAATGCCGACTTCCACTAAATGCTGATCGGACGTGAGCAATTGCAAAAAGAATTTCGGAAAAATTAATATAGGCATACCAACAACAAACGCTACCGAAAAACTCACCATCGCGATTTTCCAAACCAACGGAATCACATCATCCGGGCGTTTTTGTCCGATCATATTACTCACCATCGAATTACACGTAGATGCCAGCGACCATGCTGCGACACCCACCAAACCGAAAACGCTCCGATAGATTTGCGATAATGCCGATTCCGTTTTACCCAGATGTTCAACATAAATAAAGAACACTTCCCAGGCGCCGATACTCAGAAAATATTGCATGATCAACGGGAAGGATTTAAAGAACATACTTTTCATCAAGGCAATATCTGCGGATTTGAAATAACGAATCTCAAAAGGTTTGAAAGCTGAAAGTCCGTGGATAAGTGTGAAAGCCACCACCATATACACTATCTCCGCAAAAACAGATGCCAAGGCTGTGCCATCCAATCCCATTTCGGGAAACATACCAATACCAAAAATGAGTAGGTAATCGAGAACGACATTGACAGACGTCTCTGCGGCTGAGCCTATCATGATTAACTTTGAATGAGAGGTTGCCAGAAACAAACTATTCGACAATTGACACAAGACAATAAACGGCAATCCCCAAATCCTGATCCTGATAAAGGAAACTGCTGCGTCTTGGACACTCTTTTCATGAATAGTCGTTTTGAAAAGCCACGGAGCAAAAAAGAGAGAAAAAAGAATCAGCACCACACTCATCAACAGACAGATCACAAGTCCGTTCGAGAATAATTGCCCTACCCCTTTCGTATCATTTTCGCCGGCTTTGCGACTCATCAACATCAGGATTCCCGAGACCAGACCATAATCGATCATCACCATCGTCAGGTAATAAATCCCTGCCACACCCGAAGCTGCGAGGAGATCTTGTGTGCTAAAGTGAGACAATGAAGGTTTATAATAACCGAGAAAAAGTGTATTCGTCAGAATATTTAATTGCGGAATGAGTATAGCAATACTGATCGGCAACGCGATCATCAGAATATTCCTATATGTGGTTTTAACCTGCAGGTTACCGCCCTCAATCATAAGGTGCCAAATGTAAAACATCTTCCTTTATTCCTTTTTACTTTATTGTCGGATTTAATGGTCAATCATCTTTTACTGAATACCAATTTGGGCGCGCCCACCCACAACCCCTGACAGGGCTCTACGCTACAATCTTTTTGCCTGGCCTTCGACCCCTTCGTCGGCTCAGAGTTACAGGAACAGGCTGACAGGCAAAAAGGATTTTCGCTAAGATCCCTCGCGCTCGCCATCTACGAATGTTAGCCTAAGCGTAGTCGAAGCACTGTCCCTTCGACTCCGCTCAGGCTGACAGAAAAAGCACTATCCCGTTAGCGGAGAAATGCGAATAACTTTCTACGCCCTTCACATTGAGTCGTCACCCTGAGCCTTCGAAGCGGCGAAGGGTCGAACGGCCCCGGCCCCTGAGCCACGAAGGGAACTGCCCTGAGGTTGTCGAAGGGCAATTTTTATATCCCGCCAAAAAATTCTATTATTGCCATTCAATACTGCTCTCTTGACACCAACGATTCAAATAGAAAGTCTTCCCCAAAAACGCAATACCGTGAGTGCGCAGGCATGTAGTATTCTGCTTGGGAATAACTATCTCAATTTTGCGTTAAGTGATCCATCCTATTCAAAGATCCATTTGGTAAAGCATTATCATTTCGGAAATGATGCTTTTGGAAAAGAGAACCTGAAAGATATCATCTCAGATCCTTTGCTGAAGAAACTGAAGCATGTCAAGATCGCTTTTGACACCCCAAAGTCGACCCTTATTCCAGATGCTTTTTTCGCCGATAAACAAAAGAAAGATCTCTTCGAATTGATCCATGATGTTGACAAAGATGAAGCCTTATATACACAGAAACTGAATGGCAAAACTGCCGTCTTCAGTATACCCAGATCTACCACATCTCTTCTTGGTTCTATGTTTAGAAATGTACGTTATTATGATGCCTCCTCCTGCCTGCTCAATACCTACCCCTTAGTAGGTTCAAAAGATGGCTATACATTTTTTGTCTGCATTAAAGATGACTGTGCAGCTATGAGTGTCTATCGTAATAAAGAATTAGTATTACACCAGTCGTATACCGATACGACACCATCCGACATTACCTATTATATAGCCAGATGTATGGATGTTTACAAAGCCGAGAAAGATGAGATTCATATTATGTTGCATGGAGAATCAGATGTATTACAAACGGTTAAGGCAGAGCTTTCTCTCTATTTCCCTGATGTAAAGTATTGCAGTCGTATTGCTCATCTTCAATATCCAGATACCATAACCGACCAACCTTCTCATTATTTTTTCAATCTTTTTTCATTTGTGACATGCGCATAATCAGTGGAATTCATGGAGGGCGTAAATTTCATCCTCCGACTAACATGCCCGCAAGGCCAACAACAGACATTGCCAAAGAAGGTCTTTTCAATATCATCCAGAACAATCTCGATATTGAGGAACTGGTGACTTTGGATATTTTTGGCGGAACCGGAAGTATCAGTTACGAACTGGCTTCGCGCGGTTGTAATGACCTGACGCTTGTTGAACAGGATCATAACACCGTCGAGTTTATTAAACGAACCGTCGTCGAATTGAAATTCGAGAACTTCAAGATACTGAAAATGGATGTGTTCACGTTCATTAAGAACTGTACATCATCCTATGATTTTATTTTTGCCGGCCCGCCCTATGCGTTAAAGAATATCGACGATCTGCCTAAACTAATTTTCGAAAAGCAGATGCTCAATCCGGAAGGTTGGTTTACCCTTGAGCATACACCACGTAACAATTACGAGAATCATCCCAACTTCAATCGCAGCAAAAGTTACGGCACTACAATCTTCAGTATTTTTATGAATGAGGGGAAGGAGGGCTAAAACCTCCGGATTCTTTGCCTCAGATTGAACAGATTTCGTATATCGTTTCCGTGAATGTGGGTTTCTGTGTCTCCCGCCGTGGTTCGTGTCTCCCGCCGTGGTTCGTGTCCTCACGAACCACAAAGCATTGTAGTTGGCCACTCACTATAATGCCCGCCGTGGTTCGTGTCTCCCTCCGTGGTTCGTGTCCTCACGAACCACAAAGCATTGTAGTTTGCCACACACTATAATTCACGCCGTGGTTCGTGTCTCCCGCCGTGGTTCGTGTCTCCACGAACCACAAAGCATTGTAGTTGGCCACTCACTATAATTCGTTATTTTTATACTATGAAAACCAAAACGCCTAACAATACCCAACGAAATTCAGGAATGAAATTGGGTGAAATCTATTTCTGGACAGCTACAATCAATCAGTGGGAACATTTACTCAAACCGACTATTTTTAAAGAAATCATTGTCGGTTCTTTAGACAATTTAAGTACTAAAGGATTGATAGATGTCTATGCTTTCGTCATTATGCCTAATCATATTCATCTTATCTGGCGATTAAATACTATGAATGGAAAGGAAACACCAAAATCTTCATTTCTTAAATTTACTGCCCATCAATTTCAGAAAACAATCAGAGAAATCGATCCGGATTTCCTTTCTTCATATAAAGTTGAAGCCATAAATAAAGCATACGAATTCTGGCAAAGAGATCCACTTGCAATCATCCTGTATACAAAAGAAGTAATGCTTCAAAAACTAACATACATTCATAATAATCCTTTGGCGGCTCATTGGAATCTTGTTATTGACCCAGCAGATTACCACTATTCTTCAGCAAGATTTTATGTGCGGGGTGATAGCAAATTCAACTTCCTGAAAGATATAAGGCTTGAGTTTTAATTGGTTCGCGAGGACTGGAATCATGGCAAATTAGTGGTTCGTGGAGACACGAACCACGGCGGAATCATGACAAAATAGTGGTTCGTGGAGACACGAACCATAGCGGAGGAAGTAAGGGATTATTTCCCTTACTGTCCTCTCACACCACCGTACGTACCGGTCTGGTATACGGCGGTTTGTTAGAATAATGTTGCTTTTTTTTGCAATGGTGTCTGTTCTAATGTTGCATCCGTGGGCTCAACTCCTCTTACCTTTTACTTTCGGTTACTGACCTATCCTCAAATGGAGACACGAACCACCGCGGAATCATGACAAAATAGTGGTTCGTGGAGACA
>Ga0105047_10011469_pt1 | contig 14365 bp, 12 predicted proteins | sample MAT04_FD_78384 | JGI IMG/M metagenome (GOLD analysis project Ga0105047, IMG submission 78384) | Freshwater microbial communities from Lake Fryxell liftoff mats and glacier meltwater in Antarctica - MAT-04 (megahit assembly) | ecosystem: Environmental > Aquatic > Freshwater > Ice > Liftoff... | reverse complement strand
GCGATGCTCTCCGGGCGGCACGTCTACTGCGAAAAGCCGCTGACGCACACCGTCGCCGAGGCCCGGGAACTCGCCGCCACCGCTGCCAAACTCGGGCGCGTCACTCAGATGGGCAGCCAGATCCACGCCGAAGCCAACTACCGCCGCGTCGTCGAAGCGATCCGGGCGGGTGTCATCGGCAAGGTCAGCGAAGTCCACATCTGGTGCGCCAAGTCGTGGGGCGGAAACGGCAAGCGACCCGCCGAGGCTCCCGTGCCCAGCACCCTGAATTACGACCTGTGGCTCGGGCCGGTCGCCGAGCGTCCGTTCTCGAAGGAATATCACCCGTTCAACTGGCGGCGGTTCTGGGCGTTCGGCGGGGGCACGCTCGCGGACATGGCTTGCCATTATATGGACCTGCCGTTCTGGGCTCTGAAGCTCAGGCACCCGACGAAGATCTCTGCCGAAGGCCCGCCCGCGACGACCGAAACCGCCGCCGAGGCGATGGTCGCGCATTGGGAGTTCCCCGCGAGCGCGGACTTCGGGCCGGTCGCGTTGCACTGGTACGACGGCGGCAAGCGGCCCGCACTGTTCGCCGAAGGCAAGCTGCCCAAATGGGGCGACGGCGTACTGTTCGTCGGGGACAAGGGGATGCTGATTTCGGACTACGGCAACCACAAACTCCTGCCGGAGAAGGATTTTACGCCGTACACCCCGCCCGCCCGGACGATCCCGGACTCGGTGGGCCACTACCGCGAGTTCCTCAACGCCTGTCAGGGCAAAGGCACGACGCTGTGCAATTTTGCCTATTCGGGTGCGTTGACGGAAACCGTGTTGCTGGGCACGGTCGCGTACCGCCTGGGCCGCACGATCGAGTGGGATGCCGCAACCCTGACCGCGAAGGGCGATAAGGATGCGGAACTGCTGATCCGCCGCCAGAGCTATCGCAAGGGTTTCGAGATGAGCTGAAGTTGGGACCTGAAGGCAGGGAACGAGGTGGTTTGCAGAGAATGGATGCGGCTGGTTCGCTGCCGCGAACCGATCGCTCAGACCGACCGGAGCCTTCGTCCCTGCTACTTCAACCCGCGACGGGGACTCGCGGGGAGTAACCCTGGCAGAAGTAGACCCCGCCCGGCGGCAGGTTCAACGGCACGAGGCGGAAGCGGACGTTGGTGAAGTAGCCCCGGTAGAGCTTGAAGTAAATCCAGGGCATCACCGAAAGCTGGCGGAACGTGCCGCCGGTCGCCAGGATCCGCGACACGGAGGCGAGGATCGCGTCGCGCAGCGCGGCGGGGAACGACGGCAACGGCAGCCCGGAGATAACGTGGTCGGCGTGCGAAATCCCGCGTTCGGCGAGGATTTGTTCGAGTTTCGCGGCATCGCCTTCGACGACATCGGAACCGGGAAAGCGTTCGCGCAATCGTCGGCAGAAGTCCGGGTCGAGTTCGACGATGATGAGCCTGGTGTGCGGTCGGACTCGCTTGACGAGTTCGGCGGTGATCGGCCCGGTCCCCGCACCGAGTTCGACGATGCAATCGGCTTTCTCGAAGTCGATGCCGTGACAGATCTTCCGGACCAGGAAGCGCGAACTCGGCGAGAACGAGGCGATCGAAGTGCCGTGCCGGGCGAACTTTTTGGCCATCAGCCACCAGTCGGGACCGGTGGAGGGTTTGGCTTTTTTAGCGGGGGCGGCGGGCAGGTCCGTCGCGGTGGCTTCGGAGGCGATCATCCCGGCCACGGTGATGCCCGAGGAGGATGTGAGTTTTGGGGAGAGGAGAGACGAAGTCCGGGCCGAGTCGGGATTATTCATGAACCTGCCTGAGTAGTCTGATGAACGGACAGCGGGGCCAGTCGTGGGTGGACGGATGGATCGGAGCAAAGCAAAAACCGTGCCGCGAGACGATTGATGTAGCGCGGTTTCTCGATCTGCGGGGCGTGCCCGCAGCGCGGGATCGACACGAAGTAGCCGTGCCGAAGTTCGTGGGCGGCTTTTTCGCCTTCCTTCGGGCAGACGATCCGGTCCTGATCGGCGGCGACGAACAGCACCGGCATCGTCAGTTCGGACATGCGGGCGCGGACTACGAAGTCGTTGGTTCCGCGCACCGTGCGGATGAACCCGAGTTTCCATGCGCGGGTGGCGAACGCCCGGTAAAAGTAGCGGACGAGGTTGCGGTCGGCCTTGTGGGGTCGATACAGAATGCTGGTCATCATCTTGCCGTAGTCGCTGCGGCGGACCCCGTCGATGATCGGCAGTTTTTCGAGATCGCCCATCCCCGACGGGCAGATCAGTACCAACCGATGGACGAGTTCCGGGTACCGGTAAGCGAACTCGATCGCCACTTTGCCTCCCAGCGAACTCGTGACGAACGAGTAGGGCGGGTGCTGGATGAACTGCGTGACGTAGGTGTGGATCTGCTTGACGAGGTAATCGATGTCGATCGGTTCGCCGGCTTTGATCTTCTTTTGAAGTTCTCCGCCCTCGTACACGAGCAGGCCGGGCATGTGGACATCGAAGTACCGCGTCCAGAAGCGGACGTTGCGATACCAGGATTCTTCCTGTTCGGCGAGCCCGTTGAGGAGGATCAATGGCGGCCTGCGGGAGTAGCGGTCTCGCCGGAACCGAGTCAGGAACGTTTTCCAGGAGGGCATATGCTCGATGCTCCTCAGCAGAGATTCGGGTAAGGAGAGTTATCCACAGGACGTTGTAGCTAAAATACGACGCGAAACGATGCGTTCATCGCCGCCCTTCCAAAAAATCGCCGGATTCTCTCAAGTTTGAGGGCCTCGCCGTTACGGTTTGCCCACTCTGACACGGAGAGAAGTACCTCTACCAGCGTTTGACCATCGTGATCGTATTGCCTCGGGTGTTGTGGTGTACTTCGTCGAGGAATGTGCGGATCAGCAGCAACCCCCGCCCGCTGGCGCGTTCCATGGCATCGGGATCGGTCGGGTCGGGGAGTGCTTCGGGGTCGAACCCCGGACCTTCGTCGGCGATCGTCAAACGCAGTTCTTTGCGACTGACCAGCACGCTGACGCGGACGCGGCGGGCCATGTAGGGGGCGGTCGTCTGACGCTGGACGATGGCCTCGTGGTATTCGTCGCCGTCGCCGTCCTTGAGGTCCGAACTGACTTCGAGGTTGCCGTGGACCATCGCGTTGACGATGGCCTCGTGGATCGCCACGCCCAGACGCATGCGGGTCGCGTCGGGGCCGACCTCGAACTGGTTCATCATGGTTTCGATGTGGCCGATGAGTCCGGGGATCAGAGCGGGGTCGTTCTCCAGTTCGAAGTTGACCTCGGTGGAGGTCATGCGGTCGGTAAAGAGCTGCTTTTGCTGTTGCGAATACGACACGCGGGTGACATCTTCGAGGATGTCGAGGATGTCGCGTTCGAGGTTGCGTTTGGGGACGTAACTCGCTGCCCCGGTCTGGAGGGCATTGACCGCGAGTTCCTCGTTGCCGAAGTCGGTCGTGAGTACGACGGGCAGGTTGGGGAACTCCATACGGACGGCTCGGACGAGGTCGAGTCCGGTCATCTGGGGCATGATGAGATCGGTGACGACGATGTCGGGCAGATTGTCCCGGATCGACTGGAGTCCCTCGAGTCCGTTACGGGCGTGGGCGACCTCGTAGCCGTTCTCGCGGAGAAAGCTCTCGAGGTGCCGGGCCTGAACCAGGCTGTCCTCGACCACAAGGACACGTACCATAAGCCGCACCTCCCCGGGCGATGTAGTGGACGCAATCGATCGGGGACCAGATCGGGCGACTGGCCCGAACGTGGGAAGCCATCCCGGAAACCATTACATTCTTTAGGTACGACCCCGACGCGAGAAAGGTTAGTCCTCGGATGGTCGGTCGCCGCACTTTCCCGCTAAATCCCGCGCCCGCCACCCGGCCAGCATTTGCCGTGCCGCGACCAGGGCGAGCAGCCATTGCAACCCGAGGACGCTCAGATACGCTTCGTGCCAGCTTCGGAATTCCGACCGCCGCAGATACCGGCCCTCTTCCCAGTCGATCATTCCTTCGAGCCGAGGTGCGGCCAGCGACAAGCCGACCTGGCACGCCGCGATCGCGACCCACACCGCGACCCGGAGGCGGGACGTGCCTTCGCGGTACTGATCCAGTACCAACATCGTCAGGCAGGCGATCCCGGCGGCGTTGATCCACGGGGCGACGGAGCGACTGATCCGCCCCTGCTCGAACGACGACCCGAGTCGATCGGTGCCGATCGGCACGACGACCAGTGCGTAAAACGCGAACCCGCCCTGCCAGAACATCAGCGACTGGAGTACGAAAAACCGCAGCGAGATCCGCATCCCATGCCCCCCACGAATCGGGAAACGACCTCGCGTCGAAATCGGCGCGTCCGGCACAAAATACCGTTGCTCCGAGGAGCACAAAAATCTATGATAACAGAATTGACTCATTCCACCAGCGGGTAGCGCGCTGTCCATCGTCGGATGGCAGCAACAGTCTGAGAGGGCCTATGTCGATCAAGATGCGAGTTCACGACCGGGAACCGATTGGTGCCGCCCTGCGGCGATTCAAGAAGCTGCTCGAACGCAGCGGGCTCAAAAAGGAACTGCGCAAGCACGAACATTACGAAAAGCCGTGCGAACTCCGCCGTCGCGCCATGCTCCGCAAGCAGCGCGCCATCCGCAAGGGCATGACCGGCGCGGTCTGAAACCCGTCGCGCCCCATCAGTTTACACGACACGTAGCCGGTTACGGGACATCGATCCCGGCCCGTCTGCGGTCGACGAGTTCGGCAAAGTTCGCTACCCATCTTCGAGACATATTCCGCCGTTTTCGTACTCGACATCCGCCCGCCCATGCAGTACTCTGATAATATCCTGCCATGCCTCGTTCCGAGGAAAGTCGATGCTGCGTTCACCTATCGGTTGCTCCAACTTCCACAGTCGTTCCGCCGATCGGCGCGAGTTCCTCAAAATCGGGGCTCTCGGTGTCGGCGGTCTTTCGCTGCCAAATCTGCTCGCTGCGGAACGGGCGAATTCGATTACGAAGTCGCACAAAGCCGTCATCATGATCTACATGGTCGGTGCGCCGCCGCACCAGGATATGTACGACCTGAAGATGGACGCACCCGCCGATATCCGCGGCGAGTTCAAGCCGATCGACACCAACGTCCCCGGCATTCGCATCTGCGAACATCTGCCTCGGCTCGCGTCGATCATGGATAAGCTGATCCCGCTGCGCTCGGTGTACGGTTCCCCGACCGGCGACCACGATTCGTTTATCTGCTATACCGGGCGCACCGTGCAGCAGCAGCCGCCCGGCGGATGGCCCTCGATCGGTTCGACCATCTCGAAGGTTCTCGGCCCGGTCAATTCCTCGGTTCCGCCATTTTTCGGGCTCTCCCCCAATGCCGGCCACCCGCCCTACGGTTCGCCGGGGCATCCGGGGTATCTCGGGGTCGCCCACAGTGCGTTCCGGCCTTCCGGCCCCGTCAGCCTGGATATGAAGCAGCACCGGTCTTCGGACGATCTCGGCGACCGCCAGCAGCTTTTGAGCCGCTTCGACCGCTTCCGACGCGACATCGATGCGAAGGGTTCCGCCCAAGGGATGGACGCGCTCAATCGCCAGGCGATGGAGATTCTGACCTCGAGCAAACTCGCGGAAGCCCTGGACCTGAATCGGGAATCGCAGGTGGTCCGCGACCGCTACGGTAAGGGCGACCCCAAAAACTACGGCGACGGCGCGCCTCGAAACCTCGAACAGTTCCTGATGGCCCGCCGACTCGTCGAAGCCGGCGCGCGATTGGTGACGCTCAACTTCGGACGCTGGGATTTTCACTCGGATAACTTCAACGAGTGCAAAAACACGCACTTCCCGATGTTCGACCGGGGGATGCACGCGCTGATCACCGATCTCCACGAACGCGGGCTCGATAAGGATGTCGCTGTCGTTGCGTGGGGCGAGTTCGGGCGCACTCCCCGCATCAACAAGGATGCCGGTCGAGACCATTGGCCTCAACTCGGTGGCGGGCTGATCGCGGGCGGCGGATTCCCTACCGGGCAGGTCATCGGCGCGACCGACCGCGACGGCGGGACGATCAAAAACCGCCCGGTCCATTTCGGCGAAGTCCACGCGACCCTGTATCGGCACTTCGGACTCGATCCGCAAACGGTTTCGCTCCCGGACTACTCGGGCCGACCGCACTACCTCGTCGAGGGGCATGCCGCTCTCCCGGAAGTGAATGGGTGAGTGGACAGTCCGAGCCGGAAGCGTCGATGAGATCGTACGCAAATCCTTTCGGGTCCCACGATTGCCCCCGAACCCGGGGTGAAAACCCCGGGTACAATCTCCGTGCGAACCCCTGCTATTCTCATTTTTCGTCCGCGCGATGCTCATTTCGATACGATACACGCAGGTCGCCCTCCCGCGACTGTCGTACTCTCATCCGTAAAAGGCACCACGATGCTGCGTTTTCTCTCCCTGGGGCTCCTCGTCCTGATCGGGTCCATCCCACTCCTCGCCGACGAACCCAGCGGCAAACCCGATCCTTCGAGCGTCACGAAGGCCCCGTTCGGCAAAACCAAAGATGGTGTCGCCGTCGATATCTACACACTCAAAGCCGCCGGGCTCACCGCCAAAGTCATGACCTACGGTGGCATCCTCACCGAACTGCACGTCCCGGACAAGAACGGCAAAACCGCCGATGTCGTCCTCGGTTTCGATACCCTCGAAGGCTACCTCGCGGGGCATCCGTACTTCGGAGCCAACGTCGGCCGCGTCGCCAACCGCATCGCCAAAGGGAAGTTTTCACTCGGAGGCAAGGAATATAAGCTCGCGGTGAACAACGGCCCCAACGCGCTCCACGGCGGCGAAAAGGGGTTCGATAAGCAGGTCTGGGCGGTCGAAAAGACGACTTCCGAACCCGCTTCCGTCACCCTCAGCTACACCTCCAAAGACGGCGAAGAAGGCTACCCGGGGACGCTGAAGGTCCTGGTGACGTACGCCCTGACGAAGGACCGCGGGCTGAAAATCGATTACACCGCGACCACCGACAAGACGACGATCGTCAACATGGCGCACCACAGTTACTTCAACCTTGCGGGCCACGACGCGGGCAGCATCCTCGGCCACGAATTGCAGATCCGGAACTGCGACACCTACAACGAAGCCGACGAAACCACCATCCCCACCGGCAAGCTTTTGCCGATGAAGGGCACGCCGTTCGACTTCACCGAGAAGACCGCGATGGGTAAGAATATCGGCCTCATCAAAGGCGAACCGGGCGGCTACGACCTCAATTACGTCCGCAACGCCGGTCGCGACAACGAATTGCGGATGCTCGCGCCGCTGGCGACCGTGACCGAGCCGAAGTCGGGCCGCACGATGGAAGTGGTGAGTACCGATAAAGGAGTGCAGTTTTACACCGGGAACTACCTCAGCGGGGATAAGGGCAAGGGCGGGGCCGAGTACAAAAAGAACTTCGCGTTCTGTCTGGAACCTCAACACATGCCCGACTCGATCAACAATCCCAAAGCCCCGACGATCGTGCTGGAACCGGGCGAAACGTACAACCAGACGACGATCTACCGATTCTCGGTGGCGAAGTAGGAGGCCGATACGGAAGGCGAAAGGCAGTTTGAACCGCCAAGCCGCCAAGAACGCCAAGGAAGCCGCCAAGAAGAGCGAATACAATAAGGACAGTTATAGAGACAGAGATACAGTTCTAAGACGGGCTTGCTGCCTTAATAACTGTAATTTCTGTCTTTGCTCTTCCTGGCGGCTTCCCTGGCGGCCTTGGCGACCTGGCGGTTCAAACTGCCTTCCGTCTTCGACACGTACGCACATCCGCGTGCCCATTTCTCGTGCGAGTCCTACAATGTCCGGATGATTGCCAACGCACCGTACCAACAATTGTCGATTCGCGGGATCACCATCGAAGGCTGGTCCCGCGCAGGGATTCAGTCGTACTGGCAGATCCCCGAATGGTCGGTCGGTTTCGACATCGGAGTGTGCCCCTGGCAGTTCCGCGACACCGACACCTGGCTGATCTCGCACACCCATCTCGACCACATGGCCGCCCTGCCGGTGTTGCTCGCGCGACGCAACATGATGAGGCTCGCACCGCCCAAAATCGTCGTCCCCGAGGCCGCGTTCGACGACGTGATGGCCCTGTTGCGCTGCTGGGAAAAGCTCGACCGGGGCATCCAGCACTGCGACCTCGTCGGGGCGGCCCCCGGCGACATCATTCCATTGGGGAATCGACTCTCCGCTCTGGTATTCGCCACGAAGCACACGATCCCGTCGCAGGGGTATCTGATCCGGGAGCAGCGTCAAAAGCTCAAGCCCGAGTACGCGGACCTCGCCCCGGATCAGATCCGCGAACGCAAACGGGCGAGCGTGGCGATGACCGAGGCCGTGGAGTTTCCCCTGTTGGCGTACACCGGGGATACCTCGGTCGAAGGGCTCGACGACAACCCATTTCTGTACCGCGTGCCGATTTTACTGACGGAGATGAGTTTCGTCGAAGAGTCGAGTTCGCGCGACCGGGTTCGCGCCTTCGGCCACATGCACTTACAGGACATCCTGGAACGCGCGGCGAAGTTCGAGAACGAAAAACTGATCGTATCGCACCTGACCACGCGCACCAGCGAAGCCGAAGTCCGGCGCATCCTCGATGCGGAACTGCCTGCGAACCTCCGCAGCATTCTGCACCTGTGGATTTGAGCATTCGACTGCCGAAAGCAGTCGGGTTCGCTTCCGAGTCGGAATAATACACACTGCTGCAAAATCGATCAGTTCATCAAAATAACACATTCGGTTGTATCGAGACAATCCAAAAAGGAAAAGCGAAGGTCGAACGTCGGCGGAAGCGAACGAGGGGGTCGTTTTTTTAGAGATGAGCTAACGTCTGGATTCGGCAGGAGTTCCAGCCGAATGCGTCCGGATAATCGTAAAATCCGCGATATTCGGCACGGGGGATGCTAACTTAATTCCTCGTAAGCCGGATTGCGAGTCCCGCGCTTACATGGATGAACCTCTTCAAGATCTGCAAACCAGACAGGGCATGAGAGCAAACCGGATTGCGAGTCCCGGTTCGAGTCTCATGCCCTCACTTTTTTTCTCAACGCCTCCACTACTACCTACCCATTACTGCCCCGGTAAGAAGATCCTGGGCTGTACCTTCCGCCAGAGTGTATTGACGATCCGCTTGGCTTCGTTCTCGAAAATCTGAGCTTCGACCCGCTGACGAGATTCCTTTTGCGCTTTTTCGTCGAACGGTCGCACACTCGCGTAGGCGCGTTCCGCAACCCGTACGATGTGGAATCCCGTTTCGATTTCGACCACATCGACCTGACCCGGCTTGAGTGCGAATACCACCGCTTCCGCTTCTTCGGGTCGGATCTCGCCCTTCTTCTCGCCGAAGCCGACCCCGTTCGGCCCCGCCGACAGGACCATATTGTACTGTTTGGCGAGCGTCAGATAATCTTCACCGGCCCGGATGCGGCCGACGATCGAGTCGGCGTACTGTCTGGCTTCTGCCCGCGAGCGGAACCGATCGACGACGATCACCATATCCTGCCATTTGACGTTGTCCTCGATCCGGAACTCGTCGGGATGTTCCTCGTAATAGTCGCGGACCTGTCGAAGGTTGATCCCCTTGATCTTCGGCGAAATTCGCTCGCGCAGGTACATATTCATCATGGAGGTGCGCTCGAGCGACCGCTTGAGTCCCGCGATCGACAGCCCCTGGGAGGCGAGGGCTTCCCGCATGGTTTCCTCGTTGGGGATCCCGCGATTTTTGCGGAAGTCCACGAGTCGCTTGTCGGCATCCTTCGAGGCGTATTCCTGGAGTTCCTCGATCGCCTTCGGCCTGTTTTTGCGCAGGACGGTAAACATTTCGTCGAGCAGCAGTTCGCGTTCGATGACCCGCCGAAGTTCTTCCTGATACACGCGTCGCTCTTCGGCTTCGCGCTGGGGCCCGCCCAGGTTGACGAACTCCGGGAACCGCTGGGCGACCGCTTCGCGGACTTCGCTTTCGTAGATCGGGGTCGCGTTGACGCTGGCGATGATCCGCACCTGCGCATCGCCCGGCAATGGCCGCAGCGAGGCCCGGTCGATCTCCGTCGTCGGCCCGACGGTTCGATTGGGGATCGGCACGATGGTATCGCCCGAGCGCACGACCTCCGAGCGGGAGGGAATTAACATTGCGGGAACCTGCCCGCCGGGCTGCGTCAACTGACCGGGGATGACGATCGCGGGCGGCGATGAGATCACGATCGGGGGCAGGACTTCCGGGGCCATCGGATTGGGACTGGCGACGGCGACGGGGCTCTGTGCGCGAGCGATCGGCGGCAGTGCGGGGAGCTTCGACTGGGAATTCTGCCGCAGTTGTTGCTGCATTTTGTCGTTGGTTTCCAACTCGTGGCGGAGGGCCTGCGAGGTGCGGTTTTCGGCGGGAGAGGTCTCGCCCATGCCCACGCAGCCGGTCACCCCGACGGCGCAGAACGCGATCGGGAGCCAGCCCGCACGCAGGAGGCGGGTGCGATAATACGAAGCGACTGACCCGATTCGAAGGGGCATTCTTTGCCTCCTGTGCCATCCATAGATTGCGACCCGAACGACGGGCATATACCGCCACGGAGCCGAACTCGCAAGATCGGTTCTTTCCCTATCGGCGGACTGTCCGCGTCGCCTGAATCGGGAAAATCGACAAAACCGGTCGATACCCCTGACTCGGGCGCGAATGTCGGATCGTTTCGGCTCAAATCGTGGGTCGTCTATTGTCGGAGTCGGGGATGATAGGGTAAGATGAGGATGACATTACACCTTGCTTCCCGAAAACCGGGGAAGGAGCGTCGTGGCACTAACTCCCGTCGATCGCTCGCTGCTGCACCGCTGTCTGGTACAGGATACCGGTGCGTGGAACGATTTTGTGGACCGCTTTCTCGGTCTGGTTTATCACGTCATTCACTATACGGGGCACCTCCGTTCGCAGGTCGTCTCCCCCGAAGAGGTCGAGGACATCGCCCAGGAGATCATGACCGCGGTGGTCGCCGACGACTTCGCGATCCTGCGTCAGTTCCGCGGCACGGCTTCTCTGGCGGCCTATCTGACCGTGATCGCCCGTCGGATCTGCATCCGCGAGTTGATGAAGCGGCATCCCATGCGTCCCAGGGAGAATTCGAGCCGCAACGCCGAGTTCGTGCCGGAGCAACCGGCATTGCAGGCGGGCATGGAGCGATTCGAGGAAGTCGAACGCCTGTTGAAGATACTTTCGTCGCGGGACCGCGAAGTCGTGCGACTTCACTACCTGGAAGGCCGCAGTTACGAGGAGATCAGTGCGGAACTGGATATCCCCGTCAATACCATCGGCCCGACCCTGACGCGGGCGCGAGAGCGTTTGCGCAAGAAGTCGAAGCGAACTGCCGGGTAAAAGCCGTCGCGGATCGGATCATACCGACCCGGACGCAGTCGGCGAAAGGATTTGCGCTTCTACCGTTCCCCTCACCGCGCCTGCGAGCAACACCATCCCCGCCGCGAGTGCCGGGAACAAAAAGCGGTTGCCGAACGCACTCGCGTTCCATTCGTCGTACGGCGCGATGATCGTCAGGTTCGCCGCGATCATTCCCACCAGCATCAGCACCTTCCGCTTTTCGTACGTCTCCGATCGCCATACCAGCCATGCCGCCAACGGCCACAAACACCACAGAGGGGCCTTCGGCAACATCCCCACCTGCGGGTCCGTCAGCAGTCGCCACAAACCCAGGGCGATCGGCTGGTTGAACCGCGACGTGTGGTCGCGCAGGACGATCCCTTCGTCGGTCACGGTCGCCGAGCGGTCGTAGCCGCTCGTCAGCGGATGCCCGAACGTATGCCATTGCAACAGCAGCATCAGCAGCAGGGCGATCGCCGCTCCGGCGATCGACCGGGGCCAGCGGCGGATCGGCGACAGCAGCACGACGGGTAGTAAAATCGGCACCGCGTAAATCTTGCACCACACCGCCAGACCCGCGAGCAATCCCGCGACGAACCACTTCTCCCGCAGCACGCACGATACCGCACCCATGCACAACAGCGTCAGCAGAAGATCGGGCGAGTAGTTGAACGCGTAAGCGATGAGCGGGGTCGTCGCGAGCATCGCCAACAGCACCGCGCGACAGCGTCCGCGATCGGGACTCAGGCGGGCGAGTAGCGCCATCAGCAGCGTCAGCACGGCGACGTTCGCCAGGAGCAGGCCCCACACGCCGAACAGCGCGTAAAACGGCAGGGTCAGTATCGGCATCAGCGGCGAATGCTTGAGCGTCGCGCGGTGCGAGGCCGAGAGTGCGAATTGGGTGTCGTGGTTGTCGCGGAGGTATTCCAGCGTTTCGGCGGGATCGAGTCCGGCGGGGACGAGCTGGTTCGTGAGGTCGAGGTCGCCGTCGCGCCACAGCGATTCGCACGCGGCGGCGTAGTACGGGCAGTCGCCGACGAGGAAGGCGTGCGGACGGGTCGCGCGGGCGAGATTCGCACCCGCGAATGCGAGTTGCGACACCAGCACCAGAACGAGAAACGCCCGGAACGTCAAACGGTCCGGGTGCAGGGATCGGAGCATAGCGATTACGGGAACGCCGCCACGATACCCACGGTGGCGACCGCCTGGAGGAACCCGCCCGACAGCGAGATGTGCGGCGGAATGAACGTCAACGGGACCGGATCGCCCGGCAGGCAGTCGTTGACGCTGACCTCGTACCGGCGATGGATGTCCTCGCCGATGTGGTACGGCAGGAACGCCATATCCTTGTAGAACATCGCTGCCGAGACCAGCGGTTGGAGGAACCCGAGTTCCCAGCCGTAGCGGTCGAAGTTCTTCTGCTCGAAGTACAGACGGTGGTGGACGAGGTACACGGGTTCGGCGTAGATCGCCTGCTGCGGGAGAGCGCGGGGCTGCCACGGCGATTTGGCGAGCGACAGTTTCTGATCCGGGAAATCGACATCCGCAGACGCATCGTTGACCTGCCGGAACTCCTGCCGCAGGCGTTCCTGGAGCTGGGTTTCGGATTCGAGCCGGAAGAGGGCTTCCGGGCCGGGCATGTTGAGGCGGACCTGGTACTTGGTCACCGGATCTTCGTTCGCGGTCGATTTCTCATTGGGGTCTTTTTTGACTTCCTTGTCCGCCTGCTTGACCTCTGCCTGCTTCTTGGCTTCGAACTTGCGATCGGGCTGAAGGACGGCCGCTGCCGCAGGCTTGATAAAGCTCATCGTCGTGCCGACGGCGGTGCCCGAAGACAGGGCCGGGGGCGAGACGGGAGCGAGCACCGGGGCGGACGCGCCCGGGGACGGCGGGATCACGTACTGCTGCGGGATGTCTGTCAGCGGGGCGGGGTTGTCGGCGGGGGTCTGGGCGGAGAGTCCCGAGGGGATCGCCGCGACCAGAATCGCGCCCAGGAGACTACAGGCCGTCCGCAGACGAGGATTCCTGGATACTGTAATTGGGTGCTTCCTGCGTAATAACGATGTCATGCGGATGACTCTCCTGGACTGTGGCCGCACTGACCTGAATGAACCTCGCCCTGGTGCGGAGTTCTTCCAGATCCTTCGAGCCACAGTAGCCCATACCCGCCCGGAGTCCGCCGACCATCTGGTAGACGAACGGCCCGAGCGGCCCCTTGAACGGTACTCTGCCTTCCACGCCCTCCGGAACCAGCTTCCCGCCGGCGGTCCCCTCCCGAGGGAGGGATTGCGCGTAGCGGTCGCTCGAACCGGCGACCATCGCCCCCAGGGAACCCATTCCCCGGTAGGTCTTGAAACTGCGACCCTTGTACAGGATCGTCTGCCCCGGACTTTCGGTCAGGCCCGCGAACAGGCCGCCGATCATCACCGCGTGCGCCCCCGCCGCCAGAGCTTTGGTGATGTCGCCCGAGTAGCGGATGCCGCCGTCGGCGATCGCCGGGATGCCTCGACTTTTGAGGGCTTTGCACGCCGCCGTGATCGCGGACAACTGCGGGACACCGACCCCCGAGACGATCCGCGTCGTGCAGATCGACCCCGGCCCGATCCCCACCTTGACCGCGTCCGCACCCGCCTCCGCGAGAGCTTCCGCCCCTGCGGTGGTGGCGACATTCCCGGCGATGACATCGATCCCGTACCGGCGTTTGAGTTCCCGTACCGTTTCGATGACGTTGCGGGAGTGCCCGTGTGCGGAATCGACCGCGAGGAAATCGACATCGGCCCGGATCAGCGATGCGGCCCGCTCGAAGTCCATCACTCCGATCGCCGCACCGACCCGGAGTCTCCCGCGCGAATCTTTACACGCTTGTGGGAAATTCTGGTTCTTGTCGATGTCGCGGATCGTGATTAACCCCTTCAGACGGTATTCATCGTCTACCAGGAGGAGTTTCTCCACTTTATTTTTGGTCAGGATCTTTTCGG